>SMEH01000230.1_pt1 | contig 18610 bp, 25 predicted proteins | sample 2456361 | NCBI WGS metagenome assembly SMEH01 (sample SAMN10132587, study PRJNA489261) | soil metagenome | isolation source: day1 control-loamy sand soil ammended | place: USA | reverse complement strand
TTCAAAGGCTGTCTAGGTAAATCTGCTCCATAAGACAGCCTCACAAAATGTCAAGTATATTAATGATCTTCTTCGAATTCGATTGAAATGCTCTCCTCTGTTGAATCTGATTCTTTAATATCTGAAATTCTAAAACCATCATACGTTTCTTCATCTTCATTATCTAAATAGCTTAAAGATAATTTAATGGAATATATTGCAAGACATAGAATAATAATGAAACCAAGAAACCCGAACAAAAACAGTTTCGAATAACTAATCTTCATCTTTCCCCTCCTGTTCAAGCCGATTTGCTATATCTTATTAATGAAAGGGAGGGCTTATTAATTTATTCATGGAAAATTTGAATTTTTTCTTACATATTTATTTGTTCAAGTTAAATGGAATCTTTGTCACCCGTATATTCCAACTAATTATTCTTCTAAAAAGCAAAAAAGCGAATTGGCATTTGACCAACTCGCTCTTTACAGTTCATTAATCTTCATTAGAACTCATATTTGTAAATATTAAAATTAAACGCAATAGCTCTAGTACAGCCACTGCAGCTGCTGCAACATAAGTTAATGCTGCTGCACTTAATACTTTTCTTGCACCACGTTCTTCATCATTGTTAATAATTCCTAATTGAATGACTTCATTCATAGCGCGTTTCGACGCATCAAATTCCACTGGTAATGTTACAAGTTGGAACAATACGCCGGCACCAAGTAAAATAATACCTAATAAAAGCATATTGGCACTGTACGAAATAATACCGATTAGTACAAAAATCCAAGATAAACTAGATGAGAAGTTTGCAACTGGTACAAGTTTTGAACGTAAAGTTAAAAAAGAGTATGCTTCTTTATGTTGAACAGCGTGTCCGCATTCGTGGGCAGCTACTGCAATTGCAGCCAATGAATCATTATGATAGTTATCTTCAGATAATGCCACAGTTTTTGTCATCGGGTTATAGTGATCGGATAAAACACCTTGTGTTGGAACGACGCGAACATCATAAAGTCCATGACTATCTAAAATCATTCGCGCTACTTGAGCACCTGTTAAGCCTTTTGACGCATGTACACTTGAAAAACGTTTATAAGTGTTTCGAACTTTAAATTGTGCATAAATTGGTAATAATAAAATGATTAGAAAGTATAGAATATACATCCTGTTGACTTTAGTCCCCTTTCCTACTGTTCATCTTACTTTTTATTCTAATTATTTTTTAAATTATATGCAAATAATTACGCTTCTTTAAAGAATAATAGGAAATAGCTATGCAGGCAATTGATAACCAAAATGTGAAATATCCAATATGGTTGGCATATTTGTATAAACTGCTGTACGTTGGCATTTGTCCATATACATAATCGATGACATCATTATGCAAAGTCCAGATAGCAGCAATGGCAATATGAATGTTTGTAAAGCGGTATTTCTGCATATATAGAATTCCTTCAACTGCCATCATACCATGAGAAACTACCAACATCCATCCTGCAACCCCAATTGAACCTATCTCCATCAATGTTAGTATATTCATCACTACTGCCCATATACCGTATTTCACTAACGTTATTAATGCAAGAGCTTCGATTAATTTAAAGTTCGTGCCCAATAACCAGCCTATAATAGCTAAACAGAAAAATAAGCTCGCAGTAGGGCTATCCGGTACAAAAATGAGAAATTGTGGTGCCGTTCTTGAAAGTTGAGGAATATACCAAATATATCCGTAGATGGTACCTAAGAAATTAACAATGAATAACAAAGTTAAAAAGGTACGATGTTGCAACACGTACGTAAACTGCGGCAATAAGGTTTTCATTGTGTTTCTCCTTTTTGAAAAAATAGGCATATATGGTTATTATTTTTCATAAGTAATAATACCAAATATGACAGCAGATTGTGAATTATTTCCGAATTTTATATACATACGCCATAAAGAAAAAAGGAGCTAGCATAATAACTAACTCCCTTCAAAAACATTATTCTTCTTTTAATGACGCAATAAATTCTGCTAATGTTTTTAATTCTTCATCCGTACCAGAGAATTGTCCACCAGGCATTGCACCACGGCCATTTCGAATTACTTCTTCAACTTCTTCAGCTGTTAGTTCATTACCTAATAACATAGGGTTTGAACCAACACCTGTTAAATCACCGCCGTGACAAGCAACACAAGTTTGTTGAGATTGGAAGATTTGATAGCCTTCAGAATTCTCATCAATTTCAATATCTGGTACTAGTCCTAAATCTTTTGGTGTAATTTGACCTTGAGCTTTTGAAGCTTCCCAGTCATGGTTTACAACAGACTCCCATGTTAAATAGAACATTGAAGCTACTACCAATAACATAATTGCAGTTGGAATTGGTCGTTTTGATGGACGACGCTCAGGACCTTTATCTAACCAAGGCATTAATAATAATGCTGCAACAGCAAGTCCTGGCATAACAATTGCACCGATAACGTTATAGTCACCAGAAGCAAATGAATATTTTAATAATTGATATAAGAATAAGAAATACCAGTCTGGTAATGGAATATAACCTGTATCAGTTGGATCAGCTGGACGCTCTAATGGTGATGGGTGAGCGACTGTTAATAGCAAATAACCGATAAGGAAAACAGAACCAACCATCCATTCTTTTAATAAGAAGTCTGGCCAGAAGGCTTCTGTTTTACCTGGATATTCGGAATAATCTTTCGGCTTATTCGGCATTCGGTTTGAGGCCTTAACGCGAGAGTCGCCGACGAATTTCATTCCTTTTCCGCGATGCATGTTGTCCCCTCCTTTTGAATAACAACTCTAAAACTTAAATCATAGTGGTCCTGAAATACCTTGACGACGAATCATAATAAAGTGAACTGCAAGCAACGCAAATAAAGCTGCTGGCAAGAAGAATACGTGAATAGCGAAGAAACGAGTTAATGTTTGAGCACCGATGATTGTAGCATCACCAGCAAGTAAGATTTTGATTAGTTCACCAATAAATGGTACAGAACCCGCAATTTCAAGACCTACTTTTGTAGCAAACAACGCTTTCATGTCCCAAGGTAGTAGGTATCCTGTGAATCCAAGACCTAACATAACACAGAAGATTAATACCCCTACAATCCAGTTTAATTCACGAGGTTTCTTATAAGAACCTGTGAAGAATACACGAAGCGTATGTAAGAACATCATTACGATAACTAATGAAGCTCCCCAGTGGTGCATACCGCGCACAATCTCACCAAATGCTACTTCGTTTTGCAAGTAGTATACTGATTTCCATGCATTCTCTACGTCTGGTACATAATACATTGTTAAGAACATACCAGATAAAATTTGAATAACCGTAATGAAGAATGTAAGTCCTCCGAAACAGTAGACGAATGCAGAGAAGTGATGTGCAGGGTTTACGTGCTCTGGCACTTCATGGTCGGCAATATCACGCCAAATTGGGGTGATATCTAAACGTTCATCGACCCAATCATATAATTTATTTAGCACTTGTGTTGTACCCCCTAACTAATTAAACTAATGTGTTTGGTATTTTCTTCCCAAGCATTAAATAACCATCTTTTTCAGATACTTCATACTCATCTAACGGACCTGTTGGTGGTGTACCTGGAATGTTTTTACCATTCTTTTCATAACGTCCACCATGACAAGCACAGAAGTATTCATTTGGGCGGTCACCTTCCCAGTTAACCGTACAACCTAAGTGTTTACAAACAGGTGAAAGAGCTACGATTCGATCTCCTTCTTTGTAAACCCAAGCCATTTCCGAAACTTCAGACTTATACCAAGCGTCTACTTGTTCATAAGTAAAGTCAACTCGTACGGGAACATCAGTTAAGTCAGCAATTTTTTGGCTAGTTAGTATAAAATCGCCTTCAGCTTTAACTTGTAAAGCTGGATCAATTGCAAAGCGTAACATTGGCATTAGCATACCTGCCGCCATAAATCCACCAACACCAGTTAAAGTGTAGTTAAGAAATTGACGTCTAGAAACCTTTTTATTAACCATCTTTTTCCCCCCTCTAACTTAAGGTCAGTCCAACAGACATAATAATAATAGTATAAACTAGGACATATCTATGATATATCAATAAAATAGGCAGGTCAATATTGCAATATCTCGTATTTATTTAGAATGTGAACAATTATTGAAATAATTTCTACTGTTGAGTCCACTTAGATGTCAGAACTGGGATTACTTGTTTTAATTGTTCTTCTAAAATTCGTTTCTTCACATCTTTGTCCATCGATTCAATTGGTATTGCAGGCAACCAAATAACATCCACTTCTTTTTGAAGGTTTGTCCAATAATGATCGCAAGTGATAAAGATGACGTGTTTAAATCCTCCTTCTTGTATATTTTTTTTCAAGATTGGGACAACCTGCTCGCTTCTTGTGCTTTCTGTATAAGAAAATGGAGGAATTAACATTAAGCGGCCTTTAAATTGCTGTTCAATAAAGGATGTAAGCGACATTAAAAACTCTACATCCGAGCTGCTTTTTACCATCTTGTCCTCAGCAAAATCTAAATAAACTAGTGGAACGATTGCAGTATCAATAAATTCTTTGTTCTGTTGATATTGTTGTACATCTTTTACTTGAAAATACATTTTTATTTCCTCCAAATAATCATTTTTTCATCAATCATAAATCATTATACCCCACTCTATTAGAAAAAGATGATGAAAATAAAAAATCCAGTCGAAAAGAGCGTCTCTTTCGACTGAATTTCGCTAGTGATGTTTCGAAGTTTCTTTTAATGCTTGTAATAGATTCGAAAGTTCTAAAAACTTTTCTTTATCTCCTTGGTCAAGCGCTTCATCTATTTCTTTTAATAATTTCTCTTCTTGGAACGTTAGCATGCTCGTATTCAGTATTTCTTCTGCAATTAACCGGTCTTTTTCATTAATATGCAAGTATTTTGGCATATACGGATTTTCTTCCAATACTGCCAAATACAATTGGTTAGGTGGCACATTCGGAAAGTTTAGCTGAATGTACATATCTTCATTTGGATAAAGTCTTAAATCATGAAAGGATTTTTCAGCATCACTTGTCATAATGTTGCCTTTGTAAAATCTGAACGGCACACCATTTGAATCAACACTCGACATTACAATCGCTCTCGGACAATAATGAGCTTCTTCTACAAAATGAATATTTTCAAGCAACTGATCATTACTAAGCAAATAATTTAATATCCATACACATTCTCGTCGCTTCAATTGGAAATTTTTTAAAAACCAGCGCACAAAATTCTTTTTGTCTACAATTGGTACGGAAGAAGTCATGAGTGTCCCTCCCCTATTCTAGACTCTCAAGCAAATCTAACCACTGTACTTCTGCAGGTTGTAACTCAATTAATCGTTGTACTACTTCTTTCGCTTCATCTCGTTTACCATCTTCAATAAGGAAATAACAATAGTTTTCTAGAAAAGATGTATCATCCTTTAATTCATTATATGCTGCTTTATAAATTTCGTATGCTCGTGTGTACTCTTCATTTTTTGCATAAGCATCCGCAATGAAAGGATATAGCGAAATCCACTCAAACTGTTCCTTTTGTAAATTTTCATACAGCTCAATGATTTCATCATAGCGTTCCATTTGATGGTAAATAGACATTAGTACAAGGATTGCTTCCATATATTCAGGGTCTAGAGCAATAGCTTTTTGCAAATGCTCAATGGATTCTTCGGGAAGGTTATTTTTTAATGCAATTTTACCTGCAAATAAATAGAAGGATTTTTCATATTCATCTCGTTTAATTCCTTCTTTTATTATACTATATGCTTTTTTATTATCCTCTAACATGGCATAACTTTGGGCAAGTAATAGATAACTGCTAAAGTAATCTGGATCTAGTTCTTTTAAATCTTCTAATTGCCTGATAGCCGTTTCATATTTTTCGCATTGGAAAGCGCTATAAGCACTGCCGTATAACAAATCAGCAGTTACTTTCTCTTCCAATGCTTCCATGTAATAATCAAGGGCCGTTTCATATCCCCCGCCTGCACGGTATACTTCAGCAAGCCTTTCTGCCAGTAATACACCCGCAATGGTTTTTTCTTGTTTATGCAAGTCTTCGTAAATTCGTGCAGCTTCTGTAAAACGTCCGATTTCAAATAATAACTCCGCTTTTGCAAAATGAATTAGCGGTTCATCGGGAAGTATTTCCAACGCTTCGTTGATCCGTTGTTCCGCCACTTCATACAACCCTTGCATTTGATAGTAATCAGCAAGAATTAGCAAGCATTGGGGATACTCTGGTGCGCTCTCTTCAATGCTAGTTAAAATATTGAGCGCTTCTTCTTCCTCACCAAGCTCAATTAACACCGAAGCGTAGTCGATTGCAATTTGTGCTTCATCAGGAAAGATGAAACGTAAATGTTCCAGCACTCGTTTTGCATGCTGTATATACCCATATTGCAAAAACAAATCGCTAATTTCATATTGAACTTCTGGTGTTTCGTTAAGAAAAAATGTCTCTAGTAGGGCATCAATGCGTTCTATTTCTCCTTCTTCAATTGCTTCGATTAAGTCCTTTGTGATGTTATTCAATTTGCTCACCTTTACTTTCTTTATCTATTAATATGCTACAAAACTAATTTTCAATAGACAAGAAAAAAGGTTCATCACTAATAGATGAACCTTTTTTATCAATTATTTTAATAGTAAATCAAGATGCTCAAAAAATGTTGGATAGGAAACGGCAATACAATCTGCATCATCAATTTCAATTGGCGAGTCGGTAATTAATGAGGCAATTGCTGCCATCATCCCGATTCGATGGTCGCCGTATGTGCTTAATTTCGCTCCTTTTAAACTTGTTGGACCATTGATAATCATGCCATCATCCGTGGCTGTAATATCTGCGCCAAGTTTCTTCAACTCTGTTACGACTGCTGTGATGCGATCTGTTTCCTTCACTTTTAATTCTTCTGCATCGCGAATAATTGTCGTTCCTTCCGCTTGAGTAGCTAGTAGCGCAATTATTGGAATTTCATCGATAAGACGCGGAATAATATCCCCTTCTATCGTTGTCCTTTTTAAATTGGACGTCCTAATCGTAATCGTTGCTGTTGGTTCTGCTGCATCGGATAACTCTTGATCAACCGTTACATTTGCTCCCATTTGCTGCATGACTTCAATAATGCCAGCCCTTGTAGGATTAATGCCGACATTTTTCAGAACGATTTCACTATTTGGAACAATCGCACCAGCTACTAAGAAAAAGGCCGCAGATGAAATGTCGCCCGGCACATCTACATGCGTTCCATGAAGTCGTTGACCGCCTTCTAAGGATATAACGCCATCCTTTACGTCAATCTTTGCACCAAATTGTTGTAGCATGCGTTCTGTATGATCCCGAGAAATCTCTTTTTCCCTTACAATCGTAGTACCTTCTGCTCTAAGTCCAGCTAACAATATCGCAGACTTCACTTGAGCGCTGGCAACAGGCATCGTATAATCAATAGCTTTTAATGCTGTTCCTTGAATGGCAATTGGCGTATATTGTCCATTTTCACGTCCATTGATTTTTGCCCCCATTTGTTTCAATGGATTCGTGACGCGACCCATAGGACGCTTTCCAATAGAGGCATCACCAGTCATCACACTATGAAAGTTTGTCCCTGCAAGGATGCCCAACATTAATCTTGTTGTCGTACCTGAGTTGCCTGTATATAATACTTCTTTCGGTTCTTGCCAACCGTCCATTCCTGGACTATTAATTTCAACATTTGTACCATCCACTTGAATATCAACACCGAGTTTTCGGAAACAATCAATCGTGCTTAGACAATCTTCACCGGGAAGAAAACCTGTAACAGTTGTTTTTCCTTCCGCAATAGCTCCAAACATTACCGCACGATGTGAAATTGATTTATCACCCGGTACGGTTATAATACCTTCTAACCGTGGTTTATTATAAACTAATACTCTTGAAGTCAATTTTATTACCCCTTTCCACATACGAGTTAAGAAACGTGCATTTCAAAGTTCGTATGTGAACGAATGCATTTCATTGCTTTTTCTCGATCTTTTTCATTTTGGAAACTAATCACCAAAATACCAAATATGTCTTCTCTCGTTTCGACTACTCGGATATTTGTAATACTGATATTTTCGTCTGCTAGGTAGCCAGTAATTTCGGAAATTACACCAGGGTAGTCTGGAATATCTACGTATAAATCGTATGTAGTATAGAATGCCCCTGTTGAAATTGGCAATGCATCACGAACATCTTTCGCTTTTCTAAAATACTCTTCAACAGATTCATCATCATTTTCCAGTAATATTTTCTTTACTCGTTGCATTTCATCAATCCAAGCATCCATTTGCCCGATGAGCTCTTCTCGATTTTGCAATGTAATGTCTCTCCAAATCATCGGGTTCGATGATGCAATTCGAGTAATATCGCGAAAACCACCTGCGGCAAGCATACTTGTCATTGGAAATCTTTTATTTTCCTCATTTAACTGGTGAACAAGGGAAGCAGCTACGATGTGAGGAAAGTGGCTGACTACCGCCGTCATATGATCATGTTCTTCCGCATTGATTTTCACTAATTTTGCTAACGTATATTTTAACAACTGTTCTAGAGCGATAAGATTATTTCCATCTTCATCGTCAAAAGGAGTTAAAATATAATACGCATTTTCAAAAAGGTAGGGTTTTGCAGCCGTGATGCCGCTTTTATGGGAACCAGCCATTGGATGTCCGCCAATAAATGTAATTCCTTTTTCTCTTAGCTCTTCAGCTTTCTTCATAATTAACCCTTTTGTACTTCCTGTGTCGGTAATAATAACATGTTGCTTTAACGACCAGTGCTTCAATTCATCCATCCATTGTAGCGTTGCGTTTACCGGTGTTCCAAAAATGATAAAGTCCGCATTTTTAGCCGCTTCCTCTACATCCTCCACCACTTCATGAACAATATTTAAAGTTTCTGCAAGATTTCTCGTTTTTCCAGAAAGATCATAGCCAACTACTTTTGTTTTGGGAGCTTTTTGTAGAGCTAATGCCAAAGAGCCCCCAATTAAGCCTAATCCTATGATTAACACATTACGGGTCATGCCAATACTCCTTGCTCCTTTAATACCTCTTCAAGAAGTGATAAAAACTTTCGGTTTTGTTCTTCTGTACCGATAGAAACTCGAATGAATCCAGGTGTACCTAAGGCATTCCCACTTCGAATAATAAATCCGCGTTTCATCATTTCTTGGAAGATCACATCACTGTCTGCTTTTACTTCAAATAAAATAAAGTTTGTTTGTGATGGGTAATATTTAAGTCCATGTTTGTTACAAAATTCAACATATTGCTGTTTACCTTTTTCCGTTTGTTCCACTGTTTCTTGAATAAATTGTTGATCTTCCAATGCAACAATCGCTACTTTTTGACTTAATACCGTGTTGTTGAAAGGTGCACGCACTGGGTCTAATGCGGCAATCAATTTCGATTGACCGATTGCATATCCGATTCGGAAGGCAGCTAATCCGTATGCCTTAGAGAATGTACGCATGATTAATACATTCGGATATTCCTCTACGTAATGCAACGTATCTTTATAAGCAGGATCTGTTATATATTCAAAATAAGCTTCATCTAATACGATTAGTACATCACTTGGTACTTTCTCTATAAAGGAGCTTAATTCCTCATCCGATACAATAGTTCCTGTTGGGTTATTTGGATTACATACCCATACAATTGACGTGTTTTCATCAATTGCTTCTAACATTTTTTCTAAATCATGCTTACCATCTTTCAATGGCACTTTTCTAACTTCTGCTCCTTCAACTTCTGCATTATGACTGTATTGAGAGAAAGATGGATCTGCCATGACTGTATTAACACCGGGATAAAGAAGTGCCCGCGTAATGATTGCGATTATATCATCTGAACCGTTTCCAAATAGCAATTGTGATTCATCTACACCAAGATGTTGACTCACTGCTGTACGAAGTTCTTGCGCATAACCATCCGGATAAATGGCAAAATTCATTCCATTATTTACAATAAAATCTTTCACTTTAGGAGAGCAGCCAAAAGGATTTTCATTTGAAGCAAGCTTAACAACTTCCTTTAAACCAAATTCTTTTTGTACTTCCTCAATGGGTTTACCTGGTTGGTAAGCTTTCATACCGTAAATTTGTTTTTTAAATTTCATGATTGACGCTCCTTTTTATCGATTTTCATTGACTAAATCTGGTCTTAGTTTCACCGCATCATTTAAATAAACGTGGCGTATTTCTTTTTGAGGTACCGATGTATTCACATGCATTAACACTCGAATACATAAAGGCAAAGATCCAGGAACATCCATTTCGTGGGTACACATCGTTGGTACATATTTCCACCCATCAATTGAACGCACGGCCTTTGCTGGGAATGCGGCGTTAATATCCGGTGTTGTCGTGACAATCACCGAAGCAATATCTTCTGGAACGATATTGTTAACTCTCGCCATTTCTAACACTAATCTTTCCGTCTCACTATAAATCGCATCGGGCGTATTCGATTCTATCGTTATCGCTCCACGTATGCCGCGAATCATTTACATACCTCCTCTAGCAGATAGCGAAGCTCTCTATCTACTTCTCTACATTCCGATTCCCCAATTTCTCTTACGAATGGTTGGCCGATTTCCTGTAATAAAACAAATTTTAATTTGCCATATTCAATCTTTTTATCTTTCATTAAATATTCATATAATTCTACAAAAGAGAATCTCTTTACTTCTTCGAATGGATAGTCGTTTCGATATGCAAACTTTAGAAAATCAATCGTAAATTCTCTAGAAATTTGACCGTATCGTTCGCTCAAGAGAAGTGCATACACCATCCCGATCATGACCGCTTCTCCATGGGCAAGGCCGCCATAACCAGCTGCTGCTTCAATAGCATGACCATATGTATGCCCCAAATTTAAATATTTTCGGACAGATTGTTCAGTTTCATCTTGCCCTACGATTTTCGCCTTTACTTCGATGCCTGATTTCAAGTGGTTTGCTAAAGCTGTTTTGTCAATTTTCGTAATTGATGGAGTTTGCATCAATTGTTTTAACCATTTTTCATCTGAAATCAGCGCGTGTTTAATTACTTCAGCCATTCCTGAACGAATCTCTTTTGTTGGTAAACTATCTAAAAAGTTGATATCATAAATGACCGCTTCCGGTTGATAAAATGCTCCAACTAAGTTTTTGCCTAGCGGGTGGTTAATTGCCGTTTTTCCTCCAACGGCTGAATCGTGAGCTAAAATGGTCGTTGGAATTTGAATGTATGGGATTCCACGCATGAATGTTGCTGCTACAAACCCAGTCAAATCACCAACTGCTCCTCCACCAAAGGCAAATAAAAAGGATTTGCGCGAGCAATGTTTTTCAATTAAAAAAGTGTGGGCATCTTCGAAATTTTGAAAACTTTTACAAGCTTCCCCACCTGGCATCACAAACACTTCGAAAGGATAAGGGAAGTTTTCTTTAAAATATTGTTGTTGTGCTTGCCAAACATTCTCATCGGTAAAAACGACGAGTTTATCTGCTTTTTCAATTTTCTCTTTTAATGAATCGCAAGCGGTACGTAATATACCGCTTCCGATGAACACTTCGTAGGAATGGCTTTGGGTATTTACTGGGATTCGCATCATTAAAACTCCTTCGCCAATTTACGTGCTTCTTCAATTTGTGCTTTTAATTGTGGTAATTGATCGCTATGGAACTGTTCGACAATCGCCTTGGCAATTTCCCAAGCGATGACGCATTCAGCTACAACAGATGCAGCTGGTACTGCACAAGCATCGGAACGCTCCACACTTGCTTTAAATGGTTCTTTCGTTTCGATATCAACACTTTCAAGAGGTTTGTAAAGTGTAGGAATTGGTTTCATTACACCGCGAACAATGATTGGCATTCCTGTAGACATGCCACCTTCAAGGCCACCTAAACGATTTGTACGACGATGATAGCCTTGTTTATCATCCCAAACAATTTCATCATGAACTTCAGAGCCTCTACGACGAGCCATTTCAAAGCCGATACCAAACTCAACCCCTTTAAATGCATTGATGGATAACATCGCTTGCGCCAATTTACCATCTAATTTACGGTCATAATGAACGTAAGATCCTACTCCCGGCGGCATACCTTCCACAATGACTTCGACAACACCACCGATGGAATCTCCTGCTTTTTTCGCCTCATCAATTGCTTCTACCATTTTCGCAGAAGCTTCTGGGTCCACTGAATAGCAAGGATCATTTTCAACAATTTGGCGAATTTCATCTGCTGATTTGCCTGCAACTTTTGATGTATCTGCTTTAATGCCGTAAATTTCAGTAACATGTCCTACGATGGAAATACCTAATTCTTTTAAAAGAGCTTTTGCAACGGAACCAACAGCCACTCGCACAGTCGTTTCTCTAGCGCTCGAACGCTCTAACACATTTCGCAAGTCACGATGACCATATTTAATTCCGCCGACTAAATCAGCATGTCCAGGTCGAGGTCGGGAAATTTGACGCTTAATTTCTGAAGGATCTACATCTTCTGGGAGAGGTTCAATTCCCATAATTTTTGTCCAATGTTTCCAGTCATCATTTTTTACCACTAATGCAACAGGTGAACCTAATGTTTTTCCGTGACGAACTCCTCCAACTATTTCAACAGTATCTTTTTCAATTTGCATACGGCGTCCGCGACCGTGACCACCTTGTCGTCGTTTTAAATCGTAATTAATTTGTTCTGCAGTTATCGGTAAAAGGGACGGCAACCCTTCAATAATTGTCGTTAATTGTGGACCGTGGGATTCCCCAGCAGTTAAATATCTCATCAAACACTTTCTCCCTTCAACTCGTTAAAGTATGTATTTTTTAATATAACATAAAGCTAGTAAAAAAACATTGTGAATAAATAATTTTAATATAATATAGAATTTAACGAAAATATAATACGCTTTTCGCACAAGTCGAAAAGCGCCCAATCCTTTTTTCAATCTCATATTTTTCGGTAAAAAAACGTATCTTCCACTTCAAAACCATAACGAGCAGGATTGAATATTTGCTCAGTAGATCCTACAAACAAAATGCCACCTGGTCGTAAAGAATTGCTAAATTCTTTATAAATATGATCCTTTGCCTCTTCAGTGAAATAAATCATAACATTGCGACAAACGATTAAATCAAAGTTTTTCTCATATGGGTCACTTAATAAATTGTGCTTTTTAAATGTTACAGTATTTTTAATTTCATCTTTTACACGATAAAACTGCCCTTCTTCAATAAAATATTTTGCTTTTATAGCCGGAGGAACTTCTGCTAAGGAACGATCAGGATAAATGCCTAGCTTTGCTTTTTGAAGACAGTTTTCATCTATATCAGTAGCTAATACTTTTATGTAAGATAATGGTACATGGTTAGAGAGCACCATGGAAATTGTGTACGGTTCCTCGCCTGTTGAACAGGCAGCACTCCAAATTTTCAAACGGTTATTTTTTTCAAGCAGTTTTGGAAAAATTTTATGTTGAAGTACTTCCCACCGTTTCCCATTACGATAAAATTCTGAAACATTAATCGTCATTCGATCTAGGAATTCATTCAATAAATCTCGATCTTTTTCAACCCCGTGCAAAAAATCAACAAAATCTTTAAAGCCTTTTTTTTCATAAAGGGATGTTAAACGGCGTTTCATTTGTGCTTCTTTATATAGCGATAAATCAATACCTGTTAATTTTTTTATACCATTAATAAACAGTTCGTAGTCTGTCATAGTTATCGATCCCCTCTAATGACGTACACTTATTATATACAAAATTTTTCTTTTCTGAAATATGTAAAAGTTCAAAAAGTAAATTTCTAAAGCAGTATTAAATTTGTTCGTAGTTAGTATTTTTTCTACTTTCGAATTTCACTACAGGCGAATGCTTTCCGCATGTTCGTCCTTAAAGGTTATTCCTTGCCTTTGCATTGTATCGATACTCGTGTTATTCCCTTTGCTTGTGTAAAAAAGAAGTCACAGTCTTATGCTTATTATATTCATATTATCAAAATATACGGTTTCTGCAAAAATTTTCTATTGGCTAACCTTTTGCAATACCATATTAATAAAAAAACTATCCCAACAGCACAATTGCTGTGGGATAGCAAATTTACAGTGTATTAAACGATTTCATTGTTGAACCATAAATTGATTTCACGTTCAGCAGATGCTGGTGAATCGGAACCATGGATAACGTTTTCAGAAATTGTTACCGCATAATCGCCGCGAATTGTACCTGGTTGTGCTTCTTCAGGTTTTGTAGCGCCCATCATCACACGAGCTAACTTAATAATATTTTCTCCTTCCCAAACCATTGCAAATACTGGTCCAGAAGTGATGAAATCTACCAATTCACCAAAGAATGGTTTATCCTTATGCTCTTCATAGTGTTTTTCAGCTAATTCACGTGGAACATTCATTAACTTTGCTCCGCGCATTACAAATCCACGACGCTCAAAACGGTCAATAATGTCTCCTACTACTTGGCGTTTTACACCATCAGGTTTTACCATAAGAAATGTTCTTTCAATTGCCATAAGTTAAACAACTCCTTAAATCTCAATTAAGCTTTATTACCTACCGCTAAATGTTACCAAAATCAAGCTCAAGCTTCAACTATCAATATTAGAAATAGATATATTTTTTAAAACTTACGTTTACCGATAAACAATGCAATATCTCTTAGTTTTTTCTTTGTTGGATGTTCTGGTAATTGCTCTACTTCTTTCATTGCTTTCGCTAAATATTGATCGCTTACTTTCAAGGCTTCTTGAATTGAATCAGAATTGCGTACAATTTGAAGCATTTCTAACCGTTCCTCTTCTGTCACAATTCCTTTTGAAGCCCGCTCAATAAATTGGATAATTTTGGGATGATCTTTCATGAGCAATATAGGCAAAGTAATGTTTCCCTGCAATAAATCACTGCCTGCAGGTTTTCCAAGTTGTTTATCCGTTGATACGAAATCCAACACGTCATCCACGATTTGATAACTCATACCCACATAATAACCGAATCTCTTTAACCGCATTGTAACAGCAGGATCAACATTTGCTACTACTGCTCCCACTTCACAACTGGATTCAATAAGAAGTGCCGTTTTTCTTTTTATTCGACGGAAATAATCTTTTAAGTTTTGATTTAGTCGAAACTTATCTTCAATTTGAATGACTTCACCATTACAAATTTCAACCATCGTTCTTGCTAAAATTTGATGCGCCTTCGGATCTTTAATTTGGGATACATATTGAATTGCTCTACCGAAAATAAAATTACCAGTATGCATTGCAACTCGATTGTTCCATTGAGAACGAACGGTAGGACGCCCTCTTCTCATATCGGAATGATCGATTACATCATCGTGGACAAGGGAACCCATATGAATTAATTCGAGAGGTACAGCAGCATATTTCATTCTGTCGATATTATAATGACCAAATTTTGCACTCATTAAAACAAAAAGTGGGCGAATTCTTTTTCCGCCCGCACGTAAAAGGTGGAGAGAGGCATCATTTAATACATGCGACGTTGAATAAAGTGCTTTTTCTAATTCATTTTCGATGATTTCTATATCCGGTTTTAAATCGGAATAGATCATTTTTAACTTCATCTTTTCCACTCGCGAACCTCTCCCTAAACTTCTTTCTTAAATCCCATATGCATTGCTGCTGCACCACCACTATAACTTTTGTATGTGACGTTTACAAAGCCAGCTTCTTCAAACATTTTTGCAAGCTTTTTCATCCCTGGGAAAGTGCTTGCGGATTCTTGTAACCATGAATACTCTTCATAACTTTTCGCAAAAATTTTCCCGAAAAGCGGCATAATATATCGGAAATAAAAACGAAACAATTGTTTATATCCAGGCATTTCTGGTTGAGATGTATCTAAACAAACAGCCATCCCACCAGGTTTTAATACACGATGCATTTCCCTTAATACTTGCATATAATCCGGTACATTTCGTAAACCAAAACCGATTGTGACATAGTCAAAAGTGTTATCTTCAAAAGGTAGTTCCATTGCATTCCCATGTATTAACTCCACATGAGGATACGGCTTTACTTTCTCAGCTCCAACTTTTAGCATATTTTTGCTAAAATCAAGCCCTTTAACAACTCCATTTTCACCTGTTGCCTTTGCTAATGCAACTGTCCAATCAGCTGTGCCACAACAAACATCTAAACATGTAGATCCCGGTTTTACATTCATGCGTTTCATAATATCTTCACGCCATTTGACATGAAGCTTGAAACTAATCACCGAATTCATTTTGTCGTAGTTTTCGTAAATTTTCTCAAACACTTCATGGACGCGTTCTTCTTTGGATTTTTCCATCTTTTTCATAACCTTTCTTCACTCTATCTAATCAACCGTTCTGCAATATATTGTTTAAGTTCAGCTTTGATAGAAGAGATACGTAACAATTCTTGCAATTGTTGAATAAGAACATCCAATTTTTTCAGAAGGTATTGTTCAAAATTCAAATGATCAACGGGTACAAAGCTTTCTATCATTTTTTGTAAAAGGAGCGAACTATTACCTTCTCTATAGTTTAATAGTTCATTTTGTAATCGTAGAATCAATAAATTGATTTGCATTATATTTAAATATTGATCGTAATTGTAAAGTTGATAAAATCTGCTAATACATTCTGTTTCAATAACCGTTATACTATCTAACCAATCATCGATGGCGTATTGTCTCGGTTCATATACTCGAATTTCATGTTCAGATCTTAATACAACACTTTCAGAAAGTTGACGTATCAAAGAAATATTACCTGAATTTGCTAATATTTCATAATAACGACCACTGTAATAATCGCCGGACAGAACTGTTAGCTGCTGCTCTTTCGATGTTGCATCATACTCGTTGATGAGACCATGTTCCGCTAAAGATGCTTGTACAATTCCGACAGTAATGATTCCTTCATATTTTTCATCATCCCAATGGTCTCCATTAAAAAATGGCAACAGCATGTAAAATAATTGATTTTCATCCACCAATGGATTTCCAGTATATTTCAGAAGTGTTTTATGTTGCACATAACGATAAATATCCTTTTTTAATTGTTCAATATGGTTTTTTATATATGTTGCATCCATAGGTATTACTCCATTCCAATGTAAGCACAATCTACTGCACTTATTACAGTCGTCATCATAATGAGCGGTTTATTTTTTTGATTGGCTTTCAATGATTCCATGCGATGTATAGATTTTCGCTTTTCCACGAATTTTCATGGCCGACGTATGTTCAGTAAATTGAGCTATCATCACTTCTCCGGCATCTAATTTTTCTGAATGATGAAATTTTGTATCTTCACCACGAGTTAACCCAATTACATGTACGCCATCTTCTTCTGCTTCAATTACGACATAATCAGATTGGTTCATACTTCTCCCTCACATTTACATATTCTTTGTTATCATATCACAATCTATTTTGTTAATTAAGACATTTGAATAAATGAAATCACTTCTTGTCGTTTTATGTCATCTTCTTCATAAATTCCTCTTGCACATGAAGTCACTGTTTTTGTCCCAGGTTTTTTTAATCCTCTCATCGTCATACACATATGTTCAGCTTCAATCAATACAAAAACGCCTTGCGGTTCTAATTTTTCCATTAAAATATCTGCAATGGTTGTTGTAATTCGTTCTTGTAATTGAGGCCTGTGACTTACGGATTCCACTAATCGACCGATTTTGCTTAAACCAGCAACTCGGCCATCTTGAGGTATGTATGCAACATGAGCTTTCCCGTAAAATGGAACTAAGTGATGTTCACACATCGAATAAAAAGGAATATCCTTCACAAGAACTAGCTCATCATGGTTTTCATGGAAGACCGTTTCAAAATAACTTCGCGGATCTTCATTAAGCCCTTTAAACATTTCTTCATACATTTTTGAAACGCGTTTTGGTGTATCGATGAGTCCTTCACGATTAACGTCTTCACCTACGGCCTCTAAAATCATTTTTACAGCTTCTTCTATTTTTTTTAAATCAACATTTGACATATATGTTCCTCCTAAATCGACAAAGCACAACACTGTCAAAATGAATCGTAGCACATACAGACGTGAATCGCAAAAGGCTTTCACTCAAATTGTACTCTTATATGTGTTGCTTTTTTGCTCCAATGGTAGAATTGATTTATCTTTCATTAATATTATAATATGTAAAAAGAGCAGTCATCATATTCATGACGACTGCTCTATGTAATTTTAAAGAAGCTATTATTTTACAGCTTCTTTAAGTGCTTTTCCTGGTTTAAATGCTGGCACTTTGCTTGCAGCAATTTCAATTTCTTCCCCAGTTTGAGGGTTACGACCTTTACGTGCAGCACGTTCACGAACTTCGAAGTTTCCAAAACCGATTAATTGCACTTTGTCACCCTTTGCAAGAGTGTTTTGAATTGTATCAAATACTGCATCTACTGCTTTAGAAGCATCTTTCTTAGAAAGACCTGCAGCTTCAGCAACAGAGTTTACTAATTCTGTTTTGTTCACACTGTTCACCTCCTCTCAAAGGGTTAAAAAAGCTAAATCATGTAAAAAGAGTAACATATAGAAATA
>SMEH01000225.1_pt1 | contig 18736 bp, 19 predicted proteins | sample 2456361 | NCBI WGS metagenome assembly SMEH01 (sample SAMN10132587, study PRJNA489261) | soil metagenome | isolation source: day1 control-loamy sand soil ammended | place: USA | reverse complement strand
AGTGCGTTCATCAGAGTGATGAAAACAGAAATATGAGGAGAGCAACGCAAAAAGTGCGTTCATCAGAGTGATGAAAACAGAAATATGAGGAGAGCAAAGCAAAAAGTGCGTTCATCAGAGTGATGAAAACAGAAAGTAGGCGAGAGCAACGCAAAATGTGTGATCATAGCTTTATCGATGAAAGTATGGGTACGAAAAAAGCCCCCAAGGAAAGGAGGGAGGGGGGACTATACGTTTACTCTTAAATTAGATTTTCAATAATTCTTTTACGGCATATGTAAAACCATGCTCATCATTTGTTTTTGTAGTGAGGTGAGCGTATTTTTTTACATCATCTGGTGCATTCGCCATTGCAACGGCGGTTGTCGCCACTTTAAACTGTTCGACATCGTTGCCACCATCACCAAAGGCATATATTTCATCAAATTGTAAATTCATTATGTTTTGATATCGTATCAATGCTGTACCTTTATTCGCTTCCACTGAAGTAAACTCGACATTACTTGGATGGGAGGAAGCATAGGAGACATCGATTTTTTCTGCTACTGCTCGTTTAGCTTTGTCGACTAATTCAAGCTTATCTTTTCTTGCGACGGCCATTAATTTGTAAATTTTGATGTCATCTTTTTCTAAAATTTGATCGTAGTTATAGTTTCTAAAAAATGCTTCTTTTTCATCATCGCTTTTATCTTGGATCTCAGGATTGCGGAATGGAAAACCACCTTGATTCGTATAGACCATAACCCATAAGCCGATTTCTTGTAAGATTGGAAGAAGTTGTTTATAAACGTCTACTGGCAAAGATGCTTCATATAACACTTCACCGGAATCGGAATATAGAACAGTACCATTAATACTGATAATCGGTAGCTTTAATTGTTTTATTTCCTCATATTTTATAACATCTTCTACGGCTCTTCCCGTATTGATGATTACTCCATGACCTTGCTCTTTTAAATATTTCAGTGTCTTGTAATTTTCTTGTGAAATTTCTTGATTGGAATTTAACAACGTTCCGTCTAAATCAATTGAAAAACATTTCACTTTAAATCTTTCCTTTCTAGTCTATTCTATCGTTACTATATCAAAAATTAACGGTTAAGAAAAATAACAAATTAAAAATTGAGCAAAGAAAAGAAAAAAACATAGGTTTGTTGAGAGACTTTTTCCTTTGCAATCAATGGTACTTATGATAAAATTTAAAAAATCTAAAAATTCTGGAAGGTGGTCGAACTTGGAAAAAGTATATAAAGTTCATCCAGAAGCTGAGGAATTTTACTTTCCTGGAAATGAAATTGGCATATTAGTTAGTCATGGCTTTACAGGTTCAACTCAAAGTATGCGCTATTTAGGTACTCAAATCGCAAAGTCCGGTTTCACCGTTTACGGGCCGCGTTTAACCGGGCATGGGACAGAACCGGAAGATATGGAACAAGCAACATATAAAGACTGGATAAGTGATGTGGAAAAAGGTTTAGAACGTTTGCAACAAACTTGTTCGAAAATTTTTATCATCGGACTATCAATGGGAGGAACTTTAAGCTTATATCTAGCTCAGAAGTATGTTGATATTGCGGGCATTATTCCTATAAATGCAGCGGTTGACATTCCTAATTTAAAGGCAACTTATGAAAATATGAAAAACAGTGGGACCCGTTTTATAGAAGGGATCGGCTCAGATATAAAAATGGCTGGGGTAGCTGAACTTGCCTATTCAAAAACTCCAGTTAAGTCATTAGGTGATTTAATCACGTTAATGGACCAAGTGCGAGGAAATTTGTACAAAGTTACAGTTCCAACGTTAATCATATCTTCAATCGTTGACCATGTGGTACCACCTGAAAATTCGAAACAAATCTATCACTCGATTTCTACGGAAGACAAGTCGATTGTGTTTTTGAAAAATAGCTATCACGTGGCGACGTTAGATAATGATAAAGATTTAATTGCGAAAGAATGTAGCCGGTTTATTTCCAACCGTGTATAAACCATTTGAAATCGTTTACCTTCCGAATCAGTCCATATTTCCTGTTGATGGGCTGGTTTATTTTTTCAAAATTTAAACATACAATAAATACCATTTTCATTATTTAAACTGTGACAATAAAAAGGTATAATAAAATTAAAACGTTTACTTGTACATCCGGATGGGGGAACAATGATGCTTTCGAAAGCTCAAATTCAAACATTTATAGATTATTTCAGTAACGAACAAAATGAATTTTTTAAATGGAATAAGCCAGGTGAGTCGAGATCAGGTGTTGTTCAACTCGGTTTTATTCAATATGATGACGGTGTACAACAATTTATAAATGATTTATATGAGGCGGATATGCTTGATCCCCAATATTTTGATCATCTCGAAAAATATAAATCAAAAATTGATGCACCGGCTGATTTAATACCAACTGCGGATTTAGAACTTTTAAAATCGATTTTAACCTTTTATGTAAGGGGAGAAAAGTATTCTGATGGCGTCTGGGCAAGCGCTATTGATGAAGGTGTATTTTTAGCTATATTACAACGTCTAGAAGACATTGTAAAATAAAATCGATAATTTATATAATATCTATATATAATACATATTGAAATAGTGAAAGGAGACTACATCATGTTTAAAAAAATCGAAACAAATCAAGCTCCAAAAGCAATAGGACCATATTCACAAGGGGTTGAAGTAGGAAACTTCTTGTTTTTATCTGGACAAATTCCTGTGAACCCGGAAACGAATGAAGTGGTGGAAAAGGATATTGTTGCACAAACTAATCAAGTCATGAAAAATATTTCTGCTATTTTAGAAAGTGAAGGATTAACATTAAATAATGTTGTAAAAACAACGATCTTCTTAGCAGATATGGAACAATTTGCAACTGTAAATGAAGAGTATGCAAAACATTTAGGTGATCATCGCCCGGCTCGTTCAACGATTGAGGTTAGCCGTTTACCGAAAGATGTTTTAATCGAAATTGAAGTTATCGCTGCAAGAGCTTAAAATGAACAGGACAGTAGGTAATGTGGGCCAACTGTCCTGTTTAATTCGATATCATTCTATTATTATTTCCACATTGTCTTTGTTGAGCGATACTATTGTTTAAAATACCATTTCCATAGTGAGAACAATATGGTTAATATAAAAAAGCTTATTCCATAAATACAAATGGTTAGCATAGGATTTACAAACATATGCAATTCTCCATTCTAAATAAAATTAAATGGCATCTTTTTGAGAAGGTATTTCTAGTTGTGGTTGTTTGAAATATTTTGCGAGAATAAACATGACGGTAATGCCGATTAATGTCGCCCAAGCTCCAGCCGCCATTGTACTTTTTTCTATTTTTCCAAAATAGAGAATGAAATAAGATGCAAGACCAATGATCATCGATAATTCCGCAGCCCGTGGGGAAGGCTTCTTCTTACCGAAGATGGCGTAAAGAACCGGTCCGACCGTTCCTGCAGCAATCCCCGATACACCAATCCATAAGAGATCTCCCATGTATTTCGGCGGATTTAATACGATGAGATAAGACACAATTCCAATAGCTAATACTGCAAGTCTACTTATTCGGATTGCAATTTGCTGTGCTTTTTTGTCATTGATCTTAATAATGTTTCGTCGTACGAATACTTTTAGAAAAATATCATTGGCAAATACAGTCGAAATGGATACAAATAAGCCATCTGTTGTTGAAAGGGCAGCAGCTAAGATGACAATTAACATAAAAGCAGCGATAATCGTAGGGAAAAATTGAATAATGTATTCAATTAATGCCATATCACTAACCTCGATGTTATCACCAAAGGCTGCGCGACTATATATCCCACCAAATAAAGTGACAACGCAACAGAACATCACTAATACATATACGAGTATCATTTTGCCGATGTCTTTTTCATTTTTTAATCCTAATACTTTATTAAATAACTGTGGGGCAGTTGCAGCAAAGGCTGCTTGAATTAGGATTGCTCCAATTACGGCAGAAATGGAATCAAAATAGGGTGATTCCGGATTGAAAATGCCAACTAAATTTGGATTTTGGGCGTTTAGATTTTCCGTAATCACCTCAAAAGTATTCGTAATACTTCCTTCCCAAAAGTGAACTATACCTGATATAAAAATGATGATCCCAGCCAGTGTCATCATTATAATTTGAACAGCATCTGTATATAAGTCAGCAAGCGTTCCGCCAATGAAGACGTAAACTATGACAATGGCAGCAATTAAAGTAAGCGCTGTATGATAAGATAACCCCATTGTGAACTCAAACACTCTTGCTCCAGCAACAAACTGAGCAGCGATATAAAAAATATTAAACAAAAGGAGAAGTGCTGTACCTACTCTTAAAATGTCACTATTATAGTAATCGCCTAACCAATCTGGTAAAGATAAAGATTTTTGCTTTGTGTTTATCTTTCGCACCCTTTTTGCTACTAATAGAGCGCCGATCGGCCCTCCACCAAATATCGCTAACATCAGCCATAGATTGGCATAGCCCCATTCATAAGACCAACCTGGATAACCTAAAAATACAGCGGCACTTAGATATGTGGCAGCAAATCCCAGCCCTAAAAGGACTGGGCCGAGTTGACCGCCGCCAATCGCAAAATCATCAATATTTTTTGTACCTCGACCACCAAGGTAACCTAATAGAATCATAATCAAGACAAAGATCGTCATACCTATCCATATATATAATTCTAATACGTTCATGGACACCCTCCGTTTACGCAAAATTTAACCGATTTTTGACCTACTTGTCGAGTGGGCATTTACTTGACAGCGAGACTCAATTTTTTTGCATGATGGTTGTCAGGTAAGTATACATGACCTTTTCCAAATAAATTTTCTCGTAATGTTCCAGCTTCGTATTCTTTACGATATATTCCTCGTTTTTGTAATTCAGGAACGACATAATCGACAAATTCTCTGAATGTACCTGGTGAATAGGCAAAAGCAATGTTGAAGCCATCGACATCACCTTCTGTTGCCCACTGTTCAAGCTTATCGGCAATTTGCTCAGGTGTACCTATAAATTTAACTGTTCCGTTTCCTAGTCCATGATTTAATACAGCTTCTCGTAAAGTCCATTTTTTATTCGGATCTTTTCCGTAAAGATCAAGGTTTCCCTGCATCGCTTGCGTTTCCATATCTACAATATAGTCATCTGGATTGTAAGTTGAAAAGTCAATGCCGGTATGACCGGATAATAATGCAAGTGTACCTTCGTAACTAACATGGCTTTTCAATTCTTCATATTTTGCAATTGCTTCTTCTTCTGTAGAACCAACAATCGGTAAAACGAGCGGGAATATTTTTATATCATCTGGATTTCTACCGTATTCCTTAGCTAGTGTACGAATATCATTTGAGTATATTTTTAATGCATCGAGTGAATGATGCTTTGTAAATACAGCTTCTGCATGTTTTGCTGCAAATCGTTTCCCCTTAGGTGAAGCACCAGCTTGAAATAAAACCGGCGTACGCTGTGGCGAAGGTTCTACAATGTGCGGTCCAGGCACGGAGAAAAATGCCCCTTCATGGTTTATTTCATGAACTTTGTCTGGATCTGCAAACGCATCTTGTGCGATATCAAGTGTGACAGCATCATCTTCCCAACTATGTTCCCATAGTTTATAGACCACGTCTAAAAATTCATCTGCTCTTTCATAACGAAGGTCATGGGGTAGTCGACTTTTAAGGCCAAGATTAATTGCTTCACTTTCTAAATAAGAGGTAACGATATTCCAACCAATTCTTCCCTCCGTTAAATGATCCAATGTTGAGAGTTGACGTGCTAATGCATAAGGTTGTGCATAGGTCGTTGAAATCGTCACAGCAAACCCAATATGTTTTGTGGCTAGTGCCATCGCTGAAATCGGTAGTAAAGGATCATGTGCTGGAATTTGGACTGCATTTTTTACAGCAGGTTTATAGCTGTTTTGATACACGCTATATGTTCCTAAAACATCGGCAATAAAAACAGCGTCAAATTTCCCTTTTTCTAATGTTTGAGCAACATCAACCCAGTAAGACAACCGGTTATGATAGCGGCTATGATTTTTTTCATGTTTCCATAGTCCAGTTGAATGTGGGGACGGAGAATTTTGAACGAATCCATTTAAATGTATTTGTTTACCCATCATGACACCCTTTCCATTTTTAAAATTAAGTAGCCATATCTGATTACTTGGTATTAGATTGTTTTTTTATTTAACAGGTTTTTCAACGACAATTTTTGAAGTTAAATGAACAGGATTTTTAATCGTATCACCTACAGGGCAATGGTTTTCCACAAACTGAATAAATGTTTCTAATTTTTCTTTTGGAGCATCTGTTGAAATCACAAATTTTGATTCAATATGAGAATATCCAGGTCGGACATCGGATTTATTTAAAAAACCGTCCGTATCAAGTTCACCTTCCAATTCAATTTTAAGATCCTCAATGTTGATCCCAAATTGTTTCGCATAAGTTTGGATAACAATTGCCTGGCATGCACCAAGAGCAGAAAGAACAAGTTCAACAGGGTTTGATCCTTGATCAGTACCACCTAATGAAACTGGTTCATCAACAATGACTTTGTGACCTCTTGCTTCCGTTTCAATTAATAATTTTTCCTTCCATGTAGCCTTTACATTAAATTTTTCAATCGCCATTTTCCAATCACCTCTAAATATTTTTTAATTAAAAAAAGAAAGTTTAAGTTCATAGATTTTTGTACATCACCTCCAAAATAAAATGACCTCTTAAAATAAGAGGTCATGTGATGTACGAAAAGAATATTTTCATATATCACAATCCCTCTTATATTTCAGGTTTGTCATTTCAAACCTGCTGGAATTGGCACCGTTTGGATCTTTCCAATGGTTGCCGAGGCTTCACAGGGCCAGTCCCTCCACCTCTCTGTATAAGAGTAGATTGTAAAAATATTAACTTTTAACTGGTTAAATTTTATGTTTATTCTAAATAGTTCATTACAAAAAGTCAACACAAATTTTTTGAAAAATTTATTACGGTGCTAAAGTACTAAAAAATCGAATAAAAAAGGATGGTGTTGTTGTATAACTGTCTGTAGACTTCATCAACGTGTGTCGATTTGATTTTTGCTAAATAACGGATGGTTTCATGTATCATTTTTGGATGGGTCTTTTGTCCTTGAAATGGTCCTTCAAAGGGCCAAGGTCCATCGGTTTCAACCATCGTTAATGATAGGGGATATGTGGCTGCGATTTTTTGGATTTCGTGTTCGTAAGCTAAATCGGGAGTAAAAGATATAAAATAACCATTTTCAACCATTTGTTGAATGGTTTTGGTATCCCCTTTAAACCAGTGAAAATGGGCTTTTTGGATGGAGTATTTTTCCAATAAATTTATAACGATTGGAGCATCTTCGTAAATCGCATGAAGTGCAACAGGTTTATTCCATTTTACAGCTAGTTTAAAAAATTCCTCCAATAATGCAAGATAGCCTTCAAGACTTTTTACATTTGTATAATAAGGGAGTCCGACTTCTCCGATGGCAACCATAGCTTGATGATTTTTATCCATGAATTGAATCAAATCTGCCAGTTCTTCATCGGTTGGCAAGGGTTGTTCTGGATGATAACCAAAGGCGAGTTTGATCCTTTCATCTTTTTGATATAATGCTAAATTTTCAACAGCAGAAGAAAGATTCGTTGATACCGATATTAAGCTATGAATTTGATAGTGTTCCATTTCTTTCATTATTCCTTGTTGTTCTTTTAATGTGTATTGATCGAAATGAATGTGAGCATCGATTATTGGTTGCAATTACATCACCTACATATTTAAAATTTCTAATTTATCATACCTTTGTTTCATCATTAAAGTCTACGTTTATTATTCCGAAGAAGAAGTTTCCAAGAAACGATTCAGAAATTGGATAATGAACTTATTGTCCGTTGTTATTATGTAAACTTGATACCACTCACGGATTTGTCGAAAAAATCAATAAGATAATATTGACAACTTATATTTTTCGTCCCATAATATATTCAATAATATTCGAACGTTAACGAAGGACTAGTATGCAGTGCTTGCTATGGCAGAGAGCGGAATCCGGAGGCTGAAAGATTCCGTCATAGTCAACTTGCAGAACCTACCTTCCGAGTCCCATGCAAACATGGGCGTTAATCTGCGTTAAAGATTTGAGGTGGGGTGTTTGATCACCCAATGAAGGTGGTACCGCGGAAGATAAGCTCTTTCGTCCTGTCAATGCAGGATGAGAGGGCTTTTTTATTTAATATTAAATAGATTGTTAACTTAAGATAAAAACAAGATGAGGGATTTCATATGTCTAAGGAACGAATTGTTGTAAAAATAGGAAGTAGTTCACTAACCAATCAAAAAGGGGAAATTGACTATGCAAAGTTAAACGATCATGTTGAAGCTATTGCTGCCCTTCGTAAAGAGAATCATGAAGTTATTCTCGTGTCATCGGGTGCAGTGGCCGCAGGGTTTAAAAGTTTAGGATACCCGGCACGTCCTGTTACATTAAAAGGAAAACAAGCAGCTGCAAGTGTAGGGCAAGGGTTGCTTATTCAAACATATATGGAAAAATTCCAAGCTTACAACATTACAGCTGCACAAATCTTGCTTACCCGCTCTGACTTTTCGAACCGTAAACGATATCAAAATGCGTTTGCAACGATATCGGAATTGCTTGACCGAGGGATTTTACCGATTATCAATGAGAATGATACGGTGTCGGTCGATGAGCTCACCTTTGGTGACAACGATATGTTATCAAGTCTTGTAAGTGGGTTTATTCATGCTGATCGGCTCATCATTTTAACGGATATCAATGGACTTTACGATGGCAATCCGAGAACAAATCCAAAGGCAAAAAAGTTTTATTTTCTTGAAGAAATAACTGAAGACTTGTTCCAACATGCTGATGAAAATGGTTCGAAAGTAGGGACCGGTGGGATGAGGTCGAAGTTGCTTGCAGCTCAAACAGCTCTATACTTAGGTGTTTCCGTCTTTATTGGTACAGGTTTTGGAAGAAATAAATTATTGGATGTATTGGAAGGAAAAGGTGATGGGACCTATATTGCTAATCGAAGTCAAACTTCAATAAACACAAAAAGGCAATGGATTGCTCTTCATTCCGAATCAACCGGTCATCTTTATATTGACCAAGGAGCCGTTGAGGCGATTTTATACCATGGTAAAAGTTTATTATCACCCGGTATTTTCAAAGTTCGAGGTGCTTTTCAAAAAGGTGACGTTGTTGAAGTAATGGGGGTAAATGGCCTTATCGGTAAAGGACAAGTAAGTTGTTCATCAGAAGAGTTAAGTGCTCATATTGAGGAGCGAAAGGAAAAGGGGCCAGAATTTCAGGAACCAGCAATAGAAGTCATCCATCGCGATAATTGGGTTCAATTAAAACGTTAGGGAGGAGATTCAAATGGCGAATGAAGTACTGGAAAAAGGGAGATTGGCAAAAAGGGCAAGTTATAAAATGCCAAGTTTACGAACAGAAGATAAAAATGTGGCTTTAGAAAGGATTGCGAAACAATTATTGGAAGATGAAGGAGAAATTTTACAAGCCAATCAAGTTGACTTAGAAGCCGGTCGGAAAAATGGGTTATCTGAAGCGGTGCTTGATCGAATTATGTTAAATTCCGACCGAATTAAGGCAATGGTAGAAGGAATTCGTCAAGTAATAGAATTACAAGATCCCATTGGCGATGTGTTAGAAACGATCACGAAAGAAAACGGTCTATATATTGAAAAAAGACGAGTTCCAATCGGTGTAATCGGCATGATTTATGAAGCAAGGCCGAATGTAACAATCGATGCGGCCACCCTTGCTTTAAAAACGGGTAACGCGATTATTTTGCGAGGAAGTTCTTCAGCTAAATCATCGAACATTGCGCTTGTAAAGTCAATTCATACGGCATTAGAAAATAGTAGAGTCCCTGTAAATGCTGTTCAATTAATTGAAGATACTTCAAGAGAAACGGCAAAAGCATTATTCCAATTAAATGAATATTTAGATGTACTCATTCCACGCGGAGGTAAAAACTTAATTCAAACGGTGGTCCGTGAAGCAAGTGTACCGGTTATTGAAACTGGGGCTGGAAATTGTCATATTTATATCGATGAATCAGCAAAACCATCCATGGTCGAAGAAGTCGTACTAAATGCAAAATTACAACGCCCGTCTGTTTGTAATGCTGTTGAATCTTTATTAATTCATGAAAATTGGTTTCATAATTTTGGTAGACAACTTTTAGATAAATTAGCACAACATCAAGTGACGATCCATGGCGATGAACAAGTAAAAGCAGCTTATTCTGATGCTGTCCTTGCTACTGAAGAAGATTGGGCAACGGAGTATTTATCTTTAGATCTAAGTGTAAAACTTGTAAACAATATGGAAGAAGCAATAGAACATATTAATACTTACGGAACAAATCATTCTGAAGCGATCATTACGGAAAATGAGAAGAATGCGAATACTTTCTTACAAAATGTTGATGCGGCGGCAGTTTATCATAATGCGTCAACACGATTTACGGACGGATTTGAATTCGGTTATGGAGCTGAAATTGGAATTTCAACGCAAAAACTACATGCAAGAGGTCCAATGGGCTTACCAGCATTAACATCGAGTAAATTTTTCATAAAAGGAACGGGGCATGTCCGTCAGTAATTCTTTCGAGTTGACTACCACTTATTGTGGTAGTTTTTATTTTATGTCATTTCATAGAATATATAAAGTTTGCCATAAAGGAGGAAAAAAACTTTATCTATAGAATAGATACAAAAAGGACAATGAAAGAAAGTGAGGGACTTTGTTGTTACTTATATTTGTTGTATGTGTTTTGTTTATTATGATTGCATTTATCGGCACTATGCAAGTTGCTAAAGATCCAAGCGACGATAATTACTATGCTGAAAAAGGAAAAAATATGAAGCGGCTTTTTTGGATTTATTTTGCGTTACTTCTTTTTGTACTAGCTGTTGTACTAGCAATCATCTATTACAATTAATCATTTATTTCAATTCATAGATGAAACATTTTTTATCATTGTAAAACAGCGATAAGTTGTCTCTTTTTTGTTTAAGAAACGATGCAACCTTTTTGATTATTTACCGTCATATTGATAAACATTCAAATGGGGTGTCTAGTTGAAAAAGGTTGCTCATATTGTATTTTGTTTTTTCATCGTTTTTCTGTTAACCGCTTGCAGTACTTTAGATGAAAAAGGAAGTGATGCACATTCACAAAAAATGTATGATCATGCCAGTTCAGCAGAAGAAAGTCGTCAAGTAGAACAAGACTTGGCTGTTGAACCGGAACAAAGTTACTTGGAAAATAAGAAGACAATGGAAGGAACAAAATTGGATGACATGGGGCGGAAAGTAACTTATTCTGCAACTTTACAAGTAGAAGTGAACGATTACCATCAATCACTCGATAATATTGCAAAAAAGGTAAAGGATTGGAATGGATACATCGTGACGTCTACAATGTATGGTGAAAATAATTCAATTTTTGGGGATATAACCGTTCGTATTCCTCAACAACATTTTCAGGCTTTCATTTCCTTTATTGAAAAAGATAGTTACAAAGTAAAGAATAAGTCGATTTCTGGTGATGATGTAACCGAGGAATATGTGGATTTAAATTCACGATTGAAGTCTAAACGTGCTGTTGAAAGCAGGCTCATGACATTGATGGAACAGGCGGAAACAACCGAGGATTTGTTGGCTGTAACGAAAGACTTGGCAATGGTCCAAGAAGAAATTGAAACGATCCTTGGTCGTATGAATTATTTAGAAAATCGGATCGAATTTGCGACCATTACCATTCACCTTACCGAAAACAATACCAAATTAACGGACCAAGGAGTTGGCACGGTTAATACTTGGGAGAAATCGAAAGAAATGTTCATGAAAAGTGTTAAAATTTTAATGCAATTAGTATCAACCATGACCGTTTTTTTTATCGGTGGTCTTCCTATTATCATCGTGATAAGTATAACACTATTTATTACTGTCATACTTTATAAGTACTTGAAACAAAGGAAAAAGGAATGAGAGTGCGACCTAGTTGTCAAATGCACATTTTTAATGAAAAAGTTCACTAATGACGATTTGAATAATAAGAAAAACCGTCACAATTTGTAAAATCGGCTTCACCAGTTTCGGACTTATTTTTTCAGCAATACGAACGCCAATTTGAGCCCCTGTTAATGAACCGAGAAGCAGACAGACTGTGTATGACCAAATAACTTTTCCAGTCGAAATGTACGTAATGGCGGCGCCGAAACAGCTAGAAAAAGTGGCTAACCGTGCATAGCCGACTGCACGGACATAGGATATCTTTAAGTAATTGAGTAAATGCATCATTAGTGTTCCTTGACCTGGTCCGAATAGTCCATCATACATCCCAATACTAAAAAGACCTGAAAGACTAGATTTTTTCGGTTTTAAAGATTGATTTCCAGTAAAGGTCTCTTTATTGAAAAATGAGGTGATGAAAGCGAAAACTAATAGTGTAAGTGCTACAGTTAGCATAGTCGATGCTGGTAAAAAATTGGCAATCAATCCCCCACAAATTCCGCCAGAAATACTTGTTGGGAAAATCCAATAACATTCTTTCAATGAAATTTTTTTATTTTTAATTAAGTAAAAAAAACTAGAAAAAGAACTAATGGTATTTGAGACTTTGTTTGCAGCGATTGCAGAATGAACCGGGATACCGAGTAAGATCATAATGGGAAAATTGATAAATCCACCACTCCCCGCCAATGTTCCTACTGTTGTCGCAAAAATGCCAGTGAGAAATAATATTCCATATTCCATTTAATGATCACTCCCTTCAATGAATAGTATATGGAAGTTTTGTTATAAGTAAATTTTATTTATTTTATATATAAACATTAGTTAAACTTATAAAAAGAACTAAGTTTGTTTTTCGAGAAAAAATAAAATGACTGACAAAAGCAAATACTACCAAATAATTGATTTATCACTTAGAAAGGAGCAAAATATTGTACGATATTCATTTAGAAAAAAAGATAGCCGGTGAAAAAGCGGTTGAATTTATAGAAGATGGAATGACAATCGGTCTCGGAACAGGTTCAACTGTCTATTGGTTTATTCAAAAATTAGGAGAGCTAGTGTCAAAAGGGTTAAATGTAAAAGGTATACCCACTTCTAAAAATACGGAACAGTTGGCAAGAAGCCTTGGCATTCCGATTGTTTCTTTTCAAGAAATTGATAACATTCATGTTGCTATCGACGGAGCAGATGAAGTGGACGAAAAATTAAATGCGATTAAAGGGGGAGGGGGAGCCCTTGTACGTGAGAAAATAATTGCTGAATTTGCGAATCAATTTATCATAGTGGTCGATCAAAGTAAATGTAGTAAACAATTAGGAAACCATTTTCTACCTGTAGAGGTAACTCCATTCGGTTGGCAAGGAACGGCGAACAATATTGCTGCATTCGGTTGTGAAGTCAAATTACGTCAAGTTGGAAATAAAACTTTTATTTCAGATAATAACAATTATATTTTAGATTGTTATTTTAAAAAAATAAATGATGCTTCCTTGTTACATCAGAGAATAAAAATGCTTACCGGTGTAGTCGATACGGGCTTATTTATTGATTTGGCAGATATGGTCATTGTAGGTAAGGGGAATGAAACCGAGATAATAAAGAAATTTGCAAATGACTGATCATTTAATGTGAGTTAATATACAATCCCTTAAAAAAATAGTACAATTTATATTGAAAATAAAAATCAAAAAGGGGATTTTTATGAAAAGAATGATTTCAGTTTTCTTAGCAGCTTTTTTAATTTTTTCCACTCCTGTTGGAGCTTTATTCGTCAATGAACAACCAACGACCGTTGAAGCAAAATCTTTTAAACGTGGTGGAACTCCAAAAAGTGGAATAACTAATTTTCAAAAGAAACAAACGAATTCTACATATAACAGACAGACAACGACAAAACCACGTACAGGCGGGTTTATGAGAGGATTAATTGCAGGAGGATTAGCTGGATTATTATTCGGTAGTTTACTCGCCCAATGGGGGATTTTTGGTTCACTCCTTGGATTCCTTATTAATGTTGGAGCAATTTTAATCATTGTATGGTTTGTCGTTAAATTGTTCAAACGAATGAATCGTGCAAACGGTTATTAATAAAAAGAAGTTGACTGTAGTATTACGGTCAACTTCTTTTTATGGTTTTTCATCATGACGTTTATATTATTGCCAATATAAAAAAGTATGCTTCATTTAACAGGTATTTTGAAACATAGACTTGTTTTTACGAATAAACATAGGCATAATTAAGTTTGGAAAAATGAATAAAGGAAGGTTTTATATGAAGATCACTGAATATAGTGTAGAAAAGCTCTTGGATCCCACTGGTATTTTAAAAGGGGATCGTTATGAATTTATTCTCGATGTTGAAGTGGATAAAGAAGATGAGTTATATTCGGAAAACGGAATTTATATAAAATTAATTTTAGCAGTCGAAGAAGACCAAACCCGTGTAGCCCAATATCAACTGTATGAAAGGGGAACGGATAAATATTTGGACTTTGCTTTGGAAGAAGATGAGTTAGAAGAGATTTTACAGTTTTGTAAAGAACATTATTAAGAAGAAAATGAACGGAAACCATCCCATATTTCGGATGGTGTTTTAATTTTAATATAGTAATTTTTGAAAAACAGTTGTGACCACTATTCTTGTTGATGGTCTCCGGAAGTATGATTTATGGGACAAGGATTTTAGCGAAGAGTATTGGCTAGGACTTGGTATTATCATGATCTGGGGAACTCTGTCCCTTGTTGTTCGGCAGTATTATATCGGAGAAGATCTGTAGCAGTGTATCGTGTTTTTTTAAACAATAAAAATGAGAATAATGGAAATGGCAGTTAGATTGGATTCACTATTCATGGTGGCTTTTTCGACTTTTAACAAGATATGGATAAACACGAAAGCTGTCAAATTCCCTTCTAAATGTCTGAAACATCAGGTCAAATGTTTATAAAAGGATGATTGCGCATACATGAATTTTTCTAACAAGGTTAAATTATTAAAAGTTGGAGGAAAGGGGGGTAACTTTTGAAGGATACGTCACAATTTGTGCATGATTTAGAAGAAAAACAACGGAAAGATATAAAAAATAAACAGAAACAAGGTGACGATGCACCGGCAAAAAAATTACCGAATCATAAACATTGAACAGATCGCCCAAAGGGGGGCGATTTTTTTATTAGTAGGATGTAAGGCAATTATAGGAAGTTTTTCTGAGGATATGAAAGGGATTTAGAGAATATGTCCATTCAGCACGACTAAACTTAATTGAAATGGGAGGAGATTAGATAAGATGGAATAATCCGATTTGTTCGACAATTTTTAATTCGTTATACTTAAAAACATAGTGCTTTCCGATTATTTGGAAAAATACAGAACGTTATTGGAGGTTGTTTTTGTGAAACGAAAATGGCTCATACTTTTTCTAATGTTTGTACTCATCATGTCTGGCTGTTCTTTTACAGCAAACAACAGCGATCAATCAACATTGGAAAAAGCAAGGGCGGAAGGAAAAATCGTTGTAGGATTTTCCGGTGAGGTTCCTTACGCTTATCTTGATGAAAATGGGAATTTGACCGGTGAATCCGTAGAAGTCGCAAGGGCGATTTTTAAAAGACTTGGTATTGAGGAAATGGAAGGAAAGTTAGTCAAGTTTGATTCTTTAATTCCAGGTTTACAAAATGGTAGTTTCGATGTCATTACAGCGGGGATGTATATTACACCAGATCGTTGTTTATCCGTTGATTTTGCCGAACCAGACTATACAATCGGTGAATCACTAGCCGTACAAAAGGGTAATCCGAAAAATATACATAGCTACGAAGACATTGCAAATAACGAAGATATTAAGGTGGCTGTCATGAATGGTGCCATTGAAATTGAGTATTTAAAAGCAGTTGGCGTAAAAGATAGTCAAATGGAAATTGTACAGGATATCCCTTCCAGCATCGCAGCAGTAGAAAATGGACGTGCCGATGTAACAACGATGACAGGACCAACATTAGAAAATGCATTAAAAACGGCAGATGCAGATAAAATTGAAGTTGTGGAAGACTTTGAACAACCAGTGATCGATGGAGAGTCCATCCGTGGTTATGGTGCAGCCGCTTTCCGTATCGGTGATGATGAAATCCGGGAAGCTTATAATGAAGAGTTGCAAAAGATGAAAGAATCCGGTGAATTACTTGAGATCATTAGTGAATTTGGTTTCACAGAAAATGAAATTCCACATGGTGTGACAACGGCAGAATTATGTGAAGAATAATCATCTTTCATAGGCACATTTATTGTGCCTTTTCTCACTTCGAAGATTAATAGAATGAAGGTGAATTTTAGAACATGGATGTATATGCAGACATATTAGTACGAATTTTACCTGGACTAAAAGTAACGTTACAAGTGCTAATTTTCTCAGCCATTTTAGCCATTATAGTTGCTTTTGTTGCAGGATTTGGAAGATTATCACGTTTTAAAATCATTCGTTTTATTACAACTATTTATGTTGAGTTATTTCGAGGTACATCATTACTCGTCCAACTGTTTTGGTTGTTTTTTGCTTTGCCAGCCTTTGGTATCCAGTTTACCCCGTTATTTGCCGCTATTATCGCTTTAGGATTAAATTACGGTGCCTATGCCTCCGAAGTCGTTAGAGGTTCCATTCTTGCCATTTCAAAAGGACAGACGGAAGCTGCGATCGCTTTAAATATGACATACTGGCAACGAATGCGAATTGTGATTCTTCCGCAAGCCCTTCGGATCATGCTTCCTGGTTTTGGTAATAATATTATTGAACTCATTAAAGGTACGTCCTTAGTATCACTCATTACTTTAAACGATTTAACCTATCATGGATTGATGTTACAAAACGTGAATTTAAGTTACACAATGCCTGTATTTCTTGTCTTACTTTTTGTATATTTTCTTATCGCGCTTCCTTTCGTATGGCTTGTACGAAAATTTGAGAAAAATGTATCGAAAGGAGTGGCGAGAATATGACATGGAATTGGGGGTTCGCCATCGAGATATTTCCTATTATTGCCAGTGCAATTTGGCTCGTCCTTGCGGTAACGTTGGGAGCTTATTTCGTAGCGGCCATATTCGGTTTAATCTTAACCTTTTTAAGACGTACAAAATATAAAATGCTCACATATGTAACGAATGGTTTTATTGAGTTTGTTCGTAGTACGCCGCCGTTAATTCAATTGTTTTTTTTCTATTTTGCTTTACCTACGATCGGTATATCGCTTGATAAATATACAGCAGGCATTTTAACACTAGGGATTCATTACAGTACCTATTTAGCGGAGGTTTATCGTTCGGGAATTGATGCTGTGCCAATGGGACAATGGGAAGCAGCTAAGGCAATGAACTTTTCAAAAGCTCAAACCTGGTTTCGAGTCATTTTGCCACAAGCGATTCCTCCTGTCATCCCTATGATGGGCAACTACTTAATCGTGCTGTTTAAGGAAACCCCATTGTTAATGGCGATTGGTGTTCATGAATTTTTACAGGAGGCAAAATTAGTCGGGGCAGAATATTTCCGATATCTTGAAGCATATACGATTGTCGGATTGTTATTTTTACTATTAAGTTATCCGTCGGCGATGTTGATTCATTATTTGGAAAAGCGTTTAAAAATGAAAAAAGTTAGAGGGTGAAATTTATGGGGGTTATGGAACGTGATTTATATATTGTAAATCCAGTTCAAGAAACGGCAGAAACATTAGTACGTTATGAAGATGTTTCCAAGTCATATGGCGATGTTAAAGTGTTGAAGAATTTAAATTTAAATATTAATAAAGGCGAAAAAGTAGCTTTGATCGGACCGAGTGGATCTGGAAAAACGACGATTATTCGGATGTTAATGACATTAGAAAAACCGACTTCCGGATTTATTAAATTTGAAGATGAGTATTTATGGCATATGGTTAATAAAAAGGGGAGATTAGTAGAAGCTGATGAGAAACATTTGCGAAAAATGCGTACCAATATCGGCATGGTTTTCCAACATTTTAATCTATTCCCCCATATGACCATTTTACGAAATGTGATGGAAGCCCCAGTTCGTGTCCTCGGATTAACAAAGGAAGAGGCAAAAGAACGTGCCATTGAAATGTTATCAAAGGTCGGATTAAAAGATCACTTGGATAAGTACCCCGAACAATTATCAGGCGGACAAAAGCAGAGAGTGGCTATTGCCCGGGCTGTGGTGATGCAACCGAAAGTCATGTTATTTGATGAAGTAACGTCAGCCCTTGACCCTGAGCTAGTTGGTGAGGTACTTGAAGTTATTCGTGAGCTAGCCATTGAGACGGATATGGCAATGATTCTTGTCACTCATGAAATGGATTTTGCAAAAGAAATCGCGGATCGAGTTGTTTTTTTACACGACGGAAAAATTGAAGAAGAAGGTACGCCGAAAGAAATTTTTGAAAACCCACAAAGTAAACGACTACAAACGTTTTTAAGCCGATTTTTACGGAATGAGCAGCAAATTCGTTTAAGTGAATAATAGTCTATTATGAAACTTCCTATTCAAGAATAGGAAGTTTCAGCTTGTAGACAAAGTCCCTAACTAGTGGCCAAATCTACAGGCTTTTTTTGTATAATAGGGATAGAATTCTTGGTTAACGGGGGAAATTTAGGAT
>SMEH01000224.1_pt1 | contig 18957 bp, 20 predicted proteins | sample 2456361 | NCBI WGS metagenome assembly SMEH01 (sample SAMN10132587, study PRJNA489261) | soil metagenome | isolation source: day1 control-loamy sand soil ammended | place: USA | reverse complement strand
GATGGTGGCCGCCGGCGGGCTGCAGCTGCCGACGAGGACGGTGCCGCTGGCCGATATCGAGCAGGCCTGGACGGCGCCCGAGACGCCCGGCGTACGAACCGTGGTGACCCCCTGACGGGTCAGCCGAACCGCCCGGAGATGTAGTCCTCGGTCGCCTTCTGCGACGGGTTGGAGAAGATCTTCTCGGTGTCGTCGATCTCGATGAGCCGGCCCGGTTTTCCGGTCGCCTCGAGGTTGAAGAACGCGGTCTGATCACTCACCCGCGCGGCCTGCTGCATGTTGTGGGTGACGATGACGATCGTGAACTCCTGCTTGAGTTCGGCGATCAGGTCGAAAATCCGCTCCACGATCACCGGGGCCAGCCCGAGCGAAGGCTCGTCCAGCATGACGATCCTCGGTCCTGCCATCAGGCAACGCGATATGGCGAGTTGCTGCTGCTCGCCGCCCGAGAGCGTTCCCGCCTTCTGGTGAAAACGCTCCTTCAGGATCGGGAACATCGCCAGGTAGCGATCCTGAAGCTGTTCCCGAATTGCCCTGTCCGACTGAGAGCTGGCGCCGAGCCGAAGGTTCTCGCCCACCGTAAGGTTGGGAAATATGCGGCGGCCTTCCGGTGAAATACCGATACCCATCCGCACCTTCTGTTCAGGCGAAGCCGAGGTGACGTCCTCGCCCTGGAAGCGGATGGTTCCAGCCGAAACGGGAACGATACCCATAATGGCGGAGAGCAGCGATGTCTTGCCGGCGCCGTTGGGTCCAAGGAGGGCGACGACCTCGCCCTCCCTGACATTCAGGCTGACCGACTGGACCGCCTTTATGGCGCCGTATTCGACACAGACGGAATCGAGTGCCAGCATGGCACCTTTCCCGTCATTCGGCTGCATTTTCAGGCTTCCAGGTGGAGTCGCCTGCCGGCACCCAGCTCGGCATGACCCGGTCAACAAGCTCGAACTGGCCGTTGTTTCCCTTGATGATAACGATGTCCTTGAGAGGCACGCCGCCCCGGTCCTTGAAGGTAATGGAATCGGCGGTGATACCTTTCAGGTTCTCGATATTGCTGATGGCTTCGTTGATTGCGGCCGGATCGTCGGTGCCAGCCGTTTCGATAGCGTGGCGTACGATCTCCACCGCCTCGCCGCCCAGACCGAAGAACACGTTCTCGATCTTGTAGCCGCGGGCCGTGCAGTCGTCATAGAACGCCTTCAGTGTGCTTCCTTCCGACGGGAAGCCGTGGGACCCAAGGTTCATCAGGTCGCCGCCGGGTCCTGCCGCAGCGAGCATCGCCGGGTCGTCGAACGTATCGGTGCCGAATACGGGAATATCCAGTCCGGCCGCCTTGGCCTGGCGCAAGAAGGTGCCGCCGTCGGGCATCACGAAGGCCGAAAAGATCATGTCCGGACGGGGATTCATTGCCGCGATTTCAGTGATCTGGGGAGAGTAGTCGCTGGTTCCGAGGTTCCAGTTCAACTCGCCGACGACCTTGCCTCCCAGATGCTCGAACGTCTCGCCGAAATAGCGAGGCGTTGCGATCGAGTAGCTTCCCACATCATGCGAGATCATAAGAAGGGCGGTCTTGTACCCCTGCTTGACGGCATATTCCGCAGCCGCGGCAGCCGAGGCATTGTCGCCATAGGCGGTCAGATAGGCGATGCCGGGGATGGCTGCCGGCCACTGCACCTGGGTCGAGCCGACGGAAATGACGGGGATCGAAAGAGACTGGGCGATCACGCCCATCGGGATGAGCCCGTCGTCGGTGGGCGGTCCAAAGAGCACCTTGGCGCCCGCGTCTATCAGTTCCTGCGCCGCCGTTCCTGCGAGCGCCGCATCGCTTTTCATGTCGCGGGTAAGCAGCTTCAGTTTGCGGCCACCCAGAACGCCGCCCTTCTCGTTGACGATGTCGACCATGCATTGCACGCCGGTCACGCTGTCGTAGGGTGCGAGCTCGCCCGTCGCCGCTGCAACGTGACCAATGACGACCTCGTCGTCGGCGTGCACTGTAACGGGCATGGCACACGCGCAAGCCAGAGCCGCACTAAGGAGGAAAGATCGGTTGTACGCCATGTCTCGGTCCTTCTCTGATGTTTCGGGTTAAGTTGCCGTCGAGGATGGGGCGGCCTGCCTCCGTGCCTTGCGGCCCAGGTAGATTTCCGCCACTTTCGGATCGTCACGCAGCACGCTGGGTGGCCCTGACGCGACCAGCCGACCCATATCGAGCACGTAGATTCGCTCGCACAGGTTGGTGATGAAGGAGAGGTCGTGGTCGATGACGATCACGCCGCAGCCCATCCAGTCGCGGATTTCCATGATCGCCGAAACGAGTTCCTGCGTTTCACCCTCGATCATGCCGGCCGTTGGCTCGTCGAGCAGAAGGAAGTCTGGTGCAAGCGCCAGCGCCCGCGCTATTTCCACCCGCCGCTGTGTGCCATAGGCAAGCTCGCTCGCCTTGTATTCGGCGGACTGGGCGATACCGAGCTGATCCATAAGCCGCTCGATCGTCAGCCCTCCCAGCCTTTCGCGCCGGTGACGCTGCGCCGTCGTGTAGGCGATTGCGATGTTCTGTCGAACTGTCAGGTTCGGGCATAGGCGGATGTTCTGGAAGGTGCGCGCCACACCTGCAAGGGCGATCCGGCGCGGCCCAATGTTGTGGACAGGCCGTCCGTCAAGCGTGATCGTGCCTGCATCAACCCTGAGCAGGGACGAGATCAGGTTGAGCAGGGTCGTCTTGCCTGCTCCGTTCGGGCCGATCAGGCCGACGATCTCGCCAGAGGCGCACTCCAGTGAGACATCGCTCACCGCCGTGACACCCTGGAAGCGCTTGGACACGCCGGAGGTTACCAGCCTCATCCCCGATCCCCCGCCGCCCCGCACAGCCCAACATGCTGCGGGGCGGACTGTGTTGCGTTTTCCGGAACGGACGACGATGCCTGCGAGAAACGGGCAAGGTAGTCCCGGGCGAGCTTTGCGGTGTTCGCGGCGAAGTGAGGCGCCATGGCCTGTGGCTCGGGTGCTTCTATATGGCTTCCGATCCAGGCCAGCAGAGCCATGCGCCGAAGCATGACGAACGTATCGATTTCGCGCTCCTCCTCGTCCGACATGGGGCGCACGGTGCGATATCCCCGCACCCAGGCACGCCGCAGCGACGGCACCTGCGGATGGTCTTCCATGAAGCTTACGCCGGTGGCGAAATCGTAGAGGAACCAGCCCAATCCGCAGTCGTCGAAGTCGATAAGCGTTGTGGAGGTCCCGTCGATCAGAAGGTTGGCGAGGCGCATGTCTGCATGGATCAGGCCATACCGGTCCGGACCCTTGCCAAAGGTGGCCAGCCGGCGGCAGATCAATGCCTCGGCCTCTTCAAGGACTTCGCGGATTTCTGCAGTGACGTTGGGCGCATCACGCCAATCGCCCCAATTTGCTTTCGGGCCAAAGACAGCGTCGGCATCCCAGACGAGGCGAGCTAAAGGCTCCGGCTTCCGCCAGGCCTGCGAATGCAGATGTGTCCGCGCCGCGATGGCGCCGAGCTGCTCGAACGGCCCCGTCAGGTCCTCGTTCTCATTGGGCTGGCGCCCCTCGGCAAAGGTGAACATCACCATGAACCGCGCTTCAGGAAGGCCATCTACGTGGCCTTCCTGAACCAGTTCGCCATTCCGCCCGGGAATGGGTGGCGGAGTTTGCACCATGTTGTCGGCGGCGAGCGCCTGCGACCATGCCAGTTCCTGCTCGATGCCGCGCCGGCTGTGATAATGTGGCCGATGGATGCGCAGGATCGAACGGAAGCCGTTGTCGGCTTCAACCAGATAAGTCGCGTTCTCCGACACATTGATCAGGCGTGCGCGCGCCCCTTCCGGCACCGGCCAGAGAGGCAGGGACTCGTTGGCGAGTCGCTCGAGATGCCTCAGCAGGTCCTCGAGCGGCATGGCCGCTGCATCACCCATATCCTTCCCTCCCTCAGATCGTCGCCAGAGCTTCCAGCGATTCCGGCAGGATCTGGCCGCCATCGACCACGATCTGCTGGCCGGTGATGTAGCCGGCCTCGTCCGAGGCGAAGAACAGCGCCGCGTTGCCGATATCCTCCACGTGGCCGAGCCGCTTCAGCGGGATCGAGTTGGCCATGGTTTGCAGATAAGCCTCCCCAAGGCCCTCGAGCCCCTCCGTCACGATGTTGCCGGGCATGACGGCGTTGATCGTCGTGTTGTAACGGGCGAGCTCCATTGCCGCCGTCTTGATGAAGCCGAGCTGACCGGCCTTGGAGGCGCCGTAATGCGCCCAGCCGGGAAAGCCGGTCACTGGGCCCGTAATCGAGGACGTAACGACGACCCTGCCTTTGCCTCGCTTCTCGAAGTGCGGAATCGCGGCCTTCACGCAAAAGAACGTTGAACGCAGATTGGTCGCCATGACGTGATCCCAGTCTTCCGGCGTCATGTCGATCATCTTGACCTGCGGGAAGATGCCGGCGTTGCTGCACAGGACATCCAGCCCGCCCTGGACCTCGGCAGCTTCGTCCACCATGCGCTGAACGCTGGACATGTCCGTAACGTCGCAGACGGCGCCACGCGCTTCAGCCCCGGCCGCGTTCATCTCCGCGACCGCGTCGTCGATCTCCGCTTTATTGCGCGCGACGACGGTGAGTTTCACGCCCGCGCGGGCAAAGACACGGGCAATACCACGCCCGATGCCTTTGGAGCCGCCGGTAACGATGACACTCCGGCCCTTCAGCGAATTAAGCATTCTGTTCCTCCCTTTTTCCTTTCCTATGCCCGACGGCGAAGCCACCACATGACGGCCATCCCGAGGAGCACGAGCACCGTCGAGCTTGCCACCGCCAGCATGCCGATTGCCGGGATTTGCGGCGTGAAGCCCGAAACCATCCGTGAGTAGAGCCACTTCGGCAGCGTGGCATCGACGCCTGAAGTGAAAAGCGACAGCGGGAAATTCCCCCATGAAAGCAGGAAGGCGAAAAGCCCCGCTGCCACGATGCCCGGCATCAATAGCGGGATCGTCACCTCGCGAATGATTTCAAAGGTCGTGGCGCCCATGTCGCGAGCCGCTTCCTCCAGAGACGGATCGAAGCCATAAGCCCGGATGGCGATGATCAGGGTTGTGATCGGCGTGATCCACACCAGGTGGGCCACGACCGCCGTCTTCCAGCTTGGCGTAATGCCCAGCGCCGAAAACCAGATCAGCAGCGCCAGCCCCAGTACCGTTTGCGGAAAGAAGATCGGCAGCAGGATCAGCTTCTGATAGAAGCTGCGGTATCTCCATTGGAAACGGGCGAAAGCCAGGGCTGCGAAGAACCCGATCACCACCGAGATCACGGTGACGACCAGCGCGACCTTCAGCGACGTCGTGACGAGGACATGCACGTTCGGGCTGGTGAGGGATGAAACCAGCCATTCGCTCGTATAGCGCTTCACGGGGAAGTTCAGGTAGCGGGCCTTGGAGACCGAAGCGAAGCCGACCGCGACCAGCGGCAGGTACAGCACGAACAGGATCAGCAGGCCGTAGACATAGAGAGTGATCCGGCTGGGGCGGGAGACGGCTGTCATTTGCGCCTCCCCATGATGGCATCGAGATTGATCCGGCTCAGCGGCACCAGTGCGATCACCGCAGAGATGACGATGAGCATCAGCGACAGCGCCGAACCGAGCGGCCAGTTCTGCGCATAGGTGAAGGCGCTTTCCACGTCATCCGTCAACACGACCACGGAGCGCCCGCCGAGCAGCTTGGCTTCGGCCACGGCCCCCGCCGACAGGACGAAAGTCAGAAGGCAGCCGACCACGATCCCCGGCGCGGCGAGCGGCATTTCGATCTCGAACATGATGCGGGCCGGGCTTGCGCCGAGATCCAGAGCCGCCAGGCGCGCGTCGTCAGGCACCAGTGCAATCCCCTGCACCAAGGGGAACAGCATGAACGGGAAATACACGTAGGCCATGCCGAAGACGATTACCGGCCAGTTATACAGCGGGCTTTCGAACGACACGCCGAACCAGTGCCGGGCATATCCTTCCAGCAACCCTCCCTTCATCAGGGAGAGGAACCAGCCGAACAGCCGGATGTTCTCGGAAACGAACAAAAGCAGCACCACAAGAATGGTGATGACCAGGCTGAAGCGGCCGAACACCTTCGCCATGCCATAGGCCAGCGGCCAGCAAACGACGAAAAGGATGGCCGTCGTCAGGAAGGCAAGCCCCAGCGAGTGCAGCAGTGATTTGTAATAGCCTTCCTTCCAGATCACCGCAAAGGAAGAGAAATCCGGCAGGTGCGAAAGCTCGAACACCTTCTGCGGCATGATGGAGAAGCCCGCCACTACGAGCAGCGGCATGATGAAGCTCAGAAGCAGCAGAACGATGATCGGAAGCCCGGTCAGAAAGCCGAGGCGGTTCTCATGCTTTTCCACGCCCCGCCTCCTGTATGCGCTCCTCGGCAATGGGATGGATCGCATCCCTTTCCCAACCCAGGATGACGGAAGAACCGACGGATTCCGTGTGGCGGGTTTCGAAGGGACGTTCCACGGTGACCTTCATGCCGCCGGCAAGCTCGACCGAGTACTGGATGCGCGATCCCAGCGCATATTCCTCGGTCAACATGCCTCTCACCCGAAAATCGGCGGTCTCGTGAGGGCCGAGGAACCGGATAAGTTCCGGGCGGACCATCAACGCGCCTTGCCAATGCGGCCCCAGCGATGTCGCGCCCGGCGCCGCCTCGACCTGCGCATCGTGCCATGAGACCTGACCCGCATCGTCGGTGCTCACGGAAAAGAGGTTCACCTCGCCCATGAAGTTGGCGACGAACCGGCTGACCGGGCGGGAATAGATCTCATCCGCCTTGGCGATCTGCTCGAAGCGGCCCTGGCGCATGATGGCGATGCGATCCGACATCACCATGGCCTCTTCAAGCGAATGGGTTATGTAGACAAAGGTCTTGCCCGTCCGCCGGTGCAGGTCCTTCAGCTCCTTTTCCAGCGTCTTGCGCAGCCGGTAATCAAGCGCAGACAGCGGTTCGTCGAAAACGATGATCTGCGGGTCGAAGGCCAGCGCACGAGCGAGCGCGACGCGCTGCCGTTCGCCGCCAGACAGCTGGCTGATCATCTTGTCATAGTAGCTCTCGGGCAGCCGCAGAAGCTGCATGAGTTCCAAGGCGCGCTCCTTGCGCGCATCCACCGCGGTCTTGCGCAGCTTCAGAGGAAACTCGATGTTGCGCCCGACAGTCATGTGAGGGAACAAGGCCAGCGACTGAAAAACCATGCAGGTCGGGCGCTTGTTGGCGGGCAAATGGTCGATCCGCTCGCCACGCAAGCTGATGGTGCCCTCAGTCAGATCATCGATGCCGACGAGAAGGCGGATCAGGGTAGATTTGCCGCTTCCGGATGGGCCGACGATGGTGAGGAATTCACCTTCGGCGATGTCAAGCGTGATGCGATCAAGCGCGGTGAACCGCCCGAAGCGCTTGGTAACGTTCTCCATCCGCAGGAAAGTCCTGCCCGCCATGCTCAAATTCCCATTGATCGAGATGTCGCCGGCGGGAACAATGCTCCCGCCGGAGATATTCGCTGGCGGCTCAGCCGCGGCGAGCCTTGATGTAGATCGCCAGGAGTTCGTCGTAGGAAGGCACTTCGTCGAACTCGATGCAGCGCGCCAGTTCTTCCGAAAGCGTATCGACCTGCATGGCGTTCAACTGGTCCTCGTCGAACAGCTTCATCACCTCAGGATTACCCATCTGGGTAATCGGGTTGAGCGTGCCACCGCCGGAGGCGACCAGTGCCGCAATCTCGGGCTCCTGAACGAATTCGAGGAAGTCCTCGGCGAGGGGCGAAAGGTCCGGATTGTTCACCGCAGAAGTGATTTCCACCCACACGATGCCTCCCTTGCCGTCGACGGGGCCGGTTTTCGGGGTTATGGCACGGACCTGCAATTGCCCGTCGTGGCGAGCGCCCGAGCAACTGAACACGCCGCCGGTGAAGTAGCAATCGATCTCGCCGTTGATCAGCGCCGTATTCATGGCCACCAGATCGTCGGTCATCATCTTGGCGTTGCCCATGACCTTTTCAGCGACCTCGGTGTATTTGGCGACGTTCTCCTCACTGACCGGCTTGAAAGGATCGAACCCGGCGGTCATGCACAGATGCATGACGTTCCAGTTGTCCCAGGTCAGAACGCCGTAGCGCCCCTTCATGCCTTCATCCAGGAAAAGGTTCCATCCCTGGTCCTCGGCAAGATCCCGGCTGATCTTGTCCGTATTGACGACGAAACAGAACGAGCCGTAGCGCTGCGGAAGCCCCATCAGCTCGCCCGAGTCGCTGAAGGACATCGGATAGGGCGGGTTGGCGAACTCAGGAGACATCTTCTCGAAATACGGAAGGAAGCGCTCCTTGTTCAGGGGCTTGATAAGGTTTTCCTTGTGCAGGACTCCGCGCGCCCATGCCTGGTTGACGTTGATCAGATCCCACTGGGCAAGGCCCCCTGCCCGCAGGCGGTTGATCATCTCGGGATCGGAGGTGCCGCTTTCCGCGCGGACGGTCGCGCCAGGGTGGCGCTCTCGGAACGGATTGAGCACATCATCCGAATTATACCCTTCCCAGCAAAGAATATTGAGCTGGTCCTCGCGGGCGGCGAAGCTCAGGGTCGGCCGCGTCAGAGCTGCGGCTCCGGCAAAGCTGGCTGCCCCAAGTGAAAACTGACGTCTGGTGATCATGGTTTCCTCCCTGTTGCGTTTTCACGGGCGTTTCGTTCGCCTCTTCGTCTGATTGGGATTTCCCGGACGGTGCCGGAAACCCTTGGTTCAGCGGCCCTTGATCTCCTGGAGCCGGGCCGTAATCGTGTCGCGCGCGAGACGCATGTCCTCCAGGCTACCCGAGATGAACAACCGACCCGTGGCCCCCATCATCTGGACATCATTGATGACGCAGTTCGGAGCCGCTTTCTCTGCTTCGTTGGCGGCGACGCAGGCAAAAAGTGCCGGCGCCATCTCGTAGATCAGCAAGGCAACTCCCGGCACCAGGATCGAGGCATCGCGCGACCGGTTGAGGATGATGGCGTGCTGGTCCGACAGATCCTCTATGATGTCGTGATAGAGAATCTGCGGCTTGAGCTGCTCCTCAGCCTTGGCTCCAATACCTTTCAGGATCGCGCTTCCTGCCGCCTTCAGATCCTCCAATCTGTCGGAGTGCAGTTCCAGCAGCCCGAACTGGCGTTCGGTAAACAGGATTCCGGGCTCCATCTCCGGCGCCGATTTGAGCGCAAGATCGGTAATCCTGTGTATCGCCAATGCTGGCGCGACCTCAATGATCAGCGAATGCTGGCCCGCGAAAGGTGGATATCCCCTCGCCCGTGTGGGCGAGGAAAGATAAGCCGCAAACTGGGGCTGAAGATCCTCGATTGGAAGATAGACGCGAAGCTCTGTCATGCCTCAGTCCTTGTCTGTCGCGGCCGGCGGCCGGATCAACCCTTGAGCGCCTCGAAATGCTTGCCCAGGTCGGCATGGGGGCGCGGGATCACATGGACCGCCGTAACCTCTCCAACCTGCGCGGCGGCTTCGGCCCCGGCCTCCGTAGCAGCCTTGACCGCGCCGACGTCGCCGCGAACCACCACCGAAACCAGGCCGCCGCCGACTTCGTTACGCGCGACGATCTCGACATTCGCTGCCTTGACCATGGCGTCGGCGGCAGAAAGCGCGGGCACGTAGCCCTTGGTTTCAATCATTCCAATTGCAAGATTTGCCATTTCAGGAACTCCCTTCCTTGCGTTTCGCTGCCGGCGCGCCGGCGGTTGCTTCGTCAATGGAACCGATGATCAGCGCGTCGATCGGCGCCCGTTTGTCCTCGAACCAGGTGGCGGCGGTGGAGCCCTGGACGACCAGCACCGCCTCGCCGTCCGCGCAGCCCAGCGGGTCGAAGGCGATAAGCTTCGCTCCGCTTTCCGTCTCAACCTCCAGCAGGGCACCGGCCGGCAAAGTGCCGATGTGGCGCGTGGACCAGAGCCTGCCGCTGACGCGTCCCCTAATCATGCGAGTGTCCTTTCGATCCTGATACCGCGGCGGCGCGCTTCATCGCTCGCAAGCGGCGTCAGCCGTGCGGTTTTCATGACGCGCAGCCGGGTCTCGCCTTGAGCGACGGCTGCAATGTCGCGCTCGGTGACCAGGTTCTTCCGCAGTTCCGGCACCGTGGGCGGCATCGTGGAAACGATCGACCTCGGCTGGCTTGCCGGTTGCGGACGCTCCGGTTCCGGCGAAACACTTTTCGCAACCGGCGTGGGAGCAGCCACCTCCGGTGCAAAACGAATGCGGCCAGCTTCAAGCGCCTCCAGAAATTCCGGCTTCTGAGCACGCCGCGCGACCATCAGCGCAAATTCGGTCAGCTCCGACTCGCTGCCGACGCGAACACGCTCAGCCTGTGGCTGCGCCAGCATTTCCGCACGCAGGCTGGCGAGCTCCTCCGCGAGCAACGTCCGGATAAGGGCGCGAAGATCGTTCATCCCGTCGCCCCCGCCTCTCGCAATGCGCGCTCGGCTGCGTCGCGTGCATTGCGGACGTCGGCCTCGGTTCCAGCCAGATAAAGCCGCCCATTGGCACCGATCATGCGCATGTCGATGACCTTTATGTCGGCTTCCTTCTCGGCCTCGTTACAGGCGAGGATGGCATAAGCGGCCGGCTGACATTCGAGCAGATAGACGCTGTCTCCCCCGAGGACCATGGAACCCAGCTTGTTGCGGTTCATCAGGAAAGCGTGCTGATGATCGACGCGAGTGACGATCTTGGAGGCCAGGATCTTGGGCTTCTCAGCCTGGTCGCGGCTCTTGCCCATTGCTGCGAGGGCAGCATCGGCTCCTGCATGCACCTCGGCGGTGGAGTAGGCATGGAACTGCAGCGTGCCGAACTGACGTTCCACCACCAGCAGGCCTGCGCGCACGTCGGCGCTCTTGACCACCGTGTCGGTGAGCGCCTCGACATCGAGGCCGGGCGCGATCTCGATGATCTGGGCAGCCATACGGGCACGCGGCAACGTACCGCGCATCCACGTCGAGGTATAAGCCAGCGTCTGCGGCTGCAGTTGGTCGATGAAGATGAACGCGCGAAGATCGGTCACGACTGGCCCCTGGTCAGTTCACGGAGTTCCTGAAGGATGATCTGGCGCAGGACCTCACGATCCATTCCGCCGGCCTCGTTGGCGGCAGGCGGCGGAACCGCTGCGAGGGTCGGGCGTGAGGCAGGCGGTCGAGGCGGACTGTCCGGCCCCTCGAAGGCGAGGCGAACGTTGGTGACGTCGCCCATCGCCACCGCGTCGTCGGCATTCCAGGCCAGCCGGGTCCAGTGCACCAGATGTTGCGGGCCGATGTTCTCGCCTACGGAGGAACGGCCGAAATAGCCTGTGCCGATGGTGAAGGAAGGCGCGAGATGGGTCGCGAAGCCGGCTGCGCCCTGCGAGCAAGGCGAATTCACCACCACCCGGTAGACCGAAAGAGCGGCCGCGTAGTCCATCGCCTTTTGCGGATCTTCACCATGGAAGGATGCCGAGTGGCCAGCGCCGTTCATCCGCACCAGCATCTGCGCCATGGCCGTCGCCCGCTCGAAACTGTCCGCAGTCGCCCAGGCAAGGACGGGAGCCAGCTTCTCCTTGCTCAGCGGTTCGTCTATCCCGATCCTTTCGACGGGCGCGACGAGGATGCGCGCTGAAGGCGCGACTCGAAAACCCGCCTGTGCCGCAACCCATATTGCGGACTTGCCGACTGAAGCGGTGTTGAGCTGGCCACCGGGAAACAGATAGTCGCGCAACTTGGCGACTTCGCTTTCGTTGCAAATATGGGCTCCGTTCGCCCGCAACGCGCGTTCAAGCCTGCTACGGTCGTGCGAAAGGGAAAGCAGGACGCTTTCGTTGGTGCACAGCACGGAATTGTCAAAGGATTTGCTGTCGACAATCCGCTTTGCTGCAAGATTCTGGTCAGCATCCGGATCGACATAGACCGGCACGTTGGATGGCCCCACGCCGATGGCCGGGTTGCCGGAGGAATAGGCCGCGCGCACCATCGGATTTCCGCCGGTCGCCAGGATGACCTGAATCTTGGGCGACGCCATCAGCTTCTGTACGAGCGGCACGGAGGGTGCCTCGACACACTGGATCAGGCCGGCGGGAGCACCCGCAGCCTCGGCAGTCGCTGCAAGCAGGTTCGCAGCGTCGTAGCAGCACTCACGCGCCAGCGGATGAGGGCTGAACAGGATCGCATTGCGCGACATCAGCGCAAGGATCGTCTTGTAAAAGACGCTCGAAACCGGATTGGTCGCCGGCGTCAACGCGAGGATCAGGCCTGCCGGGCGGGGAAACTCGATTATCTTGCGCCCGGCGTCCACGCGCGGATTGACCAGGTCCATATCTTCGTAGAAGTCCACCAGCGCATGCGAGGAAAGCTCGTTCTTCAGCCGCTTGTGCTCGACGACGCCCATGCCGGTCTCGCGCACTGCCCATTCGGCATAGCGCTGCGCAGACTGATAAGCCGCCTCGGCCACGGCACGAACGATCCGCATGACCGCGGCGCGATCATATTTTGCGTAGGCGCGGCCAGCCCAATTGCCGCGGTCGATCTTCATCTGGGCGGTGGCTTCAGCCCGATCCGGCATGACGAGGCGGGGAGCGTCATCCTGATTTAGCATCGACATCTCCTGGCTCTCCCTCGATCAGGCAGCGCGCCGCGTGCTGCGCAAAAGGGCCCGTGCCCTCGGCATCGCCGCATCCATCCGATCGATGATCTCCTGGCAGGTTGCTGCATCGAGCAGCACGCCTGGCTTGAACTGCAGCACTCGCTTGTCGAGCGAGGAAAAGATCGCCCAGACTCCGTTCTCATAAAGCGCCCGCGATACGGCAACCGCACCCTCGGGATGGTCGAATTCGAGGCCGAGAATGACGCCCCTTTGCCGGACGCCGACGAAGATATCGGAGTTTGCAGCCATCATTTCCGCAAGGCTGCGGCGGAAGAATTCAGCGACAAACTGGACGTTGGAGATGACCTCGGGCCGCTCCAGAATGTCCATCACCTGATGGCCGACAATGCAGCCCAGTTCCGAGCCGCCGGACGTGGAGATATGTGCGGCGCCATCCTCATGCAGCCAGCCGCCGCAGTTTTCCGTGACGACACAGGCCGATATCGGATAGATGCCGCCGCCGAGACCCTTGCCCGTGACGAACATGTCGGGCTCCAGCCCGTAGGACTGCCAGCCCCACATTGCTCCAGTCCGCATCAGACCCGTCTGTACCTCGTCGGCGATGTAGAGCGTACCGTAACGGCGGCACAGATCCTGGCAGGCCTTCAGGTAGCCGTCGGCAGGCATCGGGAAGCCGTAGGTGGCCGGGATCGTCTCGATGATGAAGGCGGCGACATCGCGCCCGCGCAATGCCCTGTCGAGCGCGTCGATGTCATTGAACGGAACGTGTATGAACTCGTCGGGCCGATCGGCCAGGAATATCTTCGAGAAACGATCGTCGCCCGTCGCCACCGACAGGCCGGAATGGCCATGATAGCCCTTGACGATGGAAACAATCTTCCTGCGCTTGGTGGTATAGCGGGCCGTTTTGAGCGCTATTTCCACCGCTTCGGCCCCGCCGGAGCCGAAAATGGCGTATTTCATGCCGGGCGCCGATTTCACGAGCTTTTCAGCGAAAGCGGCCCGAGCGACCGACGGGAACCAGTGATTTCCCATGTCGAAATAATCGAGCGCGGATTTCAGCACCGCGACCAGTTCGGGGTTGCGGTGCCCGAAATTGTATGTGCCGCCGTTCAGGTGCAGGTCGATCAGGCGACGGCCCGACATATCGTAGAGGAAATACCCCTCACGACGGTCGATCACGAGATCGATCCCGACATCCTGCCAGAACTTCGTCTTGCCCGGGTTCCAATATTCGGTTGACTTGTCCAGCAAGTCAGCCTTGGAATCGAAGCTAAAGTATCCGTAGTTGAACACTGCGGCTCCTCCCTTTGCCCGAAATCGTACACAGATGCGTTCGAAGCGCAACAGGAAAATGTTGGGAGTCGGATATCTTTCAGACTTGTCACCAGCGCGGCTTTCTGCAAATGCTGGGCAGCGACGCTGTCTGCAGGAAATGATGGTGAAGATTCGAAAGGATAGCCGCCAAGCCCAAATTCTTGCCGCACTGGAGGACGATCCCGCGCTGCGCGTGAACCAGCTGGCGCAGAAATTCGGGGTCACGACGGAGACGATTCGACGAGATCTTGCCGAATTGGCCCAGGCGGGGCGCATCAACCGGACGTATGGCGGCGCAGTGAGGCTTAGCAACCGATTTGAGCCGGTCCTTGCAGACCGGCTCAAGCTAATGGTTCCGGAACGCAGCAAAATAGCGCGCCATGCGGTCGATCTTTACGCACATGGTGACGCGCTAATGCTTGGCGGTGGCGCCACGATGTTGCACTTCGCACGTGCATTGTGCAAAGTCCAACATCGTATGATTGTGATCACGCCTTCCCTTCTGGTCGCACAGGAATTGGCTTCCAACCCGCAGATCGAGGTGATGCTGCTCCCCGGCGTTCTCGATCCCCACGAACATGTCGTCAACGGATCCGAGACGCTCCGCGCAGTCGAGAAGTTCCGCGCGCCGGTTGCACTGATCGGTGCATCGGGAGTGAATACGGAGGGGATCAGCGAGGCCATGCCGAGCATGGGTGAAGTCTATATGGCAATGCTTGCCAATGCCGACCACGGCATCATCCTTGCCGATCACAGCAAATTCGACAAACGCGCCCTGATTCTGATGTCGGGCTGGAACCCCCGGCTATCCCTGATTACCGATCGTAATCCTGCGCCCGACCTGTCGACGGCCATCCGGAATGCAGGAGCGAATATCGCGCTTGCTCCTTCCGGCGGCGAGTGATCCGGACCGACAGCAGCGCCCAGTCAAGCCGAGTTGGTGAGGGCCGAGTTCCCGACCGAACGGTAGCTTGAGACGGCATCAAGAGCCGCGGTCAAATCAAGCGCGGTGGACACCGCCTCTCCACGGGTCATGGCGCTGCTTTTGCGCTTACTTGCTGGCGGGCAGAACCAGCCGAGCGAGCCCGTTACCGGCGCCGACCCTCACCGGCCCGATAAATCGGCCATCCAGTTCGTGTGATGTGGCGAAATTGACAACTGTTCCAACCGGTCGATGACGGACGCTTCGCGCTGTTCGCGCCCTTCAAGTTCCGGGGGCATCTTCCAGCCCGGGTCCACGCCTTCCATGGGCGGCAATTCATGAGCAATGCCCTTGTGGCAGTCGATGCATGTTGCCTGACCGCTCAGGAGATATCGGGAATGGATATCAGCCGCACGGGGAGCCTGCTTGGAAAGATCCATCGCAACGGTCGAGTGGCAGTTGCGACATTCCAGGCTGTCATTCGCCTTGAGTCGCGCCCATTCGCGCTGTGCGAGTTCCAGGCGCTTTTCAAGAAATTTTTCACGGGTGTTGATCGTGCCGAAGATCTTGCCCCAGACCTCCTTCGATGCCTGCATCTTGCGCGCAATCTTGTTGGTCCATTCATGTGGCACGTGGCAATCGGGGCATGAGGCCCTTACCCCGGACCGGTTGGTGAAATGAATGGTTCGCGTAAGCTCCTCGTAGACGTTGTTTTCCATCTCATGGCAGGAGATGCAAAAGGGCTCCGTGTTGGTCAGTTCCAGCGCCGTGTTGAAGGCGCCCCAGAAAATCACCCCTCCCAGGAAGCCGCCCAGCGTCAGAAAACCCAGGCTGAGCGTTGCGGCGGGCGTCGAAACGATGTGCCACGCCAACAGGGCCGCAGCTTTCAAGCGCGCCAGCATTCTATTTGTCCCCGGCATGATCGATGCCGAGTTCGCTCATGTCCCGAAAGAGGTTTTCGACAAGCGGCCTGACATCGGCCTGGGGCACATGGCAGGCGGTGCAAAAATAGCGGCGCGGGGAAACGTCGGCGAGCATCTGGCCTTCACGGTCCATGTAATGCGTCACGCTTATCATCGGCGCGCCGGAGCTCTCGGTGAATTCACGCTTGTGACACGACAGGCAGCGGTTGGCGTTGACGGACAGCTCATAGCCTTCAATCGAATGCGGGATGACCGGCGGCTGTTCCGGATAAGCGCGCATCACCCGACGGTCATCGGTGATCCAGCGAGGTAACGGGTCCGCAGCTTTGTTCTCCATTGGCGGGTTCGAGCCGGTCAGTTCCGACGCCATCTGGGCGAGAGCAGCCGTGCCACTGAGCAGAAGGATCGCTCCGAGCAATATTGTGAATGTGCGCCGGGCCGTCATGTGACGGGCAGGATCTTGACCGCGCATTTCTTGAAATCCGTCTGTTTGGAGATGGGGTCGGTGGCGTCCAACGTTACCTTGTTGATCAATTGGCTGGCGTCGAACCACGGTACGAAGACGACACCGCGCGGCATGCGGTTGCGGCCGCGCGTCTCAACGCGGGTGCGTATTTCGCCCCGACGCGAGACAACACGGACCTCCTGCCCCTGATTGAGCCCGAGGCTGCGCGCGTCATTTCCATTCATGAACAAGCGCGCGCCTGGAAATGCCTTGTACAGTTCCGGTACGCGCAGGGTCATCGACCCGGAATGCCAGTGCTCCAGCACCCGGCCGGTCACGAGCCACATATTGTACTCTTCATCCGGACTCTCCGCCGGGGGCTCGTAAGGCACGCCAAGGATGACGGCTCGGCCATCCGGGCGCCCGTAGAACTTTACTCCCTCCCCTTCCCTCACATAGGGGTCGTAACCTTCCCGGTAGCGCCAGCGCGTTTCCTTGCCGTCCACCACGGGCCAGCGCAGGCCGCGCACCTGGTGATAGGTGTCGAATGGCGCAAGGTCATGGCCATGGCCGCGGCCGAACTCGGCATATTCCTCGAACAGGCCTTTCTGGATGTAGAAGCCGAACGCCTGGGCTTCGTCATTCGCGTAGTCAGGATCCGTGTCGGAAAGCGGAAAACGGTCTACCTTGCCATTGCGGAAAAGGACTTCGTAGAGCGTCTTGCCGCGGTAGTCCGGATTGGCGTCGAGGATCTCCGCCGGCCAGACCTCATCGGTGACAAAGCGCTTGGAAAATTCAACGATCTGCCACAGGTCGGATCGCGCTTCGCCTCTGGCGCGGACGAGTTGATGCCAGAAATGAGTGCGACGCTCGGCGTTGCCATATGCACCCTCCTTCTCTACCCACATCGCCGCGGGCAGGATCAGGTCGGCGCTCATCGCGGTGACCGTCGGATAGGCATCGGAGACGACAATGAAATTGTCCGGGTTACGATAACCCGGATAGCCTTCATGGCTGCTGTTGGCGGCCGCCTGAACGTTGTTGTTGACCTGCACCCAGTAGAAATTGATCTTGCCATCATGCAGAGCCCGATCCTGGGCCACCGCATCATAACCGATCTCGCCCGGGAGAAGTCCGGCCGGCAGCTTCCAGATGCCCTCGGCATGTTGCCGGTGCTCGGGGTTTGCCACCATCATATCCGCCGGGAGTCGATGCGCGAAAGTTCCGACCTCGCGCGCCGTACCGCATGCCGAGGGCTGTCCCGTCAGTGAGAACGGACTGTTGCCGGGTTCCGATATCTTTCCCGTCAACAGGTGCAGATTATAGACCATCTGGTTGGCCCAGACGCCCCGTACATGCTGATTGAACCCCATTGTCCAGAGCGACATGACCTTGGTTTCGGGATTCGCATAAAGCTCTGCCAATTGTTCGAGGAAGCCGGGCTCCACCCCTGAAAGCTCGGATGCCCTTTCCAGCGTATATTCGGAAACCAGGGCCGCGAATTCCTCGAAGCTGAACGGCTCCATCTTGCCGGCATCCTTCACGCCGGAAGCTGCCTGCTCGAGCGGATGTTCAGGCCGCAGCCCATATCCGATGTCGGTCTGGCCGCGCATGAAGACGGTGTGGTCGTTCACGAACTTCTCGTTAACCCGCCCGGTCTTGATGATGTGATTGGCGATATAGTTCAGGATCGCCAGGTCGGTGCCGGGCCTGAAAACGATCGGGATATCCGCCAGGTCCATCGAGCGGTGGGTGAAGGTGGACAGGACCGCACACTTCACATGCGGATGTCCAAGCCTGCGGTCGGCGACACGCGTCCACAGGATCGGATGCATCTCGGCCATGTTCGAGCCCCACAGCACAAAGGCGTCTGCGTGCTCGAAGTCATCGTAACAGCCCATCGGCTCGTCCATGCCGAAGGTGCGCATGAAGGCGTAGGCCGCGGACGCCATGCAATGGCGGGCATTCGGGTCGAGATTATTGGAGCGGAAACCGGCCCGCATGAGCTTCGTCGCCGCGTATCCCTCAAAAATCGTCCATTGGCCGGACCCGAACATGCCGATGGCCGACGGACCCTTCTCCCGCAGCACGGCCTTGCACTTCTCGGCCATGATGTCGAACGCCTCATCCCACGAGACCGGCTCGAACTCTCCCTCCTTGTCGAACACGCCATTGCGCTTGCGCAGAAGAGGCGTGGTCAGGCGATCTGCGCCATACATGATCTTGGAGAGGAAATAGCCCTTGATGCAGTTGAGGCCGCGATTGACCTCTGCCTGCATGTCGCCGTGTGTGGCGACCACGTGTCCGTCCTTGACGCCGACCATGACACCGCAGCCGGTACCGCAGAAACGGCAGGGAGCCTTCGACCACTTTATCTCGAGTGCGCCGACACCTCCGGATACAGGCTGCGCCACGGCCGGTGCCGCTAGGCCCGCAGCACTTGCGGCAACGGCCACGGCCTGTGCCTTGATGAGGTCACGCCTCGTCAGCTCTGCCTTCATGACTGCGTCACCTCCTCGGCATGTTCGTAGACCATGTTGGCTGCCAGCACGCCGTCGATAAGGGTCATTTGTCCGAGACGCTCACCCAGAGATCCGCTGGTCGGGCCCTCGATCGTGACGACGATCCTGCTGCCCTCGCAGGCGTGGATCTCCACGCCGGGCATGGCTGCAAGGGTGGCCTGTACTGAAGCGATCTTGGCGGGCAGC
>SMEH01000408.1_pt1 | contig 19001 bp, 16 predicted proteins | sample 2456361 | NCBI WGS metagenome assembly SMEH01 (sample SAMN10132587, study PRJNA489261) | soil metagenome | isolation source: day1 control-loamy sand soil ammended | place: USA | reverse complement strand
TTCGCGAAAGGACGACCGCGCGCGACAACCTCGCGGGCGATGGCAGCGTGCGCGGAGCCGATTTCGCGCGCCTCGCCCTCCATGGAATCGGAGAGGATGACAGCTTCTATGCCCTGTCTCCTTGCTTCCGCGGCCGCCGCTTCCAGGGAGACGGCAGCAGAGGCGATGAGATGCACCTCATTGCGGCTGAACCTTTCGTCGCCAGGCGCCGGCGCGTCGGCATCGGACGAGTTGAGATGGGCCATCACGGCGTCCGGCAGTTTCATGCCATAGGCCTCTATCGCGGCAAGCGCATCCTGCCGGCTTCCCGCGCTTGGCACCGTAGGGCCTGAAGCTACGAGAGCGGGATCATCGCCGGGAATGTCGGAAACGATCAGGGATACCACCTTTGCCGGCCATGCCGCGGCAGCAAGCCTGCCGCCCTTTATGGTCGACACATGCTTGCGGATCGTGTTCATGGCCGAGATCGGCGCGCCGGAAGCGAGCAGCGCCTCGTTGACCGCGATCTCGTCCTCGAGCGTCAGGCCCGGCGCCGGCGCCGGCAGCAGGGCAGAGCCACCGCCGCAGACCAGCGCCACGACGAGGTCGTCCTCAGTGAGACCAGAGACGATTTCCCTCAGGCGGCGCGCCGCCTGCAGGCCGGCCGCATCCGGCACCGGATGCGCGGCCTCGACAACCTCGATCCGCTCGGTCGGGGCGGCATAACCGTACCGGGTGACCACAAGCCCCTCCAGCGGTCCGTCCCAGGCCTTTTCGAAAGCCGATGCCATCTGCGCAGCGCCCTTGCCGGCCCCGATGACAACGGTCCTTCCCCTGGGTCGGGGAGGAAGATGGGCGCGAATCGTCTTTTCGGGATCAGCGGCGGCGACCGCGGCATCGAAAATGGAGGTAAGGAAGGTACGTGGATCGAAGGACATGACGGCCCTATGCCTCCGGCAGCGCCAGCGCGGCGGCGTCCTTGCCCAGAAATTCGCAGAGCGCCGCCACGATCAGGCCGTGATCCTGACGATCCGGCAGGCCGGAAACGGCAATGACGCCAACCACCCCGGCTCCCTTCACGGAGACGGGAAAGCCGCCGCCCGCAAGCGCGTATTCGCTCATGTCGAGCCCATAGCGAGGCGGAAAGACACTGTCGGGCCGGGCCATTTCCAGCACCATGCGATAGGTGCTCTTGCGAAACATGCTGACCGTGTTGATCTTGCGCCGCGCCCAGTTGAAATTGTTGCCGGCCGAGCCAGGCAATGCGGCATAGAAAAGCGGCCTGTCGAAGTTGCGTATGTCGATGACCACCGGCAGTCCGGCATCGAGCGCACGCCGCCGCAGCAAGGACCCGATTTCAAAGGCGACGTTTTCATCGAAACGGTCGAAGACAAGCTCGGTTTCCTGCCTTTTGATGAGCGCAATGTCGTCTGCTGCGGCCATGAACCTTCCTCCGTTCGGCGCGGGTTTGGACGATCCCTTCCGCCGGGTCAAGCGAGGCAGGGCAGCAACGTCTGATAATCTTCAACCCGCAATGGCCATGTCGCTCTTGGCCGGCCTGCCGGCGACATACACCTCCTTCACTGCTCGATCGTCACCGAGTGTCTGGAGCAGGAAAAGCTCCTCGGCGAGGCTTTCTGCCCGCTCCATCCTGAGCTGCATGGCAGGCGTTGCGCGCGAGTCGAGAACGACAATGTCTGCATCCGTGCCGACATCCAGCGTACCTATCCTGTCCGACAGCGACAGCGCCTCGGCATTGCCCAGAGTGATCTGCCAGAAGGACTGGAAGGGGTTCAGCTTCTCGCCCTGCAGGGCGATGACCTTGTAGCCCTCATCCATGGTGCGCAGCATGGAATAGTTGGTGCCACCACCTACATCGGTGGCTGCAGCTATGCGCAGCGGCTTTTCGCGAGCGCGCAGGCGCTGGTAGGCAAACAGGCCGGAGCCGAGAAAGAGGTTGGAAGTGGGGCAGAATACGGCGACGGAACCGCTTTGCGAAAGTACATCCGCCTCCCGGTCGGACAAATGGATACAGTGCCCCAGAAGGGTTCTTTTGCCCAGCAGGCCATAGCGCGCGTAGATGTCGGTATAGTCCCTGGCCTCGGGATAAAGTTCGCAGGTGAACGCGATCTCGGCGTCGTTCTCCGAAAGATGGGTCTGGATGTGCAGCTGGGGAAATTCGTTCGCCAGCGCGCCGGCCATCTCCATCTGTTCCGGCGATGAGGTAATGGCGAAGCGCGGGGTGATCGCATAATGCTGCCTGCCCCTGCCGTGCCACTCTGCAATCAGCGCCTTGGTGTCATCGTAGCCTGATTGCGGCGTGTCGCGCAGCGCCTCGGGCGCATTGCGGTCCATCATCACCTTGCCGGCGATGTTGAGCATGTTTCGCTCATGCGATTCGGCAAAGAAGGCTTCGGCCGATTCCTTGTGTACCGAGCAGTAGGCCGCAACGGTGGTGGTGCCGTGGCGCACCATTTCATCGAGGAAAAGACGGGCAATGCGGCGGCCATGCTGGGCGTCACGAAAGCGCGTTTCCTCCGGAAACGTGTAGTTGTTGAGCCAGTCCAGCAATTCGGCGCCGTAGCTGGCGATCACCTGCATCTGCGGAAAATGCGCATGCGCGTCGATGAACCCCGGCAAGATGAGGTGGGGACGGTGGTCAATCACTCTCGCCCCCTCCGAAGCCGACCCTGCAACATCCGCATAAGTCCCGGCAGCAGCGATCCTGCCGTCGCGGATCAGCACCCCACCATCGTCCTCATAGCTATAGGATGCAGCGTCGTCGACGCCTTCGGGCCAGCGGCGGAAGGAAAGCGTGCGGCCGCGCAGGAGAATATCGGTCATCTTGCAGCGTTCTCTTTCCCGGTTTCCTCAAACCAGGTCACTAGAAGTTGGCGTTCCTTGTCGGACATTTGGGTGACATTTGCCGGAGGCATGGCGTGGCTGCGCCCGGCCTGAAGGTAGATATCCCGCGCATGCGCGGTGATTGCCGCGTCCGAGTCGAGCACGACCCCCTTGGGCGCGTGATAGATGCCCTCATAGGAAGGCTCTGTGGCATGGCACATGGCGCAGCGGCCGAGGACCGTGTTGCGCACGTCCGGGAAATGCGTGGAGGCCAGCAGAGGTTCTGCCGCCGCCGACAGTTTCGTCTCGCCGGTCAGTACCTTGGGCACGGTGGACAGCCAGATGATGATGACAAACAGAACGGCTGCAGCCAGCCACGTCCATGTCGGGTTGCCCTTGCGCGCGTGATGCGTGTTGAAATAGTGCCGGATCAGCACGCCCATCATGAACACCAGCGAGGCGATGATCCAGTTGAACTCCGTACCGAACGCCAGCGGATAGTGGTTCGACAGCATCAGGAAGAGCACGGGCAGGGTCAGGTAGTTGTTGTGCAGCGAACGCTGCTTGGCGATCCTTCCATATTTGGGATCCGGCTTGCGGCCCGCGATGAGGTCGGCCACGACTATCTTCTGGTTCGGAATGATGACCATGAAAACGTTGGCGGACATGATGGTTGCGGTGATCGCGCCAAGATGCAGGAAGGCGGCGCGCCCGGTGAACAGGTGGGTAAGTCCCCACGCGATGAAGACCAGAATGACGTAAAGCAGGATCATCAGCCCCGTATCGGCCTTGCCGATCAGCCAGCGGCAGAGAAGGTCATAGATGATCCAGCCGCCGGCCAGGCAGCAGAGCGAAATAAGGATGGCGACCGGTACCGAGACGTCCAGAACGTTCGGATCAATCAGGAACAGGTCCGCGCCGGCATAGTAGACGATGGCAAGAAGGGCAAAGCCGGAAAGCCACGTCATATAGCTTTCCCACTTGAACCATGTCAGGTGCTCAGGCATCTCGGCCGGCGCCACCAGGTATTTCTGGATATGATAGAAGCCCCCGCCGTGAACCTGCCATTCCTCGCCAAAGGCGCCTTCGGGCAGGCCAGGACGCTGGCGCAGACCAAGGTCCAGCGCGACGAAATAAAATGACGAACCGATCCAGGCAATGGCGGTGATGACGTGCAGCCAACGCACGGCGAAGGCCAGCCAGTCCCAGAAGATGGCGAAATCCAGCATCGCAAAATGTTCCCCGTAATCTGCACGACTTTACGGCCTGATTCACAAACGGAAAGATGCAAGGCTCACGATGACTTTCAAAAAAAGATAGAAAATAATAGGCTATCCCTACCAGCCATCCTGGGGGCGCCAATATGGCATATCTCGACAACATAGCCGTCTTCGTGCGCGTGGTCGAACTCGGCAACCTGTCGGCTGCAGGCCGTGACATGCGTATCTCGCCGGCTGTTGCTTCCAACCGAATCAAGGAACTTGAAAAGCACCTCGGCGTGCGCCTTTTCAACCGCACCACGCGCCAGCTCACGACGACCGAACATGGCGCAGTCTTCTATACGGGCGCCAAGCAGGTGCTTGACGCCATCACCGAGGCGGAAGCGGCCGTGGCCGCCCTGTCCGGCCAACCGCGGGGGACGATCCGCGTAACCGCGCCACTGGGGCTGGGCCGCCGCCTGATCGCTTCGGGCATACCCGATTTTCATGACCGGTACCCCGATATCGAGGTCAGGCTCAGGCTCTCGGATCACAATGTTGATATTCTGAAAGAGGGCATTGATGTTGCCTTCCGCCTAGGCGTGATCGAGGATTCCTCACTGCGGATGCGCGGCATCATGGAATGCGAGCGCGTGCTGGTGGCCTCACCCGACTATCTCAAGGCGCGGGGCGAGCCTGTCAATGTCGGCGACCTGATCTCCAAGAAGCATGATTGCCTGATGCTGCGCTATCCCGGAAGCCGTGAGTTCTTCTGGATGCTGCAGACGCCGGGCGGGCCGCAGAAGCTGGAGGTGCATGGACCTTTCGACAGCGATGACGGCGACGTGCTCACGGGCTGGGCGCTTGCGGGGCGCGGCATCGTCAACAAGCCGCGTTTCGAGGTCGAACCCTATATCCGCGACGGACGGCTGCGGGTGATCCTCAAGGACAATCCGCCCACCCCGGTGCAGCTTGCCGCGGTCTATCCGCACAAGAAACTTCAGGACCCGAAAGTGCGCCTGCTGCTCGACTTCATGGCCGAGCGCTGCCAGCGACTGATACGCGAGGCGCTGGCCGGGAAGAAGGACGGCGTCTAGACGCCCGCCGGGGGGGCCGCAGGCTTCAGTCCATCATGCGTGCCGTTCCGGAAACACGGATGGAACTGCCCGGCTCGGGGCGAATTTCGGCATGCAGGCGGGAAGGCACGCCCATATCCTCGCCCTGGATCACCTCGATCGCGCCGCCATGAAGCCCCGGTCGCAGGGTCTTCATAGACGCCACCGGAAGCGAAGGGATTGCGACTGTGGAAGAGCGTTTGCGTCTCGGCATGAACGAGCATCACGGTAACCAGCCCTGAGCGGCGCATGAATATCTTGCCTTGGTCGAGATCGTAGGCCATCGCCGCGAGAGCCGCACGGCTGCCAAGCGCCAGGAGCAGGTGGTCCGCGCCGCCATGGATCAGCGCCGGCGGGATCGCCGGCGAAAGATCGGCCGCAGTATAACCGAACAGAACAAGCGCTTCCGATACAAGCGCTGAGTGCGCCGGCCCACTGCGCGTAGGAGGCGATTGCAGCGCCGCTGCCATCAGCTTGCCCTCAGTCCGGCCCTCGACCGTGATTTCGGCATCATTCAGGACAAGAGGAAAAACGCCGTCGCCCCTGCTTCCGGCCAGGGCCGCGCCCAGCGCAATCGTCGCATGGCCGCAGAACGGCACCTCAGACTCCGGCGAAAAATAGCGTACCCGCCAGCCTTCGCCCTGTTGCATGACGGTGGCAGACGGCAAGGTTTCGCGGATGACCACGCCGGCCGGATTGCCGCCTGCCTCGCCGTCGGAAAATGCGGCGATCTTCAAAACCTCCATTCAAATGCTCCTGTTCCCTTCACGATCTCCGATGCAAGATCCGACCCGGGCGACCTTACCATCTGTTAGCGCGTGCCGGACAAGCGCCGTGAGCCCCCGAAACACATGCGGGAGAACGAGCGGGGAGCGGCAACACGTTTCGCGGCAGAGGGATTCCAGCGGGTTTTCCTGGCCTGATGCCGCCGCCCCGCCAGAGGGCTCAACCACCGGCCTCGGCGGATACTTCCGAACCCGCGCGATGAAGGGCCAGGGCCGTCATCATCTCCGCGACCGCAAGCGCAGCAATGACCGATGGCCGCTTGTCCTTGACGGTCTCGCCTCCGATCGGCGAGACGAGGCGTGCGAACTGCGTTTCCGTGCCACCGGCGGTCTTGAGGAACCAGCTCCTGAAGGTCGCTTTCTTGGTTTTCGAGCCGATCATTCCGACATAAGCGGCATCGGCCCGCTTGAGCGCTTCGGCGACAATGAGAAAATCGAGCGCGTGATCATGGGTCAGCACGGCAAAGGCCGAGCCGGCGGGCGCCTCGCGCACCGCAGATTCCGGCATGGGCGTGAGCTTCTTCTCCACGCCGGGGGGCAGGCCTTCCAATTCGTGTGCGCGCGTCTCCACGACGAAGACGCGAACCGGCAGCAGCGCGGCAGAGGCTGCGAGAGCCTTGCCGACATGGCCGCCGCCGAAGATATAGAGATGGGGCAGACTCTCATCCTCCCGCAGCGCAGCCGCGAGAAGCTCTCCCGCAATGCTGTCGTCGACGGTCCGTATCGATACCTCCACGCGCCCCCCGCAGCACTGGCCGATCTCAGGCCCCAGCGGCACGTCCAGCGTAACGCCAGGTTCGCTGGCGCCGTGGTGTATTGTCTGTGAACCCAAGACCTGCCGCGCCTTGTCGATGGCCATATATTCGAGCTGGCCGCCGCCTATGGTGCCATGGATGGACTCAGGCGACACCAGCATGAAGGCACCCGTCTCCCGCGGCGTAGACCCCTTGGTGCCGGCAACCTTGACCAGCGCAACCCGGTCGGCGCTGGCTAGAAAGTCCTTCAGTTCCTGAGCGGTCGAGGGCATGGCTCGAATTTCCTCACGGAAATATAGCGCTTCCAGCAAGAAATTGCATGCGGCGCCCGACTATAACTCCGCCTTCGCCTCGCGCTTAAGCCTTTCCACGGCCATCAATACGCGCTCAGGTGTAGCGGGCGCATCGAGGCGGGGACATATCCTGTGACCGGCCACGCTTGCCACGGCATCGGACAGGGCATGCAATACCGAAATGCCGAGCGGGAGCGGCGGCTCGCCCACCGCCTTGGATCGATGGATCGTCGGCTCGTGCGCTTCCGACCAGTCGACCAGCGTCACGTTGAAGATTTTCGGCCGGTCGGAGGCCAGCGGAATCTTGTAGGTGGAAGGCGCGTGGGTGCGCAGCCGCCCCTTCTCGTCCCACCACAATTCCTCCGTGGTGAGCCAGCCCATGCCCTGGACGAAACCACCCTCGATCTGGCCGATGTCAATGGCGCGGTTCAGGGAACGGCCCGTGTCGTGCACGATGTCGGCGCGCTCCACCACATATTCGCCCGTCAGCGTGTCGACCGACACTTCCGAGCAGGCTGCGCCATAGGCATAATAATAGAACGCATGTCCCCTGCCCTTGGCCCGGTCCCAGTGAATCTTGGGCGTCTTGTAGAAGCCGGCGGCAGAGAGCTGGACACGGTTGACATATGCCTGCCGGATCAGTTCGTTGAAGGGAATTTCTTCATTGCCGATACGCACACGATTGGGCAGGAACACGATCTGCTCCCGCGGAATCTGATGTTTCTCGGCCGCGAAATCGATCAGGCGGTTCTTGATCTGGCGCGCAGCGTCCTGCGCGGCCATTCCGTTGAGGTCGGCCCCGGACGACGCCGCCGTCGGCGCCGTGTTGGGAACCTTGGCGGTCGTGGTCGCCGTGATCCTGACCCGATCCAGGTCGATCTGGAATTCCTCGGCCACCACCTGCGCCACCTTCAGGTGCAGGCCCTGTCCCATCTCGGTGCCACCATGGTTCATGTGCACCGAACCATCGGCATAGACATGCACGAGCGCCCCCGCCTGGTTGGATTCCGTCTTGGTGAAAGAGATGCCGAACTTCACCGGCGTCAGGGCAATGCCCCGCTTTATGATGCGGCTGGAAGCATTGAAGGCGGCGATCTCGCGCCGGCGCCCGGCATAGTCGGCGCTTTCCTCCAGCTCGGCCACAATACGCTGGATGATGCAGTCCTCTACCTTTTGGTGATAGGGCGTGACGTTGCGTTGCCCATCCGTCCCCATGGGATCGTAGAAGTTGAGCTTGCGGATCTCCAAGGGGTCCTTGCCCAGCGCGAATGCTACTTCCTCTATGACGCGCTCGGCGCCGACCATGCCCTGCGGGCCGCCAAAACCACGAAAAGCCGTGTTCGACACGGTATTGGTGTAGAGCGGCGCCGATTTCGCGTGGACATGCGGGTAAAAATAGGCGTTGTCGCAGTGAAACAGGGCGCGGTCACCAACCGGGCCTGACAGATCGGCGGAGAAGCCGGCATTGAGGGCGAAAGTGAAATCGACGCCCAGTATTCGGCCCTCGTCATCGAAACCAACGTCGTAGTCGATGACGAAATTGTGCCGCTTGCCGGTGGCCGTCATATCCTCGTCGCGGTCCAGTCGAATCTTGACCGCGCAGCCGAATTTCTTTGCCGCGATGGCGGCAATGGCCGCGCACTGGTTGGCCTGGGTTTCCTTGCCACCGAATCCGCCGCCCATGCGGCGCACCTCGACCGTCACGGCATGGCTCGGCACGCCGAGCGCCTGCGCGACAAGGTGCTGGGTCTCGCTCGGCCCCTGGGTCGAACAATAGATGGTGACCTCGTCATCCTCGCCGGGAACCGCCAGCGAAACCTGCCCCTCAAGGTAGAAGTGATCCTGCCCGCCAAGCTTCATGCGGTGCGCAATGCGGTGCGGCGCGGCGGCAATTGCTGCGGCCGCATCGCCGCGTTTCAGCGTCAGCGGCGTCGTGACCAGCCTGTCCTTCTCGGGATCCAGCCCGGCGATGTCGAGGACTGCGGGAAGTTCCTCATATTCTATCTTTGCCAGCCTGGCTGCGTGGCGGGCCTGCGCGCGCGTGCGCGCCACCACCGCAAATATCGGTTGGCCGTGAAACTCGACCTTGCCTTCGGCGAGGATCGGATCGTCCTGCATTCCGCTCGGCGAGATGTCGTTTTCGCCCGGCACATCGGCATGCGTCAGTACGCCAACGACGCCCGGCGCAGACCGGACGGCAGAAAGGTCCATCGACCTGATCCTGCCGTGGGTGACAGTCGAAAGACCCAGACCAACATGGAGGGTGCCGGCCGGTTCCGGGATATCGTCAATATAAACGGCGGTGCCGGAGACGTGCTTGTGCGCGGAATCGTGACGCTGTTCGGTGTGGACGCCGCCGACGATCTTCTGCGCCTTCAGGTTTGGCATGTGTCTGGTCATGGCTCAGGCAGCCCTGTCTCTCGAAACCTGGGTCGGCGCTTTCGCCCCGGTCGTTTCGACATGGAATCGCATCAGGAGGTTCCGTGCCGCCAGGGCCCGGTATTCGGCAGTGGCCCGCATGTCCGTCAGCGGCGAAAAATCGTCCGCATATTTCTCCATGGCGGCCTCAACCGTGGATTCCGTCCATGGCTTGCCGATCAGTGCCTTCTCGACCGCGCAAGCCCGCTTCGGCGTCGCAGCCATGCCGCCATAAGCGATGCGGACGTCCTTTACCGTGCCGTCCTTGTCCAGCGAGAGCCAGAAGGCGCCCAGCGTGGCGGTGATATCCTCGTCGCGCCGCTTGGTGACTTTGTAGACGGCGAATTTCTCGCCCTCGGCAGGCACCGGCACCTCAACCTTCTCCACGAATTCGCCTGCGCGCCGGTCCTGCTTGCCATAGGCGATGAAGAAATCCTCCAGCGGAATGGTGCGGCGCTCCATGCCCTTGCGCAGCGTCAGCCGCGCACCCAGCGCGATCAGCGGCGGAGGAGTGTCGCCAATGGGCGAACCGTTGGCGATGTTTCCGCCGATCGTGCCCATATTGCGCACCTGTTCGCCACCTATGCGGGATACCAGTTGCCCAAGCGCCGGGATGCGCCTGGACAGGGAGGCGAAAGCCTCGCTGTAGGTAACGCCGGCTCCGATGGTAATGACGCCGTTGCCCTCCGAGATCGTCTTGAGCCCGTCCAACCCGCCGATGAAGATGACGGGCGCGATCTCGCGCATGAGTTTCGTCACCCACAGGCCGACGTCGGTGGAGCCGGCAACCACGGTGGCATCCGGTTCGGCTTCGAGCAGAAAGGCAAAATCATCGACATCCGCCGGCACGATCAACCTGCGCTTTCCCGAGCCAATCTCGACGCGCGCGCCATCACGCAGGGCGGCGAGACGCTCGGTTACTGCGGCACGTTCGACAAGAAGCGGATCCTGTCCGGCCTCGCCGTAACTCGAAATGGCGCGCGCAGCACGTACTATCGACTCGTAACCGGTGCAGCGGCACAGATTGCCCTGGAGCGCCGTCTCGATCTCCGCGACCGAGGGGTCCGGCGATCGCATCCAAAGGCCGTAGAGAGACATGACGAAGCCCGGTGTGCAAAAGCCGCATTGCGAGCCGTGGAAATCGACCAGCGCCTGCTGGACGGGATGAAGCGCACCATCAGCCCCGGCGAGGTGTTCGACAGTCACCACATGGGTAGCGTCCAGCGAGCCGAGAAAGCGGATGCAGGCATTGACGCTTTCATAAACCAGCCTGCCTGCCAGCAGCCTGCCGACCAGCACCGTGCAGGCCCCGCAATCGCCCTCGGCGCAGCCCTCCTTGGTGCCCTTGAGAGAGCGGCGCAGGCGCAGGAAGTCCAGCAGCGTCTCGTCGGGCTGCACATCGGTCAGCCTCACATCCTCGCCATTGAGGATGAAGCGAAGTTCGGAACGGATTGCCGGGTTCGCCATCGTCAGCTCCCACGATAGGTGGAATAGCCGTAAGGCGAAATCAGCAAAGGCACGTGGTAGTGCTTGTGCTCTGCAATGCCGAAACGGATCGGCACCTCGTCAAGAAACATCGGGTCCGGCAGAACAAGACCGAGGGCGCGAAAATAGTCGCCGGCCTGGAAGATCAGCTCATACCGGCCGAGTTGGAAAGCATCCCCTTCCAGAAGTGGTTCGTCGCAGCGGCCGTCATTGTTGGTTCGGGCGCTTTTCAGCTTGTCACGCGAATTGCCACTGATCCGGTAGAGGCTGATCGACAGGCCGGCCGCCGGCTTTCCGGTCGCCGTGTCCAGCACGTGGGTAGTAAGCCGCCCACCTGCCGTATGTGCTTCTGCCAATTTGCCGCCTCCCTTCACGGTACAATCGAACATATAATGACGAATTGCCGACGCATTAAAGGCCATGCATAAGGCCGGGTCGAGCGTAGAGCGACAAAAACACTTTCAAAAAGTTTGGTGGGAATGGCCGCGGGGACTTTGGCCTATCTTCGCGGAGGGTTCCGATACCGGCAGGGAGAGAAGATGCGTTACGTCAGGGACATGCGCGGGTACGGTGCCAATCCGCCCGATCCGAAATGGCCAGGCGGGGCGAGGATCTGCGTCCAGTTCGTGGTCAATTACGAGGAAGGCGGCGAGAACTGCATCCTGCACGGCGACAAGGCGTCCGAAGCGTTCCTTTCCGAAATTACCGGTGCCACGCCATGGCCGGGGTTGCGCCACTGGAATATGGAATCCATTTACGAATATGGCGCGCGGGCCGGTTTCTGGCGGCTGCACCGACTGTTCACGGAGCACGACGTGCCGGTGACCTGCTACGGTGTCGCCACCGCGCTGGCGCGCTCGCCGGACCAGCTGGCGGCAATGCAGCAGGCGGGGTGGGAGATCGCCTCGCACGGCCTCAAATGGATCGACTACCGCGAGCATTCGCTGGAAGACGAGCGCCATGACATCGAGGAGGCAATCCGGCTGCATACGCAGGTGACCGGACAGCGGCCGAGAGGCTGGTACACCGGCCGCACATCGGAGAATACGGTGCGCCTCATCGCCGAAGCGGGCGGCTTCGAATATTGCTCCGACACCTATGACGACGACCTGCCCTACTGGCTCGACCATGACGGGCATGGCAACGCCATCGATCCGCTTCTCATCATTCCATACACGCTCGACGTAAACGACATGCGCTTCGGCATCCAGGCCGGCTTCTCGAACGGTGAGCAGTTCTTCACCTACATGAAGGACGCCTTCGACACGCTTTACGAGGAAGGCGGCAACGGCCGGCCAAAAATGATGACCGTGGGCCTGCACTGCCGGCTGATCGGGCGGCCGGGCCGCTTCGGCGCGCTGAAGCGTTTCGTCGAATATGTGAAAAGCCATGACGGCGTATGGCTGGCCCGTCGCATCGACATTGCGAGACATTGGCGCGAAACGCATCCTTACCAGGCGCCGGCACTACGCCCCTCGCGCATGGACTTCGAGGAATTCGTGCATCGCTTCGGCGGCGTGTTCGAACATTCTCCCTGGATCGCCGAACGCGCCTATGAGCTGGAACTGGGCCGCGCGCACGATACGGCCGGCGGTCTTCACAACGCCCTTTGCCGGGTGTTCCGCGCCGCCAGCGACAGCGAGAAGCTGCAGGTGCTGAAGGCGCATCCCGACCTCGCCGGACGGCTGGCGGCGGCAAAGCGATTGACCCCGGAATCGGAAAGGGAGCAGGCATCCGCCGGGCTCGACGCGCTGACCGACCAGGAGCGCGAAATGTTTTCCAAGCTCAACGCCGCCTATGTCACCAGTTTCGGCTTCCCCTTCATCATCGCGGTGAAGGGCCTGAGCAAGGAAGAAATCCTGCATGAGTTCGAACGGCGCATCGGCAACAGCCGCAGCGAGGAATTCGCCACGGCATGTAGCCAGGTGGAGCGCATAGCTCTGCTTCGTCTCATGGACATTCTGCCCAACTAGATCATCCCCTAGGGAGCGAGCGATGGACATGCTCAGGAACGCGAACCGAACCTATTACGCTCCCAAGGGAGGCTTGCCGCCGCAGAGCGACCTCATAAGCGACCGTGCCGTGTTCACCGAGGCCTATGCGGTGATCCCCAGACGCGAGTTCTCGGACATCGTTGCCAGCTTCCTGCCGAACTGGGAACGTACACGGCTCTGGATCATCGCCCGCCCCCTATCGGGCTTCGCGGAAACCTTCTCGCAATACATCATGGAGGTTCAGCCCGGTGGCGGCAGCGACAGGCCGGAACCGGACAGGGGCGCAGAGGGCGTGCTGTTCGTAGTCGAGGGCGAGATCACGGTGGCGGTCCGCGGCGAGGCACACAGGCTGACGCCCGGCGGCTACGCCTTCCTGCCCCCGGACAGCGGCTGGACGCTGCGCAATCAGGGCAGCGAGGCGGCGCGCTTCCACTGGATCCGCAAGGCTTACGAATATGTGGATGGGCTGGAGCCGCCCGAGCCGCTTTTCCTTAATGAGAACGACATCGAGCCGGCGCCGATGCCGGATACGGGCGGCGGCTGGGCAACCACGCGCTTCGTGGACCCCGCCGACCTGCGCCACGACATGCATGTCACCATCGTGACATTGGCGCCGGGCGCGGTCATCCCGTTCCCGGAAACGCATGTCATGGAGCACGGCCTCTACGTTCTGGAAGGCAAGGCGGTCTACAGGCTGAACCAGGACTGGGTGGAGGTGCAGGCCGGCGACTATATGTGGCTGCGTGCCTTCTGCCCGCAAGCCTGTTATGCGGGCGGGCCGGGCAATTTCCGTTACCTGCTCTACAAGGACGTCAACCGCCACGCAAAACTCGGTAGCTTCGGACGATGAGCGCGAACAGGATCATCGTTGCCCAGCCGCTCACGCGTCAACGCTTCGCGCCGTTCGGCGATGTGATCGATTTCGACACGGATAATCATTATCCGATCAACGACGGCCGGTGCGAACGCTATCACGCCCTGGCCAAACCCGAGGCGGCCGGGCCGAACGGTCACGTGCTCATCAACCTGTTTCGCGGCACGCCCTACGGCTTCCCGCTGAAGCTCACCATGGTCGAGCGCCACCCCCTGGGTAGCCAAGCCTTCGTTCCGCTGTCGCCGAGACCGTTCGTCGTGGTGGTATGCGCCGATGGGCCTGACGGGCCGCAGACGCCCCATGCCTTCCTGACGGCACCCGGCCAGGGCGTAAACTATCCTCGCAATCTATGGCACGGGGTGTTGACGCCGGTGGGTGAGGCGCAGGACTTTGTGGTGGTGGACCGCGGCGGAGACGGGTCGAACCTGGAAGAATTTCACTTTTCGCATCCCTATGAAATCCACCTGCCAGCGGGGTTCGTGCCTTGAGCGATGTTTCCCTTATAGACCGGCTGCTCGATGTGATCGAAAGCGACATCGTCCCGCTGACGGAACGGGGCGTAGCCGAGGGTAACAAGCTCTTCGGCGCGGCAATATTGAGGAAGGCCGACCGATCGGTCGTCGTCGCCGAAACCAACAACGAGACCGAAAACCCGTTGTGGCACGGCGAGGTGCATTGCCTGAAACGCTTTTACGAATTGCCGAGGGCCGATCGTGTCGATACGAAAGATGCCATTTTCCTTTCCACGCACGAGCCCTGCTCGCTCTGCCTTTCGGCCATTACATGGACGGGCTTCGACAATTTCTACTATCTGTTCAGTCATGAGGATTCCCGCGACAGCTTCGCCATTCCCCATGACCTGAAGATCCTCAAAGAGGTCTTTACGCTGGATCCCGGCGGGTACAACGCCGAAAACGCCTATTGGAAAAGCTACTCGATCCGGCGGCTTGTGCGCGACCTGCCGGAAACCGAGCGCAACCGCCTCGACGCGCGGATTGCGGCGATCGCGCGCCGCTACGACGAACTGTCGAAAACCTACCAGGCCGGCAAGGCCGACAACGAGATCCCGCTGCGCTGACTCGAATCAGGCAGCCGGCCCGTTGCCACGGCCTGCGCCAGGCCTTTGCGGCGCAGGAAGCCGGGCCCAAAACATGTCGCGTATAACCAATTGGTCCAAATGCGACACACCATTTACGCCACATGATGTCGCATTCGGCCTTGCGCATGGCTTTACCTTGCGGTCATTATTCCTCACCAAGAAGAAAAAGCATCGGCCGTCCGGTCGAACCAACAGAGTGAGGAGCAACCCAGCATGTCCAATGAACTCGAATTTCTCAGCCGATACGTCGCGAAGGGAAAGCTTAGCCGGCGCGATTTTCTGGGTCGCGCGGCCGCGCTTGGCGTGAGCGCCACCTTTGCCAACAACCTGCTCGCCAGCGCGGCGCGCGCCGAAGGGCCGATCAAGGGCGGCCATCTCAAGGCCGGCCTGCAAGGTGGCGAGTCCTCCAACGTGCTCGATCCTGCCCTGAACCTTTCGCAGGTGAACTTCAATTTCGGCAAGTGCTGGGGAGAGTTGCTCGTCGACATGAAGCCGGACGGCACGCTGGAAAATCGCATCGCGGAAGCGATCGAGTCCAGTCCGGATGCCAAGACCTGGACCTTGAAGATCCGCAAGGGTATCGAGTTCCACAACGGCAAGGAAGTGACGGCCGACGACGTGATGGCGACGATCGAGCGTCATGCCGACGCGAACTCGAAGTCCGCTGCGCTCGGCATCCTGCAGGGCATCGACACCATGAAGGTGGATGGCAGCGAGGTCATCATCACGCTCAAGGACCCCAACGCCGACTTCCCGTACCTGATGGCCGACTACCATCTCGTCATTCAGCCGAATGGCGGCAAGGACGACCCGAATGCAGGTATCTCGGCCGGCCCGTACAAGGTGACGGTCAACGAGCCGGGCGTTCGCTATGGCGGCGAGAAGTTCGCCAACTACTGGCAGGGCGACAAGCTGGGGCACGCCGACCAGATCGAGATCGTGGTCATCAACGATCCCACGGCGCGCATGTCTGCGCTGCAGGGCGGGCAGGTCCACATGATCAACCGCGTCGAGCCGAAGATCGTGGACCTCCTCAAGCGGGCCCCTGGCGTCACCATCCAGGCAGCATCCGGTCGCGGCTTCTATCCGTTCAACATGTTCTGCGACACTGCGCCCTTCGACAACAACGACCTCAGAATGGCGCTGAAGCTGGCCATGGACCGGGAGGAGATGCTGGACAAGATCCTGCGCGGCTATGGCGAGGTCGGCAACGACATGCCCGTCAACAGGGCCTATCCGTTGTTCTCCGACGACATCGAGCAGCGCAAGTTCGATCCCGAAAAGGCGGCCGAATACTACAAGAAGTCCGGCCACTCCGGCTCGATCCTGCTCAGAACCTCGGAGGTCGCCTTCCCCGGTGCGGTCGACGCCGCCCAGCTTTACCAGCAGAGCTGCGCCAAGGCGGGCATCAAGATCGAGATCAAGCGCGAGCCGGGTGACGGCTACTGGTCGGAAGTCTGGAACAAGCAGCCCTTCTCGCTCTCCTATTGGGGCGGCCGGCCGACCCAGGACCAGATGTATTCGACGGCTTACATCTCCAGCGCCGACTGGAACGACACACGCTGGAAGCGGCCGGAATTTGACAAGATGGTCATTGCCGCCCGGGGCGAACTGGACGAGGCCAAGCGCAAGCAGATGTATCGCGACATAGGCGTGATGATGCGCGACGAAGGCGGGCTGATCGTGCCCTTCTTCAACCAGTATATCGACGCAACCGGCAAGGGCGTTCAGGGCTGGGTTTCCAACCCCAACCAGGAAATGTGCAACGGGTATGCGCTGGCCATGTGCTGGCTCGAGGCCTGACGTGAACCCCTAAGGAGCCGTCCCGCTCGGGACGGCTCCTTTTTTGCCTTCCCGCCGCGGAAATCCCCGACAGGTAGCTGATGTCTTCACCTATCCTGAAACTCGTCGCCCAGCGTATTGCCCTGGGGTTTGTGCTGCTCTTCGCAGTTTCGGTGCTGATCTTCGTCGGCACGCAGATCCTGCCCGGAGACGTTGCGCAATCCATCCTCGGCCAGGCGGCCACACCCGAAGCGCTGGCCAATCTGCGGGCCGAACTCGGTCTCAACGAGCCGGCATACCTGCGTTATCTGCACTGGCTGGGCGGCGTGTTGACCGGCGATCTCGGAACCGCGCTGACCAGCGGCCACGATATTTCCGACTCGATCGGCGGGCGGCTGGGCAACACGCTGTTTCTGGCTGCCTGCGCGGCCACGATTGCGGTGCCTCTGGCCATACTTCTCGGGTTGCTGGCCGTGCGCTACCAAAACGGCCCGATCGACAAGCTGATCTCCGCCCTTGCGCTTGCCTCCACTTCCTTTCCGGAGTTCTTCATCGGCTATCTGTTGATCTATTTCTTCGCGGTCAAATGGCAGTTCTTTCCCGGAATCTCCACGGTTTATGACGGCATGCCCTTCCTCGACAGGCTGCAGGCGGTCGTGCTTCCGGCAACCGCATTGACGCTGGTGGTTCTGGCCCACATGATGCGCATGACGCGGGCGGCCATCCTCAATGTCATGCAGTCCGCCTATATCGAGACCGCCGAACTCAAGGGTCTCAAACCGTTCGACATCATCCGCAAGCATGCGTTGCCGAACGCCATCGCGCCGGTGGTAAACGTCGTGATGCTGAACCTTGCCTATCTGGTCGTGGGCGTCGTCGTCATCGAGGTAATCTTCGTCTACCCCGGCATGGGGCAGTACCTTGTGGATCATGTGGCCAAGCGCGACGTGCCGGTGGTGCAGGCTGTGGGCCTGATCTTTGCCGCGGTCTACATACTGCTGAACATCGTCGCTGACATTGCGTCGATCCTGGCCAATCCAAGACTGAGGCATCCGAAGTAGGGCAGCGGGTGCGACGACAAAGAGAGGGGAAAAGCAGGGAATGGCGTTAAGGCAAATACCTGTCAGCGCCTGGGTAGGGCTGATCCTGACGGCGGCCTTCCTGTTCTGCGCAATCTTTGCGCCTTGGATCTCACCGTATTCCAACGCCGAGATCGTGGGCGACGTGTGGGAACCGATGTCGGCAAAGCATCTGCTGGGCACGGACAATCTTGGCCGTGACCTGCTCTCGCGCATGATCTATGGCGCGCGCATAACCATTTTCATCGCGGTGATGGCCACGGCCCTTTCCTTCGTACTCGGGTCGATCCTCGGCTTCGCGGCAGCCGTGGTGGGCGGCTGGTTCGACACGATCATGTCCCGCTTCGTGGACCTGCTGATGTCCATTCCGACCCTGATTTTCGGCCTGGTCGTGCTGTCGGTTCTACCTGCCAACACCATAACGCTCATCCTGGTCATGGGCATCCTGGATTCCACCCGCGTCTACCGGCTTTCGCGCGCGGTGGCGGTCGATATCAATGTCATGGACTTTGTCGAGGCCGCCAAGCTGCGGGGAGAAGGCAGGGCGTGGATCATCTTCCGTGAGATCCTGCCCAATGCGCTCTCGCCGTTGATTGCAGAGCTCGGTGTCCGCTTCATCTTCGCGGTTCTTTTCCTGTCGGCGCTGTCCTTCCTCGGACTCGGCGTGCAACCGCCGGATGCGGATTGGGGCGGCATGGTCAAGGAGAACAAGGACGGCATCGTTTTCGGAATTCCCGCCGCCCTCATTCCTGCCGCCGCGATCGCCGCGCTCGCCATTTCGGTGAACCTCGTGGCCGACTGGGTGCTCAACCGCACCACCAGCCTCAAGGGAGGACGCGGCTAATGGCGAAGGTCGCAACGGCACACAAATCGCCAAAGCAGGAGACGCTGCTCGACATCCGCAACCTCCGGATCGAGGCCAGGGTCTATCCGCCCGGCGAGCCACCGAAGACGATCACGCTTGTTCATGACGTCTCGCTCAGCCTCAAGCCGGGCAAGGTGCTCGGCCTCATAGGCGAGTCGGGCGCCGGCAAGTCGACCATCGGTCTTTCTGCCATGGCCTATGGGCGAGGCGGCGTACGCATTACCGGCGGCGAGGTGATCCTGAACGGGCGCGACATCCTCAAGCTCGGGCCCGGCGGCATCCGCGCTGTGCGCGGGCGGGAGGTCTGCTATGTCGCGCAGTCCGCGGCGGCGGCTTTCAATCCAGCGCACAAACTGATGGACCAGGTGGTCGAGGCAGCACTGCTTCACGGTGTGGCGACTCGCGCAGAGGCGGAGAAGCGGGCCAAGGCCCTGT
>SMEH01000222.1_pt1 | contig 19041 bp, 20 predicted proteins | sample 2456361 | NCBI WGS metagenome assembly SMEH01 (sample SAMN10132587, study PRJNA489261) | soil metagenome | isolation source: day1 control-loamy sand soil ammended | place: USA | reverse complement strand
AAGGTCGGGTTGTCGTTCGTGTCCGCGGCCGCGGTCGCGGGCCTGGTGGGTACGCCGGTGCTCGACGCGGTCGAATCCGGGCGTGTGGACCCCCCGTTGGACGTGGACACGTTCGTCGAGTCGTCGAGTGGCACGGACAACGACGACGGACCGTCCTCCGGTACGGGCTCCGATGTGGTCCGGACCTGGGAGCTTCGGAGGAGCGCGGCCGTGGAGGAACTGGCCGTGTCGGAATCGGATCCGCTCGAATCGACCAGCGTTCCGTTGGAGGTCGCGGAGTACACGTTGCCCGCCGAGAGCGTCGGGGTCGAATCCCTCGTCGTCGCCATCCCGCCGTCGTCCGTGGTCGCGGACACGGGTCGGAGTGAACCGTCCGATCCCGTCCCGCCGGAGTCGCCGCGATCTTCCGAACCGGGTGAGGCGCGAGACGACCGATGCGACACGCGATGCGCCGAGCCGGGCGTCGAGCCGGACGCCGGTGGTCCGACGAATGTGGACGCGTGACGGCGGTGCTGGGAAGGTGCTGAAGCCGGTGACAACGCGGGGAACACCGTCTTCGCGGCTCATGGGGGATTCGTCGGGCTCCGCGAGCGAAGGTGTCCGGCCGGGACTCCGAAGTGACACGCGGACTTCACGCGGACATGACGATCACGGTAACGTTGCGGTGACGAGCTGTGCAGGACGGGCTAGCGGAGGAAGCGGATGAACCGGTTCGCCCAGGGCTCTGACGGCCGGGACTGGGTTATCCGTGCCCATATGGAATGGCGGCGGCCCGCTACGGCCGAGGACTTCGAACACGACGTGGCGGCCAATCGTGCTCCCGGTATCGCGATGATGTGCGTGGCGATCGGGTTGGCCCTCGTGCTTCTCGTGTGGATGCCCGAGGACGTCGTGATACCGACCTGGGTTCCGCTGGCGCTGTTGCTCGTGGCGTTGTTCTTCCCGCTGCGCTGGGTGCTGCGTAGGCCGTGGACGGTCGTGGCCGAGACCGAGGGCGACGAGAGCGGTGAGCGTCCTTCGGAGCGATGGGTCGGCACGGTCGTCGGCATGTTCAATGTGCGCGGTGAGGTTCAGCGCATCGCCAAGTCGATCCAGAAACACGATTTGCCTGATTTCGACGGGCCGCTGCGCCCGGTCGAATAGGTCGGGTGGCCGAGTCCGGCATGTCGGCGTTCGCCTTCGTGGTGGAGTCGCCGGTGTGGTGCCGCGGGTGCGATGTGGCTTCACCCGCTTCGACGGATCGTCTAGTGCGGCGGGGGTCAAGTCGCGTGAATTTTCCGCGAGCGGTCCGCGGGGGTTCCGGCTACGGAGCGGAACGAGCCGGTATAGCCCGGCGTGTCGGGTGGTCGAACGAGACGCTGGTCGGCGAGTGATTCCGAAGCGCCGGGCGGATCACTGCGCCGCAGTGTGATGACTCTTCGTGTTCATATGAGAACATAGAGTGATCATTCCTGCACATAACGTGCGCGCTCAGATCTTGCACGTCACCGGGTGAACGCAGAGCATGGACGCTGTGGCAAGTGTGTTGACCACGCAGACCGTCGTGGCCTTTTGTTTGGGGGCTTGTCTCGTCGGGCTGGTCACCGCCTTCGTCGTCGTCATTCGACGGCGGAATCCCGGTGGCGCCGTCGACGAGGCAGTGCTCGACGCCGTTCGGCTCATGGCGGACTCACCGTTGGAGCTTCGGCGAGGTCTGAACCAGGACGCCGCTGACAAGATCACGTCGCGTCTGCTCAAGTTGTTGCGGTGTGTCGCGGTCGGGGTGACCGCCCGAGACGGGACGTTGCTGTCGTGGGACGGTGAGGCGAACGACCACTACGTCGACCTCGTCGACCCCATCAGCATGGCCATCCGCAAGAAACGACACGAGGTCGTCTCGCACAACAAGCTGCCCTGCAACCATCGCGGAACCTGCCGGATGCGCACGGCTGTCATCGTGCCGCTGATCATCGAGGACGAGACCGAGGCCGTGCTCATCGTCGTGGGGCGCACGCGGGGCAGGCACATCGTGACCATGGCCGAGGCCGTCTCGAAGTTCGTCAGGACGCAGTTGGTGGCCGCCCGGCTCGAGGAGGCCAGGCACGAACTCCAGCAGGCCGAGATCAAGGCGCTGCGGGCACAGATCTCCCCGCATTTCGTGTACAACGCACTCAACACCGTCTCGTCGCTGATCCGGACCGACCCGGAGGAAGCACGGGAACTGCTGCAGGATTTCGCCGATTTCACCCGCTACTGCTTCCGCGCCGAAGGCACGTACACGACGTTGTCCGACGAGCTACGCAACATCGACAGGTATCTGACCATCGAGGGCGCGCGCTACGGCAGCAGGCTCAACGTCCGCCTCAAGATCGCGCCGGAAGTGCAGTCGGTGGTGGTGCCGTTCCTGCTCATCCAGCCGCTGGTGGAGAACGCCGTCAAGCACGGGATCTCGAAGAAGCCCGGCGGTGGCACGGTGACCGTGGTGGCTCAGGATCTCGGTTCGGAGGCCGAGATCAGTGTCGAGGACGACGGCGTGGGGATGGACCCCGCGTTGTTGGAGAACATGCGCGACTCGCGCAGCAGCGCGCACATCGGTCTGACCGGTATCAACCGGCGGATGCACCAGGTGTACCGCGACCAGTACTCGCTCATGGTGGAGACCGCTCCCGGCGCGGGGATGAAGGTCACGATGCGGGTGCCGAAGTTCTTGCGGGCCGTGCGCCCCGACATGCCCGGGTACCCCTTCGAGGAGTCGACGCCACCGCGTCGTGGGTCCGCACAGAGCAGGTCGAGCGCCGCATTGGGGTCGTGAGCGGGCGGAACGCGGCCGCCTCGGTGCTCGCGGACCCGTTCTGAGCCCGTTCCGGGACTCGTTCCTCGGGGCCCGCGGGTGTCCCAGGCCGGTCTCGCGGTGGGTTTCGAGCGGGATCACCGCAAGTACGCTGGCTCCATGAGTCGTAAGGACACCCTGGTTTCCCGCCTTCCGGTGCTCGGTGACCGAGCAGAGCGTAAGGACGTCGTCTCCGTCGTCAAGCTGCACGGTGTGATCACGCCGCAGGCATCCCCGCTGGCCGCTCGTGGCGTCATCAACCTGGCCTCGGTGGAGTCGGCGCTGAAGCGGGCCTTCGGTCATGAGCGGTTGAAGGCCGTGGCATTGCAGATCAACTCGCCCGGTGGCGCGCCGACACAGTCGGGACTCGTGGCCGAACGCATCCGGCAACTGGCCGACGACAAAGGTGTTCCGGTGATCGCGTTCGCCGAGGACGTGGCGGCCTCCGGCGGCTACTGGTTGGCGTGCGCGGCCGACGAGATCTACGCGCACCGCACGTCTTTGGTGGGGTCCATCGGCGTCGTCACGAACTCGTTCGGTTTCGCGCGTCTGCTCGAACGTTTCGGCATCGAGCGCAGGCTCTACACCTCGGGGGAGGCCAAATCCCGACTCGACCCGTTCAGCCCCGAAAAACCCGAGGACGTGGAGTGGCTGAACAAGCTGCACACCCAGTTGCACGACCTGTTCGTGGAGTGGGTGAAGCAGCGGCGCGGATCGCGGCTGGCCGAGTCGGAGGAGCTGTTCAACGGGGATGTGTGGCTTGGCCCGAAGGCCCTTGAACTGGGGCTCGTCGACGGTCTCGGCAACCTTCGGGACATCGTGAAACAGCGGTACCCCGAGGCGGAGATCGTGGTGGCTGAGCCGAAGAAGCCGCTGCTGGCGAAGTTGGGTGTCGGCTCCCCGGCGGCCGCTGTGTTGGACGCGGTACACCACCGTTCGCTATGGTCCCGCTTCGGACTGTGATCGACACCCATTACTCTGGATCCACCGGGTGATGTTCGATTCGCCCGGCAGCGTAGTGGACATCGACCCTTGCAAGCGGCAGGATGCGTTTCACTGTGAGTGCTCCGTATGACACACCGAAGCTGCTCGTCCTGGCCGTCGACGACGAGCCGCCCGGGCTTGCCCAGTTGAGGCACTGCCTGGAGGCGAACCCGAACATCGGTGAGGTGCTCCCCGCCGTCGACGCCTCGGAGGCACTGCGTCTCCTCGGTTCCAACGACGAGCGGATTCGGGTGCGCAAACAGCGTGGGCTTCCCCCCGTGGACGCCGTGTTCGCCGACATCAACATGCCCGGACTGTCGGGTATGGAGATGTCCCGCGTGATCGCCTCGTTCAACCCGGCTCCCGTACTGGTGTTCGTCACCGGACATGCCACGGAGGCCGTCGAGGCGTTCGATCTCGGCGCTGTGGACTACGTGCTCAAGCCCGCGCGACAGGAACGCATCGACAAGGCCGTGTCGCGGGTGCTGGAGAAGATCGAGGCGGTCTCGGGACGTCGTAGGCCGGCCGAACCCGCGCGGGGTCGGGACGACGACGAGGTGATCCCCGTCGAGTTGGCGGGCACCACCAAGCTCATCCCGCGTTCGTCGGTGCGGTGGGTGGAGGCCCAAGGCGACTACGCCAGGTTGTTCACCACCGAGGGCAGTCATCTGGTGCGCATCCCGCTCGCGCAGCTGGAGGAACGCTGGGCCAAGGCCGGGTTCGTGCGCATCCATCGTTCGTATCTCGTGTCGTTGCCCCTGGTCACCGAGCTGCGTATGGGACAGGGCGGTTACCAGGTCGTCATCGGCAACGAGGAGAAGGTGCTGCCCGTGAGTCGTCGGCACACGCGGGAGCTGAAGGACAAGCTGGTGGGCTCGTCCCGCATGGGATAACGGGCCATGACGGACGACGACTACGGCAGCGTTCGCGGGATCCGACAGCCGGACCCGACACTCGGCAAGCGGTTGCGGTCGGTCGACCCGGAGCGGCCGACCGTGGCCCTGTCGACGGGGACGACGTCCCAAGCGGACGGCCCCGCCAAGCCGCAGAGAAAGCGGGTCGTGCTCGCCGAACCACGGCGAAGATCCAGCGCGTCGATGCGGGCGAGGATCGAGCTGGCCGAGCAGACGAGCTGGGGGAAACTGCTGGTCAAGGACCTCGTCAAGGTGCAGTTGCGGGCGGGTCTGTTGTTGTTCGGATTGGTGGTGGCGGTGTTGGGGGCGCTGCCACTGTTGTTCCACCACGTGCCCGAAGTGACGACGTGGCGTGTGATCGGGCTCCCGTTACCGTGGATTTTGCTGGGAATCGTGCCATTTCCGCTGCTATTCGGGATCGGACTGTGGTACAACCGGCTAGCGGAGCGACACGAGCGGGATTTCGTCGCGATGATCGAGAATTGACGTCGGCGGCAGGATGCAGCGAGGGAACAGTCCGTGCAACTGAACCCGTGGGCCCTCGCCGGAATCGCGCTAGTCGCGGCAGCGACTTTGTATCTCGGCTACCGCACATCGCAATCGGCCAGGAGCACCGACGATTTTCTGGTCGCCCGGCGCATGGTGCGTTCGAGGCGCAACGCCTCGGCCATTTCCGGTGAGTACATCTGTGCCGCGTCGTTTCTGGGGGTGTCGGGGCTCGTCCTGAAGGACGGTGCCGACGCGTTGTGGTTCCCGGTCGGTTTCACGGCGGGATTCCTCGCGTTGATGATCTTCGTCGCGGCACCGTTGCGCCGTTCGGGCGCGTACGCGATTCCCGATTTCCTGGAAGCCCGGCTGGGCTCCACCGTGGTGCGGAGCACCTCCACCTGCTTCGTCGCGGTGCTGGGCCTGATCTACCTGGTGCCACAGTTGCAGGGTGTCGCCTTGACGTTGGAGTCGATCGTCCCCGGCATCGAGGGCTGGTGGGGTTCGGTGGTCGTGGTGACGTTCATCGCGGCCGACGTCATGAGGCGGCGCATGCGTTCCGCCACCCTGGTGCAGGCGTTCCAACATTGGATCAAGCTCTTCGCGCTGGCCATCCCGACGTTTTTGCTGTGCGCGGTGTTCCTGGGCAGCGGGGGGCAGGGTTCGGCCGGTGGGCTCGGCGCGGAAGCCCCTCCCGAGTTCACCGAGGAGACCACGGTGACCGTGGGCACCGACGTGGTCTTGCGGGTCGACGAGCCGACGGCGGTGCACGAACTCGACAAGGAGTCGTTGGAACCGACGGTGTGGCTGCCCGGTGTGGACTACCCGGTGCGGGAGGGACAGCGGTTGCTGTTCCCGGCCGGCTCCCTCGTGCCGATGGTGAATGACGCCGAATTGGACAACGCGGGCTGGCTGCGTCCCACCGAGGACACCGACGAGTTGTGGTGGACGTACTCGCTGATGACGGCGATGTTCCTCGGCACGATGGGACTGCCGCACGTACTGGCCCGCTTCTACACCAACCCCGACGGCAGGGCCGCACGCCGCACCACCGTGCAGGTGCTGTTGTTGCTGGGGGTGTTCTACCTCTTCCCGGTCCTGTTGGGTGCGTTGTCCCGGCTGTACGTGCCGGAGTTGTTGGTGACGGGCGACACCGACGCGGCCGTGTTGGAGGTTCCGACCGCCATGCTGCCGGGCGTGGCCGGTCAAGTGGTGGTCGCGGTACTGGCCGCGGGCGCTTTCGCGGCGTTCGTGTCGGCGTCGTCGGGGTTGTTGGTCAGCGTGGCCGGCACGATCGCCACGGACCTGTTGTGGAACAAGACCAGGGACTTCCGCATCGCGGTGTTCGGTGTGGCGGGGTTGGCCGCCACCGCCGCGGTGGTGCTGCCGTACGACGACCTCGTGCACACCGTGGGGTTGGCGTTCGCATTGGCGGCGTCGACGTTCTGCCCGGTGTTGTTGCTGGGGATCTGGTGGCGCAAGTTGACGTGGGTCGGTGCGTTGCTGGGGATGCTGGTCGGTGGTCTTGGCGTGCTCACCGCTGTCGGGTGCTACGTGGTGTATCGGGTGAACGGTGAGACGGCGCCGTGGTTCGTGCTGCAACCCGCCTTGTTCACGGTTCCGGCGGCACTGTTCACCACGATGATCGTGAGTCTCGCCACCGCGCGCCGTGTCCCCGAGGACGCGGGTGTCGTGATGCTCCAATTGCACGCTCCCGACCGGCTCGGGTTCATGCGGGACCGGCGGGGCGGTGGGCCGGTGGCGAAGCGGTGAGGCGACACCGATCGGCATCACAGGAGCTGAAGGCGCGCGGGCAACGCGCGGAAGGGCATGCGACGATGGGGCCGTGAACCACTCCGCCGATGTACCCACGGTTTCGGTTGACGATCTCCCCTCCGGGGAAGAGTATGTGCTGCTCGATGTGAGAGAGCAGGACGAGTGGGCGGCGGGTCACGCACCCTCCGCGGTCCACATCCCCCTGGGCGACCTGCCGTCTCGGGCCGCAGAGCTCACCGAGTTGGCCGATGATCGACCCGTGTATGTCGTCTGCCGCACCGGTGGCAGGTCCGCACGAGCGACGGCCTGGTTGAACGCCGCCGGCGTCGTCGACGCCGTCAACGTCGCGGGCGGGATGAAGTCGTGGGTGACTTCGGGACGCCCACTCGTCGGCGAGAACGACGGCGTGGCTGCCGAGGTGCTGTGACCCTGAAGGCCTCGGGGAGCCCGGGACCTCGAGAGCGTCGGGAAAGGACGGGTGGATCGGATGGCACCCGGGTGGAGTCCCGGACCGGGACAGCGCGACGGGGACTTTCGTACCGCCGTGCGATGGGTCGCCACGGTGCCCGACAGTGCGCGGCCTCGGCGATCGCGGGAGCGGGTACGTTCGCGCGGCACCTACCAGGGGCCTCCGGCGTACGACGTGCCACCGCGTTGGGGTTTCCCACAGGTGGTGTGGCGGTGGCCGACGGCGGTGCCGGGGACGAGTACGGCCACTCCGGTCGCATCGCAGCGACTGCTGCTCATCGCGCGTAACGCCGTAGCTGTGCTGTGGGCGCTGGCGGGGTTGGCCGCCGTCGCCGGGGGCGCCGAGGTGTGGCGTTACGTGCTTTTGGTGTTGAGCCGGGACACCGCACTGGACCCCGCGGTGGTGGGGGCTTCCGACGCCCTGGTGCTGTCGTTCTCGCTGTTGACGTTCGTGATGTCGGTGTTCGCGTTCGCCGTGTCGCTGTGGTGGCTGTTCGTGGCCCGGACCGCGGCGGCGGACGAGGCCGGGCAACGTCCACCGCGCCGCAGCTGGGAGGTACTCCTCGGGGTCCTGGTGCCGGGGCTGAACCTGGCCATGGCGGGTTCGATCCTGGCCGAGTTGGAACATGCCGCGACTCGGCAGCCCGCGAATCGGAGACCGAAACCCTCCCGGCTGGTGTTGGGCTGGTGGGCGGCGTGGATCGGCAACGGGGTGCTGCTCGCGCTCACGGTGCTGTGGCGACTGCGTTCCGGGGTCCAGGCCCAGGTGGACGCTGTCTTCCTCGCCGCGTTGACAGACCTGTCGGCGGTGGCGCTCGCGTTGTTGACGGCGGAGGTGATCCGCCGGTTCACCCAGTTGCTCGCGCCGATGGAGGAGCGGTTGGTACGTCCGCTTCGGGTCGTGGAGGTCAAGGGGGCTCCGGAGTTGCCGCGTCGGGCCCGTCCGAAAACGGCGGCGCGTTGAAGGAGTGGACCACTCGACAGTGGTGTGCCCGCGCGCGGTGCGGCCGCGCGATGAGGCCACACGACTAGCCTGACGGACATGGTCTCGAAACACCTCCTTGTGTCCACGACGACGGATTCGGAAGCCGCGGCACGGGAACTCGCCGCGAAGGCCGTCGAGGCCCGGCTCGGTGCGTGCGCCCAGATAGTGGGCCCGATCACCAGCGTGTACCGGTGGGAGGGCAGTGTGCACACCGATCCCGAGTGGCGAGTGGAGATCAAGACGGCCGCTGACCGGGTCGACGCCCTCGTGGAGCACATCAAGCAGCACCACACCTACGACGTGCCCGAGATCATCACCACGCCGATCGTCGGGGGGAGCGCCGACTACCTGTCCTGGGTCGAGGAGGAGACCCGGCCCGCCTGACACGGCGTCCGCGCAGGCGGCGAACCCCCGTCCCGCTTAGTCTGGACGCGGGTCGAGTAGCGTCGAGCCAACCGAACGAGCAGGAGGGCGATCGTGGGCAAGGGCGCACGGAAGAAGGGTTCCGGCAAAGGCGGTAAGCGGAAGATCCGCGACGTCTTCGTAACACGCCCCTTCGAAGGATTGGCGGCGGAACCGGAGCTCATCGCGCTGCGGGAGTTCGTGCCGTCGGCCACCGCGCCGCTATCGGTGAAGGATGCGGGCGACCGTACGGTCACCCTCGCTTCGGTGCTGCCCGTGGCCGCGGCGGCCATGGTCCGCGCCGACAGCGGCGAGATCCTCATCGGCATGCAGGTGCAGACGAGGTCGTCGGACATCAGCCGGGACCTCGGACGCGCGCTGCGGTGGGCTTTGGACGCCGAGCCCGGCCAGGTGCTGTCGGTGCCCGACACCACGAGCGAGCCCCAGCCGGGCGAGCGGTTGCAGGACCTGCTCGACCCGGACGCCGAGCTGAACGTCGAACTGCACTCCGACTTCAGTTGGTGGCTCGGCGAGGGCGTGGAGCCCACCGGCGAGGTGGCGATGTCGTTGGAGCGTGCCAACGCGGCCATCCTGCCCACCGAGAAGGTCCGTCCGGGCGCGTACTGGACGTTGACGGGCGAGAAGGCGCACCTGCGCTGGGTGTGGCCCACCGAGGAGGACACCCTGCTCAAGGGATTGGCCCGGCTGTCCGCGGCCGGTGAGCTGTCCCTCGGCGAGGGTTCCCGTTACGCGGGTTCGTTCCGGGCCCACGGACTGCTCGTCCCCGTGTGGGACCTCGATCCCGAGGCACACGCCAGGGAGTGGAACGACCCGGCCGAGCAGTTCGCCGAACGCCTGGGCAAGGCGCTGGAATCACTGGAGAACGAGCCGCTCGACGCCGAGGAGCGGCGAGCACGGGACGGCCTCGTCGGCCGGCAGCTGACCTTGCGCTGACCCGGTTCGCCCAGCGACATGATTCTGCACTTCTGTCCGGCCGCCGATTGGGAAGCGGCGGCCGACAGCGGGACCTACCGGGCGGCGTCCTTGGACGACGTCGGGTTCATCCACTGTTCCGACCCCGGCACGGTGCACCTGCCCGCCAACGCGCTGTGCGCCGGACGTACCGACCTCGTCCTGTTGTGGATCGACCCGCGACTGCTGGATGTGCCGGTGCGCTGGGAGCCCGGGGATGCCTCCGCGCCCGAAGGACCGTGGTTCCCGCACGTCTACGGGCCTGTCCCGACGTCGGCCGTGGTGGCGGTGCACCCGTTCCCGCCTGATGTCGACGGGCGCTTTCGGCCGGTGACGAGTCGTCCGATCCGGTGACCGGATTCACTCGGTGATCGGATTCTCGACGGCCGGGCAACCTTCCGACGGCCCCGTGCGTGACCTTCGCAACCGGTGAGGTTGACCGGCCGGGCACAAGGCAGCATGAGGGAGGGACTACGGTGACCGCGTTCGTACCCACCGTATGCACAGCCCCCCACGACGACGCCTGGGCGGGCGCCACCGGCCACAGGAAGGAAGCGGTCGTGCCTGGCGACCTCACGGACTTCGCCGAGTTCGTGCAGAGCAGCCTGCCCGGATTGCTGCGGTACGGGCATGCTTTGACGGGCAACCCGCACGACGCCGCGGACCTCGTGCAGTCGGTGCTGGAGAAGGTCGGATCGCGCTGGGCCTCGATCCAACGCAAGACGGCCGATCCACTCCCGTACGTGCGCCGTTCGATGGCCAACGCGCACATCAGCCGGTGGCGTCGGTTTCGGCGGGAGAACCTGGTCGCCGACATCCCCGAGCCCGGCTCCGTGGAACCCACCGATCCTTTCGAGCACGAACCGCTGTGGCAGGCGCTACGCGAACTGCCTCCGAAACAGCGGGCCGTCATCGTGCTCCGGTATTACGAGGGGCTGAGTGAGGCGGAGATCGCCGCTTCGTTGGGCATCAGCCCCGGGACCGTCAAAAGCCAGGCCAGTAAGGCACTCACCTCACTGCGAGGCAAGCTACGCCGCGATGCGAGCAGCGAAGGGAGGGAGACGGTATGAGCGCCTCCGGCCGTGACGTGGACGACGACGAGCTCGACGCCCGGCTGCGGGCGTTGTTCGCCGATCCTCGGCTGGACGTGGCCTCTCTTCCCCGCACGGAGGAGATCGTCGCGGGGGCGCGGCGGCTTCGCCGACGTCGGGCCATGCTCACCGGTGGTGGCGGTGCGCTCGTCGCGGTGGCGGTCGCGATGGTGGGTCTCATGGTGTTGGGCCCCCGTCTCACCGGTGGTGGTGACGGCGAGCCCGTCGCCGTCTCGCCCGCCGAACAGGAGGCGGAGTCGGAGGCGATGCTCACCGCGCCTCCGCGGAGCCTCCACACGAATCCACAGAGCCTGCCCGAGCTGCCGGACCCTAAGGTGACCGATCCGAACTCGACCATGTCGTCGCTCGAGACGTCCCCGGAGGCCTCCACACCTCCGGAATCGGGGTCCGTGACGATGACCCAGGCCGTGCTCGATGCCACCGGCTACAAGAGGTTGGAGCTGGGCATGCCGTTCCAGGAGGCCGTGAAGACGGAGCTGCTCATGGTCGCGGACGGTCCTCCGCCGCCGGAGAAGTGCGTCGACTACCCGCTCGTGGAAGGCGACGCGGTGGTGAAGAACGTGACCGTCTCCGCGGAGCACGGGGTGGTGGCGTTCACGGCCGTGAACGCGGTGACCCCCGACGGAGTCGGTGTCGGAAGCCCGGTCGCTGACGTGGAGGAGCGGTACCCCTCGGGGGAGGGCGATGAAAGGGCTTTCAACGTCGACGTGGGCACGGGTAGATACGAGTTCACCATCTCCAACGGGACGGTCAGTGAACTCCGGCTGGTGGCGCACACGTACGACTGCTGAACAAGCCGGATGCCGCAAGCGGAGGACTCACTTTCCCTGCGGCATCCGGAAACGAGCGAAAAGACGCGAGGACTCCCCGCGCCGGTGACGCGCGTCGATTTTCACAGCTTGCCACCCGCCACCGGTGGCATGGTCGAGTCGTCCTCCTCTCCCGCCGATTCGCGGTAGAGGAATTGTTCGACCTCGAACACGTTGCCCTGGGCCATGTCCACCACGTTGAGCAGTCGTTTCATCGAGGAGATCTCCTCCACCTGTTCGGCGAGGAACCATTGGACGAACTGTTCGCCGGTGTAGTCGTCCTCCTCGCGGGCGGCCTTCGCGAGTTGTCTGAAGTCGGCCTCGACCTCCTTCTCCTGTTCGAGCGCCAGGGCCACCGGCTCCCGTACCTCGGTGAAGTCGTTGCGCACCGGGGGCACGTCGGGGATCTCGACGGGGTGGTCGGTGTCCAGCAGGTATTGGACCAGGGCCATGGCGTGGTTACGTTCCTCCAACGACTGCCGGTAGAAGTACTTGGCGAGCTGTGGCAGGTCCTTACCGTCGAACCACACCGCCAGCGCGACGTACTGCTGAGAGGCGTGGAACTCTTTTCGGATCTGAGCCTGAAGTAATTCGTAGAACTTCGACAGTGGTTTCTTCTCGGGGTCGGACATACCTTCACCATACGTGTGGAATCATGTATTGATCCACTCGAATATGGTGATCTGAGGCTCATTCCAATACAATTCCTTAGATAAGGTTTCGCTAATTTAATGAAGCCTTGGTTAATTGAGAGAAGGCTTGCCTAACCCTCGGTCGGACTCACGGTTTCCCGGATGATCGGGCAGGACATGCACCTCGGCCCACCACGACCCGAGCCGACTTCCGAACCCGCGATTCGGATCACCTCGATGCCGGCGTCCTCCAGTCGGGCGTTGGTCTCGGTATTGCGTTCGTAGGCGATGACGACACCGGGGGCGAGCGCCAGTGTGTTGTTCCCGTCGTCCCACTGTTCCCGCTCGGCCGTCACCGGATCGAGGCCCGTGTCGATGACACGCAGCCTGTCGATACCCATGGCCGCGGCCGCCGCGTCGAGGAACGGTGCGGGGCCGTCCACCCGCACGCCCTTCTCGTCGTCCGGTGTGAGCGTGTAGGCGATGAGGGAGTCCCTCGCCAGGGGGTACATCACCACGGCGTCGGGGCCGACCATCGTGCACACCGTGTCCAAGTGCATGGTCGCGCGGTCCTGGGCGATCGGTACCGCGAGCACGGTGTGGACCAGATCGTCGGCGAACACCGAACGCGCCAGTGATTCGGCTCCGGCGGGGGTGGTGCGTTCGCCCACGCCGACCGCCAGCACACCGGGGGCGAGCAACAGTACGTCGCCGCCTTCCACCGGGGCGGAGTGCGCACCGTACGCGCGGACGGCCCCCTGAAACCGCGGGTGATAGGCGTACACCAGGTCGACCAGCGCGGTCTCCCGACGACGGGCGGGCATGGCCAACGACGAGATGGCCACCCTGTCCCTGATCCACACCGAGGAATCGCGCGTGAACAGCAGGTTGGGCAGCGGATCGACGGCGAAGTCGTGCGGATGATGCATGCGGCGCACCAGTGAGCCGCCCTCCGAGGCTGGCAGCTCCTCGAACGTCATGCCGGCCATCAGTACGTCGCTCAACGTGGCGGGATCCACGCTCGACAGGTGTGACCGCAGCACGTCGGCCAGGTCGTTGCCCAGGCGCCTGCTGTCCACCGCCGTGTGCACACCCGCCGCGTGCGCACGCGGGTCCTCCAGCGTCGCCCGCAGCGTGTCGGCAAGCAGCAGCACCTCCACGCCTCGCTGCCGCAGTACCTCGGCGAAGGCGTCGTGCTCCTCCTGGGCCCGGTCGGGCCATGGAATGGAATCGAACAGCAACTGGTCGTTGTTGCGTGGGGTGAGTCGGCGGAGTTCGTTTCCGGGGCGGTGCAGCAGCACGGTCCGCAGCGGGCCGACCTCATTGTCCACGTGCGGGATGAGTCGTTCGGAGAAACGGCTGGAACTGGTGGAAGTGGATTCGGTCACGCAGGCGAGAGTAATGACGGAACCGGTTCCGCGCTGGAAGTGAAATGACGCGGCGCGGCGATGTATTGGCTTCGCTCACCGGAGCACATCCACTGCAACGAAAAACGCGTTCGAGTGCGGTTCGTTGCATACGTGCACGAAGGTCATCGCCGATGGAGACGAAGGTCATCACCGATGGAGAGGGTGGAGCGGGACCGTCAGCGGTTTCCGGTACGTGTTCTCGGGTGCGTGGGTGTGACTCGCCTTCGGGGACTCGGTTCCGCGTTCGTCCTCCTCGGTGCTCGGTTCCGTGGTGAACACCCAGTTGTGGACGCCGCCCCCCATGATCTCGGCGTAGCGCTCGGCGGCGTCGCGGCTGGAGAACCGGATCCGCTGGTCGTTCAGGCGATTGATGATCGTGCAAGCCATGGTCCCCTCCTGTAATCCCTGGTACTTGCTCGGCCGACCTCGTCATTAGAACAGGTGTTCGAACAGCGGGTCAAGTCACGGCAGCCACGTGACGTGGTCGCGCAGTGCGGCGTAGCCGACGAAGGCGACGACGTCGAGCAGCAGGTGGGCCACGACCAACGGCCACAGCCGGTTGGTGCGCTGCCAGACCCGTCCATAGACCAAGCCCATCACGGCGTTACCGATGAACGCACCGAGGCCTTGGTACAAGTGGTACGAACCACGGATCAGTGACGAGGTGAGTAAAGAGGTGTTCTCGGAGAGTCCGAGTTGACGTAGTCGGGTGAGCAGATAACCGACCACGAGCACCTCTTCTGCGAAGGCGTTGCCGAACGCCGAGAGGACGAGCGCGATCGGGCGCCACCACGATTCATCCAATGTGGATGGTTGTACGGCGAGGTTGAAGCCGAGATGCCAGGCGGTGAAATAGAAGACGAGTCCGGGGACGCCGATTCCCGCCGCGAGCGCGATCGCCCACGCGGTGTCCCTGCCGGGGCGTCGGGTGTCGAGTCCGATTCGCGATAGTCGAACACCCGTGCGCCACAGCAGATACAGGCCCAGTGCGCCCCAACCGACCAGTTGCACCACTCCGAGTAGTTGCTTGAGCAGGTCGATGACGCTGAGCGCGGCCTGCGGCACGTTGACGGAGACACGCTGCTGGGCCAACGGCTCCGGTCGCAGCAGAGCGTCCAGTAAGGACAACGCACTGCGAGCGGCGGATAAACCCAAAGTGATGGAGAAAACGAGTACGACTTCCACCACGAGTACTCGTCGCTGACCGGGGTCAGTCGTGCACTCCGGATAGTTCGGTCGCTGTGGAGTGATCCAGTCTCGGACTCGAAGGGACACTGTGGCACGTTACATGAAAAAATGTTTTCGCTGGTAGTCGGCGCTATATCGGCCTCATCGAGAACCTGATTCGCGACTTTCCTTCTTTTGCAAAGGGATAAGTACTAGGGTCTTACGGTCCAAAAAATCCGAAGAAGGAGGCAAGCCTCGTGACGGCAACGTCCGATACTGAGGCCGTGAAGCCGCCGTCTGCTGCTTCGCGCCGACCGTGGTATTCCACGATCGCGCCGCGGGTCTTCTTCCCCGCCGCGGTGATCATCCTGGTCTTCGTGGCGGCCGCCGTCATCGCCCCCGACGCGATGAGCGACGTGATCGGCACTATCCAGGAACAGGTCGTCAGCTCGTTCAGCTGGTACTACATGCTGATCGTCTCGGGCTTCGTGCTGTTCTCGTTGTGGATCGGCCTGAGCCATTACGGCGACATCAAATTGGGGCCCGACGAGGAGGAACCCGAGTTCGGCCTCAAGGTATGGTTCTCGATGCTGTTCGCGGCCGGTATGGGTATCGGTCTGGTCTTCTGGGGCGTGGCCGAGCCGCTGAACCACTACGCCGGTATCCCCAACCGCGCGACCGGGATCACCCAGGACGAAAGCGGTGCGCAGGACGCGCTCGTGCAGACCTTCCTGCACTGGGGACTGCATCCGTGGGCCATCTACGTGGTCGTCGGTGTGGCCGTCGCCTACGCCGTGCACCGCAAGAAGCGTCCGGTATCCATCCGGTACGCACTGGAATCGTTGATCGGCAAGCGCGTAAACGGCTGGCTCGGCGACGCCATCGACATCGCCGCGGTCGTCGGCACGTTGTTCGGCGTGGCGACTTCGCTCGGTCTGGGGGTGCTGCAGATCGGTGCGGGGCTGGACTTCCTCGACATCGTGTCCGACCCGGGCAACCTCACCTACGTGGTGCTGATCGGCGTGATCTCGCTGCTGGCCATCATCTCGGTGGTCACCGGCGTGAAGCGGGGCATCAAGTGGCTGTCCAACATCAACATGGGCCTCGCCGGCTTGATGATGCTGATCGTGCTGGCCTTCGGTCCGACGTTGTTCATCTTCAAGGACCTGGTGCAGTCGATCGGCGCGTATCTGCAGAACCTCGTGGCGATGAGCTTCAACACCACCGCGTACGAGGGTGAGGACGGCAACGCCTGGCAGGGCTTCTGGACCGCCTTCTACTGGGGTTGGTGGATCTCGTGGGCGCCCTTCGTCGGCGTGTTCATCGCGCGGATCTCGCGCGGCCGCACGGTGCGCGAGTTCGTCGCCGGTGTGCTGCTGGTCCCCACGGCCGTGACCATGCTGTGGTTCACCGTGTTCGGCGGTACCGCGCTCTACCGCGAGTTGTTCGGTGAAGGCGGTCTGGTGGGCACGGACGCCGACGGCAACCCCACGGTGGACACCGAGGCGTCGTTGTTCGCTGTGCTGGAGGCCCTGCCCGGTGGGGCGGTGCTGTGCGTGGGCGCGGTCATCCTGATCGTGCTGTTCTTCGTGACCTCGTCCGACTCCGGCTCCCTCGTGGTGACCATGCTGTCCTCCGGCGGCGATCCGGAACCGCCGAAGTGGCACCGGGTGTTCTGGGGCGTGCTGGAAGGCGCCGTCGCCGTCGCGCTGCTGTTCGCCGGCGGATTGAGCGCGCTGCAGACGGTGGCGATCCTCATCGCCTTGCCGTTCAGTGTCGTGATGCTCGGCATGTGCGCGTCGATCATCCGGGACTTCAGAGCGGAACGTGCGGCGATGCTCCGGGCGCAACGCAAGCTGCAACGTGAGCAGCTCACGGAGCACGTCACGAACAGTCTGATCGACGAGGGGTTGGTGGACCCCAACGGCGCGAACGGGTCGGGGGACGTCGAGCGGGGCGGGGCGACCGTGTCGCCCTGATCGACGTTCATCGTGGCGTGTGTGCGGCGTCTTCCGTCCGGAAGACGCCGCACACGTGTTCTCAGGACCGTTCGTCGAAGCGGTTCAGAAACGGGCAGCCGACGAGCTTGCGCAGTTCCACGGCCAGTTGGGGCGGGTTCTCCACCGGTCGGGAGAACGCCAGTCGGACGTCGTGGTCGTCGTCGGCGGTCTCGACCCGGAGTCGGATGCCGCAGCGGTCGACGCCGAGGGGGCGGATCCGGCCGCCGCACAGCTCTTCCGGCAGGTGCCGGGACAATTGTTCGACGACGTCGGTGTGCTTGTGCTCCAGGTGCTGCAACCAGCGGCCCTCGTACTCGCACAGTGGGTCGGCCACGGCCGCGTCGAAGGTGACCGGGCTGAGTGAGTGGGTGCCCTCGCTGTCGGAGAGGACCACCGAGGCGGGCGTGAAACGCAGCATGGACAGGCCGTGTCCGAGGTCGAGCAGCCGCGGGTCCGGTTCGGTGACGGAGTCCGCGATGGTCAGCGCCCTGGCGCGAGCGGTTCGGTCGTCGAGTCCTCGGAGCCAGCCGGTCAGCCACAGCAGGCCGCGGACGGGCTGCCGCAGGGGCACGGGTGCCTCGTCGATGATCTCGAGGGTGACGGCCAGTTCGGCCGTGGCGTTCCCCTGCACGCCCGCGGCCAGGGGGTCGTCGGTGGGGAGGACGACGCTGAGGTCGTCGCCCGCGTGCAGGTGCCACAGTACGGGGGTGGTCCGGTCGGACTGGGTGCGGTGGCCGAGCGCGGGCAGCAGACTGGCGGGACCCCCGCGGACGGCGATGGACTTCGCTCGTTCCGCGGGGCGGGGGGTCGGGGGACGACGGGGGACGGGTTCGCTCACGACACACCTCCTGTTAGGTAAGGCTAACCTTCTAATTCGGGAGATGGGGTGTGGCGTACGGCACGTGGGAAACGCGTTCGGAAGCCGGGCACTTTTGTCCGAAATTCGTTCGCTACTAGCGTGGGGGATGTGACAAGCGCTGTGGAACTCCCGCCCCCCGGCCCTCGTGGAATCCCAACCCTGCTCGCCAGGCTTGTCGACGACTCGGCCCTGTTCCCGCCGGGCGAAGCGGCAATGCCTGATGCGCTGGCCAGTTACCTGGAACACAGGTCGGGTGAGTACGCCGGAGTGCAGGGCGTCTTCCTGTGTCCGGCGTCCCGGCTGGCGGAGATGATCACTGAGCTCATCAAGATCCGGCCGAAGGAACCGCTGCCGCTGTCGTTGATCATCGACACGGGGCTCGGCGGCGTACCGAAGGCCATCTCCATCGTCGAATCGCGCGAGGAGCTGCTGTCGCTGCGGATGGTGGAGATGCCCGCACCCTCCGACGTCGACGAGGTCTGGTTGGAACGAGTGTCGGAGTTCGTTCCCGAGGACGTCATCCGTGTCGTGGAACCCCGCAGGGGCGTCGGGTGGCTGGACGGGGTGCGCAAGGTGATCGAGCACGGGAGCTGGCCCAAGATCCGCTGTGGCGGGGTGTCCAGCGAGAACTTCCCGAGCGTGGACGAGGTCGCCGACTTCTTCGCCGTGGTCAGCAGCACCCCCGGCGCGTCGTTCAAGGCCACCAACAGCCTCCACAGGGCCGTGCGCCACACCGACCCCGAAACCGGCTTCGAGCACCACGGTTTCCTCAACATGCTGGTCGCCGCCGGTCGGAGCCTGTCGGGCGGAGACGTGCGGGAGGCCTTGGCCAGCACGGACGGCGAACAGCTCGCCGAGGAGGTCAAGCAGCTCAGTGAGGAGGCCGCCAAGGCGGTTCGGTCACTGTTCGCCTGCTACGCCTCGGGGACCTTCCACGAGTCGATCTCCGATCTGCAGGGGTTGGGTCTGCTGTGACCAGGGAGAGCTCGCTGACGCTGGATCGCGGGCTCGCACTGCTGCAGGCCGTGGCCGACGCGGGGGAGGCGTCGGCCACGGTGACGGACCTGGCCGCGGCGATCGGCACCAGTAGGGCCGCCGTGTACCGCCTGTTGGTGCCCCTGGCCGAACGCGGGCTGGTGTGGCGGGACGGCAGTCGCGTCCGACTCGGCTCGGGAGTGCTCCGGCTGGCCGAGCAGATGCTGCCGCAACTGCGCGCCGCGGCCGGGCCGGTGCTGCGCGACCTGGCCGACACCGTGG
>SMEH01000217.1_pt1 | contig 19214 bp, 15 predicted proteins | sample 2456361 | NCBI WGS metagenome assembly SMEH01 (sample SAMN10132587, study PRJNA489261) | soil metagenome | isolation source: day1 control-loamy sand soil ammended | place: USA | reverse complement strand
AACAAGGAACATATATCCACTGCATTAGGCAGCTATATCGAACAACTTATCCTCTTCAAATCCTATATTGATGAGGGCAAAAGTGACATGACGCACATGCTAATGTCACGCGCCAATGACATCAAGAGGGTATTAGATGGGATACCTTTAAAAAGTAAAATATTATCTAACAATAACGTATAACATGATGGAGATCTCGAATATCAATCACGTGCTAGGGAAACCTGGAAGACCTATTATAATCAGCGGCCCTTGTAGTGCTGAGTCTGAAGAGCAAGTTCTAGAAACTTGCACACAAATTGCAAAAACAGGGAAAGTAGATGTCTTACGTGCAGGCATATGGAAACCTCGGACCAGACCGGGTTCTTTTGAGGGAATAGGAAGTGTAGGGTTGGGTTGGTTACAGAAAGCAAAAGCAGCCACTGGCCTTAAAACCGCTGTAGAAGTTGCCAATGGCAATCATGTATACGAAGCATTGAAGTACAACATAGATGTCTTGTGGATTGGAGCTAGAAGTACAGTTAACCCCTTCTCAGTGCAGGAAATCGCAGACGCTCTAAAGGGTTCTGATGCAACCGTATTGATAAAGAACCCTATAAACCCAGACTTAGAACTATGGTTGGGTGCCATCGAAAGGATACAAAAAGCAGGCATAACCAAGATAGGCGCCATCCACAGAGGTTTCTCCAAATTTGGCGAGTCGAGGTTCCGCAACCTTCCGTTATGGCAACTTCCAATCGAACTGAAAAGAAGATTGCCTGAGATCACTATGATCAACGATCCTAGCCATATCTGCGGTATCAGGGAGACTATTCCAGAAATAGCGCAAGAAGCTTTAGACTTGAAGTTTGACGGGCTAATGATCGAGGCGCATAGAGATCCAAGCGTAGCACTAAGTGATGCCAAACAGCAGTTTACTCCTCAGCAGCTTGAAGAGGTGCTTGATAACCTGATCGTGAGAAAAGGCACCCCAGAGGATGAAAATGCGATGTACATGTTGAATATGCTTCGGAAAGAAATCGACCAATTCGATGAGGACATCATCAATCTATTGGCTAAGAGAATGAAAATAAGCGAAAATATTGGTGAGTTTAAAAAGGAAAACAACATCACCATATTGCAGCCTAGCCGGTGGGATGAAATCATCTCCAACAGAACGGAAAAAGGCACAAAGCTTGGACTGAGCGAAGGCTTTATGAATAGCTTCTTGAAGGCTGTTCACCAAGAGTCTATCAACCACCAAAACAAGGTAATGAACGCAAGCAAAAGTGTTGATGCGGTAAAATAATGAATCTATATACGATAAAAGGGCTTCTCTATTATGGAGAAGCCCTTTTTATTATGACTGTTATAAACAGTTCAAATAAATTATGTACCTATTGCCCTACTGTCAATTTTGTTGAGTCTTATTCCCTCTCTCAGCTTCCATCTCCCAGATAATTGTTTATGAGGGTTGACTTCTATTCCTAGCATACTTTGCGATCATTTTTACGTCTCCACGTGAAATCTCATTCGATCGCCGCACTTTATAAATCACCTTCCATCATATGTCTTCTGTCTGTTCGATATATAGAGATTTTTCCCTACTTTTGTGTCAAAATGTAAGGAGTGAGATATGTTCGATAATTTAAGTTTTAAATTAGATCAGGCTTTCAAAACCCTCAAAGGTCAAGGGAGTATTACTGAAATAAATGTTGCCACCACTGTAAAGGAAATCCGTCGCGCTTTGATTGATGCCGACGTTAACTATAAAGTAGCCAAACAGGTAACAGATGCCATTAAGGAAGAGGCTTTAGGAAGGGAAGTTTTGGTGGCAGTATCTCCTGGACAGCTATTGGTGAAAATCACCAACGAAGAGCTGACCAAGCTCATGGGAGGCACAAAAGAGGACATCAACTTAAAAGGCGACCCTGCTGTTGTTTTGATATCAGGTTTACAGGGTTCGGGAAAAACCACCTTTTCGGGCAAGTTGGCCAGCTATCTCAAAAAACAAGGCAGAAACGTACTTCTTACAGCCTGCGACATCTATCGCCCTGCCGCTATCGACCAGCTGAAGGTATTAGGAGAGCAAATCGGGGTTGAGGTATATGCCGAGCCGGAAAACAAAGATGCGGTAAAGATTGCCAATAATGCTATAAAATATGCTAAAGACAATAACAAAAAGATCGTTATTGTCGATACTGCTGGACGCCTAGCAGTGGATGAGGAGATGATGCAGGAGATAACAGCACTTAAAAAGGCGCTTAACCCTTCTGAAACTTTGTTTGTGGTCGACTCTATGACGGGTCAAGATGCAGTAAATACTGCCAAAACCTTCAATGAGCGCTTAGACTTTGACGGGGTGGTGTTGACGAAGCTGGATGGGGATACACGTGGGGGTGCAGCCTTGTCTATCCGAACTGTTGTGGATAAGCCTATTAAATTCATTAGTGCTGGTGAAAAGATGGAAAATATCGACGTGTTCCATCCTGACCGGATGGCCCAGCGGATTTTGGGCATGGGTGACGTCGTTTCGTTGGTGGAAAAAGCGCAGCAGACTTTTGATGAAGAAGAAGCACGTAGGCTCAATAAGAAGATTCGAAAAAACCAGTTTAACTTTGATGATTTCCTCTCACAACTAGAGCAGATCAAAAAGATGGGGAATATCAAAGACCTTATCGGCATGTTGCCCGGCATGAATAAAATGATGAAGGATATTGATATCGATGATGATTCCTTTAAACCAATCGAAGCCATTATCCGCTCCATGACCATCGAAGAACGAAATAATCCTGAAATCCTGAATGGGAGTCGAAGGAAACGTATCGCAGATGGTAGCGGCACTTCTGTCCAAGAGGTAAATAACCTCATCAAGCAATTTGGCGATATGCGGAAGATGATGAAAACAATGAACAAAATGAGTGGGTCGGGCAAAATGAGGCTTCCCAACATGAACATGTTCAGACACTAAAAATTCTAGGGATATGGTAAGCAATGGCCATGTCCCTTTTTCATAACCTAACTTTTGCATCACTTCTCTATAAAACTCATGGAATCAAGCACCTTGTTGTTTATCATATTATTGATCCTGTCAGTCAATTTCATGTTAGAACAATGGCTCGATTATATCAACATGAGAAGGCAGAATGCCACATTGCCAGATGAACTAATGGGCATATATGATGAAGAAAAATATGCCCAATCCATTGCTTACCAAAAGACACAGACCAGGTTTTCTTTCATTACTTCTAGTATCAGCTTTATTGTATTCTTCATTGTTGTTTTTACAGGCTTCTTTGGGATACTTGATGAATGGCTTCGGGCTTTCATAGATAATGAGATAGCACTAGCACTGGCATTTTTTGCCATCCTTTATTTTGTTTCTGATTGGCTTAGTCTGCCTTTTCAGCTATACAGCACTTTTGTTATAGAAGAGCGTTTCGGTTTCAATAAGATCACTCCCCGTATATTTATTCTGGATAAATTGAAAGGATATTTGGTGACATTGTTATTGGGGGGAGGCGTACTATTTATTTTCATCTGGCTCATTCTTACCATTGGTAAAGACTTCTGGTTATACTTTTGGATCATCAGTGCTATACTTATGGTGCTGGTCAACATGCTGTACACAAGCGTGATCGTGCCTATTTTTAATAAACTGACACCCCTACCGGAAGGTGAGCTCAAAGAGGCCATTGAGGAATACGGCCGAAAAGTTGGTTTTCCAATAGACAATATTTTTGTGATAGATGGTTCGAAACGGTCGAGTAAGGCCAATGCTTTTTTCTCTGGAATAGGCAAAAGAAAGAAAGTGGTGCTATACGATACTTTAATAGAGGGGCATTCCAAAGAAGAGCTTGTGGCTGTTTTGGCTCATGAAGTAGGACATTATAAGAAAAAGCATATCCTCACAGGTATGATTTTATCGGTCCTACAAGTGGGCATCATGCTATTCATTCTGTCTTTTTTGATTTTCAATCCAACTTTATCAGAAGCAATGGGGGCTACACAACTGAGCGTGGCCATCAACTTAGTAGTTTTTGGGATATTGTTTTCTCCCATATCCATGATTACAGGGCTGTTTATGAATATCATGAGTAGAAAAAATGAGTTTGAAGCTGACGCTTATGCCACACTTACTTATGATGGAGCAGCTTTGCAAATGGCCTTAAAAAAGCTATCTGTTAACAATCTGAGCAATTTGCTTCCACACCCCTTATATGTATTCTTCCATTATTCACACCCACCACTTCTACAGCGACTTCAGGCTATAGCAGCAGTAAAGACGACCCAATAGGGCCTTACCTTGAGGTGAGGTATATGGGCGCTTATCCTCCCGCAATGTCCTTATCTTATTTTGCTTCTTTAAGCAGCATGTTATGTGCGTAAGTTTATTCAAAAAATTAAAGGTTTGATAAGGATAAAAACCTATAATATTACCTTCTGAATTAGTTTTATAGAAGAATATGAAAAAATATTGCTATTCCATAACCTTCATTTTTTTGGTACTGCTAAGTAGTTTCTCTGTAGAAGCACAGGATGCTAAGGCTCAACGTTATAGAGCGGATAGGTTGTTTGAAATTAAAAACTATGCAGCAGCAAGCGAAATTTACGAGGCTTTGATTGATGGTGGTGAAAGAGACGTTGATTTGTTGTACAAAGCTGGAGCAAGCTTAGTAGAATCACGGGAAATTCAGAAACAACTTAAAGCACTGCCTTATTTGGAATTTGCCTATCAAAATAAAGATGAAAAGTTGCCTCGGGAGATAGATCTATACTTGGGTATAGCCTATCATAAGTCTGCTCAGCTCAATAAAGCTTTAGAACATTTCAATGCCTATAAAAAGCAACTAGGGGCTTCCGATAATGAAGCACTCAAGAATCTCGAGAGGCATTTTACACATGCTCAAAATGCATTGGCAGAAATAACCCAAGAAAAGAGCTACAAAATTTATCGATTGGAGATGCCAATCAACTCTGAGTATACAGAATATAACCCGGTAGTGATGGCAGATGAAAGCATGATGGCATACACTGCCTTGAGACCAGATCCTCGGAGGCCACGAGAGCTAGTTGAAAATATTTTTATAAGCTATAAAAACAATGGCAAATGGTCGGAACCAAAACCATTGGATATTCAAACAAGATCCAATATTGGAACAGCAGGATTATCTCCTGATGGACGCCAAATGATTATTTTCATCAGTACAGGAAATAATACGGGGAGTCTATACACAATTGATAAAGTGGGAGATAAATGGTCCAATCCCTCGCCACTAGGCAATAACATCAACTCTGGCTACTTAGAAACAACAGCCAGCATTACACCAGACGGGAAAACCATTTACTTTGCGAGTAATCGACGAGGTGGAATGGGCGGTATGGATTTATATAAAGTTGAAAAGCAACCTAATGGTAGTTGGGGTCCTGCACAAAACCTTGGCCCAGAAGTAAATACTGCGGATAATGAAGATGCGCCTTTTATACACCCCAACGGAAAAATATTGTTCTTTACTTCTGATGGTATTGGTTCTATGGGAGGCAAAGATATTTTCAAGACTGAATTGGTCAATGGAAAATGGAGCAAGCCTGAGAATATGGGCTATCCTGTCAATACTGTGGCCGATGATAGCTATTTTACGCTGACAGCCGATGGAACAAAGGGCTTCTTTTCCTCAGATCGTCCAGGTGGACTGGGAGGGCAGGATATCTATGCTTTCGATATGCCCGCCCAAGAAGGGAATATTCCGCTGACCTTAATTAAAGGACGAATTCTGGCTGGAGAGGATCCAGTACCTGTGCCCACGAAAATTAAAGTGGTCGACAACACTAATGGTCAAACACTCGATTATGTATATAATCCGGACGAAGAAACTGGGAATTACCTCATCATTATTCCTCCCGGCAAGAATTATGATATGATCATTGAAGCCACAGGTTTTTTACCTTATACGATCAATATCAATATCCCAGAGCAAGATTATTTTTATGAACTGTACCAACAAATCAATCTCAGTCCAATAACCCAATTTGAGCGAGTAGTGGGGCAAAAAGTATCAGTTACAAATGCATTTTATGATACCAAACAAGAAAATGGGATCACCCCTCGACAAGCCAATGAAAGTATGTTGCTCAAGAATGATAGTATCGACGTCTACACAATGATGGAGGACATCATTGCTGCATCCGATGCCGAGGCACTAGACTATTTGTTGGAGCTGATGTATTTGACCAACCCCATTGATGATGTAAACTTTAAAAAGGAGGATGCTGAAGCGGTAGAGTCGGTATATTATTTTGAAGAAAATGACAAGACAAAGCTGGAAGCCAAGATAATAGACTCAGACACAATATACACATTGCCTACCATCTTTGTAGCAGAAGAGGTAGCCAAACAAAAAGAACTGAAAAACAAACAGAAATCCTATGACGCCACTGTTTTGAACAAAGTGTTTAAGTTTTATTTTGATGTGGACAAAAGCGATGTGGATCCAAAATATTTCAATAGTTTGGATGAAGTACTGAAACTGTTGAATGAACACGAGGACCTAGGAATAGAGATCTCGGGTTTTGCTTCAGCAGATGGAAACGAGGAGTATAACAGGAAAATCTCTAACGAAAGGGCGATCGCAGTTTTGAGTTATTTTAACGAACGTGGGGTAAGCAGAAGGAGGATAATTGCCAAAGGCTTCGGCGCTACCGCTCAGAGTGGCAGCAAAGAAGAGGGACGAAGAGTAGAAGTGAAAATTGTGGATCATAATATTTTATGACAAAATGATTTGACTTGAAAAATCATGACGGGGGACAAGCAATGCAGATGCAAAGTTTGTTCCCCGTCACTTTTATGAATAGAGAGGTCTTAGTGGAACTCAATGACTGTAGGAGCATTTATCTCGAAATAGCGCTCATGGAAAGATGAAATGCCTGAAACATCGAGGTCGAACATACGCTCGTCTGCGGGGATTTTAGGATAGTAGCCCAAGCGTATTTGGAAGGTATTGAAGGTAAGGTTATCATTTCTAATCCTGAGGCCAAGGCCAAATCCAGAGTAGAAATCTCCTTTGAAAACATTTTTCGCCGTACTTATGAGCCCCAAATCCGCAAATCCAAAAAATGCAAACTGGAATCCGATGGGTTGAAAGGGAATGAAAACCAAGGTTTCCCAATTGAGTGCCAACTTTTTGGTGCCCCGAAGCCAACTGCTGTTTAGACCACGAATGCCATATTGATCGTTGATTGTAATAAACTCCTCTTTATGCCTTCGGATTCCTCTCGTATATTCCATGCCCAAAAAATGCCTGACAGCATAATTATTGATATGATGCAGATTGCTGAACATATTGGCTTCGAGATTTACGACCCCTTGTTCGAATATACCATTTCTGAAAAATCCCCCAACATTTGCTTCCGAATATAGGTAGCCTTTGCGTGAAGACATGATACCTTTAGCCAACCTAATGCCGCCGTAATAGCGTTTATAAAATTCGCCATACTCTATACCTCCAGTAATCTCCGCCAAGCTTCCTTCCGGTATGTCCTCAGTTCTCCCAAATCCGTAAATATAAAAGCCTTTGTGGTACTCCTTTGTAGTATAGCCGATACTCGCCATTACAGAAGAGCTATTGTGATAAATCTGATTGGTATCAGCTGTTATGACTGGTCGCTCAAAGAAGTTTCTTCTAGTATATCTACCTGAAAATACAAGTTGAGTCCTTGCGTCATCTTTTTTCTTAATCAAAAAGGAACGACCCAACCACAAGTCTTGGAGGTCATAGCCATAGGGAAATCGCAAAAGGGAAGTGTCCGATAGTAAAAGTTCTCTTCTAAGTTCCTGCCTACTCAATTCCAATCCGCCGGCATATTTCATCTCTGGGGTCAGGAAGTTCCTATAAACTTTAGCCCCATATCCATGTTTGAGATAATAGTTGGCATAAGTGAATTCTGTAGTGATAAAAGCTCCAAAGGTGTTTGGTATTCTATAAGTGCCTTCGTAGCCCCAAATTTGGTCCTCATCTAACGATCGAATAATGTCGTTGTGGAGCTCGTGCCCTAGGCCTATAATATTTCTATCCGTAATGTTGAGGGTGCCCTCGAAAAGCCCCTTTGGCTTGATAGCAGCAGAAATAGACCACACATCCTTTGTAATCAGCACTAGATCAACAGTGTCGCTTCCAGCTCCCCTAGGTACCACTTTAATTCTGGCATCTTGTATGAATGCCAGTTCTCTTATGATCCTCTCATTGTCAGCCAACTCAAAGGGATCCAGTACGTCTCCTTTTTTTACGAGCAGGTTCTTCCTTATAACCCATATTCGAGAATTGATATGCAGATGGTTTCCGGTACTAACAATCCAAGAATCTACCTGACGAGTGGTGTCATCTATACTTGTTCCAAAAACATTCACCTTCTTTATTTTGACATCTCCAATGATCTTGCCTTCATAAGCGAGGTAGGGTGCTATACTTTTAGAAGTTTCTTCCGGGTCCTCTGATGACGGTGCCTCTTCCGGTATATCCGTAAACAAGAGATTATACAGTTCCTTCGTCAGCTTCGTACGGTAAAATTGGCTCTTCAATGTTTCGTAAAACGCTTTCGTTTTATCTGATGGGGTGGGTTGAATAATATACTCCACTGTATCGGGAAGTATTAAGACTGTATCTTTTTTGGCATATAAAGCACTATCTGCTATGGTAATGATGTAATCTTGAGGAAGCAATACGGTGTCCATTTCCACAATGGTGGTATCGCCTTGCTCTTGGGCTGCTAGAGCCGTACTAAATAACATAATAGTCAGAAGCAGGTGCAGTTTTCTCAAGCATCAAACTTTAAATGGAAATTCTGGTAAAACAAATTTTATGCTAATCTTACAATGATCGCTTAAGGTTATCGTAAGAGGTCCAGCACGATATGCATAACAGTCAGGATATGAAAAATGTTGATTGATGCTTAAAAGAAAGAGGTTAGACCCTTTTCCTAGATCGTCTCTAGAAATTGGGTCAGATGGTCTTATAGGAAGTCCACATCGGAATTGAAAGGTGATTTCATGAGCAGTTCGAGCGCTTTTTCTACAGTCATACCTTCAAATAACACTTTGTATAAAGTTTCTGTGATGGGTGCTCGCACTTTGTAGTATGAAGCCATTTTTTTTACTGTTTGTATGGTGTTCACACCTTCTGCCACTTCTTCCATAGAGTGGAGGATATCTGACAGCACTTCACCTTGTGCCAGCCTATAGCCTACTGTAAAATTTCTACTGTGGGTACTGCTACAAGTTGCCACCAGGTCCCCTACCCCTGCGAGTCCGATGAAAGCTTCCGTATTGCCACCGAGCGCTTTTCCCAAATAGATCATTTCTACCATACCACGACTTATCAGCAGGGCACGGGCATTTTCTCCCAAGCCCATTCCGCTTAGTGCACCCGAGCCTATGGCGATAATGTTCTTCAATACGCCACAAAGTTCCACCCCTATCAGGTCTTTGATGCCATATACTTGAAATCGATCGCTTCGGAGCAGTCGTTGGCCTGCCTTTATCACCTCATTGAAACGGCTGGCAACTACAGTGGCAGCTGGTTGGTGGTCGGCAAGCTCTTTTGCCAAGTTGGGCCCTGCAAGGCATCCTACCCGAACAACCACGCTCTCTTCCATGATTACCTCACTCATGGTTCGCACCATTGCTCTCGTTAATGTCTTTTTGGAAGAAGCAGAGGGCGCCTTTAGGTCGAGTCCCTTAGTACCATGGATGAGGATATGGTAAGGATGAAGATAAGGAGAGAGCTGCTTCATCATCTCCCTAAAGTTTTCCGAAGGGACTATCGGGAAAATTATCTCGCAATTTTCTGCTACAACCTGAAGATCATTGGTCGGGGTGATGTTTTCATGAAGGAGATTGTCGTTCTCCTTTTTACTTCTAATGAGTCCTTCTAATGTTTCAGGAGTTCTAGCATACAGCAATACTTGGACATTTTCGGCCAAAATATTTGCCACAGCAGTGCCAAAGCTTCCCGCACCAATGACCCCTACGGTTTGTTTAGATAAATTTTTTGAGGCCATAACCATCTAGTCTGTTGTGGTAATAATACAAAGTGTTTAGGTCTTCCGTCACAATATCGCCATTCTTGTTCTTGAGCAAAGGTCTCCTCACATGGTACATCCCTACATTCATCAATCCATGCTCGATCACAGCATCGATGTCTCCATATAAGTGGGAGGCTATTTTCACTTTGTCTTCCTTCATGAGCCGTAAGGCCTCCGTTCGAACATTTTCCATGGTCGTCCTAAACTCCTGATAGTCGATGCTCAGATCTTCTTCAGGAAGCCTTAGAAAGTTGTAAAGATCAAGTTTTGGGTGCTTCTTCTTGAGCATTTCGAAGGCGATAAATGCTACAAGGTGACTCGAAAATATCCGGTTTATTTTATGGTACTCTTTAACGATGGCATTGCCCAGCATGCGGGTATACTCTTCGTCTCTTTGCTTATCCTTGGTTAGCTTCCCATTTGATATGAAATAGTCCCTCGCATCAATAATGCGACCTTGACGGTCTATACTGTGTCCATCCTCATCCACATAATTGCCCAAGATGTCCATAGGTTTGCCAATGGATACAGATATGTCGGATCCTTTAGTAAAGAACTTGATAAGAAAGGTGATGATTTTATAAGAGTTGGAGAATTCATCATTCTCCACATAATATCGTTCTTGCCCTTTTAGCTCAAGGTACTCGTGTATGAGACTAGGAGCTTCTAGAACAAAATGATAGTTGAATACTACCGGGACAATAAATATCTTATTGGCTTGTTGGGTTTCATTCCCCATATAGTTTAGTCTTTGGGCTTCTATGGTGGTTCCCAATAGACCTGGTTTGAGCGATTTCTCGATCTTTCCTGACCGTGAACGCGATCCCCCCGGAAAAAACAGACTATGGCAGCCTTTTTTTATCGCTGATATAGAATAGGTCTTTAAGGTTTCCATATAAAGAAGGTTTTTTTTCCTCCTATCTACTTTATAGGCACCAAGACTGTTCATAAAATAAGCGAGTACACCTATGTTGAATAGGTTAAGATCAGCTCCATAAACAAAGGGTGGAAGGCCTAAGGTATGGATTATCCAACCTACTAAAACAGCGTCCATATTGCTGAAATGTGTCGGAACCATTACGATCGTGCCTTTCTTTGCCAAGTGACGCAAATGCTCTGCTTCTCCGTGTATGTTGATTTTGTCCTGTAAGGTGAACTGCTTACTCCACAATGACCCAAACCCTTTTACGCGTGAAGCGTTGAGCAAACGGGCAAATCCAAATGTAATAAGCGCTCTTGCCATTCTGTAAGAAGATGGCTTGAAAGTCCCTGCTATTTCATAAGCATAGCGCTTAATGATAAGTCGGAGGATGTGCTGAATCTGAGCATCTTTGTTGGTGTTTCCATTTTCGCCGGATATAGTAACGAGCTGAGACTTAATCCCTTCCCAAAATTGAAGTTCGTCACGAGGATCAACTTTCCATGGGTTTTGCTGTATTCTTAATCTTTCTTTAAAAAGGGTAATCTCGATTTCTTCAATAAGCGCATTCCTATTTTTAGTAATATGTTTGACCTGGACTGTGCTTTCTTTGATCACTCCCTCTATAAACCTCTTTCGATTGCGGCTCAATTGAAAAATCGGCCAGTCACGTTTTCCAGGCAGAATTGGTCCAAATTTTCTGTTTTTATTTTTATTGCCGGTAGGCTCCATAATATGCAATAACGCTAATTTGAGCTCAAAGATAGAATAAAGTAGAAGATTTATATAATTCCAAACAGAGGCTTTTCATGACCATGATGAGATACACATGAGGTATAGGGTGAAAGTGATAGAAAAAAGGACGCTGAAGGAGGTCTACAGAAAGGTAATAAAAAAAGGTAGGTAGATGTTAATTCTTCTACCTACCTCAGGTCCAATCCAGCAGTTTAGGATTAATTTAGTTGCTCTGTATAAATAAGCTTATCAGTATTAAACCCTTTTGCTTTGGCTTTATCCAACAAGTCTTGCATGGCTTCCAAGGCGATTTGGGATGTCCTACTCAATATCCACATATACTTACGAGACGGCTCGCCTACCAAAGCATATTGATAGTTATCATCCAAATCTAAAATCCAGTAGTCCCCCTTGAAAGGCCAGAAAAATTGAACTTTCAATTTAGCATTGGTTTCTTTATCCACAACAAATGCCTTGGCGGTAGACACTTTCACGGGTCCATCTATACTATGCTTATGGCAGCTGTTTACAACCTTGATAGTACCATCCGCATTCTTTGAGTACTCGGCTTTTGCAGCATAGCAATTTTTCTCAAAAGGTGCTGGCATCCGTGCAATTTCATACCACTCTCCCAAATACTTATCTAGGTCCACGTGGTTTACAACATCCAGGTCAGGATAGTTTTCCTTTTGTTTTTTCTTTGCAACAGCAATTGTTATCCCCGTCATTACAGCTGTTGCAGCAGCTGCACCTAAAATTTTATTTCTATTGTTCATAATATATTAGTCTTGTTAATAAGGGATATAACCATAAAACTCCTCGTGTGTTAGGTTTTTTCCGCATTTCTTGAGATCGGGTTTAATATCGCACCATGTGATTTTGAGAGAATAGACCAAAGGGGCAATCAAAGCGATAAGTGTTTTGTAACTTGCTATTGAAGATTTCGATTTGGAACAAGCCTATGTCGGTCGTCATCAGTTTTGTGATAAAAAAATTGCATTTTGATTAGAATAAAAACGACAAGCAAATGAACAGCACGCATCTTTATATAAAAAACATGGTATGCAACCGGTGCATTAAGGTTGTAAAAGATGAATTGGAGAATATAGGGTTGTTGGTAGAGGAGATCAAATTAGGAGAGGTTAGGGTTGATGGACCTATTGATCCTGATGTGATGAAAGTGGTAAAGGATAAGCTAAACGAGAATGGCTTTGCTCTTTTGGATGATAAAAAGGCGCAGATAGTGGAAAAAATCAAAAGTGTGGTAATCGACTTGGTACGTCAGTCGGAAAATGATCGGCCTAAGATGAACTATTCGCATATTATAGCGGAGCGAGTCGGTTACGATTATAATTACCTCAGCACGCTCTTTTCTTCAATGGAAAGTTTGACCATAGAAAGATATACCATCTTGCAACGCATAGAGCGCGTAAAGGAACTACTGGTATATGATGAACACACCTTGAGTGAAATTGCATTTCAAACGGGTTATAGTAGCGTGCAGCACTTATCAGCTCAGTTTAAAAAAGTGACTGGTCTAACGCCTCGTCACTTCAAGGAAATTGGAAAAAACAAAAGAAAAGGTTTAGATCAAGTGGGTGATCACTAATGATTATAGAATTTGTAGCTAAATATAATTTGATAATTTTAAATAATATATAACCATATCGGCATGCGTAAGTTATTTTTCTGTCATACCAAAATAACAGTTACATAATGAACGATTTTTTACAAGAAGAATTCTATCACAATACAGTGTTGAGTTATTGCATTGCCTTAGGGATTATCCTTATAGGTTTTGTAGTTGTCAGAATAATCAAACGTGTTATTTTAATAAGGCTTATAAAGTTCTCCGATCGTACAACAAGTAATTTTGACAATTATATTTTTAGAAGCATAGACCGTTTTGGAATTTCTGCTTTATACATTATTGTGATATATGGCGGTCTGAATTTTTTGAATCTCACCGATAAAGTACAAGACATATTAGATGTAGCCCTCACCGTAGCAGTCACTTTTCTGGTCATTCGATTGGTTTCATCCACAATTCAATCGTTGTTGGAAATGTATGTGAGAAAAAAGAACGAAGCTCATGCAGACGAGCGTGTAAAACAGTTAAGTGGTCTCATGCTAATCATCAATGTGGTGATATGGGTAATAGGACTTGTATTTTTATTCGATAACATGGGTTATAATGTTACGGCGGTGATTGCGGGTCTTGGGGTCGGAGGCATCGCCATCGCTTTGGCAGCACAGAATATTCTTGGCGATCTTTTCAATTACTTCGTTATCTTTTTCGACAAGCCTTTTGAGATTGGCGATTTTATCATAATAGATGACAAACTAGGCTCGGTAGAATATATAGGTATCAAAACCACAAGGCTATCAAGTTTGTCTGGCGAGCAACTGATCTTTTCCAATAGCGATCTTACCGAATCCAGGATTCACAATTATAAGAAGATGGAAAAAAGAAGGGTGGTTTTTACTATTCGTACACCCCTCGATACTCCATTAGATAAAGTCAAGAAAATTCCTGACATATTGAAATCCATTGTGACAGCCCAACAAAAGGTTGTTTTTGACAGGGCGCATTTCGCAGCGTATGGGGAGTTTAGTCTAAACTTCGAAGTCGTATATTATGTGCTGTCTTCTGATTATAACGTGTATATGGATGTACAGCAACAAATAAACTTTCAGATATATGAAGCATTGGAGGATCTAAAAGTTCCTTTTGCTTATCCAGCTAGGAAATTGTGGTTTGACAATGACTTAAAAGTAAAGGCCAAAATGGACCAGCCAAGTTCTAACTAATTTAATCCAAGCTTTGAAAGGTTAAAAAGTAGCAGCTACGGTATATGTCTAATGTCCATAGGTGGGCCTACTTCTTCTATGAATATAGTCTAGGATTTGTTTTACGCATTGGCCAAGTTCATTTTTCACCTCATGGGACCAAAACCTGAACACTGCATAGCCTTGGCGTTCAAGCGCCATAGTGTTCTCAGCATCACGTTGGATATTCCGCTCAATTTTGGGTATCCAAAACGCCCTATTAGATTTTATATTAGCTTTTTTAGCATTCCAATCGTGGCCATGCCAGAATTCACCATCTACGAATATGGCTACTTTGTACTTTTTGCTGGCGATGTCCGGAGTGCCCGGCAGCTGCTTACAGTGTTTTCGATATCGTAGTCCGGCGTGCCATAGTGCTTTGCACAGTCGCACTTCTGGGCGTGTGTTTTTCCCCCTTATCCCAGACATTAACTTGCTACGCTTTTTTGACGTGTAAAAGCCATTGGCCTCTTCAAATCGGGGCACTTTTATGTCGTTTGCTGGGTAATTTCTTGCCATCAAAACAAAATTACGTAAATCGGCTTATAATGAGAAGACTACCGAGCTGAAGTGCAGCGTTAAGGGTAAGCTCCATCTATTTAATTTGGCATTTTGTTGACTTTTTAGCTGTATGCTGACTATATTAGTACAAATTTTTGCCCATGCTTAAATCTTTGCCTCCTTTTACCAAGAACTTTTATTTTGTATCTCTCGTAGTTTTCTTCACGTGGATGTTATTTTTTGATTCCAATGATTTGGTTTCTCAGTACAAGTTGAGCAAAAAATTACGCGACCTTGAAAATGCAAAGGCGTACTATGAAGAGAAGATTGAGGAGGTGAAAAAAGACCGTGAGGAACTGCTCAGCAATAAAGAGTTGCTGGAGAAGTTTGCCCGTGAAAACTACCTCATGAAAAAGAAGACGGAAGACCTTTACGTAATTGTAGAAAAGGAAAAGTAATTACCTTTTATTTTCCGTTTATATCGGGCCTTCACCCTTCTTCCTAGGTGTTAAACAAAGCAACGTAATTAGTACTTTTTATGTCGGTCGATTTGAAAAAGCTATTCATTCTTGTTTTTACCAGCACATTGTTGGCTAGTTCGGCCATAGCACAGAGGGTTATAGGCGAGGATGCCAGCTTTAGCGAAAGAATTTATTTTGGCGGAGGATTTGGATTTTCAGCCAGCAACTACGCTACAGTGCTCAATCTTTCGCCCACTGCTGGCTATATGTTTACCAATAGACTTTCAGGCGGTGTTGGTGTTATATATCAATATGTCAATTATAAAAGCATTGATTTAAGTACCCACAACTACGGCGGGCGACTGTTCTCTAGGTACAATATTACCCCTCAACTTTTTGGTTATGGAGAATATGAAGCTATCAACTACGAGTACGCCACTATAGTTGGAAATGAATTTTCTACAAAGAGGAAACTTAGCCCAGCTTTGTTTTTAGGAGCAGGTTATTTTCAACCGTTTGGCAATCGGGGAGGAATAAGCTTGATGCTTTTATTTAATGTGATCTACGATGATGATAACTCCCCCTATCCCCGTCCATATGTTGTAAGGGTGGGATTTAACCTTTAAGCCGGAGCCTTATCTGACTTCCCACCCAATGTTTTAATTTATAAAAGGAACCCCTAATTTTTGGCCTACTTCGGTCAAATCTTTTACCACCGGGGGCAATAGAGGAATGCCCGTCTTAATCCTTTCTGCCTCCATGTCCCTTTCAGGGTCACCAGGAATATAAACTTGTGCCTCATTGGGTATTGGTTTGGCACTTTTGAAGCGTTCTATCCAATTGTCCATATGTGCCTTAAACTCCTGAGCAGGTCTAAATGCATCAATGCGCATAGCTCCAAAAAAGTGACCTATGCCTTCTCCAACAGGATCTGATGGCAAGGGCAAGAAACTTACAAATGGTGGTACCCATGGGCCATAATTTGCACCCGACAAAACCGCCGAGAAGATATCGACCACAGCACCGAGACAATAGCCTTTGTGGCTGCCTCTTTCTCTATCTCCTCCCAACGGCAACAGCGCACCGCCGTTTTTTAGTGCATGAGGATCTTGAGAGACTGCTCCTTTTTCATCCTGTATCCAACCAATAGGGGCTTCTTCCCCTTTGCGTTGTAGTATTTCCAATTTACCATTGGCTGCAGTAGTAGTAGCAAAGTCGGCAACAAAGGGCGGTTGATTGCCCGCTGGAATGGCCACGGCTATAGGATTTGTGCCCAAAAGCCGCTCCAATGCATATGTAGGAGACACCAGTGGACTGGCATTAGTCATGGCAATGCCGATCATATCTTCTTCTAAGGCCATCATAGCATGATAGCCGGCTATGCCAAAATGGTTGGAGTTCTTCACTGAAACCCACCCGCTTCCTACATTTTTGGCTTTTTGGATGGCCACTTTCATGGCTGCAGGGCCAGAGACCAATCCTAACGCCCTGTCAGCATCTACTACAGCAGTGCTCGGGGTCTCATGCACGACGGTAATATTGGGAGTGGCATTTACCCTTCCTGCTTCCCACAGCCTCACATAGCCAATAAGTCTTGCCACACCATGTGAGTCCACTCCTCGAAGATCTGCCGATAATAACACCGTAGCAGCTGTTTCGGCATCTTCTGACGAATGACCGATTTTGACCAGCACTGCCTTAGTAAACGCTTTCAAATCAAGATATGAATACATGCTTTTGTTTTTGATGGCAAATGTAGCAATAGAGGGGATATATTATATGCTGAAATGGGAAAATTTGGCTTGGGCTGTTAGAAAGAGGTGTCGGTGGCTACACCTTTTTTTTGTTCTTATGATTTTCGATGATGGAAAGCAAAAGGCCTTCCTTAAGAGCATAAGTCGATACACGCATCTTATTAATGCCATATTTTCTGAGAATATATTGGATCAACGAGCTGGCCACAACGATCATATCTACTCGCAGCTCTATCATACCAGGGATCAACATCCTTTCTTCCCGATTTTTGTATATCAGTTCTTTATGTATATCCAGATACCGGGCTATGGGCAAAGGCAGCTCAGTATTTTGTGAGTCTCTTTCTACTCGATCCTCCATGGCGTAGATGTCGCTCAAGGTCTCAAAGGTGCCAGAAGAACCAATAAGCGTCGTTGGCTTATATTCTTGCATGGCAAGATCAAGTGCCTTTAACCTTTCGTCCAAATATAGCTCTAGGTTGTCGATCTCCTCCTTTAGGATAGGGTCATGGTAATGGAACTTGTCCAAAAGTCGCTGCGCACCGATTTCAAAGCTTCCCTTCCAGAACACTTTCTCGCTATTGCAGATGATGAATTCATTGCTACCACCGCCTATATCAAGTATGAGTGAGTTTTCTGGGCCTATCTTGACAGCATTGCTAACACCTAAGTGTATATATTCTGCCTCTTGGTTCCCATTGATGATTCGCACATTGATACCGGTGTGTTCCAAGATTTCTTGTTTGAACTCCAGGCCGTTTTTTGCATTACGTATAGCGCTCGTTGCTGTCGCGTAGATTTGCTCCACCCCCACCTGTTCTATATGCCTTTTGAAATTGTCAAGTGCTTTTAAGGCCCTTTCCTTGGCTTCTAAGGTAATATAACCCTGGTTAATTCCCCCCTTTCCAATAGTGACTGCCGTTTTTTCTTTGTATAGGATCTCGAATTTGTCTTCATGGATGGAGGCAATAAGCAGGTGGAACGTATTGGTTCCTAAATCTATGACAGCAATTCTTTCGTCCATTGAAAAAAATTTTGCGAAAGATACTATATTCTTCCTTTTTTAAGTGAACATATGTCTCTTTTTCATCCAAAAAGACAGGTGATGTACTGAATCATAGCATTAAGAAAAAAAATGGCACCCTTGATAGAGCGATACAAAGTGTTGGATAATAACTGGTTAACCTAAATGCTCAACATGGAAGATTGCTGTATGATCAGATTGATTACCCTAACATAGCCGTGTAGCGTTACGAGTTTAATAGCTCCAGGAGGTTTATTTTTCCATAAGGTCTCGTTATATTTGAAAAGTCACTTAATTAGATATGAATGCAACCACCTAAACACGCTCCCAATACATATACTTTACCGACCAACAAAGAGAAGTATGAATTGCTAGAGGAAAAGAACCAAGAAGCGCTGCTTGGGGGAGGCGAGGAAAGAATTGCTGCCCAGCATGCCAAAGGAAAGCTGACGGCCAGGGAAAGAATTGAGTTGCTGATGGATGAAGGTTCTTTTGAGGAGATAGGGAAGTTTGTGATGCATCGGGCCAAGGATTTTGGCTTGGATAAACAGCATTACTTAGGAGATGGCGTGGTGACAGGATATGGTACGATCGATGGGAGGCTTGTTTACGTTTATTCCCAGGATTTTACTGTGTTTGGTGGTTCGCTTTCAGAAACGCATGCTGAGAAAATCGTGAAGATCATGGAGCTGGCCATGAAGAATGGCGCTCCTGTCATTGGGCTTAATGACTCAGGAGGCGCTCGGATTCAAGAGGGGGTAGTATCGCTTGGTGGTTATGCCGATATATTCTATCGCAATACCCGTGCATCAGGCGTCATTCCTCAGATCTCTGCCATAATGGGCCCTTGTGCTGGAGGGGCGGTGTATTCACCTGCTATCACAGACTTTGTCCTGATGGTGGAAGATTCTTCTTATATGTTTGTGACAGGCCCA
>SMEH01000215.1_pt1 | contig 19359 bp, 15 predicted proteins | sample 2456361 | NCBI WGS metagenome assembly SMEH01 (sample SAMN10132587, study PRJNA489261) | soil metagenome | isolation source: day1 control-loamy sand soil ammended | place: USA | reverse complement strand
TGCAGGCCGTACGCGCCCAGGCCACGGCCGATCCGAGCAGCACGGCTCAGAGTCGCCCGACCTCGTCGGATCGCGGCCTGGTCCCAGCGGCGGCGGTCCTGCTGCTCCAACAGCACCGGCTCCCCGTCCGGCCCGGTGCGGGCGGGAAACCGCGCGGCGGTCAGCTCGAGCAGCGCCAGCAGACCGTGGACCTCCGGTTCGTCCGGCATCAGCCGAGCCAACACTCGTGCGAGCCGTTGGGCTTCGCCGGCGAGGTCGAACCGGATCAGGTCGTCACCGGAGCTCGCCGTCGACCCCTCGGTGAAGATCAGATAGATCACGTTGAGGACCGAGCCGAGTCGCCGAACCCGCTCCTCGGGTGGCGGCACCCCGAACGGCACCCGGGCCGCCTTGAGCGTCTTCTTCGCCCGGGTGATCCGCGCCTGCACGGTGGCGGTCGGCGCCAGGAAGGCCTTGGCGATCTCGTCGCTGGTGAGGCCCCCGACCACGCGCAGGGTGAGCGCTATCCGCGCCTCTTTCGACAGCACCGGATGGCAGGCGATGAACATCAACGCGAGCACGTCGTCGTCGATCCGGTCCGGATCCCACAGCACGTCCTCGGCGCCGTCGGGTGGATTGGTGGGCGCGCTCCCCGAGGAGATGCCGCCCTCGCGTAGGTCGTGGGCGAGGGCGGCGTACCTCTTTTCAAGAGCGGTGTTCCGGCGGAACGCGTCGATCGCGCGGCGTCGACCGACGGTGAGCAACCAGCCCGCGGCGTTGCGGGGAACCCCCTCGCGTGGCCAGGTCACCAGCGCCTCGGCCAACGCCTCCTGGGCGAGATCCTCGGCCAACGCGAAATCGCCGGTGTATCGCGCGAGTGCGCCGACGATACGCGCGGACTCGATCCGCCAGACGGCGGCGACGGTGTCACGGCCGGAGGTGTCGGTCATCGCTGGGCAGCCCGCTCACAGCTGACCGGTGGCCTCGCGCCACGCCCGTTCTTTTTTGACCCACTCGTTGTCCTGGGGGAACTCGTCGATCGTGGTGACCCGACGGATCTCGGTCTTGAATCCCGGCCCCCTCATCGGTGACCGCTTGGCCCATTCGATGGCTTCCTCCTTCGAGGCCACGTTGAGGATGTAGAAGCCGCCGAACAACTCCTTCGTCTCGCCGTACGGGCCATCGGTGACCACGGGAGGTTCGGAGGAGTAGTCGACGACCACGCCCTCGGAGGCGTCGTCGAGTCCCTCCGCGGCGAGGAGGACACCGGCGCGGATCATCTCGTCGTTGAACTTGCCGACGGTCTCCAGCATCTCGTCGAGATCGGCGTTCTGCATCGCCGCGAGTCCCTCGTCGGTGGCGCGCATGATCAGCATGTACTTCACGGTTCTGTCTCCTTCGGGTTGTCCGTCCGGGCCCCCTTTCGGACCCGTCACCCCCAGGTCGAACGGGAACACCCGCCGATCGACACCCCACCGAGATTTTTTTCGGGGATTCCGCGGGACGCACGGTGTGCCGGTCGTGGCTGTCCATGGGAGGGGACCGGTTGGACGGGCTGCGCGGCCGTTCGCGGGCGGCTCGGTCCGAGACTTACGCAGGCATGACCATCACCGTCGATTCAGGGTTCACTTCGTGTGCGTGACGGCGACGATGTCGTTCCTCGGGCGACGACGTTCGATCGTGATGACCTGACCTCCTGCGCTTATGGTGACTGTGCGATCGCTGTGAGCGACCCTGTCACCATACCGACAGGAGCCGTTGATTCACGGTGCGTATGGATTGCTTTCCGGTGGGCCAGCGTGGCCGAGGGAAGAATTTCAAGAATATTTCAACTTTCCGCTCGCTCTGCTTTCGTATCGGCAGGGAATGCGGGCATTCGATCTTGTGTTGAGCCGGCAAAACCGCTGGTCCAGGGCTTGACGAGGCTGCTTGGCCGGACAGAGGCCCGGCGTCGCCGAGTGTGGTGGACGCTACCCAGTGGCCGGCCCCGTCTATACAGTTCGCCATACCGACATGCACCTACGCGGATCACGCGAGCCGAAACACGGAAGCGATGTGAACCGCGAGCGTCGTCGAGGCAGATGTGAGGTGCCCAGCGTTGAGCCCCGGAGAGCAGTCGGCGGACTTCGTCCGCGCGCTGACGTCGTCGGATGTTCCCGGCGATGCCGCTCGCGTCGTCCGCGGCATGGTTCTCGCCGTGTCGGGTGACGCTCCTGCCGGCGTGATCGGGTTGTGCGGCTCCCGTCCGCTCCGACCGAGCCGGGGACGGGCCGCGGAGTCGATGGTGATTCGCGGCTTACCGCATCGGTACGTCCGACCTCGGCGTTTCGGGTGTGACATCGCCAAGGATCCTCATGGTTCGTATTCGCGCTCTCGATGTCGCCCCGGACATCCCGAGAAGAAATCCACCGAAACGGCGACATATCGCGTGCTTTTTCGGTCGCGCCTTTTCTGTCGCGGCTCGTCCCGGGCCGCAGCGAAAAAGTCGCGATTCGGGAATCGAAAGCGTCCAACATGTTGAGGGCATAGACGTTCTTGGTCGGGATCGGTTTTCACTGAGCGTGCACGGCTGCGTCATAGCCGCAATCTTCTCTTCGGGTTGTATGGGGTTGGGGTTATGTTGAGCGGTGAATCGGTGGCAGAAAGAGATTTCAGGTTCAGAGCCGATGGCTTCTCGTGGGGCACATCGGGCCTGGTAGTCGGTTAGTTGCGGGTCGTCGCCTGTCGTATTTCAGGCGCTCGTCAGGAGTATTCGTATGTCCGTATCCACTCAAGTCTCCCGTTCCGGGCAAGGTGACGCCAAAATCACCAGGCGTGTCCTTGTTGGAACGGTGATCGGTACCACCATCGAGTGGTATGATTTCTTCGTCTACGCCACCACGGCCGCCCTGGTTTTCGGTGAGCTCTTCTTCGAGCCGCTCGGTCGGGAGAACGCGGTTCTGAACCAAGTGGTCGCTTTCGCCACCATCGGGATCAGCTTCCTTTTCAGACCGCTAGGGGCGGTGATCGCCGGGCATCTCGGTGACCGGCTGGGGCGGAAGCAGACCTTGGTGTTGACCCTGCTTCTGATGGGCGGGGCGACCACGGCGATGGGACTGTTGCCGACGTATGCCCAGATCGGCTTCTGGGCACCGCTCATCCTCATGGTCCTGCGGATCCTGCAAGGGCTTTCCGCCGGAGGGGAGTGGGGAGGCGCCGCGTTGATGTCCGTGGAGCACGCCCCTCGGGGACGGCGTGGCATCAGTGGCGCGTACCCGCAGATCGGTGCCCCGATCGGCATGTTCACGGCTTCTCTGGCAGTGAGCGTTATGACCGTGGCCGTCGGGATGGAGAACTTCGTCGCGTGGGGTTGGCGAATCCCGTTCCTCCTCTCGGCGGTGTTGATCCTGGCGGGCTACATCATCCGCAGGGCCACCGAGGAATCCCCGGTGTTCGAGGAGCTCCGCGCCCGTCGACGGGAGTTGTCGGCGCCGCTTCGGGTGCTCGTCAAGAAGCACCCGTGGGAGGTGGTGCGAGGCGCTCTCGTCTTCGCCGGTAACAACGCGGCGGGATGGGTGCTCATCGCGTACATCCCTTCCTACGGCGTGAACACCCTGGGGCTGGCGCAGGGTGAGGTCTTCGCGGTGACGGGCCTGGCCGCGGCGGGATGGGTCGCCACCACGCTGTGGAGCGGGTCCGTCTCCGACCGGCTCGGGCGGGGGAAGACGTTCCAGATCGGCTACGTCGCGCTCATCGTCTGGATGATCCCCATGTTCCTGCTGATCGAGCACGAGGCCATCTGGTCGCTCGGTGTGGCGGTCGTGGCCCTGACGTTCGGGTTGGGGTTCTCCTACGGTCCCCTGTCGGCCCTGTACGCGGAGATGTTCCCGGCCGAGGTGCGGTACTCGGGAACCTCCATCTCTTACGCCCTCGGCACCATCGTCGGCGGCGCTTTCGCCCCGATGATCGCCGAGATCCTCCTCGCGAGCACCGGATGGTCCCCCTCGATCGGCCTCTACCTGATGGCGCTCGCGTTCATCTCCCTGCTCGCGGTCAGGGGGGTGCAAGATCGACGCGATGCTCCGCTGACCTGACCCCGGCGGTTCGTGTCGATGTGGGGCGTGGCCACGGCATCGTGGCCACGCCCCACGTTCGTTCGGGCGGGATCGCGGCGAGGCGTGGCCATGGTCGCGACTCAGCCGTCGGATGTCTTGGCTTGCGGCAGCGGGCAGGAGCACTTCGGCCGCGTTCTCCATGAACCAGTGGATCTGCCGACCCCGCTCGACGGCACGGTGCCCGACTGGGCTTTCGTCGTCGATCCGGTGCTGCATGATGCTTTCGGAACGGTCGCTCGGTTTCGGCATGGCAAGCCGCCGCGTCCGGGGGCACCGTGTATCACGCTGTACTGCGTCGGATCGGGGCACCCGCCGAGCCGTGGGGGTGTGGAGTGGTTGCACCTTCCGGGGAAGGTGCGTGACCTGATCCGGCTTCCCCGGCCTATGGGACTGCCACGGCCGTTACTTGACGTACTCGGTCTCGCGTTCACCTAAGGCTGCCCCATCCTCTGGGCGACGCGAATTCGCTAGTCTCTTACGGCGTTGCGGTGGGGGCACACCCGGCCGCTCGAGCGGACAATGTCATATTAGTCCTTTGTGTACCCATGGAGGGCTGCTGTTTTGCTGACCTGATATGTGTGCAGTCAGAAATGGGGCGAGCGGGGATCCGTTAGCCGAATGATCACTCAGCGTGTTCGGTGGGGAGATTTTCGAGTGATCTCCGCACTGGCGCCCCACAGGGCACCGACGGCCCACTACATACGATCACATGGATCACGACTCTGCGGCTCGGCGGCCACGTGGATTTCGCTCCCTGATCCCGGACCACATCTGGGCAAAGCTGGTTCAGCACGGAGTTCGCAAACCTCACTCCGCCGGCGAATGGCTGCTGCAGCAGGGAAGTCCCGGTGGATGGGTGCTGCTGTGTTTGGCGGGTCGTTCAAAGGTTGTGTACGCCGAGCCGGACGGTCGTGAAGTGTTACTCGCTGTCCGTGGCCCCGGCGATGTCCTCGGTGAGTTCTCCAGCCGAGACGGACTACCACGATCAGCCACGGTGCAAGCCATCGAACCCGGGATCACCTCAACACTACCCGACCAGCAATTCGCAGAACTGGTTGAGAGACTTGGCGTCAGTGAAAAGCTGTCTGCCTACGTCATGGGGAAAATGCGGGAAAGTGCGGCCCATGCATGGCGGCTCGCCTACCGCACGACCGCGGTCCGGCTCAGTGAGCTCATCGGCATGCTCATCGAGGCGGCCGGACCGGACCACCCACATCCGCACACAATCGCCATGTCGCAGGAGGAACTGGCATCGGCGCTCGGACTGGTGCGATCGGCGATCACCCCTGTTCTTGCCGAGTGGAAGACAGCAGGAGTGATCGCAACAGCCCGGGGCAGGTTCCAGGTTCTCGATTTCGCGCGCCTTCGCTGTCTCGCTGTGTCCAGTACTGGACAGAACGATCCGCGCTCCTCCGACACCGTCGGTTACACCGCACAACGCGGTACTGGGAGGAGTACTGATGATTCAAGTCGACACGAACGATCTCGGCCAGCTCACGGGCATCCTCGCCGTTGACGTACGCCGTTTCAGCAGGCACAACGACATCCAGCAGAAACAGATCGGGACGCTGCTGCCCGTCGTTCTGCATGAAGCCGCGGAGCGTGCCGGGTTGGACGAGATCATGCGGAGCACCGTGTTTCATGCCTTTCGGGGAGACGGCTATCTCATCGGTTTCGACCCGGGCCGAGTGACCGACGTTGTGGACCGGTATTTCGACTCACTGCAGGCCGTGCTTCGGTGTCGCTCCCCAGAACTGCGCGCGGCCGAGATCGAGCTGCGCCTGCGGGTGAGCCTGCACCTCGGCCCACTGCAGTCCTTCGACAAGCTGGTGGCCGATTCTCCGACGGGAAGGGTGATGGTGGAAAGCGGCCGGATGGTCGATGCGGATCCGGTGCGGGCGTTGCTCGACCATTCGGATCCCAATGTCACGCTCGTGGCCGCGGTGCTGTCGGAAGAGGTCATGAAGAATGTGATCGAGGCCGGGCGCACCGCTCGAAGGCCGAGTGAGTTCGTCGCAGCACCGCTGCGGATCGATGCGAAGGACTACTCCGGGACTGGTTACTTGCGAGTTCCCGTTCCCTCCGGTGACCTGCTTCGGTACGGGCTGTTGTACGGTCAGCCCGAGCAAGCTACCGACGACGAGCAGGACAGCGAAGAGAGGTCGACTCGCTCCGAGGGGGCCGGGGGCAATACGTTCAACGGAAGCGCGCCAAATGCGCGGCAGATCGGGTATGTAAGCGGCGGATTCAGCGACAATTCTGTTCAGAACATTGTCTCGGGAGACTCTGTTCACAATTCCGTCTCGGGCAACGGGAACAACATCGCAGGGGGAGACATCAACACAGCTCCCCACACAGTCGTCGATCAGGTGTACTCGGGATTCTTCAACACCCAAGGCGACTCCAACTTCGGTCCGTCGAGCGGCCGCCGCATCAACGAGAGCGGCGTTGCTGAGGGCCGGTGAGAGAACCGATGCACAACTACGACATCGATGCCTTCGGCATGCTCGACACGCCCGAACCCGCGCAGCCGCCGACACCGAGCGAACCCACGTCCGAGGATGAAGTCGTCGGAGCTTCCACGCCGAACCCTGAGGGGGAGTACGTGCCGCCGACACCACCGCGACAGGGTGAGGCGGCACAGCGTTCCAGTACCAATTGGGTCCAAGGCGACAACAACAACGTCGCGGGCGGAGACATCAATACCGAGATTGGAAAGGCCGAGATCAATGTCTTCGGTTCTGAAATCGTGCAGGAGTTCGCACGTGCCTGGAAGAGAGAACGCGCTGGACGAGGTATCCAGGATCCCGAAGCGCTGCAGAGACTGGCGGACAAGTATGTAGCGCCGGACAAGCTCCTTGAAAGCTCGGAGGGTGATGAGGAACCAGCGTTCCAAATCCTCAAAAACCGCAGAATCCTTCTGCTCTGGGCCAAAGAGCGTGCTGGTGGGCAGTTCGCTGCGGCGTGTCGGCTCGGTTACGAACTGAGTGAGCACGCCCGTCAGGAGGGTATTCCTCCCCTGATCGTCCGCGAAGAACTCGTGGACTCGGACTTGGATCTGAAACCGGGGAAATTGCTGGTCGAGAACGAACCAGCCACGGTCATCCTCGATTACCGTGATGCCGGTGAGGAGGAGTTTCAGGCCGTTCGACGCAACCTGGGTGACCTGGGTAGACAGCTACCTCACTACCGAAGCTACCTCATCGTCATTCTTCCTCACGGGCAGGAACGCCGCTTCGAGGAGAACTTCCCCGGCAGAGTGCACGAGCTGGGCAAACCTTCGTCCATCGCCGTGCTCGAAAGGCATATCGGCCCCGAGGACCTCTCTGGAATCCAGGACGATTCGGCCATCATGGGGAAGTTGGAAGTCCTCTGGCCGCCGGCGATCGCCCGCGTCGCGGACCTTGTTCGAGAGCGCCTTACCACGGGGGTCGACCCGGTCGACATCGTCCGCGCCGCACTCGACGACGAGACCGTCGGTCGGAGCGACAAGCTTCGGGCGGTGATCGAGGAGAAGCAGCAGGACAAGGACGCTGAATGGCTCTCGCTTCTTCTGTCCTCCGCGGTGTTGGAAGGAGCCTCACCGCAGCACATCGCCGCGGCATCCGATGTGCTGATGAAACACAACAAAATCAATGCCGTCGATGAGGCGGTGCCGATACTGCGCGCCAGCCCGTTCGCTCGACTACGGCGGCTGGAAGGGGAAGGTTGGTTCGATCTCGGCCAGCGGAAGCTCATCCCTTCCGGGGTAGGTGGCGAGGTAGTCCGCCACTTCTGGCGAGAGCACCCCGACCTGCAAAAGCCGATGCGGAACTGGCTTATCGAACTGCCTGAGAAGCTGTGTGCTCTCGAGCAGGAGGAATTGGAACGGCTCGCTGACCGGGCCGCCGAGCTCGCTGCTGAAGGTGGTGCCGGACTCGCCCTCAATCTCGCGGAGAATTGGGCCAAAACGAAAACCGGCCAGGAGTCGAATGGACAGCGCACCTCCACCGCTCCCGCCGACAGGGCCAGGCGATCGATCGCCGTGCGCTTGTTGACCACTGCCGCAATGGACTCAGCATTGGGCAGGCAGGTGCGTAACCAACTCTGGCGTTGGTCACGAGACGGCAGCGCGGATCTGAAACTGTTGACCGCCGAAGTCTGTGCCGGTATCGGAGTCGCGTTCCCGCGTAACGCGCTCACCAGGCTCAAACACCTGGCGAACTCCGACAACGAGACCGTGCGGGAGGCGGTGCTCAGGGCACTGCGTCAGCTTGGTGATGAGCTCGGCGTGCCCCGGTTCCTGCGTTACTTGACGGAATGGTTCGACAAGGCTTCCCCCAGCCGATTGGCGATACTGACCACCGCCGTCAGTCAGGTGTTCGCTGAACAGTCGACTCCCGTGGAGACCGCCGCGGCCGAACTGTTCTGGCGTCATGCTGTCACCGGCATGCTGCCGGACGACCTCCGGGTGATGATGAGCAGCTGGCTGCACGCCACCGCGCGGATGGACCCGGATGACCGCAGCAGCATGTTGGAACCACTTGTGCGGGCGACCGGCCGCGAGACCCGCTACATCGCTTACATGCAGTACGCCAGCAAACCTCAGCTCGCGGCTTTGGACGTTGACTATTTCCCGGATGAAGCCATCGCGGAGGTAACGCAGCAGTTGTGGACTCGGCTGGATGAGATCGATCCTCTCTGGACAGAGGGGTGACTCCTGTGTCAATGGGATTTCGTGGATGGTGGAACCGTCTCTACGCCGATGAGAATGCTGGTCCGGTGAATCAAGAGCCTCTTCGAGTGGCTCTACAGTTGGCCAGCGCTGACAACTTTCTGTACTTCACCGCTGACATTGCCTTCTGGGTCCACTGCGGCAGTAGCGACAAAGTTCCTGACATCGAAAGCATGTGGGACATCGCGAGAACCGGAATAACCCATCGTGCTGAGGAGGTCAGCACACAGTACCGGTTGATCGCAACTGAGCGAGTGCGTGCGGAGCTCAACGTAGTTCTGGGACCGTGGAGACCGGTCGGGCAGTCACCCGTCCAGGCGCGTGGGCGCTGTTTCTCGGTCACGGCGGACCCCGAGCTCGTGGCCGCCGTGGCGGAGCACGAGCGAAGCAAGAGCCAACAGCTTGTGATCTCGTGGGACGAGCAGCGGCGTCAACAACAGCGGAGACAAATGTGTTCGTTGCTTCTTAACCCGCTCCAGGCCACGGCTTGGTGGCTGCTGGACAACCCGGACAAAGTCAGTGAGGTATTGGAGGTCGCGAAGACGTTCCAAGAGGTTCAGAACATCCTGGAACCTGCGACCACGCCATCCGAGTCCGCGGGGAAGCTGGTCGACGAGCTTTTGACCACGAAAGACGAAGCGCTCAGGGCAGGGGCGATCCACACTTTGAAGAAGTTCTTTCTCTCTTACGGTCGGGAAGACCTGGCAGCTCAGCTACAGGTGTTCGATGACCAAGCTTGCGATACAGCTCGGCAACGGACGGGAAGCCCGACCTCACCTGACAAAGCGTAGTCCGTCCTGCGGCTACGACTCGCTCTGACGGTATTACGAACTTTGGTGGGGCGACTACCGTTCTCCGGCCGGACACGAGGCAGTGGGAGATTTCTGGCCGGAGAACGGTAAACGATCTGAACGGCCTGCCATTGTCAGACTGCTTGCAGAGACATTTCCGTCACCGTTGGACCAAAACCACGTGATGCTCATGAAGTGATCTCTACGTAAGGCTCGTCCGGTGGTGTGGGATGAGCACTCCCGGGTTTCTACGGTGGTCGACCTCGATGCCGGAAGCTGTATCTCGTCGAGCAGCTGGTCACCGGATCGGTGCTGTGGGCAGAGGACGTGGCCACGATCTGTAACCCCGGGTCGGTTTCGCCATGGAAAGCCGAACCACTGAGATCGGCACTGACCCATTACATGAGCTGACCTCGAAATCCATCCGTGTAGTGGCCGATCCCGCCGGGTATGACACCGTGGATGTGGACTTCTGCCGTCGGTTCGGTGTTGGGTGATGTCTTCGGGACGATCGCCCGGTTCCGGCACGACAAGCCGTTGCATCCGCGGGGTACCGTGTACGACGCTGTGCTGCGGCGGACCGGGTCGTCCGAGCCATGGGGTGTGGAGTGGCTGGACCTTCCGGGCGAGGATCACGGCGTGGTCAGGCTTTCCCGATCGGTGGGACTGCCACGGCCGCTGCCCGACGTACTCGGTCTCGCGTTCACCTTCAACGGACCCGCCGGTGATCGCCACGATCTGCTGCTGGCGACCACCGGTCTGCGCCCGGGGACCCGGTTCGCGTTGCTCCCGCGCCGGGACCCGTTCGCGGTGCCGTACAGTTCGCTGCTGCCGTATCGGGCGCCGCGGGGGTTGGTGCTGCTCGCCGCGATGCCGACGGCCGGTGCGGGGTTCCGGCTGTGCGCCGCCACACCGGCCGGTCGGTGGCAGGGGTTCGCGACACTCGAACTGAGCGGACGCACCGGTTCGGGACCGGACCGCCCGATCCGCTTCGACCCAGTACTCCACCCCTTGCCAGGACTGTCCTGGCCACCGGAGTTGGCAAGACTCAGGGAGCCCGCGTACGCGGCCGCACGCCGCACCGGACATCCGGCCGGGAACTGACTCCGTGACGACCTCACCGTCCGCCCCGGCCGGCGAGGCTCGGCACCGGTTCACTCGTCGGCCGGTACCCGATGTGTCCTTTGAACACCATCGAGTCCCCGATCATCGCTCCGAAGGCTGGGACCGGAGGAAAGCCGCGGTGTCGAAGTACGTGGCGAACCGGCGTATCCGACCTTCGTCGTCGAAGTTCAACAGCGAGGTCCCGCTGTATTCGATCGGCCGGCCGGTGGTGAGGGTGCCACGGGAGACCCACTCGAGTACACCGAGATCGCCGGACTCCATCACCCGGACGAACTCGGTGGACAGCTGGGAGAACTGGGAGCGGTATTCCTCCCAGAATCGGGTCACGTCGGACGTCCCCTCGTTGCCGGTGGCCACCTGCGGCCGCAGCAGTTCCGGATTCGGGGCGAACAGCTCACGCAGCTGGGAGCTGTCACCGGTGTCCTCGAAACTCCGTAGTGCGGTGGCGAAACTATCGGCCCGTGCGTGTGCTTTCGTCATCGCGCGGAGGTACCCGCGGCCGGCCGAGACAAACCGCCCGGTGGCGTGGGGCCCCTGGTTCACCGGATCGACCCACCGAGATGCCGGGTGGCGGTTCGCGCAGCCCAGCGATCTCGTCGCGGCCGGACGCGAAGAGTGACCATCCCATTGCTTTAAGCGTAAGAGCGATCCGAGTGATCTCGTTGCCCGTGTCGTTGTGAGTGACGGAGACGGCGACCGGGCAGCGTACCGATTCCGTCCCGATGACCGGCACGCGTTCAGGAGGTGCCCAGCACACTGCCCGGTGGCGGCCGCGCTCGTACGTCGATCCTCGATGCTCGTTTCGACGAATCCCTTGGGAACGCGAGCAGCGTGATGCTTTCGGGGCTTCCCGTCGTCGAGACCGGACCCGCGGGTTCCGCGTGGAGGGCGAGCGCCTCAGTTGAACTCGCGGACCTTGAGGGGCCGCACCGACTCCACGCACCGGTCCGTGCCTTCTCCGCTGACGTCGATCGAGTATTGACTTGGCTGGTCGCCCGTGAGGTTGTCGGCGTGGATGCCCGCCGAGGTCAACGACATGTTGATCATGACCTTGGTCGACTGCTCGAGCTTGAGGTTGGGGTCGAGATCACTCACGACGTCCGGGGAGCACACCAGCTCGTTGCTGGTGGTGGTGTCGTTACTGTTCACGGCGTCGATGAACTCGTCGAGGAAGTCCTGCACGATGGCGATCGCTTCCTCTTGGGTGAGTTCGGGTTCGGAGTCCGTTCCCGGTCCGGAGTCGTCGTCCGAATCGCCTGGTCCGGGGGGTGTCACATCGGGCCGGGTGGTACGGGCTTGAGGGAGGCTGTCAGGGTCGGGCCGGGGTCCGCGAGGTCCGGGTCGGCTGCCTTGTCGTCATCGTCGCCGGTCAGGACGAGCACCAGGACGACGATGCCGGCGATGAGAATGACCCCTGCAGGGAGAGGCCGACGATGAGACCGGTCCTCTTCTGTCTACCCGGAGGAAGGGGGTCGTTTCCCATGGGGTGCATGCCGTAGGGCGGCTGACCGGGGTACTGCTGTTGTTGTCCGTACCCCGGTCGGGGGTTCGGCGTCGGTCCGACGGGTTGGTCGGGATAGGGCGGGTGTTGGCTCATCGTGTGCTTCCCCCAGTGTCGTGGCGGCACAAGATCGGCGGCAGTGTAGCCAGGCGGCGTACCGAATCGGTCCGAAATCCGCAGATGAGCGACAGGATCGTAAAACTCCGCAGCTGAAACGCTTCTCGCAAGAAACGGACAAGGTGCACATGGGGGCCTGGGCGACTATGAGGCCACATGTGGACACGGGCCGACCGCTTCGGATCGGCCGCTCCTGCTCGGGGTGTCGCCTTCGTGAACCTGCGCGTAGTGGGAAGGGTCGGGGTGTCGGGTGTCGCGGTTTCCGGTTCGACGATCGTCGAGGCGTGCTGCCGTGTCGGCCGTGGTCGAGGAGGGGTCCTTCTTGGATTGCATCCTCGGATGTTCGCGCATCTACGGCCGTCCTTTCTTGGGGAATTCAATGGTTCACCGCGTACCTTCGATCGGTGGTTCGTATTCTGTTCTGGTGTCTGATTTATATGGATATCTCCCTGGTCGGGTGCGTATTTACCGCTTCGATATGAATGGTGGAGGAGTGTCTCTTTCCTTGTCGTGGTGACCCCTGAAGAATTCTCGGCCGAATCTTGACGGGTGGTTCTTCGTCTGTATCGACTGTTGATTCCGCTTCCTGTGGTGAGTGGCTTCGGAGGCTCGCGGTGTTCCGGCACCGCAGCCATCGTGGCTGGTGGTTCGGTGTCGCGTCCCTGGTCAACGGGGCTGTCTTCGAAGAATTCTGGATTAATCGGGTAGATGATTTCCCGATGTTGTTCATCGGGTGGGAAGGGAGTCGTCACCGACGTGGCCCAACCCTTTCCCAGACGGCTGAATGTCCCGCATCGGACACGTCGCGGAACGATCGGATGTCTTCTGTCTGTTACCCTCCACAGGACAGCGTTTTCGCTGGATTATGACCGGAGGGGCGAATGTCATCGGTGGGTTCCTGGTTGGACACGATCGCCGAATTCCCATTACCGGCCCTGTTGGGGGTCGCCGCATTATTCGGCGTAGCCGAGTCCGGCCTCGGAGTCGGGATGTTCGTCCCCGGTGAAACCGTGGTGCTGGTGCTCGCCGCGAGCATCCAGGGGAACGAGGCGCTCGTTGCGTTGTTCGTGATCGCGGGTGTCAGCAACTCCGTCGGCGACCATATCGGGTACCTGTTGGGCTACAGATACGGTGAACGACTACGGGACACGGCGTTGGTCCACAGGATGGGTGTCGAGAAATGGGACCGGGCCACCGTCGCGTTGCGCAAGTACGGGGCCGCCGCCGTCTTCCTGACGAGGGTCGTGCCCGTCGTACGGACCATCACGCCCGCTGCCGCGGGCGTGGCGAAAGTGCGATACCGTTTCTTCCTCCCCGCCTCGCTGGGTGGTGCCTACACGTGGGCCGCGGTGTATGTGACGGCCGGCGCCCTGGCCGGCGCATCGATCGGCCGGGTCGAGAAGGCCCTCGGCGACGCGGGGTTGATCGTGCTCGCGGTCATGGTGGTGGCCGTGGTCGTGGCGGTGATGTGGCGACGGCGCCGGCGGGCGGAGTCAGCCCTCGCCCCAGGGCGTGGCGAACTTGCGCACGGCGACCGTCATGGCCAGTGCGATGAGCACGCCGCCGGTGAGTAACGCGGCCAGCGACAACAATCCGGCATCCGGCCAATCCAGCGAGAGCGCGCGCGAGGCGTTGACCGCGTAGGTCACCGGGTTCACGATGGCGACGACCTGCAGCCACCTCGGCAGTACGTCGATCGGTACGAAGGCGCTCGAGGCGAACATCAGGGGGAACGTCACGAGGAACCCGATGCTGGACAGCATCTCGATGTTCCGCAGCCAGGTGGCGAGCGCGATGAAGATCCAGATGAGGGCCCACACGATCAGCAACGTCAGCAGCACCGACAAGCCGAGGTTGACGAATCCGCCCGCGGGGGCGAAACCCATGGCCAGCACACAACAAGCCGTCAACACGACCAATTGCATGAGCACCTTGGTCAAGTCCGCCAACGACCGGGCGAGCAGGACCATGACCCGGTTGACCGGCAGGGTGCGGAATCTGGCCACCATGCCCGATTCCATGTCGCGGACCAGGCCGAGTCCGGCCCCTTGTGATGACCCGATGCCGGTCGTGACCAGCAGCGCCGGCACCAGGTAGTCGATGTAGCGGACCCCCTCGGGAAGCACGGCGGTATCGACCATCCGGCCGAACACCTGGCTGAACAGCATCAGCATGATCAGCGGCTGGAGCAGGGTGAAAAGGGCGACCCGACGGTCGGCGTAGATCACCCGGAGCTGCCGGAGGAACAGCACCCACAGCTGTGATGAGGCCGTGGGGCGCGGCCACGATCCCGGGTCCGTGTCGGCTTGTGACGTCCGGTTCGGTGCAGGGCTGGCTCGCATGTCACTTCCCGTCGGTCGTGGTGCCGGTCAGCGCCAGGTACACGTCGTCGAGGGTCGGTTCGGTGAGTGTCAGCCCGGTGATGTCGACACCCGTGCCGACGAGCACACGCATCACCGAGCCCAGCTCGGCCGCATCGGTGACCGGCAGCGTGATGCCCCCGTTCCCGTCGTGGACGGGGGTGAATTTCCCGTTGCGCAACGCCGTCATCGCGCGGTGGGTGTCGGTGTCGCCGTCGAGCGTCAGGTGGATCGTGCGCGTGCCGACTTCGGCCTTGAGCCCCGCGACGGTCCCCGACGCGACGACCCGTCCCGAATTCAACACGGTGATGTAGTCGGCGAGGTGGTCGGCCTCTTCGAGGTACTGGGTGGTGAGCAGGACGGTGCTGCCGTCGTCGACCAGCGACTCGATGGTCGCCCAGAGGGCACGGCGGGACTCCGGGTCCAGTCCGGTGGTCGGTTCGTCGAGGAACAGCACACTGGGACGTCCGATCAGGCTGATCGCCAGATCGAGCCTGCGACGCATTCCCCCGGAGTAGGTTCGGGCGGGGCGGTGGGCGGCCTCGGTGAGTCCGAAGTGCTCCAGCAGTTCATCGGCGCGCCGCCGTGCCTGTCGTTTGCTCGCGCCGAGCAGCCGGGCGACCGTCATGAGGTTGTCTAGACCGGATAGTTGAGTGTCGAGCGCGGCGAACTGCCCGGTCACACCGATCCTTCGCCGGATCTCGGCTCCCTCACGTCGCACGTCGTAGCCTGCGACCTCGGCCGTCCCGCTCGACGGCGGGGAGATCGTGGCCAGGATGTTGACGAGCGTGGTCTTTCCTGCGCCGTTGTGTCCGAGTAAGCCCAGTATCGTGCCCTCGGCTACCTCGATGTCGACATTGTCCAGAGCCCGGACTGTGCCGAAGTGTTTGCTGAGTCCGCTCGCACGTATCGCGGTGGCGGCCACGATGTCCCCTCGTGTGTCGTGTTCTCGGCCTGAGTAGCGGGTGGGGCGGCCTGCGCTTGCCTGGCGTTTGTGCCGGTGGGAGCGTCCTCGCTCGATGTCCTCTTCGGCCGTGGCACAGAAGGCCGGAACAATCTTTACCGCATCATTCTTCCCGTAGCAAACTCTTGACTGCCCTTCTGAGGGGCTGTTAGTCTGCCGACAAGATCAAGATCTACTGGGTTTCAAGGAAGCGAATCGAGATTCTTTGTGAATCTGATCGATTTATTGTCGCTTGGCGTCCGGGTGGAATTCGTGGGCTGATTGGCGGACTAATGCGCGAGAATGGTGATCCTTCGAGAGGGTCCGAATCCACGCTCGTGTCGGCGGTTTCCCGGTGGGCGGAAATCGACGCCGAACGGCCAGCCTTATTCTTCGTCAGAGATCCGGAAAACGCCGCCGCGAATGATTCGCTGACTTACGGGCAGCTCTATGAAAAAGCGTGCGCAGTGGCGGGATGGTTGAAAAACAACCTGCCGCGGGGTTCCCGTGTCCTGCTGCTGTATCCGCAGGGGATCGAGTTCGCCGTCGCGTTCCTGGGCTGTCTGCGTGCCGGCATGATCGCGGTGCCTGCACCCCTGCCGACCGGCCGTGACCAGGAAGATCGTCGGATCGAGGGCATCGCGAAAGACTCCGGTGCCGTCGTCGTGATGACTTCCCGGAACGGGGCCGAAGCGGTCGGTCGCTGGTTGCGTGACACAGGCTCCTGTCGGTTGGATTCGTTCGTCACGGACGATGCGGAACCGTCGCCCGGTATTGAGGAATGGGGGAGTGAACCGGTCGACCCGGATTCGTTGGCCGTGCTTCAGTACACCTCCGGATCGACCAATGCGCCGAAAGGCGTCATGGTCAGTCACCGGGCCATGCACGTCAGCGTGACGAACCAGATATCCGCCCTTTGTCTCGAGTCGGGAATGCGCATGGGCGGCTGGCTCCCGCTTTATCACGACATGGGTTTGCTGGCCACTCTGGCGCCGGCGTTGTTCCTCGGTTCGTCCTGCGTCCTGCTCGACGTTCGAACTTTTTTGAAACGGCCTATCTCGTGGTTGAAACTCATTGATCGGTTCGACGTGGCGTTCTCCGCGGCACCGAATTTCGCCTACGAGATGTGCTGTAAGCGGATCTCCGACGAGGAGTTGTCCGGGCTCGACCTCTCCCGATGGAGGTACGTGGTCAGCGGCTCGGAGCCCATCCAAGCGGAGACGATGCGGCGATTCGCGCGTCGTTTCGCCGCCGTCGGGTTGGACGTGGACGCCCTGGTGCCCGCATACGGACTCGCGGAGACGGTCGTCTTCGTGTCCGCTGCGAACGGACTGCGCACCAGGTCGATGGGAGACGAGCGTGAGGTGGTCGGTTGCGGCCCCGTCGAGGGGTTGGAGGCCGTGATCGTCGACCCCGTGACCATGACCCAGCGGCCGGATGGGCAGACCGGCGAATTACTGCTGCGCGGATCGAGCGTGTGCGCGGGTTACTGGCAGAACGAGGCCGCTACGGAGGAGACGTTCCGGGTGGAGGTACCCGGACGCGGAACCGGGTGGCTGCGTACCGGTGACCTGGCGGCGCTGTGGGAAGGGGAGCTGTTCCTCGTCGGCCGGATCAAGGAGACCCTGATCGTGCACGGCCGCAATGTGCATCCCCACGACCTCGAGTACGAGGTGCGGCTGCATCATCCGGAGCTCGGCCACGTGGGCGCGGCCTTCGCCGTCCGCGCGAGCGACGGTGGCGCCGAACAGGTGATCCTCACGCACGAGGTGTCCGACTCGGTGCCCCGGGAACGGTTACCGGACCTGGCCGTCGCCATGCGCCGGACCGTGGCGCGGGAACTCGGGATCACGGTCGCCGGCGTCGGCTTGCTGCCGAAAGGCGGTGTACTCAGGACCACCAGCGGAAAGGTCCGCAGGCTCTCGATGCGAAAGCTGTTCTGCGACGGCACGTTGGAGCACGTCTACCTCGATCGAGGTGCCCGGGAACTGTTCGGCGCGAGACGGCGGAATGCGAGCACGACGTGACGGTGATCGGGACGCGCCCGCATGATCAGGCGATGATCGAGTCGGTCGCGGCTCGACTGGCGGAGGCGAGTGCCGAGCCCGATCAGGCGTTCCACCCGGCCACCGTGGCCGCATTGGACGAGCGTGACGAGTTCCCGACGACAGCGTGTCGGATGCTGACCGAGTGGGGACTGTCCCGGTGGTACGTCCCAAAGGAGCACGGCGGTGAGCTGGTCGACTACCTGACGTTGGTGCGTCTGGTCCGACTGGTCGCACGCAAGGATCTGACCTCAGCCGTCGCGCACGCGAAGACCTTCCTCGGTGCCGTCGCGGTGTGGTTGGGCGGTGACGCCGAACAGGCGAAGGATCTCGCCGCGCGGATCAACGACGGTGCCGTCGTGTCGTGGGCGCTCACCGAACGGCGACACGGCAGCGATCTGCAGGCCAGCGAGGTCACCGCGTCGGCCGTCGACGGCGGATGGCGGATCACCGGCGAGAAATGGCTGATCAACAATGCGACACGGGCCGATGCGGTGTGCCTGCTCGCACGCACGGAACCGGTCCCGGAACGCCCCTCGGGTGGGTTGAGCTTCTTCCTGCTCGACAAGTCGGCCCTGGCGGGTGGGGCCTATCGGCATCTGCCGAAGGAACGCACACTCGGCATCCGTGGTGCCGACATCAGCGGTGTCGCGGTCGACACCGTCGTACCACCGGAGGCCCTCGTCGGGGACGTGGGCGACGGACTGCCACTGGTCGTCCGTTGCCTGCAACTCACGCGGACGATGTGCGCCGGACTGTCACTGGGCGCGGCGGACCATGCGCTGCGGCTGGCCATGACGTACGCCTCGGAACGGGTCGTCTCCGGCAGTCGACTGATCGAGCTGGCGACGGTGCGTCGGACGTTGGGTGAGGTCGCGGCCTCGGCGCTGCTCGCCGAGGCGGCCTCGATCACGGCGGCGCGTGGGGTGGCCACGCTCACCGGAGAACAAGGCGTGGCGGCCCCGGTGGTCAAGGCACTGGTGCCGAACCTGGTGCAGGAGGGGATCGAGCGGATCGGCGAACTCCTCGGTGCCCGGGGGTTTTTGACCGACGTCTACGCCGACGGCAGCTTCGCCAAACTCGATCGCGATCACCGGATCGTCGGCATCTTCGACGGGACCACCTCGGTGTGCCGTCACAGTCTGATCGCCCAATTCCCGTGGCTGGTCCGCGGCTGGAACGGTCGAAGGTGCGATCTCGAGGGCGTGAGAGCCGCCTCGGCACTGCACACGGTGCCCCGCCGACCGGATCTCTCGCGGTTGAGCGTCGTCGCCCGCACCGGATGCAGCCAAGTGCAGAGTCTGCCGACGCTCGTCGAACACGTCGAGCGGATGGCGAGGTCCGGTGCCGTTCCCGACGCGGTGGCACGACTGGCCGACGCGGTGCGGTCGGCCGCGGACCGACTGCATCAGGAGCTCGCCGCCCAGCGGCCCTCCGCGGCAGGAGCGCCCGCCACCGCGTTCGAACTGGCCGAGCGGTACGAGCTCTGCTACGCCGCCGCGTCCTGCCTGAGCCTGCTGTGCTTCACCGAGTCGCCGACCCCGGCGGCCCATGTCCTGCGGGTGCGTGCGGCGCTGGCGATCGCGGTGATGAGACTTCGCGAATTCGACGAGGAGACGACGGACCCCTCCGCGTCGGCCGCCGATGCGTTGGAGGACCTCGTCACGGAATGGCAGCACACCGCGACGGT
>SMEH01000214.1_pt1 | contig 19369 bp, 13 predicted proteins | sample 2456361 | NCBI WGS metagenome assembly SMEH01 (sample SAMN10132587, study PRJNA489261) | soil metagenome | isolation source: day1 control-loamy sand soil ammended | place: USA | reverse complement strand
AAATTCCTCCATTTGGCTGTTAGGTGAGCTCCTAATGTAAGTGGAGCACCATACCACCCTCCTCTACCAAGATATATGCGATCCTGGTCGTTCACTATACCGTCACCATTCTGGTCTACGTACTTTATATCGCCTGGTGAAACCGTAACAAAAGAATGGTAAGGAGAATCATCTATATCATCTTGACTAGTGAAGAACCCATCACTTACTAAGCCCCATATTGCATCCAATGGTCTTCCTTCCGAGCGCTGATACTCATCATCTACAATTTCAGCACGCTTTAAGGCTTTAGTTTCATAATAGGTACCTGTAATACCTAAAGTCCAATCCACTGCACCGATAGCCTTGTTTAGGTTCACGTTGAAATCGAAACCAGAACGCTGATCTTCGTTGTAATTTACATATGGAACAAATGAAGACTCTGGCCAGTAATTAAAGAAATAGCTAGGATATAGATTGTTAAGTTGACCTACCAAACCAGTCATATTACTGATAAATGCATTTCCTGTGAAGGTAATTAAATTGTCAAACAAGGCTGCTTCTAAGCCCAAGCTAACTTCTTCTCTTTTAGCAAAAGTAAGGTTTTGGTTTTCTCCTCTTCTTGATTCTGTAGAAGGAAGCCCAGATCCGTCATTCCAGCCAAACCAAGCACCGCTTGGGGTATAAAGTATGTCATACAGCAAGAAATCGGGAATGTCCATATCGGTATGTAAAATACCACCAGTGACAGACAATTTCAGATGATTAACAGTAGAAGATGAGGCTAAGAAACCTTCATCGCTAAGTTTCCACCCTAAAGATACAGTTGGTGAGAAAGCTTGACGATTGTTCTTAGGCAACTTTGCAGAATGTATAAGCGCCCCATTAAAATCTACGAAGTACTTGTCTTTGAAATTATAACCTACATGAAGACCTAAATTTGCATTTCCATCTCGACGGTAAACAGAAGATGTAGATTGCTGATATATCCCTCCAACTAGCACCGCTGAAAAGTTATGTGTGTTGTTTAAGCTAGTATGGTAGTTAAACTGCCCTGAATAAGAGAGTGTTTGCCTATAAAGACTACCGTTGATATTTTGTTCACCAGTCTTAGCATCTTGACGAAATTTGGTCAAACTACCTATCATGTCTTTTCCAGCATAATTTGTCCATGAAACTTCATAGGTCGCATATTCAGGGTTGAATGACTGAATGTAGGTAGTATGATAATCTATTCCGAATAAAGTACTAAAAGAAAGCCCTTTTAATACCCTATTTAAGTCCGCATCAACACCTGCGTTAAACTGAAACTGTCTACGTGCAACGGTGCTCTTCCCGCCTGCATACGCATCAGCAATTGGGTTAGTCTGATGTAATTGAGAACCTCCCAACAAATATTTTCCATCAATAATATTCTGACTGTTGCGCACAAAGTTGTTTGATTCCTCATCGGTATCTTCAATCATATCAATAGGAATAAGTGGCGCATATCTGTGCGGTCTCAAGGTAGCAGCTCCGCCCCAATAATCGCTGTTGATCGTTTGCATGTTATGGAATATGGCGGCTGCATCCACCTTAGCAGATATGAAATCATTCAATTTCATATCCACATTTCCACGGATATTATACCGCTCAGTACGATTGCCTTCGGCCTCACCGAAGTTTAACAAAGAACCTTCAGATACAAATCCGATATTAGTATAATATTTTGCACGTTCGTTTCCGCCTGTAATTTCCATAGTAGCATCATAATAGCTATAGGCATCCTTCAAATATTGTGGATCATAATAATCCACATCTGGATATCGATAAGGATTTGTTCCTGCCGCATGATGATAAATATCTTCTTCGGAATACAATGGTGATAAACCATCATTAGTGCGTGCCTCGTTATATAAGGTCATGTATTCTGCAGATCCTAAGTATTTAGGATAGGCTACTGGTGTATTTAATCCTGCATTGGCACGGATATTTACTTTCTGCTTGCCTGCTACACCTCTTTTAGTAGTCACCAAAACTACTCCTTTAGCAGCTTTACTACCATATAGTGCAACTGCTGAAACCCCTTTCAAGAAAGTAATTTGATCAATTTCCATGGTGGCAATGCTAGCTAAATCTCGCGGAACACCATCAACCAAAATTAAAATGTTGTCCATACCCCAGATATTGCCACTTAGACCTGGTGCGAATGCACCTATATTGTCAAAGGCATAGGTAAAGTAATTTTTCTCAAGCAATTCTGGAATGTTCACATAAGACACCCCTGCCGGGAGTGCTGAACTTTGAACATCCCTATATGCCACCTGTACAGTTTCATACCCTGCTGCTGGCGCTAATACAATTTCTTGCAATTCAGCAGTAGCTCTAACGAGCTTTGTAGCATAGCCATCAGCACTGACCGATAGTGTGGTATTCATAGTAGCACTCATAGTGAAGTTGCCATTACTATCAGAAATAGCCTCTTCTCCATCCAGATCACTTGCAATTAAGGCCCCCTGTACGGGTTCACCTTCTCCCGTCAGGACCACTGCGTTCAAATTGATTTTCGATGAGTTTTGTGCCCAAAGCGTCATCGGCAAAAAGGCCACTAAAGCGCACAAAATCATTCCTAATTTTATATGTTTCATTATATCTTCTATTTAAGATTATATTGTTCTCACCATTACCATCCTGGATTTTGATAGAATTCAGGATAAAGATTCACATCAGCTACTTTTAGTGGCAACCAATAATGTTTATCCGTGAAGTTCCTCTGCAGAATCACTTTTTCATGAAGATTCACCACCCTATTTTCGGAAGGATCGACAGATGGGTCTAAATCGTCGGCACGATCGAATTCGATAGAAGTCTTGATCGTATAAGGCTCTTCGATAAGCAACAGCCATCGACGTAAGTCATTGAAACGATGTGATTCAAAAGACAACTCAACAGCACGCTCTCTTCTTAGTTCAGGAAGGAAAGCTTCAGTAGATCCAATGAATTGAGCTGCAACATGATCGACGCCAGCTCGGTCACGGATGGTATTGATAGCATCCACTGCCGATTTGCCAAATTTAGGCGAAGATGCTGAAGGAGAACCATATCCTACTGCTGTAGCTTCTGCATACATGAGGTAAATATCTGCCAAGCGCATGTAAGGAACCATAATATGGTGATTTCTGGAATAATCATCTCCTTTATCCAGTTCGTTGGCAGTTAGTGGTATAAACTTACGGTTAACATAGCCCGTACGGCTACCATATTGGACGTCTCTATAGCTACCGCCCGTATATAAGTTTGCCCACTTATCACCGGCAGCCCTGCCTCCCATAGAGCCTTGAACCACCATTACGCCATCGTAAAGAATATCGTTGTAGAATCGAGGATCTCGTCCTCTCCAAGGATAGTTAGGATCGTAGCCGGACACTGGATCTGCTTGGGTAATATCATCAGGCAAAGGCAAACCATTGGCCATTCCATAGAAATTCACATAATTGGCCGTAGGCAAGAACTTTATATCGCCATCTGCCACTACTGAAGGAAGATATTGCCTACTAATGCCCCAACGAGATGCATGAGCATCCCAATAAGGCGCTCTAAAAATAGCTTCTGTTCCACCTGGAATCCTCCAGTTTTGTCCTATGGTATAGAAATTCCTATAATATTCCTCAAAGGGTAACAATGCATATTGGGTCTGGCCACTTTCAACCAATTCCAATAACTCACCCAGTGCATCTGATGCCCTTTTGCCAAAATCAGCATTGTAACTTCTACTACCAGTAGATTCATAGTTCATAAGAGGGCTAGCAGCAAAAAGTAAATTTTTACCCAAATAGCCCAATGCCATGATTTTGTTAATCCTAAGCTCATTCTTACCAAGTGTTGCTCGACCTACAGCAGTATTATCCCAATTGATAGGAAGCAAGTCTGCTGCTCTTCTCAAATCTGCCGCCACTTTCTCTGCAGATTCGTGATAACTAAGTCTTGGCTCGGCCAATTGTTCGTCTGCAGGAAGCACGCGATCAATGTAAGGCAATCCTCCAAAATACTGGATCAACATAAAGTGGAACCAACCTCTGAAGAACAATAGCTGCCCTTCAATCAATTCTCTTTCTTCTAGAGTAGCATTAGTCATAAGGTGTAGATTGGCCAAACCAACGTTAGCCTTTCTAATACCATACCATGCCATGGGCCATAAGCCTTTAGCAAAACGATCAGCATTCGTATTCCAATTGCCCTTGTCCATCCAACCAGCTTGCCAACCGTCATGCTCTGACTGCCAGCCCCAGAAGTCGCCATTTTCTATCTTCACTCCAAAGTGAAACGTATTGGCTGTAGATTGTATCTCATCATCTCCCCAATTGAAAGAGGTAGTCCAATAGATTGTAGAAAAATTGGGGATACACATATACAGTTCTTCCGTAAATCCCTGAAAATTTCTAAAATTTTGGAAAGCAATTTCATCCGATATAATTGCATCTGGCGTTTTATCCAGATAATCCTCACACGATACTGCCACCAAGAGCATTGCCATGAGTAAGCAGCTCTTAAAAATGGCTTTTGTATAAGCTTTCATATATTATTTCCTTTTAGAATGTAACATTTAAACCTAGATTGAATCTCCTGGTGGTTGGGTACGCACCTTGAGAAGCCCAACCTGTTCCAGCAAAGTTTGACTCCCTGTCATCAGGCATGTCTGTCCACAACAACAAGTTGTTGCCACTAACATAAATCCTGAAACTCTGAAGGCCGATACGCTTTACAAAGTCAGATGTAAAACGGTAACCAATTTCCATGTTTTTCAACCTGAGATAAGAAGCGTCATAGAAGTAGCGGCTTCCGCTGTTATAACCTGCTGGTGTTGAAAGCCAACGGGGCATTGGCGTTTCAGGATCCACAGCGTCTTTAGACCAGTATGTTCCTTGCTCATATACCTTATTCATTTTGCCTCCCAAACTTCCAAACACAACTTGTCGTGTTACATTATTTACACCGTAGAACTGAACGAACATGCTTAACCCCTTCCAATCGAAACCAACACTAGTACTATATGTGTTCTCAGGTATTCCTGTAAATGCATATGGCGCACTATCGAAGTTGTCGATTACACCATCGCCGTTATAATCTATTATATGGAAGTTACCTGGAAGCTTTGCTAAGTTATTAGCGTTGTGGGGAGTACTAGCATATAGCTCGTCCCAAGTATTGTAGAATCCGCTGCTGATGTGTGTCCGTGCCTGACCAATGGCATATCCAGCTTGTTTTTGATAGTCGTTGAGCAACTTTGGGTCATCTCTTTCAATAACTTCATTTTCTGTATGGGTCATTGCAAATTTTGACCATACATTAAGGCCATTGTCGAATGTATGATTGAGCCCAAGCGTAATTTCATACCCTTGAGACTCCACGCGACCCAAATTGGCTACAGGGGCACTTTGCCCAAAATAACTTGGCACTGCCCTATCACCTAACAATATATCCTTTCTGTCTTCTGTGAAATACTCCACGGTACCATCTACTAACCCATCAAATAAGGTAAAATCCAATCCTACATTATATTTATAAGCCGTTTCCCAACGTACTGAAGGGTTACCTAGGCTGCCCACTCTATAATAAGTATAAGGACTTGCTTCACCTCCTGCTCCCATTAAACCTAACATGGCATTACCTCCATAAGCCCACTGGTCTGCAAAAAGCCATCTTCCATATCCTCCCACATGATCATTACCAACCTCTCCATAAGAACCACGTAGCTTCAATATATCTATAAAAGAAACAGATTTCAAGAACGGTTCCTCAGAGATATTCCATCCAACTCCCCCAGAAGAGAAGAAAGCGAATCGGTATTCTGGAGCAAATTGTTCAGAACCATTATATGCTCCGTTGTACTCTATCATATATTTGTTTCTATAGTTATAAGTGGCCCTAAAAACCCAGTCTTCCCTGTATCTTGGAACTTCACTATTTGTAGCCCATTGCTGACGGTTCATAAGTCCCATAAAGGAATAGTTGTGGTCATCGGCTATTGTTCCCGCATAATTTAACTGAAACTGATAAAATATTTTTCTAAATGTTCTATTGATTCCTCCTCCATTTACACTCCATTTTGCGCCTTCGTCATAGAAATCAAAATAGGTAGTACCTTGGAAATCATTTTTATAGAACATTTCACCTGTTTCTGGATCCATCCAACCCAATTGTAGTGCATTATTAGCATCGTTTACCCCGCGGCCACCTTCTCTAAATTCGTTGTCAACCGCTAAGGTTCCTGAAAAATCAAGTCCTGGCAGTATCATGTCCAAATCCTGATTCAATACGAACGTGGTGGATATATGAGCGTCTGTTATTTTTTCATAACCATTTGTTGCAATGATTCGCACAGAGTTTTGAGCACCTTGCTCATTCGGCAGGTAATACGCCCATGTACCGTCAGGATAACGAGGCACGAATACATCAGGTGCACCATTATAAGCGGCATCCCACACATTGTATTCATTCAAATTTACTCTAGGCCTTTTGCGTACGGCATACGTACCTCCTAAATTAGCCTGCAATTGTGTTGTAGGAGTTATCTGGAAATCCAAGTTACTCCTAAAGTTCATTCTGTTGTAGCCATAACCTGCTGTATAGCCACGGCCGCTATCGAACTCCCTGAACATATCATCTTCATTCTGAAAATCAACGCTGGCAAAATATTTCACCAATTCTGTACCTCCTCTGATACCTAAGTTGGCATTGAAGGCCATTGCATAATCTTTGAATAGCTCATTTTGCCAATCTACATTCGGGTAACGAACAGATTCATGCTCATTGGCGGGATAACGATACTTGTATCTAATGGCTTCTGGTATTATCTCATTCCAGCCATCAGGAGCTAGGCCAAGCTCGTATTCGATTGCACGGTTTCTCACCCCTATCGCATCGTAAGAATCATACTTACCTGGAAGTTTAGAAACCCACTTCAATGTGGAATTTGCTGTTGCTGTAATTTCAGCTTTCCCTTCTCGTCCCCTCTTTGTAGTGATGATAATTACACCATTTGCACCTCTTGAACCGAATACAGCAGTAGTAGAAGCATCCTTAAGTACAGATATTGACTCGACAGAGCTGATATCCATAACATTAAAGAAATCAGGTCTTTCAACACCATCTACAAGGATCAAGGGCTCAGCACTATTCCATGTATTACGTCCACGGATATAAATTTGTGGATTCTCCTGTCCTGGCATACCTGTACTAGAGTTAGTTATAAGACCAGGTAAGTTACCCGTAAGAGCAGCGCCAACGTTTGAAATACCACCAGTGCGCTCAAGTATATCTCCTGATACCTGAGTAACGGCTCCTACTACGGTTTCCTTTTTCTGCTCGCCATATCCAATGATTACAACTTCTCCCAAAGAAGTAATGTCAGGGATCAAAGTAACATTGATCGTAGTCCGGCTGCCAACAGCTTCCTCTACCGTCTCATATCCAATAAAACTGAAAACCAATACGGCTTCTTGAGAAGGAACACTAATAGCGTAATTTCCCTCTATGTCGGTGATAACACCCACATTAGCATCCTTTATTCTAATGTTTACACCGGGAAGGCCTTCACCATCTTCAAATGACACGACCTTTCCTCTCACCATGATGCTAGCCTGCTCATCGCTTAATTCAGCAGCCCACGAGGCTTCCGCAAAGAAAGCACCCCCTCCTACACATAGAAATGCATAAAGCACCATGTACAGACTTTTTCGTAGATTTTTTTTCATGTTTAACTTGTTATTTTAACTATTTAAATTGCCTTTTAGCCCTTATTCAACTGTGCCCTTATCGGACATGAATAAACTTGTACTCAATAGAGCTGAATCTTTAAGGGTGTTCTAACTTGTGTCTTTCTTCATCCGTTATTTAGTTATATAAGCAGTACTTTATTGTTAATTGAATCGATTACGAACCTAATCCCAACTCCCGCTAATGATCCCATATTTTCCATCACGCATTAATGAAACCCACCGTCGGCACCTTAAAATCTATCTATTGGGTGATTGCTATGACGCAATCGTTTGTTAAGCTTTAGTCCTTTTACTACTTTAAACCTTCACTTCCTTTGCCCTGATTTTGGATAGTGAAGTTCTATTGATGCTCTTTACCTGAAATGATGAAGTGATCTGATTAACACCAATACCTTCGAGTAATTCTGTATTGATAAAGACAAATATATCAGGCAACGTTACAAGACAAGAATTTTTATGTTACCGATACTATTCCCAATGTAACATTTGGCAAATACGATGTAACAAAAGCTTATCCGTATGTAACATACACCGCTATATTCTCTACAGAGAGCGTTTTTAAACAGGAACGTGAAGAAGAAATGACAACTTAAGCGCGAAATGAAATGTGTTTGTCACAAACGTAACATTTAAAAGTTTCTTGAAAAAGGGCTATTAGATGACTGCCATTAATAGTATAGGAGAGCTGAAAAAATGTTCTTGGTTAAAGGAAATTTCAAATCTAATCAACCTAACTATTGTGGTCACACCCTACCCTGAACCTAACGGATACGTACCCCTAGTCAATTGTGGACTAGTACATGTTCCTCTTCAATTAATTTAAAAATATATTCACCAAAACTATAAAAATAGTTGCATAACTAAATATTTAGTTTTAACTTGGTCAAAGTATTAAAATTGAGAATTTATGATTGAACTAACAAAAGCAGAAGAACAGGTAATGCAGATCCTCTGGGAGCTCGAAAAGGGCTTTGTAAAGGACATCCTAGAGAAATTTCCTACTCCTAAACCTGCATATAATACTGTGAGCACAATAGTGCGCATACTAGAAAAGAAAGGGTTTGTGAGTTACACAGCCTACGGGAAAACCCACGAATACTACCCCCTGATCTCTAAGGATAGCTACAAAAGCTTTACGCTAAAATCGATCATGGCGGGGTATTTTAATGGTTCTTTCAAAAATTTAGTATCCTTCTTTGCCAAAGAAAACAAACTGGACACCAAAGACATGGAGGAGCTACTGCGGTATATATCTGAAGAAGAAAACAACTCAAAAACACAAGATGGTAACGACTAAGCTATTGCCTAATTTTCTAGCCTATTCCTTAGAGTCTAGCATAATATTAATAATATTCTACCTTTTCTATTATGCCTTCCTTGCCCAGGAATCTACTTTTAGGTTCAATAGGTATTATCTGTTATTCGCTCCATTTGCAGCAGCAATCCTTCCTGTTTTATCCTTGCCAGCTATCTCCTTTTTGGAAACTGCTCAGATCAATACAACATACAATGTGCTATTGCCAGCAATTGAAATTTATCCTGTTATCACCAAGCATGTGGCATTTCCCAGCATGATGATGTGGATAGTACTAGGAGTGTATTCCATCGGATTAACTATCTCTGCATACGGTTTTATTCGGCAGATTTACTCTTTGCAAAAGTTAAAAACCCATAATGAACTAGAAAATTGGGAAGGAAATAAAGTGATCTTAACCAATGGCCTATACCCAACCTTCTCGTTTTTGAGAACGATCTATTATGATGATCAAACTCGTCTTCCTCAGGAAGACAAATCAATGGTACTTCTTCATGAATCCATCCATATAAAGGAATATCATAGTGTTGATATTATCATATCGCAGTTGCTTTGCACGATTTTTTGGTTCAATCCGCTATTTAGATTGTTTTTAAGTGCCATTCGGCTTAACCACGAATATATTGTAGATGCTAGGGTTTTGGCTACAGCAGGGATATCTGCACAGGCCTATAAAAAGAGCCTCGCAACAAGTGCGATTTTCTCACCTTACCTCAACATTGGAACTTTTTTTAATAAATCTCAAATTTTAACCAGAATGAAAATGATGAATCAAACCCCCAAATCAATCAAGTCAATTAAAATCATGGCTTTGTCAATCATTACAAGTTGCTTAGTCTTCGTATTTTCTTGCGAAAACAATGAAACAGGCTTAAGCAGCACTGAAAATGTGCCCATGACCGATCAGGAAGCAGCCGGTGCCTCTAATGATAAAACAAAAACTTCGGATGAGCTATTTACTGTCGTAGATGAACAACCCACCTTTCAGGGAGGAGGAAACGCTACATTTATGGAGTATGTAAGCAAAAACATTCATTTCCCAGAAGAGTTGCTCGAGAAAAATATTGAAGGGAGAGTATATCTACAATTTGTTATTGAGAAAGACGGCGCTTTATCGAATGTAGAGGTATTAAGAGGACTTGACCCCAGTGCTGACGAAGTGGCCAAGAGAGCTATCCAAGATTCTCCAAAATGGACTCCTGGAAAGCAAAATGGAAAACCTGTGAGGGTGAGAATGGTGATGCCAATCTCATTTAGTTTGTAATGAGACGCTTTTGCCTAACAAGGCTTAAACGAACTAGTTCTAATTAGCTATTTAATCAAGTGAATGTGTCTAAAGGGCCTAAAAGCGTTCAGGTAGCGTTTCTAGGCTTTTTGGTTTTTAATTCATTATTGACAAATCCAGTATACCACTGGATTTTAAGTATAAATCTATCCTATCTCCTCTCATTCAAAAAGTCTAAGATAATCTGAACCTGCGCCTTTACTCCATTAGCAAAAGCCTCTTCGTCAGGATCGAACATTGGATGGTGATTCGCATAGCCGTCCCCCACTCCCAACGTCACAAATGCCACAGGAGCCTTCTGTGCGTAGTAGGCAAAATCCTCACTCGCGGTCATCATGGGCGCTTCAAATACCTGATCTTCCCCCAAGATCTTAGCGGCACTTTTTCTGGCCAATTTGTTCAGAGCAGGATCGTTCATGATGGACGGATAACTATTGATGTACTCCAGCGCATATTCTGCCTTGTATGCCTCAGTAAGGTTCTCAATGATGGTTTCTACCCGCTCTCTCACCAGTGCCCTTGTTTCTGGTGTAGTAGTGCGTATTGTTGCTGCTAGTTGCGCTTTGTCGGCAATGACATTGGGCGCATTCCCTGCATGAAATTTCCCGATACTCAATACGGCCATTTCGCCAGGCACAGTATTTCTTGATACGATGGTCTGTAGCCCACCTACAACCTCTGCCCCTATCACGATCGGGTCTACACCCAAATGGGGCATAGATCCATGGGATCCTTTACCTTTTATAGTCAAATAAAAAGCATCTGATGTAGTAGAAGCGGCTCCATCAGGCAAAATCCCAATATGGCCTACCGGAAAATTAGGCAGCACATGCATACCGAAAAAAGCATCTACCTCGTCCAATACACCACTTTCAATAATGGACACTGCCCCCCCAGGGTGTTGCTCTTCTGCATGTTGAAACAGAAAATATACCGTGCCTCTGACCTTGTCTTTCATTTGCGATAAGGTTGCTGCCGTTCCGAGCAACATGGCGGCGTGCACATCGTGACCGCATGCATGCATTACCTCAGGCACTTGGGAAGCAAAAGGCAAGCCCGTCTCTTCCTGAAGGGGCAGTGCATCCAAATCAGCCCGAAAGGCCACTGTCTTTCCTGGTTTGGCCCCTTTCAATATACCCACCACGCTGGTTTCCGTAGGTCTTATTACTTCAATGTTTTCAAAACCTCCCAATACCTGAGCCACATAGTTGCTAGTTTCATACTCTTTAAATGACACCTCCGGATTTTGATGGATATGCCGGCGCCAAACGATGACTTTGTCTTCTGGGATTAATTCGACCCATTCGGGGTTGGATATTGCATGGACATCATCCTTTTCCATCGATTCATCGTTTATTGTTATTGAAAGTTGGTCATTTCCGCCCGTTGTTTCCGCAGTAGATCGACCAGGCATAAAGATCAATATGCCAAGCAATATTGGCCAAGGTGAAACAGGTAATTTCATAGAGTAAAGTTTTTCTATTCAACCGTACTTGCAGAGAATGGTTTTATGATTACCCGTAAAATTCCCACACTACATTCTCGTCCAAATTATGGATCATGGCGGTGGCCGGGCTGTCCGCGCCAAGTCCGGCCACCCACAATGCCCACGCACTGCGGGCTTTCTGCTCCCATCCCTACCGCTCCTACGTTCAAATTAATCATTCTCGGGGAATGAAGAAAATCTGAATTATAGGCGAAAAATTTTGAGATAGGAGAATAGGTTTTCACGCAGCGGCCGCAGAGTTGGGCGAACGAACGCAAAGGAAAGGCGTGGTTAAGCTGTGTTGGGAAGTTTTGAATTAAGTATTGAGCTGGAAAATGAATAGCATGAAAGGTATTATTCCCTCATTCTATACACACTCTGCTCTTTTGGTATAGCCTGAAACCTATTCTCCTAAATAATTCACGCTCACCTTTCAAATGCCCCACCCTTCCAATCTTTTATGAAATTGGACCAAGTGATGGGATTAAGGAAATTGTTGGGAGGAGCCTCGCCCGTAAGTTCATAAAGCCTGCTGTAGCGCATCTGATCGTAATAAAACTTATCCGACTGTTTTTGGACATTGAGGCTTTGCTGAATATTTTCTTGAGCCTTCCGCTTTCTCCCTTCTTTACGGTCTTGCGGCTGCAAAGACAAAAATGCGGCTTTGAACTCTTCAAGTGTAGGCCAAGGTAATATTACCACCTCATCTAGCATCACCGTATCGCGAACCATGACCTGTACAAGACCATAGTGCCTTTGCTCAAGGCCTGGCGGAACAACAAAGGTAGAGATGCGAAATCCCACATTGGAAAAAACTAAAGTATCCAGCTCGTTGGCCATCAAAGTAAAATGGCCATACTCATCAGTTGTGCTTCCTCTGCTAGTATGGCTTATGGAGATAGAAGCAAAGGGGATCGGGATTAAACTATCTGCTTCTACAACAATGCCTGTTATGTGCACATAAGCAGAGTCCTGCTGAGCACGAACCTCCGTAAGAAATATTCCAATGCATAATAGTATAAATATAAATTGTTTCATAGTATTTACCAGTATGGTATATAGACTATAAAACAAGGAAAAAGTTGGCTTTGATGCCGCTAATGTTCCCAGTTGTGCTTATCCAACCCTTCGAGTGCTTTGGTAATAAGGGCTATACAACTTGCTATGTCTTGCTTATGGGCCATTTCGATCACTTGATGTAGATGCCGTGTCGGAATGGATACTGCCCCAGAAATGGCGCCTCGCTTGCCCATTCTCTGCACACCAGCAGTATCGGTACCGCCGGCAGTAAGGATTTCTGGCTGCCACTTTATACCGTGCTTATTTGCGGTGTCCTTCAGAAAATCGACCATGCGATAATCACAGATAACAGAGCCGTCCATGATTTTAATAGCAGCTCCACCTCCTAAAGTAGTAATTTGCTCATGAGGCTGGGCACCAGGCACATCATAGGCAATCGTTGTGTCGATCGCCAAACCAAAATCTGGGTCAATAGTATGTGCGGCCACATTGGCGCCTCGAAGACCCACTTCTTCTTGTACAGTAAACACCCCATATACATCATAAGGAGGATTTTGCACTCGTCTAAGGGCTTCAATCAGAATAAATACAGAAACACGGTTATCTAAAGATTTGCAGTTGACACAATTGCCCATTTCAATCAGTTCCCGCTCTCTGGTGATAGGATCCCCCACTTTTATATATTTTTCTACTTCCTCTTTCTTCATCCCAAGGTCGATAAAATAATCGGTAGTGGTAGGCATCTTGGCCCTTTCTTCTTGTGACATCACATGAATGGGTTTGCTGCCCATAACACCAACCAAGTCTTTAGTGCCCTGAACGATTACCCTTTGAGCAGTAAGTGTCTTCGGGTCAAAACCTCCAAGTGTGTGGAAACGCAAAAAGCCTCCTTCATCAATATGGGTTACTATAAACCCTATTTCATCCATATGTGCTGCCAGCATTACTTTCTTACCTTCTGGATTTCGAACTCCCTTTATCAAAACAGACACGTTGCCTAAGTTATCAACTGTGAGCTCGTCGGCCAATGTCGACATCTGCTCAATCACAAGGTCTCGCACTTTTTTTTCAAAACCTGGCGCTCCAGGTGTTTCACACAATGTTTTCAGCAAAGCAATATTCAAGTTTTCCATATTGTAATAAATTTGGCAACGGATTTTTTTGATTCTTTTCCCAATAAAACCTCAGGATTTATATTTAAATATCCTATTAAAGGATCTCAAAATTAAGGCATTTTTAAATAACTGAAGAAGAGATATAAAGGGTCAATACTATAGAGTTATAGAGGAGATTGGACAGTCAAACCAAACAACCTTTGTTATAAAAAAAGCGATTGAGCATGTGGTGATGCTTCAATCGCTTTTAGTTCTAAAATCAGAATAGTTGGTAACAAACCTACAAATATGTAGAATTTCAGGGAACCAATGTTTTTAACGTTTGATCACTGAGTTGACATGCACAGTGCCTTCTTTAATATCATTTTGCGCATTGGTATAAACAAAGACAATATAGTCTTGGTCTCTCCAACGCTTTTCAATCCTACCGTCAAAGTTTTCCTTATATCCTACGATCACATAATCGTTTTCAAGATTCCCTCCTACAAAAATTACTTTCTGCCCAAGCTCCAGATGCGGTTCTGGGCCAGAATATGTTTTTGTTGGCTCGCATGACAAGAGCAGCCCAGCAACTAATGCGGCATATAAAGATCTTTTCATAACTGTCGTATGGTTTGATTCTATTTGAATAATCCAAAAGTAAGCGTTTTGTCACTATTATGGAAGCATTCCAACGAGCATGTAATTTCTAAGGTATAATTGCTCCAGAATATCAGCGGTCGGCTCTGTTATAAGTCAACATCCAGTCATAAATATCGTTGCATGCCGATAAATTATATGTCCTAACCCAAGCATTATGTCCCTTATCAGGATAAATGGTCAATTTTGGCGTGACTAAGGGAGGCGGACTGCATGTAAGGAGTGCAGATGTTTGAACTTTCAGCACCTCAAACAATTCTCTAAACCTATCGCATGACCTTATTTTTCTTCCGTCTTCTATATCGCCGTAGGGTTATCACCACTCCTACACTAATGATGACAAAGGGCCATAAACCCGCTAAAGCAACAAGGAACCATAAAAAACTATCCCAGCCTTTATAAATTGCGTCACCTACTTTAGAGAAAAAACTATTGCCAAAGCTGCTCTTCTGATAAAAACTAACCTCGAGGCTACTCATGGCCACATTGTCTTTTAGATATTTCATTCGCCGCTCATAAGACTCGATTTCACTACGTAGATTCCCCATCTCCTTTTCGAGGTTCAAAATATCTCCTACTTGCTTGGCATCCTTTAGCAGCTCTTTGTACCTAGCCTCCAATTGTTTCTTGATATCTATCCGAGCTTGCACATCGATGAACTCTTCGGTCACATCTTGCACATAAATATTTTTGCTCTCTAGGTCACCTGCATTGCCTTCTATTTTAGATAAAAGTAGGTCAAATTGATCTGCAGGAACTCTAATGGACAAATGATATTGTATCCGATCGCTATAATCATACACATTGTCACTTGAAATATACCCATTGCTTTGAGTCACCAAATCGATGATATGCTGCTTGGTTTCCATAACATTGGTTGTCTCGAAACGCACTTCCCCTCTCCTAATTAACTTGCGTTCTATGGCAATTTGGTCAGCAACATCAGCTACTTCCTCAGCATAGGAGTGTATTTCATGGCTAGCCATGCCCATCCTAGTATTATCATTGCCACAAGCTGTTATAAATATCAATACAATAAAAAAGATCGAAGCTATATTATATCGTTTCATATAATTGTTTAGTCTTTTATTTTATCACCAAGCCGCACAATTGTGTTCCAATTTCGGGTGGTAATAGCCCTGCCAAATATTTTCTCAAGCTCATCCATTCCTTTGGTCGATGAACCAACTGACAAATCAAACACACTACAAATAATATTATCTTTCACATCAATGAGCGTATAGGAGCCATCATCAGACTTCCAAGGCAAATCCAATGCCACCTGAGGCGGCTCTTTCAAGAAAGAAACGTACAGTCGAGTATCTTTGGTGACCTCAACTTTCTGAAATGGGTCTTTCTCAATGAGGGCTTTAATATCACTTCCTTTTATGATCCAAACGGGAATCACAAATCCAAATACCTGCTTGAGGTGCTTAGCAACCACCTCCTCCATCCGTGTAATAGGTGAATCATTTACTTCAAAAATCACGTTGCCGGAATTGAGCAACGTAATCACTTTGCTGAACCCTAGCGCTTCCATCTCCTTTCGAAGGATGGCCATCGGAACTTTGTGGTGCCCACCTACATTGATTCCTCTCAGCAATGTTACATAAGTTTGTTGTGCCATAGGTCATGCTGATTTTAGATTTGTTAAAGTACCTTTAATTTGAGACCTCTAAAAAAACTGATCCCGGTATTATTCCCTATTTTGAATGCTTACACTGATCATCCTATAACCAACTTCTGTTTTTAAAAATTGGTAACTATTCTGATAAAAGTCGCCTCGCCGCTTACCAGTAATTACAAGATTCATCACAGGGTATCGCCAATCCATTCCTTCTAGACAGTTATTGAAATATCGCTGGAATTCTGGTGCGGTATAAATATATGGATTGAGACTTTCTATAAAAAAGTCATACTCCACAGAGCCGTTTTGAAGTCTCGCCCATTCTTCATTTATAAAGGAGAAGTTTTGTTGAGCAAAAGCTTTTCCTGACTCCACAACCCATTTTCTTTCCTGATCCCAATAGGCAACCGAATCATGGGCTATATTTATCAGCTTCTTCACAGAAAAACCCCGCAACAAATCCGAAAAAAACCAGGCTTTAAAGTCGCATGTGAAATTAACAAAGGTATAATGACGCCCATCAACACCAAGAAAACTCATCTTTGTCGTTTCATCAGTGGGTGTAGCCCCCTTTGTTATGGAATAAAAATCCAAATCAAATTCCATAGGAAAGTCCTTGACGAGCATATTATTGGCTGTATCAATGAGGTGAGTTTGGCCTCCTTTCCACCGGAAATGTTGACATCCCGAATGCTTTTCATGTTTGTCACAATGTTTTCTAGCCCCTTTCAATGCCACCACCATGCCGTTCATTACCCTGCTCAACATATTATATTCGGCAGGAATAACCACCTCGCCATTACGATTCAACATCCCCACCCTATCGGTATGCTTATCATGGAATCTAATAAAACCTTCACTTTCGCAATCAGGAGCATTATCCCAAAAGTAGATACTGTCCCTCCCCACAACTTTCAAGTTCTTAGTGAGATAGTAGCTGTCAAATCCATCTGGAGTGGTTTCCATCACCGCCATTATATGCTCGAGTTGGTGAGCCATGGTCAGGCCCATAAACTTGGGTGGGATTACGGTTTCCCCAGCTTCATCCTTAAAACCTATGAGCGTGGTGTCGTTATTCCAAAATGCTGTCCAAACTTCATTATTTTGCGCATACAGCCCACTATAAAGAAAGAAAACGAACAACCATGCCAAGTGCTTCATCGGAAAAAATTAAATGACTATAAAGAGTAAATCAATGCCAAAATAAGCATAGAAGTTGAACTTAATAAAGGTTAAGCTCAATCTTTGCTCGCTCCCATCCTATGAGGGCTGTTTTACGGGTGCTTCCCCACATATAATCACCAAAATCTCCAGTAGATCGGATAACTCTATGACATGGGATGAGATAAGCAATGGGATTACTTCCTATAGCAGTTCCTACAGCTCTAGAAGCACTCGGCTTGCCTATGCTGTGGGCAATAGCATTATAAGTGGTCAAATTGCCCATAGGGATTTTGAGCAAGGCCTCCCATACTTTTAGCTGAAAATCGGTTCCCCTGAGATGAAGCTTAATTTTTGACAACTGACTCCAATCCCCCTGAAAGATTTGGAGGGCATTTTGTTGAAAAGGGTCAATTTCTTGAATAAAATTGGCTGCATGAAATTTTTGCTTCAAAACCTGTAATGCTTTTTGACGCTCATCCTCAAAAGCAATATGGCAAATGCCCTTTTCAGTCGCAGCCACTATTACGTTACCAAATGGACTTTGAGCAAAGCTATAGCGAATGGTTAAATGCTTTCCCCCGTGCTTATATTCTGCTGGTGTCATGCCTTCTATATTTACAAACAAGTCATGCAGTCGGCTGGTGCTCGATAGGCCTGTGTCATAGGTAGCATCAAAAAGGGTGACTTGCTTATTATCATCAAGCATTTTTTTAGCATGTCCAATGCTGATATACTGCAAAAATTTCTTTGGGCTCGTACCTGCCCATTCCGTAAACAACCTTTGGAAATGTGCAGGGCTTAGGTGCATTTCTTGAGCAATCACTTCTAGCGTCGGCTGTTCCTTGTAGTGCAGCCTTATATATTCAATAGCGGCCGCAATTCGCTTATAATTTAATTCCTGTTGCATATCATCTGATTTCCCCAAAGATCATGCTGATTTTGTTTCTATAAAATCCGAATCTTGCCTACTTTGCCAAAGGTATTTCAAGGTTAGTTTCTACAAGAAAGAATCTTTTCTTCAAAGATACTTTAAGTTTCTCCTTGACTTTGTATAACCAAAAGCATCGCCATGATTAAGAAATGGGTCCACCTCTCTTTTATCTACCTTATTGTTGTAGGTCTTTTGGGCATTTTCCTAAGAATGATGTTCTTTTTTCCCGTTGAAGGGGTCAATTATCGATATTTCCTGCATGCTCATTCCCATGTTGCCTTTTTAGGTTGGGTTTTCAATGCTTTGTTTGCTGGGCTAATTTTTGTCTATATCCCAGAAAAATCAAGACAATACCGCCTGCTATTTTCGTTGCTACAAATAGCGGTTGTAGGAATGTTAGTTACTTTTCCTATACAAGGATATGCAGCAGCATCTATTTCTTTCACTTCTATACATGTTTTCCTTTCTTGGTGGTTTGCTGCAAAGTTCATTAGAGATGTGCAAAAACACAAAGCACATTTTCATCGGCTTTCTTTGCCCTTTGTAAAGTGGAGCCTATTTTTTATGGTACTCTCTTCTATAGGCCCGTTTGCCTTGGGTGTCATTATGGCCAAAGGATTGTCAGGCCCCATAGCTAACTTGGCTATTTATTTCTACCTACATTTTCAATATGACGGTTGGTTTACTTTTGCGGTTTTTGGCCTGTTCTTTTGGTTGGTAGAAAAACACAATCTTCTCATACCGGCATACTACATCAGACGGTTCTTCATCCTATTAGCCACTGCTTGCATGCCAGCTTATGCTCTTTCTACCCTATGGGCACACCCACCCTCTTGGGTATATGCCGTAGGGATGGTTGCCGCTACATTGCAACTTTTTGCCTTAGCTTATCTTATCGTTATTATCAAAAAGCTCCGAACTCAACTAAAACCAACTCTTACAACTAGAACCAGTCAATTGTTTATCTTTGCGCTCATATCTTTTAGCATAAAGATTGTCCTGCAATTTGCATCCGCATTTCCAGCGCTGGCAGATTTGGCCTATACAGTTC
>SMEH01000406.1_pt1 | contig 19514 bp, 20 predicted proteins | sample 2456361 | NCBI WGS metagenome assembly SMEH01 (sample SAMN10132587, study PRJNA489261) | soil metagenome | isolation source: day1 control-loamy sand soil ammended | place: USA | reverse complement strand
CGCTGCTCGAGAACGGCGCCGGCGAGATGGGCGCCAAGATGACGGCGATGGACAATGCGACCCGCAATGCGGGCGAGATGATCAACCGGCTGACAATCACCTACAACCGTCAGCGCCAGGCGAACATTACCAAGGAACTGATCGAGATCATTTCGGGCGCCGAGGCGCTCTAGGCTGGCGGTGCGGCCTCCCCGCGCCGACCAGACAACAAAAGGACGAAAAAGGGCAGAGACGATGGCGAAAGCAGCGACCCCCAAGACCCCGGCCAAGGCGGCCGCAGCGAAAGCTGCGCCCAGGGCAGCAGCGAAGGCCGCTCCCGCGAAGAAGACTTCGACCAAGGCAAGCGCCGGCGCGGCCAGCCTGACCGCAGGTGCCGGCGCAAAGGGCAGGGTGCGCCAGGTCATCGGCGCCGTTGTCGACGTGCAGTTCGAAGATCAGCTGCCGCCGATCCTGAACGCGCTTGAGACGGACAATGGCGGCAACCGGCTGGTGCTCGAAGTGGCGCAGCATCTCGGCGAGAACACCGTGCGCTGCATCGCCATGGACTCCACCGAAGGCCTAGTTCGCGGACAGGAGGTGGTCGACACCGGAGCGCCGATCTCTGTTCCGGTCGGCCCGGGCATGCTCGGCCGCATCATCAACGTCATCGGCGATCCGGTCGACGAAGCCGGCCCGGTCAAGGGCGTGGAGATGCGCCCGATTCACCGTCCTGCGCCGGAATATGTCGAGCAGTCCACGGAAGCGCAGATCCTGGTCACCGGCATCAAGGTGCTCGACCTGCTGGCCCCCTATGCGCGCGGCGGCAAGATCGGCCTGTTCGGCGGCGCCGGCGTCGGCAAGACGGTTCTGATTCAGGAACTCATCAACAACGTTGCCAAGGCGCATGGCGGCTATTCGGTGTTTGCTGGCGTCGGCGAGCGCACCCGCGAGGGCAACGACCTCTATCACGAATTCATCGAGTCCGGCGTCAACAAGAAGGGCGGCGGTGAAGGGTCCAAGGCCGCGCTGGTTTACGGCCAGATGAACGAGCCGCCCGGCGCCCGCGCCCGCGTCGCGCTGACCGGCCTGACCGTGGCGGAATATTTCCGCGACCAGGGCCAGGACGTGCTCTTCTTCGTCGACAACATCTTCCGCTTCACCCAGGCCGGTTCGGAAGTGTCGGCGCTGCTGGGCCGCATTCCTTCGGCCGTGGGCTACCAGCCGACGCTCGCCACCGACATGGGCGCCCTCCAGGAGCGCATCACCACCACTACCAAGGGATCGATCACTTCGGTGCAGGCCATCTACGTCCCGGCCGACGACCTGACCGACCCTGCTCCGGCGACTTCGTTTGCCCATCTGGATGCGACCACGGTGCTCAGCCGCGCCATTTCGGAAAAGGGCATCTATCCGGCGGTCGACCCGCTCGACTCGACCTCCCGCATGCTCGACCCGATGATCGTCGGCGAGGAGCACTATCAGGTTGCGCGCCAGGTGCAGTCGATCCTGCAGCGCTACAAGTCGCTCCAGGACATCATCGCCATCCTTGGCATGGACGAGCTTTCCGAAGAGGACAAGCTGACCGTGGCGCGCGCCCGCAAGGTGGAGCGCTTCCTGTCGCAGCCCTTCTTCGTGGCAGAAGTGTTCACCGGCTCGCCGGGCAAGCTGGTCGATCTGCAGGATACGATCAAGGGCTTCAAGGGCCTCTGCAACGGCGACTACGACCACCTGCCGGAAGCCGCCTTCTACATGGTCGGAAACATCGACGAGGCTGTCGAGAAGGCGAAGCGCCTGGCCGCCGAGGCGGCGTGAGCAGGAAACGGTCAACAGTGAACGGTGAATGGAGGTAGGGAATAGAAGATGATGAATCGGTGGCGGTCGCGTCGACCATCGCCATTCACCACTCACTATTCACTAGATTGGCATGGCTGAATCCTTCCAGTTCGAACTTGTGTCGCCGGAGCGCCTGCTCGTGTCGGAGCAGGTTGAATCCGTCGTCATCCCCGCCGCCGACGGCGAAATGACGGTCATGGCGCGGCATGCGCCGGTCATGACCACGGTCAAGGCCGGCGTGGTCACGGTGAAGTCCGCCTCCGGTAATGAAGAACGCTACGTCGTTTTCGGCGGTTTCGCCGATATCCTGCCCTCGGGCTGCACGCTGCTGGCCGAATCCGCCGTGTCTGTGAAGGAAATAGACCGTTCGGACCTCGCCCGGCGCATCCAGGAGGCGAAGGAGGACCTCGCCGATGCAAAGGACGATGCGGCGCGCACCAAGGCGGAAGCCTTCCTGCATCAGCTCACCACGCTTGAAGGCGCGATCCTGCCGGCATAGGGCCTGTCATCACTCACCATCCATGAAAGCCGGGGCGATCCCGGCTTTTTCTTTGCGGAATCGAGAGTTGGATCTGGCGTGGCGGCCTCGCTACGCCGGTAGCGGAACATCGCTGGATCGACCCGCCGGCCTTAAGCGCAACCCTGCAGCTTCGCAGGGGGACGGTTACGGGTGTGAAAATTGTTGCGGAACATTTGAAGCTGTTTCGTGGCCTGCTGCATGGCGCCAGCAGAAAAATCCCCCTACACAGGCTGGCTGCGCAAAGCATGCCGGCGCTCGGAGGGATGGAGCGGCCGAATCTGGCTGGGACAAGTCACTATCCCGGCTTTCGCTCAAGGGAGGAAGCCATGCTCGAACGCTTTTTCAGGCTTGCCGAGAACGGCACTACCGTGCGCACCGAGGTGATCGCCGGCCTGACGACCTTCCTCACCATGTCCTACATCATCTTCGTGAATCCGGAGATTCTGTCGTCGACCGGCATGGACCGCTCCTCGGTCTTCGTGGCCACCTGCCTGGCCGCCGCACTAGGATCGGCGGTCATGGCCCTGCTCGCCAATTGGCCGATCGGCATGGCGCCGGGCATGGGGCTCAACGCCTTCTTCGCCTTCACAGTGGTGGGCGCGCTTGGCTTCTCCTGGCAGCAGGCACTTGGGGCGGTTTTCATCTCGGGCATCATCTTCGTGCTGCTGACCGTCACCGGTGTGCGGAGCTGGTTGATTGCCGGCATCCCGCAGTCGTTACGCAGCGCCATCGCCGCCGGCATAGGGTTGTTTCTAGGCATCATAGCGCTGAAGAATGCCGGCATCGTGGTCGACAATCCGGCAACGCTCGTCGGCCTGGGCGATCTCAGAGGAACCGGGCCGCTCCTGGCCATAGCCGGCTTCTTCGTCATCGCAGCGCTCGACGCCCTGCGCGTGAAAGGCTCCATACTGATCGGTATCCTGGCCGTCACCGTCCTCTCGTGGATCACGGGGGTGAGCGCCTTCAACGGGGTGGTGGCGATGCCGCCCAGCATTTCGCCTACTTTCCTGCAGCTCGACATTGCCGGGGCGCTGCACGGCGGCCTGGTGCATGTCATCCTCGTCTTCGTGCTGGTCGAGGTGTTTGACGCCACTGGAACGCTGATCGGAGTCGCCAAGCGGGCCAGATTGATCGAGAAGGGCAAGCCCAATCGCCTCGGCCGCGCCTTGCTCGCCGATTCCACGGCCATAGTCGCCGGCTCCCTGCTCGGCACCAGCAGCACCACCGCCTATGTGGAGAGCGCGTCAGGCGTGCAGGCGGGCGGCCGTACGGGCCTCACCGCGCTCGTCATCTCCGCTCTTTTCCTTGCGTCCCTCTTCATCTCGCCGCTGGCGGGCTCGGTGCCAACCTATGCGACGGCGCCGGCCCTGCTCTATGTGGCCTGCCTCATGATGCGCGAACTGGTGGAGGTGGAATGGGAAGAACTGACCGAGGCTGCCCCTGCAGCCATCACGGCGCTTGCCATGCCCTTCACCTATTCGATTGCCAACGGCCTTGCGTTCGGCTTCATCTCCTATGTCGTGCTCAAGGCGCTCACCGGCAAATGGCGCGACATTCACCCCGCCACCCTGATCGTGGCGGTCCTTTTCATCATCCGCTTCGCCTTCTTTGCCGAATAGGACGGCTTGGCGCGCCGTGGTCAGATGGCCTCGCCGCGCAGCAGGCGCGGTGTGTTGCCGGCCAGGCCGGACGCCTGCCTGATGAAGAAGTTCTTCAATCGCGGCATGCGCTCGACCAGCCCGAGACCAAAATCGCGCACTGCGCGGACCGGAGCGATGTCATTGGAGAAAAGCCGGTTTAGCACGTCTGTCATTATGCCCATCTGAACCGTGTCGAAGCGGCGCCATTGCTGATAGCGCTCCAGCACGTCGAGCGCGCCTATGTCCTGGCCGAGGCGATCTGCCTCGACGATCACTTCAGCGAGCGCGGCCACGTCCCTGAAGCCGAGATTCATGCCCTGGCCTGCAATGGGATGGATGCCATGCGCCGCGTCGCCGGCAAGAGCGAAGCGAGGAGCCACGAAGGCGCGCGCCAATGTGAGGCCGAGCGGCCATGCATGGGGCTTGTCGGCTACCCTGATCTCGCCGAGCCTGAGGCCGAAACGACGCTCCAACTCGGCTTCGAACAGCAGATCGTCCCCATTGACCAGCCTTTCGGCTTCTTCCGCGCGCTCGGACCAGACGATCAAGGACCGGTTCCTGCCTTCCATGGACGGTTTGAGCGGAAGGATGGCAAAAGGACCCGCGGGCAGGAAATGTTCCTCGGCGCGGCCATTGTGCGGCCTCTCGTGCTCGACTGTGCAGACGATTCCAGACTGGCCATAATCCCATTTCACCGTCTGGATACCCGCCATGTCGCGCAGACGCGATCTCACGCCGTCGGCTGCAACAAGCAGGCGCGTGCGCAAGGTTGCGCCGTCAGCCAGATGTACTGTTGCGCCGCCGCCATTGGCATCGAAGCCCTGCACCGCAACCCCTTCGATAACATCGATGCCGAGCCGGGCGGCTTCGGCGCGCAGAGCGCCGTTAAGATCCCTGTTGGCAATCATATGGGCGAATGGTTCACCGGGAGCGACCTCGCCGCTAAAGGTCAGGAAAACAGGGCGAACCGGATCGCCGGTGCGGGAGTCGGTAATGACCATTTCGGTCATGGCCTGGGCATTTGCCGAAACGGCTTCCCAGACGCCGAGGCGCTCCAGCATGCGGCACGCCGCGGCCGCTATCGCCGAGGCGCGGTTATCCTTTTGCCAGCTTCCCTCCGGCGCAGCGTCGACGATAGCAATGTCGAGGTTCGGGCGTGCCTGCTTCAGCGAAACCGCGGCGGCAAGGCCGACATAGCCGGCGCCCGCTATCAGAATGTCGAGTTTCGAAGCATGGTCCGTCATCGGCACTCCTCCATTTCACCTGTGGAAACGAAGTCCTCTGGCGCAATCGCCGTTCCGCCTCTTGACGGCCTCCGTATCCTGTCCGAAACCCTGCCGCGCGTCCGAACGGGGAAGCAGCATGACGGCAATGGACGAACTGCTTGGCATTCTCGACCTGGAGAGGCTGGAACACAACCTGTTCCGTGGTCGCAGCCCCAATCTGGATTGGCAGCGCGTCTTCGGCGGACAGACCATAGCCCAGGCGCTGGTCGCGGCGCAGCGTACCGTCGAGCCTGATCGCCATGTCCATTCCCTGCACGGGTATTTCATGCGGCCGGGCGACACCAAGGTGCCAATCGTTTACGAGGTGGACCGCATTCGTGACGGCGGATCCTTTACGACACGCCGCGTCGTGGCCATACAGCATGGTCACGCGATCTTCTCGCTCGAAGCCTCCTTCCAGGTGGAGGAAGAGGGCCTGGAACATCAGTTTCCCATGCCTGACGACGTGCCCGGGCCTGAAAAACTGATGTCGCAGCGCCAATTGCTGGAAAAGTATTCAGCCGCGGTTCCCGAGGGCATCCGGCGCTACTGGGAGCGGGAGCGGCCGATAGAAATGCGCCCCGTGATGCTGAAGCACTACACCAGCCGCGAGAAATTGGAGCCGCGTCAGCACATATGGATTCGCACCACTGGCCCGGTACCTGCGGACCGACAGATGCAGGCGGCGGTGCTGGCCTATCTCTCCGACATGACATTGCTGGACACGTCCACCTTCGCGCATGGCAGGGCCATCTTCGATCGGGACATACAAGCGGCCAGCCTCGACCATGCAATGTGGTTTCATCGGCCCTGCGCACTGGACGACTGGCTGCTCTACGCGCAGGACAGTCCGTCGACGCAAGGAGCACGGGGTTTCACCCGCGGGTCGCTGTTTACGCGGGACGGCACGCTGGTGGCTTCGGTGGCCCAGGAAGGGCTTATCAGACTCAGGCGTTGATGCTGCCCGCAGATTAGGCATTTTGGATATTTCGCCTAATTTTTGATCGTGGCCTAGGTCGGTTTCGCGGCCGCCAATTCCTTCTGCGGGAAATATTGCTTTTCCATCAGTAGCTTAGACTCTCCTGCCGGTAGTTGGCACGGAGCTTGAATATTGCCCCTTGCTCCGGCCCGCGTGCGGGCCGGTGAAATCATGCGGGACCCGCAACAGCAAGGGGCGAACCTGATGAAAATGGTGATGGCAATCGTAAAGCCGTTCAAGCTCGATGAGGTGCGCGAAGCGCTTACCGCAACGGGCATACAGGGCCTGACCGTAACGGAGGTCAAGGGCTACGGGCGGCAGAAGGGGCATACGGAGATCTACCGCGGCGCCGAATATGCCGTGAGCTTCCTGCCCAAGATCAAGATCGAGGTCGCCGTCGCGGCGGACATGGTCGACAGGGCCGTGGAAGCGATCGCGAATTCGGCCCGGACGGGCCAGATCGGCGACGGCAAGATCTTTGTCTACGGCCTCGATCAGGCGGTGCGCATCCGCACCGGCGAAACCGACGCCGACGCGCTTTGAGCTGCGAATCAATTCTCAATGGAGAGATCAATGAAACTGCTTTTTCCTTCCTGGACCGGGCGGTCTGCCCTGCTCGGCGCGCTCGCGGCGACGCTCGGCGCAACGGCGGCTTCCGCCCAAGAAGCCGCACCTGAAGCCGTGCTCGATACAGGCAACACCGCCTGGATGCTGACGGCCACGGCGCTGGTTCTGTTGATGACCATTCCCGGGCTGGCGCTGTTCTATGGCGGCATGGTGCGCAAGAAGAACGTGCTGGCCACCGTCATGCAAAGTTTTGCAGTGTGCTGCCTGATGTCGGTGCTGTGGTTCGTGATCGGCTATTCGCTCGCCTTTTCGGAAGGTACGGCCTTTGTTGGCGGCCTTTCAAAGGCATTCTTCGCCGGTATTACGGTCGACACGCTGTGGGCGCCCGGTGTCGCCAACATTCCTGAATATGTGTTCGCTACGTTCCAGATGACCTTCGCCGTCATCACGCCGGCGCTGATCGCGGGTGCGTTTGCCGAGCGCATGAAGTTTTCGGCGCTGCTCATTTTCATGGCGCTCTGGCTGCTGGTCGTCTACGCGCCGATCGCCCATTGGGTGTGGGGCGGCGGCTTTCTGGGCTCGGCTGGCGTGCTGGATTTCGCCGGCGGCACGGTCGTCCACATCAATGCTGGCGTTGCCGGCCTGGTGTGCGCGCTGGTGCTTGGCAAGCGCGAAGGCTACGGCTCGGTCAACATGGCGCCGCATAATCTGGTCTACTCGGTCGTCGGCGCTTCCTTGCTCTGGGTCGGCTGGTTCGGTTTCAATGCGGGTTCCGAACTGGCGGCGGACGGGCTTGCCGGCGCCGCCATGGTTAATACGCAGGTTGCCGCCTCGGCGGCTGGCCTGGCCTGGATGTTCGCCGAGTGGCTGGTCGCCAAGAAGCCGTCCGTCCTGGGAATCATATCGGGCGCTGTCGCCGGTCTCGTCGCCGTCACCCCGGCGGCCGGCTTCGTGAACCCGACCGGCGCCTTCATCATCGGCATCGTTTCCGGCATCGTCTGCTACTTCGCTGCGGTCAAGGTGAAGCACGCCCTGGGCTATGACGACTCGCTGGACGCCTTCGGCGTACATGGCGTTGGCGGCGTCGTCGGCGCCATACTGACCGGAGTGTTTGCCGATCCGGCCATCAACAGCCTGAGCGCCGATGCATCGGTGCTCACGCAGCTATACGGCATCGTCTTCACCATCCTGTGGACCGCGATAGCCACGGCGGTAATCCTCTACCTCGTCAAGGCGATGGTCGGCCTGCGCCCGACCGCCCAGGAGGAGGTCGAAGGGCTGGACATCACGCAACATGGCGAGGTGGTGCAATAGCGCTCACCCGCCTTGCGCCGGCGTTCTTTCCCCGCCGGCGCACCCCCGTGACCCTCTGGCTGCGAGGGCGGCATGGCCAACCATCCGGTCGGTCTGGCATGTTTGCCACCGGCGGAAAAGATGGAAAGATCGGTGCTCACGCAGCCAGAATGCCGAGGGTGCCGGAATGCCGGTTACATGGGATGATCTCACGGGCGAGGAGCGCACGGCGCTCAAACGCATGAACAGGGGTCCCTATTCCGACCTTTCCCCCGCACTGACCGAGCGACTCATGTCGCTGGGCCTTGTGGTGCAGCGGCCCGGCGGCCCGGGCATCAGCCGGGAGGGACGGGAACTGGTGATCAAAACCCTGCTTGCTGCTCGCCAGGACCCCGCCGACTGACAGGCAATCCCAGGCGGAAGCCCTCTTAAAGACCCCCAAATTTCGCATGGTTAAAGCCCCCTTAACCTTCGCGGAAATAGTCTGGCGGCCGAATCCGCCCGAGGCGTTAGCCGCCTCGGTGACGGGGCACGACAGACGAGGACCAGCATGCGTTCAGGGGCATCGACGCCGCTCGCGCTCACCGATTCGGTACAGGGCATCAGGACGTTCGCCAGGCGGCAGATAGGGCGGCTTGCCGGTCTCGTCCTGTTTGCGGCCGTCGTTTTCGCGGTGGCTAGCCTTGCCACCTGGAATGTTGCCGACCCTAGCTTCTCGCACGCCACCGACAATGTCGTCACCAATGCCATGGGCTACCCCGGGGCGGTGTTTGCCGACCTTGCCATGCAATTCTTCGGGCTGTCCTCGGTGGCTGCGCTGGTGCCTGCCATTGTCTGGGGCTGGTTTCTTTTCTCCGCCCGCGGCGTGGACAAGCTGCCTCGGCGCGGGCTTGCCTGGTTCGGCTTCTCACTGCTGACGGCGGCGATGGTGGGCTGCATCTCACCACCGCCGACCTGGCCTCTGCCCTCGGGCCTCGGTGGCGTATTCGGCGACATGGTGCTGCGCATTCCCGGCGGCCTCCGGGGCAGTTATCCTACCGGACTGTTCGCCGCCGTGCTGGCTGCCCTGCTTGCCGCACCGGCCCTTTGGTTGTTCGTCTATGGCTCGGCGCTGATCTCGCGGCGCAACGGGTACGCCGTTGTCGAGGAACCGGTGCGCCAGGAGCCGGTCGATGCCGATTCGATCCTGTTCGAGAGCGAAGACGAGGACGACGAGAACGAAGGCATACTCGCGCTGGGAGCCGTCACGCATTGGTGGTTGTCGCTGCGTGCCTGGATGCGCCGCCGTTCTGCCGCCCGGCGCCGAGACTATGGAGAGTTCGAGCTGCCGATGGAGCCGCAGCCCAGCGCCTGGCGCCGTGCTGCGGAGCGCGTCGAATCGGCAGAACGTGCCGAAGCCCGCCTGAGCCTCGACGGACGTGCCCGTGTCGAACCCGAATTCTTCGCCGCCGTAGTGGGTGAGGGCGCCCCTTCGCTCGATCCGGAGGATGAAGCATTTTTCGACGATGACGACGATCACGATCGCGTTCAGCATCCGGCTCCTGCCGCGCCGCAGGTGCGATCCTTCCGTTCGGAGGCGTCTACGCGGGTTGGTGCGCCGGCGCCGCGGCCGCAGCAGGGCAGTCGTGTACAGCGGGAGGCGCAGGCCTCGCTGCTTGCCTCCGGCCATTTCGAGATGCCGTCGCTCCATTTCCTTTCGGAGCCGAAGAATGTCGCCCGCGACCTAAGCCTGTCCAAGGAGGCGCTGGAGCAGAATGCCCGTCTGCTGGAAGGCGTCCTTGAGGATTTCGGCGTCAAGGGCGAGATCATCCATGTAAGCCCCGGCCCGGTCGTCACCCTTTACGAGTTGGAGCCCGCGCCGGGAATCAAGTCGTCGCGTGTCATCGGGCTCGCCGACGACATCGCCCGCTCGATGAGCGCGATCTCCTGCCGCGTCGCAGTGGTGCCCGGGCGCAATGCCATCGGCATCGAGTTGCCGAACGCACGCCGGGAAACGGTCTATCTGCGCGAAATCCTCGCCAGCCGCGACTTCGAAGAAACGAAGGCGAAGCTGGCCCTTGCCCTTGGCAAGACCATCAATGGCGAAGCCGTCATTGTCGACATCGCCAAGATGCCGCACCTGCTGGTGGCCGGTACAACGGGTTCCGGCAAGTCCGTCGCCATCAACACCATGATATTGTCGCTGCTTTACCGGCTCAGGCCGGAAGAATGTCGACTCATCATGATCGACCCGAAGATGCTGGAACTCTCGGTCTATGACGGCATCCCGCATCTGCTCACGCCCGTTGTCACAGATCCGAAGAAGGCCGTCGTCGCCTTGAAATGGACCGTGCGCGAGATGGAGGACCGGTATCGCAAGATGTCCAAGGTCGGCGTGCGAAACATTGACGGCTTCAACCAGCGGGTCGCGCAGGCTGCCAAGAAGGGCGAGTCCATCCGCAGAACGGTACAGACGGGTTTCGACCGGCAGACGGGCGAGGCGATCTACGAGACGGAGGAACTCGACCTCCAGCCCATGCCCTATATCGTGGTCATCATCGACGAAATGGCCGACCTGATGATGGTCGCCGGCAAGGACATAGAAGGCGCGGTACAGCGCCTCGCCCAGATGGCCCGCGCCGCGGGCATCCATGTCATCATGGCCACCCAGCGCCCGTCGGTCGACGTCATTACCGGTACGATCAAGGCTAACTTCCCGACCCGCATCTCCTTCCAGGTGACGTCGAAGATCGACTCGCGCACGATTCTGGGCGAGCAGGGCGCGGAACAACTGCTCGGCATGGGCGACATGCTCTACATGGCCGGCGGCGGCCGCGTGCAGCGTGTCCACGGGCCGTTCGTATCCGACGACGAAGTCGAAAAGGTTGTTCGGCACCTCAAGACGCAGGGCGTGCCTGAATATCTCGATGCCATCACGGAGGACGATGACGAGGACGACGCGCCTTCCGGCAAGGGTGGCCACGGCGGCAATCTGGAGGATTCCGACGATCCCTACGATCAGGCTGTCGCCGTTGTCCTGCGGGATGGCAAGGCCTCGACCAGCTATATCCAGCGCCGCCTCGGCATAGGCTACAACCGTGCCGCCTCCATCATCGAGAGAATGGAGAAGGAAGGTATCGTCGGCCCGGCCAACCATGCGGGCAAGCGCGAGATACTGGTGCCGACCGAAGAGGACAAGTTCTAGGCGACCACAGCCGGGCGGCAGCCATGCCGGAACCGGAAGGCACGGTGGGGTGTTGAAGGAAGCCTATGCCAAACTTAGGTCCCAATGGGAGGCCAAAGACAATACGAACAAAACCAAGAGAGACCGGCATGAAAGACTTCGCTTCCCAATCCGCCGGCGGATTTTCCCTCACCCGCCGTGAACTGCTTGGCTTTGGCCTGGCCTTTGCCGGTGCCGCGGCAATCAACCTGGTGCCTGGCCTCAATCCGGTGGCCTCGGCGCAAGCCGCCGTGCCTGAGGTGGCGCAACGCATCGCCGATCATTTTTCTTCCGTGCGGACTATGGCCGGCGAATTCGTCCAGTTCGGACCGAACGGTGAGCAGACAGGTGGAAAGTTCTTTCTGGAGCGGCCGGGCAAGGTTCGCTTCAACTATGACGGAAAGTCGAATTTCCGCGTCATTTCCGATGGTCGGTCCGTAGTCATCCTCAACATGAAGCTCCGGACGTCAGACCTCTATCCGTTGTCGAAGACGCCGCTCAAGCTGCTGCTGGCCGATCGCATCGATCTTTCGGGCGGGAGGGTGACGGACATCAAGCAGGAAGATGACCTCACCACCATCCAACTTGCCGACAAGTCCGTGTTCGGCAACGCCAAGATCACGATGATGTTCGATCCCAACACCTACGAATTGCGTCAGTGGACCATCACCGACGCGCAAGGCAAGGACACGACGGTCATGATCTTCAACACCAAGGAAGGTGTGAAGCTGTCCGCCGATCTGTTCACCATCGACTATCGCGCAAACCGCGAATGGAACCAGAAGCGGAAGAACTGACGCGTCGCGGCTGCGCCCGAAGTCCTCGCGTCCGCATGGTCCGCGTACGGCTTGTCTTCACGGCCCGGTTTTCCTAGGTTCCGGCTGCCTGACCCGGAGCCGGAATGTCTCTCACCATCGCCACCTGGAACATCAATTCCGTTCGCCTGCGCATGCCTCTCGTGGAAAGGCTGCTTATCGAGCGGAAGCCCGACATATTGTGTCTGCAGGAAACCAAATGCCCGGACGATCTCTTCCCGTTCGAGGCATTTCGCAATCTTGGCTATGAGCATATCGCGGTGCACGGCCAGAAGGGGTACCACGGCGTGGCCACGGTATCGCGGCGGCCGCTGGAACTCATCGAAAGGCGCCGCTTCTGCGGGATCGACGACAGCCGGCACGTTGCCGTGCGGTTCCAGGCCGGCGGCGCTCCCGTTCTGCTACACAATTTCTACGTACCCGCAGGGGGCGACGAGCCTGATCCGGTAGTCAACTGGAAGTTCAAGCACAAACTCGATTTCGTTGCCGAAATGAACGAGGTGCGTGCCGAGCATGACGCTGCCTCAGCATCTATCCTGGTGGGGGACCTCAACATCGCACCACTTGAACATGATGTCTGGTCGCACAAGCAGTTGCTCAATGTGGTCAGCCACACGCCCGTCGAGACGGAGAGCTTCGAGGCAATGCGCGAGGCCGCAGGCTGGGTCGACCTCATGCGCCTCAACATCCCCTACGAACAGAAGCTCTACACCTGGTGGAGCTATCGCGCGCGTGACTGGGAGGCATCCAACAGGGGGCGTCGGCTCGACCATGTCTGGTCGTCTCCCAATCTCGTTCCGCGCTTCACCGGTTATGACATATTGCGCGAGGCACGCGGGTGGGATCGGCCGTCCGACCATGTGCCGGTGATTGCGCGCTTCGACATTGGATAAGCGGAGCGTCAGGCACGCCGGCTGTGGCCGGGATGGAGCAGATGGTGCAACTGGACCGTCGCCATCGGGTGCAGCAGGCTTTGCTTGTCGGTTTCCAGCTGCAGTTCATCGCCGCCTTGGCGAGGATTTCATAGACGGCCGCGGTGGTGGATTGCAGCGCCGTGGCAGGCGGCTGGCCGGAAAGCATGCGCGCCAGGTATACCGCCGCGGTCAGGTCTCCCAGCCCGTTGGGCGGCTTCTCGATCATGCGATGTTCGGCAAGAAGCGCATGGCCAGCGTCCAGGAACAGGTTACCCGTCCGCTCCGCCAGCATCGCCGGCGCCGATGTCACCAGCATGGCCGGCGGGGGCGCATCAAGCGCGGCAGCAATGGTTGACCGCAGGTCCGGCAATTTCGCTGCTGACAGCCATTCCAGTTCGTAGCGGTTAGGCGTCGCCAGGTCGGCCAACGGTAACAATTGATCGCGGACCGCATGGGCCGTGGCTTCCGGCACATAGAGACCGCCAGAGTCGCCTATGACCGGGTCACAGACATAAAGCGTCCCGGGATTGCATGCTTTCACTGCTTTGACCAGATCAGCCACTGCTTCGGCCTGAGATGCTTCGCCGAGATAGCCGGTCAGCACGGCATCGACCTCGCGCAACCACGGCGCACGCTGCAGATCCTTCATCAGAGAGTGAAACTGTTCCGGCGGCGGTACGATGCGGGTTCCCCGGCCATGACCAGGATGCCAGGGCAGCACGACGGTCGGCACGGCCCACACGGGAAAGCCCAGAACCTCCAGCGCAAAAACCGCCGCGCGGTTGCCGACGGTGCCGCGCACGACATGGCTGGAAATGACTATGACGGCACGCCTCGCCGGGGAGGCCTCCTCGCCCATGGCTTAACCCCGGCCGTAAAGGTGGAGGGCCAGCCAGATCATCATCGCGACGACCAGCACAAGGCCCAGCGAGCGGCCGATCCGGGTGCCCCAATATTCGATCCGGTCCGTCTGGTCGATATCGGCCGCGGTCACATGATCGCGAACGCTTCGGGAGGTTCGGGCCAGCAGTGAGACGCCACCCGATTCGCCTTCGCGCCCGATCCGTTCCAGGATCCGGCGCGACTCTTCCTCGCCCTTGTCATCCTTGTGTGGCGCCATTGCCCTGCTCCGTTTGGCGTCGAACTTATCCGTTTCCACGGGGCGCAGACAATGGCCGCCCTTTTCTCAACCATTGTTTGTGCTAATGCTCGTGGCCAGGAACTCATGAGGATGCCCATGCTCGCCCTGCGCCAGTCTCCGCTTGCTCCCGTCCGCACCTTGGCCACTTTCCTTGTCCTGGCGCTTCTCCTGCCCGTGCTTGCCGGTTGCGGCTACAACACCATCCCTACCGCGGAAGAAAACGCCAAGGCGGCATGGAGCGAGGTGCTGAATCAGTATCAGCGTCGGGCGGACCTGATCCCAAACCTGGTCGAGACCGTGAAGGGATATGCCGCGCATGAAAGGGACACGCTCCAGGCCGTGGTCGAGGCCCGCGCCCGGGCGACTCAGGTGACGGTGACGGCGGAGACGCTGAGCGACCCCGAGGCATTCCGAAAATTCCAGGAAAGCCAATCCGGGCTGACCAGCGCCCTGTCGCGCCTGCTCGCCATTTCGGAGAACTATCCCGACCTCAAGGCAAACCAGAACTTCCTTGCCCTGCAGGCACAACTTGAAGGCACGGAAAACCGCATAGCGGTAGCCCGGCGCGACTATATCGAGGCGGTCAGGGCCTACAACCTGACCCTGCGCACCTTCCCCTCTGTCCTGTGGGCCACATTCTGGTTCCGAGACAACAAGCCATTCCAGAACTTCACCGTTGCCGAAGACAAGCTGGAAGTGCCGAAAGTGGATTTCGGCGCCGGCGGCCAGGGCGGCTGATTGCATTCAATGCGTCTTTCCGCGGTGCAGCAAGGCTTCCAGCCTCTGGCGCGCTCCATTGGGCGGCCAGTCATACTGGGCATTTTGCTGCTTGCCTTCTTCCTGCCGTTGGCCAGGGCGGCGGCGGACCTGCCCAGCCTCACCGGCCGCGTCGTCGACGATGCCGGTCTGATCGACGCCGCCACCGAGGCAGCGCTGGTGCAGAAGCTGGCGGATTTCGAGAAGAAGAGCTCGGATCAGATCGTGGTGGCAACGGTGCCGTCTCTGGGCGGAGAGGCAATTGAGCCGTACGCCAACCGTCTTTTCCGCGCCTGGGGGCTCGGCCAGGCCGGCGAGAACAATGGCGTGCTGCTGCTTGTGGCCAGGGATGACCGCAAGATGCGGATCGAGGTTGGCTACGGGCTGGAAGGCACGCTGACGGATCTGCACACCAAGCTCATCATCGAGAACGACATGGTGCCGGCGTTCCGTGCCGGAGATTTCGCGGGCGGCATCACCAAGGCCGTGGATGACATGATCATGGTGCTGGAGGGCCATCCGGAGGAGTTGGAGGCGCGCGCCGCACGCAACCAGCAGGAAAGCCCGATCGATGCCGACCTGATCATCATGTTCATCTTCGTTTCCATCTGGGCCACGATCTTCTTCGGCAGCATCGCCATGGCCGTCCTGCCGCCGATATTCGGCAGGAAGATCGGTCCGGGGAAATACCGCTGGCTCGGCATGACCTTCGACACACGAAGAAGAGGCTCGTCGCGTGGGGGCTGGTCGTCGGGCAGTGGATGGTCTTCAGGCGGAGGTGGATGGTCTTCCGGCGGAGGCGGCTGGTCGTCTGGCGGGGGTGGCTTTTCAGGAGGCGGAGGCTCCTCGGGTGGCGGCGGTTCGTCGGGGGGCTGGTAGAGCGATGCGAACACACGCCATTACGCCGGAGGAACACACCCGCATCACCGCCGCCATCCGGGCGGCGGAATCAAGAACGGACGCGGAAATCTACTGCGTCGTCGCCCGCGCCAGCGATGGCTATTTCTTCCCGGCCGCCTTTACCGCTACTGTCGCCATGCTGCTGGCCAGCGCCGCGGTAGCCTTCGGGCTGGAATATCTGTGGCTGTCGGTGCGGCTCCCGGCTTTCGTGGCGGCCCAGGCGCTTGCCGCTTTCTGCATTTATGCACTTTTGTGGCTGGCGCCCCGGCCGCGCATCCACCTGGTGCCGCGGGCTGTGCGCTACAAGGCGGCTCACGCCAACGCCATGAAACAGTTCCTTGCCCGCAATGTGCATCTCACTGCGGCGCGTACCGGCGTGCTGATCTTTGTTTCGCTGGCCGAGCGTTACGCTGAGGTAATCGCCGATGCGGGCATAAACGACCGCGTGGAGCAGGATGTCTGGGACGACATAGTCCGCAACCTCGTCGCGCAGGCGGCCACCGGCCGGTTGGCCGATGGCTTCGTTCAGGCGATCGATGCGGTCGGCCACGTGCTGGCCGAGCATTTTCCGGTTTCACCCGGGGACGCCAACGAACTGGATGACCATCTGGTCGAGATTTGAGCCGCGCCCAGGCGCCGGCATATTACGGTCGTTGTGCGTAATCGACGCCCGCACCCTCCATCATTCTTGCAATCGCCTGCGCCGGGTCTATGGTTAACAAATCATGAATACGGTGACCATCGACATCAGGCGGGCCGAGCCGCGCGACGCGAAGCAGATCGCCGAGGTGCATTTCGAGGCGTGGCGCGGCGCCTATGCCGGCATCATTCCGCACCGGACGCTGACATCGATGATAAACCGGCGTGGCCCTGACTGGTGGGCGAATGCCATCCGCCGCGCCGCCACGGTCCTGGTGATCGAGATCGGGGGCAGGATTGCGGGCTATGCCACGCTCGGCAGGAACCGTTCGAAGGAGCTCCGGCAGCAGGGCGAAATCTACGAACTCTACCTTCGCCCCGAATACCAGGGTATCGGGCTTGGAAGCCGGCTGTTTGCTGCCGCGCGGAAGAAGTTGGCCGACCATGGGCTCAAGGGGCTGGTCGTCTGGGCCCTGGAAGACAATGACAATGCGCTCGCCTTCTATGCCGGCGCTGGCGGTCGCGACATTGCCGAAGGCGTCGAGGTGTTCGAAAACAAGGCGCTGAAAAAGGTCGCCTTCGTCTGGGAATAGTCTGACAGCCGGCTGACATAGTCCTTTTCGCCGCATTGATTTGTGGTGCCCGCCCCTTTATCGGATGGGCGCAAAAAAGGGTTCTCCATGCGCATAGACGCCGTATCCACCGGGAAAAATCCTCCCGAAGACCTCAACGTCATCATCGAAGTGCCCATCGGCGGCCAGCCGATCAAATATGAGATGGACAAGAAAGCGGGCGCGCTGTTCGTCGACCGCTTCCTCTACACCTCCATGCGTTATCCCGGGAATTACGGCTTCGTGCCGCATACGCTTTCCGGCGATGGCGACCCCATCGACGTGCTGGTTTGCAACACGCGCGAGCTGTTGCCGGGTTGCGTCATAAATGTGCGGCCAATCGGGGTGCTTCTGATGGAGGACAATGCCGGCGTGGACGAGAAGGTGCTTGCCGTGCCCTCGCCGCATATCACCCGGCGCTACGAAAATGTGTTCAACTATACCGACCTGCCGGAAATCACGCTCGACCAGGTGGCGCATTTCTTCGAACACTATAAGGATCTCGAACCCGGCAAGTGGGTCAAGGTCGGCGGGTGGCACGACGCGGCCTATGCCAAGAAGATGGTTGTTGAGGCTATCGAACGCGCAAAGAGCAAAGCCTAGCCGGGCGTCACGAGCCGTCCGGCCGCTTGCGCAAGAAGAGCCGGATCGCCCGTTATCCGCACTGTCTTCAGTCGCGACGTCGAGCCGGAGGCCACCGTTACCGACGAAACCGGCACCCGCAGGGCTTTTGCAAGGAGCTTTTCAAGCGCGGCATTGGCCGCGCCTTTTTCTGGTATGGCGCGCACCCGGGCCTTGATGTGCCGGCTCCCGTCCGCGGTGGTTCCGGTGCCTTCCAGTGCATCGGCCGAGGCCTTGGGCGTCAGTCGCACGAACAGGTCGATCCCGTCCTCGCGCAGCCGGAACGGCTCGGCCATCTCAAGCTAGCCGAGCAGCACCGGCGCCACGGTGGTGATGAGGATCTGGCGCAGGAAGAACAGGACGAGAAGTAATATTATCGGTGAAATGTCGATGCCGCCGAGGTCGGGCATGAAGCGGCGGATCGGACGCAGCGCCGGTTCGGTCAGCCGGTAGAGCGCGTTTCCCACGGTGCCAACGAACTGATTGCGTGGATTGACCACGTTGAACGCATAGAGCCAGGAAAACACTGCCGAGGCGATGATGATCCACCAGTAGATGTCCAGTGCGAGCACCAGGGTCTGAATAAGGGCGAGCATACCGTTCTCCGATTGTCGCCGACATTTAGCCATTGACTGGAAAACCGGCAAGAGCAGGCCTTCTCGATCTGACACGGGCAACACGCGGCCCGCCGGGGCCGAAGTGCCGAATTTGCTCGCTTGACAGCCAGCGGTGTCCCACCATAAATGCCGCAATTCGCCGAACGGGGCTGTAGCTCAGCTGGGAGAGCGCATCGTTCGCAATGATGAGGTCAGGGGTTCGATCCCCCTCAGCTCCACCAACGGCGATAATCTCACAGATCCCTGTCCTTCGGGCTTTTTCCTTCGATTCCGGGCGCAGTCGTGGCCGTTCAGGTCGCGTTCAGGCTTGGGCATCAAGACTGCGGCGCCTGCGTTGATACAGGAGAAAGCCATGGACCGTAGATCGTTCCTTACTGGTGTGTTGGGTCTGGCCGGAACCGCAGCGGTGGTTACGGCACTGAAACCCGCGAGCGCCGTTGCCGGTGTCCCGAACCGATCCGGCATATTGGACGAGCTGGACGTGGTGGACGCCGCCGCTGGTGATGAGCCCGAAGTCGAACTGATCGATCATCGCTACGGCCATCATCGTCGGCGTCGCCGCCGCCGTCGGCGTGTGTGGAGAAGGGTCTGCCGCCGGTACTGGAGACATGGCCGCTGGCGGAGGCGTTGCCGCCGCCAACGCGTCTGGGTCTGGTATTGGGTCTAGCGATGAGTGAACCCCGCTCCAGGCGGGGTTCACCTTCCAGGCACTGGGCCCGCAAGGTCAAAGCGCAAGCGCGACCCGGCGTCCGTCATGTATGGCGTAGGCAGCCTGCCTGGCGGCCGTGCAGTCGCCTATCGCCTTGAACGCCACGCCCCGCCTTTCCAGTTCGACGCAAAGATCGTCTGCCGCAAAACCGGTTGCGGCGAAGACGAGCGAATCCGCCTCCACCTGCTGCTCCTGTCCGTCGAGCAGAGAGGCTATCCTGGCCGACTTTCCGTCCCAATGAAGGATGGCGCTTTCGGTAATGAAGCGGACCCCCAGGCGGACGAGAGCGCGGCGTAGCGGCATGTCGGCCGCCATGCGCTGCAGTTCCTTGCCGACGAGCGCGTCCGGCGTCACCAGCGTCACCTCATGACCGTCTTCCGCGAGCCTCCAGGCCGTGCCGCAACCTTTCCAGTTGCCGCCGTCGTCGAGCAGGAGAACGCGCTTTCCCGGCCGCGCCTCGCGCGCCATCACCGCTTCGGCGGACAGGGCCATGCCTCCGCCCGGAATGGCATC
>SMEH01000832.1_pt1 | contig 19552 bp, 15 predicted proteins | sample 2456361 | NCBI WGS metagenome assembly SMEH01 (sample SAMN10132587, study PRJNA489261) | soil metagenome | isolation source: day1 control-loamy sand soil ammended | place: USA | reverse complement strand
AAAAAAATCCAAGTAGAGTTTGTTTCAGCGAACCCGACAGGAGATTTACATTTAGGTCATGCCCGTGGAGCAGCGGTAGGAGATACATTATGTAATATATTAGATGCGGCTGGTTTTGATGTTACCCGTGAATATTATATAAACGATGCAGGAAATCAAATTAACAACCTAGCTTTATCGATTGAAGTCCGTTACTTTGAAGCCCTTGGACTAGAGAAAGAAATGCCAGAAGATGGTTATCGCGGGAAAGACATTATTGAAATTGGGAAACAATTAGCTGAAGAATATGGCGATAAATTTGTCCATGTTTCTGAAGAAGAACGATTTGAATTTTTCCGTCAATATGGTTTAAAGGCTGAATTGGACAAGTTGAAAAAGGACTTAGAGGATTTCCGAGTTACATTTGATGTCTGGTTCAGTGAGACTTCTCTTTATAAAGATGGGAAAGTCGAAGAAGCGTTAGACGTCTTACGTGAAAAAGGCCAAGTATTTGAAAAAGATGGTGCAATCTGGCTCAAAACAAGCGCCTATGGTGATGATAAAGACCGGGTATTACGGAAATCTGATGGTTCATATACGTACTTCATGCCTGATATTGCTTACCATAAAAATAAGTTTGAACGTGGTTTTGAGACGGTTATTAATATTTGGGGAGCGGACCACCATGGTTACATTCCACGAATGAAGGCAGCGATGGAAGCCCTTGGGTTTGATCCGAAAGCGTTAGAAGTAGAAATTATCCAAATGGTTCAGCTATATAAAGACGGCGAAAAAATGAAAATGAGTAAGCGGACTGGTAAAGCAGTTACAATGCGTGACCTTGTTGAAGAAGTTGGTTTAGATGCAACACGTTACTTCTTTGCTATGAGAAGCTCAGATACTCATTTAGACTTTGACTTAGACTTAGCTGTCTCACAATCTAACGAAAACCCAGTGTACTATGCACAATATGCCCATGCGCGAATTTGTAGCATTTTACGTCAAAGTGAAGAAGTGGGAATGAATATTGAGAAAATCGCAGGAGAGGATATGGATCTTGCTTTAATTGGTGAAGAAAAAGAATTCGATTTGCTGAAAAAATTAGGTGAGTTCCCACAAGTAATCGTAGAAGCAGCAGAAAAACGTGCACCACACCGGATTACGAATTATATCCACGACTTAGCATCTGCTTTCCATAGCTTCTATAATGCAGTGAAAGTCGTAGATACCAACAATGTAGAATTAACAAAAGCTCGATTAGGATTAGTGAAAGCTGTACAAATTACAATGAAAAATGCATTACGCTTAGTTGGTGTTAGTGCACCGGAAAGAATGTAAGTATAGACTGGTAATAGGACATCCTATTTTGGTATATAGAATTGAATTTACTCGTTGTCATTTTAATATGATTTAAGGTATCCCTTGCCCGCAGATCTTTGTTTGTAACAGGTTTCGGGCAAGGTTGCTAATGTAAGATTTCTGTACTGTAAACAATAATAAAGGTCATCTAGAAGGATCGTATTTTAATGAAATGAATTCAAATCGTGTGTAAGTTCCATTAACTTGTGATTGTTACAACAACGGTGATAATAATATTGCAACCCACTCCTTCAAAACTCCACTTAGGTTACGATGTTGTAACATATTAGCAGTTAGTTTTGTGGACTTTGATAAATCGATTTTGGCGATATCTAGCATTTCATTTACCATGTCAGGGTCCTTAAACAAACTATTTAACTCATGGTTAAAATAAAAGCTCCGGTTATCAAAATTCGCTGTACCAATCGAACAAATATGATCATCAATAATAAAGATTTTTGCATGATAAAATCCATTACGATACCGATATACAGAACAACAATTGAAGCGAATTAGCTTTCGTAAGAAGCGGTAGGAAGCCTCTTGAATAAACAAGTGATCACTCATTTCAGGTACAATTAATATGATTTCCACACCGCGCTTGATGGCATCTAATATGGCACCAAATGCCTTTTTACTCGGAATAAAATAAGGTGAACCAATAATAACACTCTTTTTTGCATACGAGATCATTTCACTTACTTTGTCTTCCCAACAATCTCCTTCAAAGGCAAAAAACTGATGCTGGACATTTCCTCTTGGTAAGTCAGGATAGTACAATTCTTTTTCTGTTAGCTCGATTCCCCGCCAAGTAGCTTCGGTCCAATCGGTCATGAATTGTTTTTGCAGATCCCATACCCCTTCACCTGTAAAGCGAACATGGCAATCGCGCCATGGGCTCAACCTTTCATGAAGATCCATATACTCATTGCCAACATTAAAACCGCCAAGGTATCCAATCTTACCATCGATAACTGTTATTTTTCGATGATTCCGATTTTGCAAATGAAAAAAGAAAAACGGGAAACTAGGCGTGTGACAGTATTCCATTTCCACACCTTTTAAACTCATTTTCTTCATGAGTTTTCTTGGAAACCGATGGCTGCCAATCCTATCAATTAAAATACGGACTTTAACTCCTTCGCTCGCTTTTTGTTCTAATAGCTTTAACAATGTCATACCAAATTCATCATTTCTAAATATATAAAAAAGCATGTGGATATGATGCTTTGCCTCTGTAATATCTGCCAACATTTTTTCAAACAATAAGGGACCGCTCGTAAAAATTGTAATATGACTATGGCGAACAGGAAAATCATGTTTTTTCACATGTTTTAAGTGGTAAAGTCGTCCGAAAACATAATCGATCAAAATCAATAACAACAATATAATGACCGTACCGAATAAATATAGCAAAGGAGGGCCTCCCTTCACCAGACTAGAAGAATAGTTTACCCAATGATCTTTTTCTTATGCAATTGGCTCCTCCTTATTAGTAAATAAAAATATTTAGTTTTGAAGGAATTTGGAGATAAATGTCGTATATATCATGTAAATGGGAATCTTTTAAAAATTAAGCAAATACATTGACTGAATGCTCATTCATTATATAATAGAAAGTAAGGTGAAAGGGGTACAGTTCAATCGGACAGTCTTTTTATTTGTATTAGCGCTTAATAAGAGGATTGGGAGAACACGAAAAAAGGGGGAGAACAAATGGAACAATCCTTGTTAGCTGTAAATTGGATTGCAACCATTGCTGTAGTTGCTTACGCAGCATATCTGTTTGCATACCTAATTAAAACAAGAGTTTCATATATTAAATTAGGGAAAAAGGAAGAATTTGACAACAATATTAAAGCGCGTTTAAAAAACATTGCAGTTTTTGTTTTCGGACAAAAAAAATTATTGAAAGATAAAAAAAGTGGCGCTATTCACGTAATGATGTTTTACGGGTTTATTCTCGTACAATTCGGAGCTATTGACTTTATCATTAAAGGATTAATTCCTGGAGCTCATTTACCATTCGGACCATTTTATCCAGGGTTTACATTTTTCCAAGAGCTTGTCACATTAATGATTTTAGTCTCTGTCATATGGGCATTTTATCGCCGTTATATTGAAAAGCTTGTTCGTTTAAAACGCGGTTTAAAAAATGGACTCGTGCTTATTTTTATCGGAACATTAATGTTAACGGTATTACTTGGCAACGGAATGACCATGATTTGGTTTGGTGAAGATTTAAGTTGGTCTGAACCGATTGCCTCTGTAATCGCTTTAGCGTTCGGTTGGATGAGTGAAGCAGCTAGCATTGTAGTATTTTATATTGCTTGGTGGATTCACTTACTTGTACTGTTAATTTTCTTAGTGTATATCCCGCAATCTAAGCATGCGCACTTAATTGCTGGACCAGCGAATGTATATTTACACAGACTTGATAAACCAGGTAAATTAAAGCCAATCGATTTTGAGGATGAAGATGCTGAATCTTTTGGTGTTGGTAAAATTAATGAATTTTCACAGCTATCACTAATTGATTTGTATGCGTGTGTTGAGTGTGGACGTTGTACAAATATGTGTCCTGCATCAGGTACTGGAAAAATGCTTTCACCGATGGATTTAATCGTCAAAATGCGCGATCATTTAACAAATTATGGTGCCGCTGTTACATCCCAGTCACCTTGGGTACCACAATTTATGTTCAATAATACAACAGGTAATCAATTGGCTATGCAAGCAAGCGGTCTAGGCGCACAGGAATCTGCAGCAACTTCGATCTATGATGTTAGCTTAATTGGTGATGTAATTACAGAAGAAGAAATCTGGGCTTGTACAACATGCCGAAACTGTGAGGACCAGTGTCCAGTTATGAACGAACATGTTGAAAAAATTATTGATTTGCGTCGTTACTTAGTTATGACAGAAGGGAAAATGAGACCCGATGCACAGCGGGCCCTACAAAATATTGAAAAACAAGGTAATCCTTGGGGCTTAAATAAAAAGGATCGCGAAAACTGGCGCGAACTTCGTGATGATGTGTATATTCCTACAGTTAAAGAATTGAAAAAAGAAGAGAAAGAATTTGAATATTTGCTCTGGGTTGGTTCAATGGGTTCCTATGATAATCGTAGCCAGAAAATTGCTCTATCTTTTGCAAAATTATTAAATGAAGCAGGGGTTTCCTTTGCCATTTTAGGAAATAAAGAACGAAACTCTGGCGATACAGCCCGTCGCTTAGGAAACGAATTTTTATTCCAAGAACTCGCTGAAAAGAACATAAAAGAGTTTGAGAAAAATGGCGTGGAGAAAATCGTAACCATTGACCCTCATGCTTACAATATTTTTAAAAATGAATATCCGGATTTTGGTTTTAAAGCTGAAGTTTACCACCATACAGAATTGTTATATAAACTCGTAAAAGAAGGTAAACTCGTACCGAAATATGAAGTGAACGAAACGATTACCTTCCATGACTCTTGTTATTTAGGTAGATATAATGATGTATACGACCCACCGCGTGAAATTTTAAAATCTATCAAAGGAGTCAAGTTGGTTGAGATGGAGCGTAATCGCGAGGATGCCATGTGTTGTGGTGCCGGTGGCGGTCTCATGTGGATGGAAGAAGAAACAGGACATCGGATAAATGTTGCTCGTACAGAACAAGCACTAAAAACAAATGCTACAACGATAAGTTCGGGTTGTCCATATTGCTTAACAATGCTATCTGATGGTACGAAGGCCATTGAAGTAGAAGATTCCGTGAATACGTATGATGTCGCTGAAGTATTAGAAAAAGCTGTTTTCGGTGAAAAAATGGAAATTGCATCATAAAAATCTTTGAAAAAATATTGAAAATTTATAACAATCTGTTAATCTAATATTAGAGAGCTATGGGGGAAGATGATCCCCCAATTTTTCACCACGAACTCCGAGCGAGCGTTCAGTCAACAATCAAAAGGCATTATAGGGATTTCCACACTTCTACTTCTATGTTCTACTTACAAGCATTCCAGTCATCTAGTTTAAGCAGAATTAAAATCATATAAGAAATAATGTTTTTTAGATAGGTGAAATATTCCATCAAGAGCAAAGATAACAAGTTTATTAAAAAATTTTCGCAAAATGTAAGCGATAACAATTTAAGGAGGATGGTTATGGGAAAGACGGTCATTTTAGAAGGGGCACGAACACCTTTTGGCAAACTAAATGGGGGATTAAGTTCTTTATCTGCTAGCCAATTAGGAGGAACTGCCATTACAGAGGCACTCAAGCGTGCGGATATAGGAGTAGACACGATTGATCATGTACTATTAGGTACGGTCTTACAAGGAGGGCAAGGACAATTACCATCAAGGCAAGCTGCGCGCAATGCTAATATTCCATGGGAAACAAAAACTGAAACAATTAATAAAGTTTGTGCATCCGGTATGCGCAGTGTTGCCTTAGCCAAAAAGGCGAGAACAGGTTATCGAATGGGGCATAGCGAGCTGGTTGATCTTATGATTTATGACGGATTAACGTGTAGCTTTACTGGAGCTCATATGGGGAATTACGGAAACGGTACAGCAGAAGAATTAGGTATGACTCGAGAGGAACAAGATGAATGGTCTTATCGTAGTCATCAAAGAGCACTTGCTGCTATCGAATCTGGGAAGCTCGGTGAAGAAATTGTTCCAGTTGAAATCCCACAACGTAAAGGAGAGCCTATGATAGTTTCGGTAGATGAAGCACCAAGAAAAGATACATCAATTGAAAAACTTGCAAAATTAAAACCAGCCTTTGATCCGAAAGGTACGATTACTGCTGGTAATGCCCCTGGTGTCAACGATGGTGCATGTGCGCTCGTATTAATGGATGAAGAAAAAGCAGAACAGGAAGGTAGAAAACCACTGGCCAAAATTTTGGCTAATGAATCGATCGCAGTAGAAGCAAAAGATTTTCCTAAAACACCGGGACTTGTTATCAATAAACTTTTAGAAAAAGTTGGTAAGACAGCTGACGACATTGACTTGTTTGAAATAAATGAGGCCTTTGCAGCAGTAGCTTTAGCTTCAATAAAAATTGCAAGACTTGATCCAGAGAAAGTCAATGTGAACGGTGGTGCTGTTGCACTTGGACATCCGATCGGCGCAAGCGGTGCAAGAATAATTTTAACACTTGCCTATGAATTAAAAAGAAGAGGCGGTGGGCTAGGTATCGCAGCTATTTGTTCAGGCGGTGGGCAAGGTGATGCGATTTTAATCGAAGTGCCAAAACAATAAATGTTCCTGTGATAGGCAAGACGTGGAATCAAATAGATTTTTCCAGCATAATGCCTTCTCTTTAGAAATACAACTTACCTTTCTCTACATTTACGAATTTCATAGTTTTTTTCTATAAATATTTAAATTTAATTACTTCATAAGGATTACTTCGTATTCGAGCAAACTCAAGGAGGTTTTTACACATGAATATAGAAAAAATTATGGTTGTCGGTGCAGGACAAATGGGATCAGGAATCGCACAAGTTTGTGCAACGAGCGGTTTTGAAGTTGTTTTATATGATATTCAAGAAGAGGCTGTAAGTAAAGGGCTTGCTAATATATACAATTTGCTTTCTCGTCAAGTTGGCAAAGGGAAATTGAGTGAAGGAGAACGAAAAGAAATCATTAATCGAATTCAACAGTCCACAAGTTTACAAGATGCTCGCGATTGCCAGTTTGTGATAGAAGCTGCAGTGGAAAACATAGATGTGAAAAAAGATATTTTTAAACAGCTTGATGAAATGACAAGACCAGAAACGATTCTAGCAACCAATACATCTTCTTTACCAATTACGGAAATTGCTGCTGTGACGAATCGTCCGGAAAAAGTCATTGGAATGCATTTTATGAATCCAGTACCTGTTATGAAACTGATTGAAGTCATTCGCGGTCTAGCGACGAGTGATGAAACGTATGAAATCGTCAATAAGTTAGGTGAAAAATTAAATAAAGTACCAATTGAAGTGAATGACTTTCCTGGTTTTATTGCCAACCGCATTCTTCTACCGATGATTAATGAAGCCATTTACGCTTTATATGAAGGGGTGGCAACGAAAGAAGCCATTGATGACATTATGAAACTAGGTATGAATCACCCGATGGGACCACTTCAATTAGCGGACTTTATCGGTTTAGATACATGTCTTTACATTATGGAAACCTTACATGAAGGTCTTGGAGATGATAAATATCGACCATGTCCGTTATTACGGAAATACGTTAATGCTGGCTGGTTAGGTAAAAAGACAGGTCGCGGTTTTTACGTATATCAATAGATAAAAAATCTTTCCTCTTTATGAAATTTTTTAGGAAACGTTAACAAAAGGATTGCTTCTGCAATCTTCTGAAAGAAAGGAGGTTATATATATGGAATCAATACTTTCTAACACTAAACAAGATAACTTAGCTTCGGAAGAGCAACAAATGCTTATGGCGATGGTACGTGATTTTGTGAATAACGAAGTTGTACCATTCGTTCCAAATATGGAGAAGGGTGAATTCCCACGTCATTTAATCAAGAAAATGGGAGAACTTGGCCTAATGGGGATTCCCATCCCAACTAAGTACGGTGGAGCAGGAATGGATTTTATGTCGTATATTTTAACGATTTATGAAATTTCTAAAGTCAGTCCTGCTCTAGGTGTCATTTTATCCGTGCATACTTCGGTAGGGACGAATCCCATCTTATTTTTTGGAACGGAGGAACAAAAGCAAAAATTTGTACCAAAACTTGCTACAGGTCAATATTTAGGTGCCTTTTGTTTAACAGAGCCAAGTGCTGGTTCTGATGCTTCCTCTCTCCAAACGAGAGCAACAAAGGATGGGAATGAATATATCATTAACGGAAGCAAGATTTTTATTACGAACGGTGGAGAGGCCGATGTTTACATTGTTTTTGCAAAAACGAATTCAAAAGCCGGAAGCAAGGGTGTCTCTGCATTTATCGTAGAAAAAGGTACACCTGGACTTGTAATCGGTAAGGATGAAAAGAAAATGGGGTTGAATGGATCACGCACCGTACAACTGACCTTTGATCATATGCGTGTACCAGCAACGAATCTTCTTGGTGAAGAAGGGGACGGCTATAAGATTGCTTTAGCCAATCTTGATGCTGGAAGAATTGGCATTGCTGCCCAAAGTTTAGGAATTGCAGAAGGTGCCTTTGAACAGGCATTAGCATATGCGAAAAATCGTGAACAGTTCGGTAAACCTATTATCGTTAATCAAGGTGTTGGCTTTAAATTAGCGGATATGGCAACGAGAATTGAAGCGGCTAAACGATTAGTTTATCATGCAGCGGGATTGAAAAATCAAGGGAAAAGTTGTGCCAAAGAATCTTCGATGGCAAAAATGTTTGCTTCGGACACGGCGATGTATGTGGCGACGGAAGCCATTCAAATTCATGGGGGTTACGGATATACAAAAGAATACGATGTTGAACGGTATTTCCGAGATGCTAAGGTAACTCAAATTTATGAAGGAACAAATGAAATTCAAAAAATCGTGATCGCAAGACATCTATAAACAATGATTGTATAGAACAATATTTGTAAGTTTGCACCAATCAAGGGGGAAAAGGATATGAATTTTAAACTAACAGAAGAACATGAAATGATTCGAAAAATGGTTCGTGATTTTGCCATAAATGAAGTTGGTCCGACTGCAGCAGAGCGGGATGAAGAAGAACGGTTTGATCGTGAAATTTTCGATAAAATGGGTGAACTTGGTTTAACCGGTATTCCATGGCCGGAAAAATATGGTGGTATCGGTAGTGACTTTTTAGCTTATGCAATCGCAGTAGAAGAATTATCCCGTGTCGATGCATCTGTAGGGGTTACGTTATCCGCCCATACTTCTCTGGCAGGATGGCCAGTATACAAATTTGGTACGGAAGAACAAAAGCAAAAATATTTACGACCAATGGCTGAAGGAAAATCAATTGGTGCTTATTGTTTAACCGAACCAGGGTCAGGCTCTGATGCTGGAAATATGAAAACTATCGCACGAAAAGAAGCCGATCATTACGTTTTAAATGGATCAAAAATTTTCATCACCAATGGTGGTGTAGCAGATATTTATATTGTTTTTGCTCTAACAAATCCAGAATTAAAGCATAAAGGAACAAGTGCTTTTATTGTCGAAAGTAGTTTCCCTGGATTTAAAGTCGGTAAAAAAGAAGAAAAGCTCGGCATTCGTTCCTCACCTACGACAGAAGTAATTTTCGAAGATTGTATCGTACCAGCTGAAAACTTACTCGGTGAGGAGGGAGATGGTTTTAAAATTGCAATGATGACCCTCGATGGCGGACGTAACGGCATTGCTGCCCAAGCAGTTGGCATAGCCCAAGGAGCCCTCGATGCAGCAGTGTCTTACGCAAAAGAACGTGAACAGTTTGGTAAACCAATTATGAAAAATCAAGGTGTGTCTTTTAAGTTAGCGGATATGGCAACGAATATTGAAGCAGCGAGACTATTAACCTATCAAGCAGCTTGGCTAGAATCAGAAGGTCTGCCTTATGGAAAAGCATCGGCCATGGCTAAACTATTTGCAGGGGATACAGCGATGAAAACAACGATTGAAGCAGTTCAAGTATTTGGTGGCTACGGCTATACAAAAGAATACCCTGTTGAACGTTTTATGCGTGATGCAAAAATTACTCAGATTTATGAAGGAACACAAGAAATTCAACGTTTGGTTATTTCGAGAATGTTATAGATTGTAAGATTGCAATAAAGGACGAAAAGGTTCGATTCGCACAAAAGATGAAGAGATCGCACACAAAAATGGTTATTTCGCACAAAAAATGAGGAAATCGCACGTAAAGAAGGCTATTTCGCACAAAAAATATGGAAATCGCACAAAAAATAGGCTAGTTCGCACAAAAACCATGGTCTAACTCTTTTAAGCCACTTGAAAAAGCTCATTTTAAATTAAAAATGTACAAAATCTTGTCCTAAAGACTTAAAAATTTAGAACTATCGTAGGTAGTTTTTTCAGTGGCTTTTGTCTGTCAACCTACCTAGGAATGTGAGGTGGTTATTTGTCCGAAAAACAAAAGGTTCATGCCAATGTAAAAGATGAAAAACTGATCCAATTACGTAGAGAACAAATTGTCAAAGGAGCTATTTCTCTATTTAAAGAAAAAGGATTTCACCGTACCACGACTAGAGAAATAGCTAAACTTGCTGGTTTTTCCATTGGTACCCTATACGAATATATCCGTTCAAAGGAAGATATTCTCTATTTAGTTTGTGATCAAATTTATGATGAAGTACAGGAAAAAATTCAAAACGTTCTCAACTTAAAACAAGTAACAACGGAAACAATCCGGTTAGGAATTGCTGCTTATTTCCGTATTATGGATGAAATGCAAGATGAAGTGCTTGTTTTATATCAAGAAGCGAAATCGTTATCAAAGGATGCACTTCCTTACGTTTTAAAAAAGGAATTAAAAATGGTAGCGTTATTTGAACAATTAATAAAAGAATACACACATTACATTGGAATTGAATTACAAGTACATCAAATTAAATTATTGGCCCACAATTTATTTGTACAAGGGCAAATGTGGGGATTCCGTCGTTGGGCATTACACAAGGAATATTCATTACAACAATATACGGAATTACAAACGGAATTTTTTATTCAAACACTTCAATCTTTTGCCATAGCGAATAAATGACCAATCTGTTCGTACCTACGAAGTTAAGAAAAATATAATAGATAATTTTATTTTGCCAAAATAAAACAATTACCTAACGGATATTCAAAACGAATCCCTGCTTTAGAAAGTATGAGAAGGAGTGGTGAGGTTGAGTAAAGTTGTATATAAAGCAAAGCACCCAATCCGATTTGTCTCCGCATCCAGCCTCTTCGATGGTCATGATGCATCCATTAATATAATGCGCCGCATATTACAAGCTTCAGGTGCAGAAGTCATCCATCTGGGACATAACCGTTCAGTAGAAGAAATTGTTAATGCGGCCATTCAAGAGGATGTGCAAGGAATTGCGATTTCTTCTTACCAAGGCGGTCATATGGAATTTTTTAAATACATGTATGACCTTTTACAAGAAAAAGGTGCCGGCCATATTCGTATTTTTGGCGGCGGAGGCGGTGTCATTTAATTGCTGGGATTTTCTCACCAGAAGACGGTCGGAATCTTGGTCTTCAAGGTATGATTAATAAAATGCTAGAAGAATGTGATTTTTCTACAGTAACCGAGGATTTATCTGCCAAAATTGAACAGTTAAAGGAAGCTGATAGTTATACCGTTGCCAAATTTATCAGCCTTGCTGAACATTTAGTAGATAAACGTTCACAAGGAGTGCAAAAGGAACTAGCTACAACGGCAGAACAAACGCTAGAAAGGATCAAGCAAAGTGCAAAAAACATTCCAGTAGTTGGAATAACAGGAACAGGTGGTTCAGGTAAAAGTTCATTAACAGATGAACTTGTCAGACGTTTTGTAAACGAATTCCCAGATAAAAAGATTGCTATCTTATCGGTGGATCCAACAAAACAAAAAACGGGGGGCGCTCTGTTAGGTGATCGTATCCGCATGAACTCCATTTTCTCACCACGAGTATATATGCGTTCACTGGCAACGCGCAATTCAAGAAGTGAACTTTCACTTGCGATTAAAGATGCCCTTGCTGTTGTGAGAGCGGCGAACTACGATTTAATTATCGTTGAAACAAGCGGAATTGGCCAAGGGGATGCTGAAATTCGGGATATTAGTGATGTTGCTCTATATGTAATGACAAGTGAATTCGGGGCTGCTTCCCAATTAGAAAAAATCGACATGATAGACTTTGCGGATCTAATTGCCATTAATAAATTTGAGAAAAAAGGTTCAGAAGATGCAAAGCGGCTGGTTCAAAAACAATATCAACGCAGCCATGAATTATTTGATCGTGATTATTCCGAAATGCCGGTATATGGAACGATCGCAAGTCAATTTAATGATCCAGGAACAAACGCTCTTTTTGCTGCTCTCATTGAACAATTAAATGAGAAATGCGATCTTGATTGGGAAACAAAATATTCAAAAGAAGAAGTTTCAGGTAAACGCGATGTTATCATACCGCCAAGCAGAAGTCATTATTTACGTGAAATAGTGGATACGGTAAGAAACTATCATAAAAAGGCGGAACAACAGGTTGAGTATGCTCGCAACTTATTCCAAATAGAAGGGGCTATTAATCTAGCAAAGGATAAAGGTGATAGCGGAGCCATCATCCACTCGTTAGAAGTGTTAAAATCTGAAGTGGAAGCAAAACTAACGGAGCAGTCAAAGAAAATTTTACAAAAATGGGAAGAGTTAAAGGAAAAATATAACCAAGATCAAATCGTTACAAAAGTTCGCGATAAAGAAATTGTTACAGAACTAAAAACGAAAAGTTTATCTGGTTTACTGATACCAAAAGTTGTTTTACCAAAATACAAAGATTATGGCGAAATTTTAAAATGGGTATATAAGGAAAATGTCCCTGGTTCTTTTCCGTTTACCGCTGGTGTATTCCCATTTAAGCGGAAAGGTGAAGATCCAAAGCGTCAATTTGCCGGTGAAGGAACACCAGAGCGGACGAATCGCCGTTTTCATTACTTATCAAAAGACGATCCTGCCAAACGTCTCAGTACAGCCTTTGATTCTGTAACATTGTATGGGGAAGATCCAGATTGGCGTCCAGATATTTTTGGGAAAGTTGGCGAAAGTGGTGTAAGCGTTTGTACACTGGATGATATGAAGAAACTATTTAAAGGATTTGACTTATGTCATCCATTAACATCGGTATCTATGACAATTAACGGTCCTGCACCGATCATTCTTGCAATGTTTATGAATACCGCTATTGACCAACAAGTGGAAATTCAAGAAAAAGAACTCGGTCGTCCACTGACAAAAGAAGAATATGAAAAAGTTAAGGCGTATACACTATCAACGGTGCGCGGTACGGTCCAAGCTGATATTTTAAAAGAAGACCAAGGCCAGAACACGTGTATTTTTTCAACAGAGTTTGCTTTACGAATGATGGGGGATATTCAACAATACTTTATTGACAACAATGTTCGTAATTATTACTCGGTTTCTATTTCTGGTTATCATATTGCAGAAGCAGGTGCCAACCCAATTACCCAACTGGCTTTTACACTAGCGAACGGTTTTACGTATGTAGAATATTATTTAAGTCGCGGCATGCATATTGATGATTTTGCACCAAACTTATCCTTCTTCTTCTCTAACGGCCTTGATCCAGAATATAGTGTCATTGGCCGGGTAGCACGACGTATTTGGGCAATTGTGATGAAGGAAAAATACGGTGCTAATGAGCGCAGTCAAAAACTTAAATACCATATTCAGACGTCAGGTCGTTCACTGCACGCTCAAGAAATTGACTTTAATGATATAAGGACAACACTACAGGCGTTAATGGCCATTTACGACAACTGTAACTCCTTGCATACGAACGCCTATGACGAAGCGATTACTACACCAACGGAAGAATCTGTACGTCGAGCAATGGCAATTCAAATGATTATTACTAAGGAATACGGTTTAGCGAAAAACGAAAATCCTTTACAAGGTTCCTTTATTATTGATGAATTAACAGATCTTGTTGAAGAGGCTGTTTTACAAGAATTTGAACGGATTAACGACCGCGGAGGTGTCCTTGGTGCAATGGAGCATCAGTATCAACGCGGAAAAATACAAGATGAATCGATGTACTATGAAATGAAAAAACATACAGGAGAGCTGCCAATCGTCGGAGTCAATACATTCTTAAATCCTAATCCTCCTTCTGAGGAAGAAATCGATAATATGGAAGTTGCACGGGCAACAAAAGAAGAAAAAGAAACTCAAATTCGTAACTTGAATGAATTTAAAGAAAAACATAAAGATAAAGTCGATGCTGCATTGAACAAATTAAAAGAGGTTGCCATTTCTGGCGGTAATATTTTTGAAGAATTAATGGAGACCGTAAAAGTAGCTAGCCTCGGTCAAATTACCAATGCCTTGTATGAAGTTGGCGGACAATATCGAAGAAATATTTAATACAAAGTGGGCACTGATCAATCGTTTGTTTGACAGTGCCCTATTCTTTCATTGTATCAAAAGGACAGTCATAATCGTCGTTATTTTGAAAAAGGTGTTTCGAAAAACATTTGATTATTTAACTTTATGATGTAAACTATATGTTGAATAATCTTTTGAGAATGGAAGGGCTAAATATGAACCAATCTTTTAAATTGGGAAGTGAATGTTTTTTGAAAAAAAACCTTCTAGGCGTAGGTATTTTTATAATCACAGTTTTCATTACAATTTTCTTTTATCAGAAACAACTCGGTGCTATTCCTTTATTATTACTTGCCGTTTTTTTAATTTACCAATCTGTGAAGACTTTAAAAAATAATAAATAGTTTCTATAAAGTTTATGTAGCATAAATGGAAAACTTTTGTTTATAATGAATAATATGTCATTTTTTCGGGTAAAAATGTTTTCGAATTAAGAATTCCTAGATATAATTAGAGAACAAAAGCTTTTGTTAAGATAGAAAGGACGTGCAAAAGTGAATTTTAGCGAATTGACGAAAGAAGAGTTGCATGAATTGTCTTTAATTGAAATTACATATTATATTTTAAGTGAAAAAAAACAACCAATGGCATTTAATGATTTAGTAGATGAAATCGCTGAATTGTTAGGTAGTACGAAAGAAGAGATTGTTGATAAAATTGCCCAATTTTACACGGACTTAAACATTGATGGACGGTTCTTAAATGTTGGAGGAAATACATGGGGTATAAAAGCTTGGTACTCCGTTGATCAATTCGAAGATGATATCGTACCAACTGTCAAACGGAAGAAGAAAAAAGCGAAAATCTTGGATGATGAGTTCGATGATGAATTTGATGAACTGGACGATGAAGATTTAGATCTATATGATGATGAATTAGATGATGAAAATCTTCTTGATGATGACCTTGAAGAGGATTTAGACGATGTCGACGATGAATTTGATGAAGAGGATGATCTTTTAATCGATGATGAATTTGATGATGAAGAATTAGATTTAGATGAAGACATCAATGAAGAAGATTAACGTTTGATTTGACTGAAAGCGAACGGAAGGAAAATCGTAGCTTGACATTTTATCATTAAATCGGTATTATCTTACTTGGGCTCAGTAAAATTGGATAACATGAATGAAAAATACAAAATCAGCTCCCTTACATCTGTAAGAGGAGTTTTTTTGTTTTTAAAAGGGGACGATGGATAACTGTTTCAAACAAATTTAACGTTATAACAGTGATCCTGTCCCCCTGTATCATTTTCATGTTTTTGTAAAAAATAAGATAAGTAATTATTAAGGAGAGGTTTTAACATGACAAAGTATGTATTTGTCACAGGAGGCGTAGTCTCTTCATTAGGAAAAGGGATTGTTGCAGCTTCTTTAGGACGTCTATTAAAAAATCGTGGTTTGCGAGTGACGATTCAAAAATTTGATCCATATATTAACGTGGACCCTGGAACGATGAGTCCTTATCAACATGGTGAAGTATTTGTAACCGATGATGGTGCAGAAACGGACTTAGACTTAGGTCACTACGAACGTTTTATTGATATTAACCTAAATAAATACTCCAATGTAACAACAGGAAAAATTTATTCCCGTGTAATAAAGAAAGAACGTCGTGGTGAATATTTAGGCGCGACCGTTCAAGTTATTCCTCATATCACGAATGAAATTAAAGAACATCTATTCCGCGCGGGTAAAGATACAAATGCTGATGTTGTTATTACGGAGATCGGTGGTACAGTTGGTGATATTGAATCCTTGCCATTTCTTGAAACAATCCGTCAAGTAAAAAGTGAGTTAGGTTCAGAAAATGTTATGTATATCCATTGTACCCTTGTCCCTTATATTAAAGCGGCAGGTGAAATGAAAACAAAACCAACTCAACACAGTGTAAAAGAATTACGCGAGTTAGGTATTCAACCGAATGTGATTGTAGTTCGGACAGAAATGCCAATGCCGCAAGAAATGAAAGATAAAATTGCCCTCTTTTGTGATATTGATGCGAATGCAGTTATTGAATCAAGGGATGCAGAAACCTTATACGATATTCCGCTAGCAATGCAAGAACAAGGATTAGATACCCTTGTATGTAATCACCTAAAACTCGTTACTCATGAACCGGATATGACGGAATGGGTAAATCTAGTAAATAAAGTAAAAAATCTATCAAAAACTGTAAAAATTGCCTTAGTAGGTAAATATGTTGAATTACAAGATGCCTACATATCTGTTGTTGAATCAATGAAGCACGCAGGCTATTGTTTTGATACAGATATTGATATCGATTGGATTAACGCAGAAAATGTAAATGATGAAAATGTTGCTGATTTGCTTCGAGATGCAGACGGCATTATCGTGCCAGGTGGTTTTGGTGATCGTGGTGTAGAAGGAAAAATTTCCGCGATCAAATTTGCTAGAGAAAACAAAGTTCCATTCCTAGGTATTTGTTTAGGAATGCAATTGGCATCGGTCGAATTTGCTCGTCATGTACTAGGTTTAGAAGATGCACATTCCAGTGAGTTAAAACCTGATACAAAAAATCCGATCATTACACTATTACCAGAACAAGAAGATGTAGAAGATATCGGGGGAACTTTACGTCTTGGGTTATACCCTTGTAAATTACAAGAAGGTACAAAAGCGTATGCAGCCTATGAAGATGTACTAATTTATGAACGTCATCGTCATCGTTATGAATTTAATAATTATTATCGTGAAATGATGGAGGCAAAAGGATTTGTCTTTTCTGGTATCAGCCCAGATGGCCGATTAGTAGAAATAGTTGAACTAAAAGACCATCCATGGTTTGTTGCTTCCCAGTTCCATCCAGAATTTAAATCAAGACCAACAAAGGCACATCCTTTATTTAGAGATTTCATTGGTGCTTCTTTAAAAAATAAAGAAAATAAATAAATGGTCTGCCACGAATATATTTGAAGATATTAATAGGGATTGGCTCTTCAACAAATAGAGTCAATCCCTTCATTTTAGATACTACTCATAATCCTCTACCATATCATCAATGATTAATTTCATATGATGATAAACATATAAAGCAGCAAGTAAGTATGGGAATCCTTTTCGTTCACCGGTCATTGTCGGCACAAGTCCTTTATCTAAATTCAGATCAACGAAAGCTTGGGCAATATCTTCAATAGGATTTTCCTGTTTCGCATCCTTGACCCCAATAACCATGAAGCCGACTTGCATTTCATGTAATGCCTGTGCAAGTTTTAAAACTTTCTCACTTTGTGCATTTTTGGTCACGATTAAAACCCGATCAGCTGTTGATAAACTCGGCAAGTTCTCCTCTGTCAACTGTTCGACTTTTGGAAAAGGATCTCTTCCGTATTTTGCTTGTAAATAAATCCCTTCTAATTCCTCTTCTGCATATATGTAAATGGAACCCTCGCCAACGATCGCTTGTGCTAATAGCCTTGCCCCATCTTCAATATCTAATTCCTGTTGATCAATTTTTTGTAAACGCCCAATTAATTGGGTAGTGAAAATTTTTTCCAAGTTAATCCACTCCTTCATCTATATTCTAGCAAAAAGACGTAGGGAACAAAATGGTACAGAATGTGACAAAAACATAAACACTTGAACGATCGTTTCAACTTAATTGTTCAAGCATAAGGAAAAAGTCATTTCGTTCATAAACTGTTGAAATCTAAAAAGGATTTAAGGTAACATTGTCGAAATTAGTATACGGTGGAAAAATAAAGAAAAGCGGAGTCTCTCCCTTTTTGTATTGAAAAAGTTAGTGTAGGCAGGAAAAAGGATTTGAAAAAATTTATTGAAACGGTCGAAGGGAGAATAAAGTGATGAGCAAAGGCAAAATATTAATTGTTGATGATCAGTTCGGGATACGCATTTTATTAAATGAAGTTTTTCAGTTGGAAGGGTATCAAACGTATCAAGCTGCCAATGGTCCAAAAGCGATTGAACTTGCGAAGACCCATAACCCTGACCTAGTTTTACTTGATATTAAAATTCCAGGTATGGACGGATTAGAAATTTTAAAAAAGCTGAAAGAGTTTAATCCGTCAATACAAGTGATTATCATGACGGCATACAGCGAACAAGACTTAATTAATGAAGCCCTTGAAACGGGTGCACTGACCTATTTTGCTAAACCTTTTGATATAAATGAAGTAAAAGAGGCAGTAAAAAATTATATCAATATTGAAACTTTATCTTAAAAGATTTATCTACACGAATATTATCTTTAGAATAAAAAGCATCATGTTGACTCACTCTAAACATGAAACAAAGCACTTTTAACCCGTTTTTCCCTCTCTTCTCAATGGGAGTCACCAGTCCCTTTGACAGAAAAAGAAATGGGTACTTCAGAGAAAATAGGAGGAGTCAACATGAAATTTTTTATTGATACGGCTAATCTGGACGAAATTAAAGAAGTCTATGAATATGGTTTTATCTCCGGTGTGACGACAAATCCCTCCCTTGTGGCTAAAGAGAAAAATGTTACTTTTGAACAACGGCTTAAGGAAATTTCGGAAATTGTAACTGGGTCCGTTAGTGCCGAAGTCATTGCAACTGATACGGAAGGTATGTTAAGAGAGGGAAGAGAATTAGCTGCTATTGCTCCAAACATAACGATAAAAGTTCCGATGACAAAGGGTGGATTACGGGCTGTTGCAACCTTTGCGAAGGAAGGGATTAAAACAAATGTCACGCTTATTTTTTCTGCAGGACAAGCGTTGTTGGCAGCTCGAGCTGGAGCAACTTACGTATCTCCGTTTTTAGGACGCCTCGATGATATCGGACATAACGGTCTTGATTTAATTTCGGACATTGCTTCAATTTTTGCTGTCCATCAAATTGAAACGGAAATTATTGCTGCATCAATCCGCCACCCAATGCATGTTATTGAAGCAGCAGTAAGAGGTGCACATATCGCTACCTGTCCATACAAAGTTATACATCAATTATTTACCCATCCGTTAACCGATCAAGGTATTAAAAAATTTTTAGCTGACTGGAACAAACGATAGAGTAAACTCGAGGTCGCTCCGTTTTTGACTTTTTTTGCTTTCACCTTTTTTTATGGAAAAGATCTTTGATTCCTTAGCCATCTTCTTCCTCCTTCT
>SMEH01000209.1_pt1 | contig 19644 bp, 17 predicted proteins | sample 2456361 | NCBI WGS metagenome assembly SMEH01 (sample SAMN10132587, study PRJNA489261) | soil metagenome | isolation source: day1 control-loamy sand soil ammended | place: USA | reverse complement strand
ATAACATTAATTGGTAAATTGAGTGAGTGGAGTTATGACAAAAATCGCCAAAGACAGGTTAAAAAAAGTAAAAAGTATTCTTGTTTCTCAGCCTAAACCCAGTGATGATAAATCGCCTTATTTTACACTAGCAGAAAGATGCAAACTAAAAATTGACTTTAGGTCGTTTATTCAGGTAGAACCTGTGACCTTAAAGGAGTTCAGGCAGCAAAAAATCGATATTCTTAACCATACGGCTGTCATTTTTACGAGCCGAAATGCTGTGGATCATTTTTTTAAACTATGTGCGGAGAGTAAGGTAGAGATACCTGCCGACATGAAGTATTTCTGTATTTCAGAGCAGACAGCCAATTACCTGCAGAAGTATATCGTCATCAGAAAGAGGAAGATATTTACCGGTGCCCGTACCGCTGATGACTTGATTGAGATCTTAAAAAAACACAAAAACGAAAAATACATTTTCCCCTGCTCCAATATCAGGAAAAATGATATCCCAGACTTCTTGGAAAAGAACGGTTATAAGTACTCAGAAGCCATCATTTACAAAACCGTAGCAAGTGACTTATCGGATCTGGCAGATGTAAATTATGATATTATAGCCTTCTACAGTCCATCAGGTATAAATTCTCTATTTGTCAATTTTCCTGACTTTGAGCAGAAAGACACGAGAATTGCAGCATTTGGCCCTACTACGGCCCAAGCTGTGAGGGATGCAGGCCTTATTTTGGATATAGAAGCCCCTTTACCCAATGCACCTTCCATGACAGGCGCCTTGGAGTTGTACATAAAGAAAGCGAATTCTTTATAAAAATTCATAGAAAAATCTTTTTTGGCTAAAGATCACCTTGAATATCTTACATAAGATCATTTGGAAGATTAGCGACAATTTCAGAAAATCGCTACCTTTATATCTAATGTAAGCGGGTTTTTATATGAAAAAGATTTTCTACACTTTTTTTAGTTTGGGCATTATTTTTAGTGGGGCTGAGCTAAAGGCGCAGCAGGATCCACAGTTGAGCCAATACATGTTCAACACGCTATACTATAATCCTGGATACGCCGGGGTAATAGGAGTGACTAAGTTGACTGCCCTTTACAGAAATCAGTGGACAGGGTATGTGCCTACTATTGAGGAGGGAGGCGCACCAAATACACAAATAGCTACTTTCGAAACGCCCATACTGAAATTTAGGAGTGGTTTTGGCGCCACCTTTGTACGTGACAATCTAGGGCCACAAAGTAATCTTCAAGCTCAAGTAGCTTATGCATATCATCTGGGTTTAAAAAATTCAAAATTAAGCTTTGGAATAAGTGCTGGCATATATTCTCAATCTATTGACTTTAATAATTACCGCTATATTAAATATGAAGATAAGTTTGGGATGGGCAAAGAATCTCAGGTGAGGCCGGATATGGCCTTGGGTTTTTACTATCAGGCGGAGAAGTATTTTGCTGGGGCAAGTTTCAACCACATATTGAAATCAGAGTTTGATTTTGGCTCTGATTCCTATCGGAATGCACTTTCAGATCACTCGTATTTTACAGCCGGATATCATTATGAGGTCAACTACAATTTTGTTGTGACACCTTCCGTTTTAGTAAAAACAGATTTCAATACGTATTCTGTGGAAGCCAGTGTTTTAGGAACTTATAATGAGAAGATATATGGTGGGTTTTCCTTTAGGCAGGGCGATGCCGCCATAGTACTCTTGGGCTTTAGCATGTTTAAGGATAATTCCCTAAGAGCAGGCTATGCTTTTGATTATGTGATAAAGGCACAAGATGCAAAAGCTGCCACTTCGCATGAGATTATGGTGAGCTATGAATTGCCAATGAATACCGCTGGAGGCAAGAAAATTATAAGAACTCCACGGTTTCTTCATTAATGCATAAAAATATTTGAGATGGAGGCAAACTTCTGTCTTAAATACAGTTATAATAGTGTTATACAGTGTGTGAAAATTTTTTTTGTTAAAATTCCTCTTAAATATTACAGCTTACATATTTTGAAGAGGTTCGTTATTGAATCAAATACAATAACATCTAATTTTGAAAATCCTCTGAAAAGTTGAGAATTTTTTAAGAGACAAAAACTAATGTGTTATGAATAAAATGTTTTCTATTAAAAGTGCCATTAACTTTTTCCTGTTGACAGGTGTATCGTTGGCGCTCCAGAGTTGTGGCCTCTTTGGTGGCGGGAGTTCAGATGATCAAGGAAACCTCGTAGGAGTACAAGGAAGAGAAGGATGGGAAATGACCGTTCCATATGGGATGGTGACAATTCCAGCCGGTACATTCCATATGGGGCAGGCCGATCAAGATGTAGCCGCTACGCAAATAAACTTCAACAAGCAGATTACGATTGGCGGGTTTTATATGGATGATACGGAGATCACGAACAATGAGTATCGTCAGTTCATAGAAGCCATTCTTGAGGATTCTGTCCAAATGGTCGGAGAAGAAGAGATTATGCAGCGCTATTATCCAGATACTACTGTTTGGGTAAGAGACTTTTCCCATCACATGGGAGATCCTTTAATGGTGTACTACTATTCTCACCCAGCATTCGATGATTATCCAGTAGTAGGAGTGAGCTGGGAAGCTGCTAAATACTTCTCGCGATGGAGAACGGACTATCTTAACGCCTACCGCGAAGGCAGAGGTTTGTTCCCAATGCCTAATTTCAGGCTGCCCTCAGAAGCAGAATGGGAATATGCCGCCAGAGGTGGACGTGACATGGCCAAATACCCTTGGGGAGGACCTTATATCAGAAACTCAAAAGGATGTATGCTGGCCAACTTCAAGCCTGGCCGAGGCAACTACTATGATGATGGATTTGCCTATACAGCACCAGTAGCATCCTACTTTGCCAATGACTATGGGTTATACGATATGGCCGGGAATGTGGCCGAGTGGTGTGAAGATGCCTACAATCCAGCTGCTGTACCTATGGTATGGGATCTTAACCCAACCTTCTTTGACGATAACGAACCTAGGAAAGTAGTTAGAGGAGGATCATGGAAAGACATTGCTTATTTCCTAGAAACAGGTACCAAGACCTTTGAATATAAAGATTCAACCAGTTCCAGCATCGGATTCAGATGTGCCATGACCTACTTGGGACGTTCTGCTGGCAGTGAATTTTAAATAACCCCATAAGATTTAATATAATTAATAACGTATCAACTTAAATTTTGTAAAAATGAGTAAAAGTAAAGGCGGGTTTAAAGAGCTTTTCTATAGCGATATAATGCCCAAAATATACGGTATCGGTGCGTCTGTCGTAATTGTTGGCGCTATGTTCAAGATACTTCACTATCCTGGTGCAGACTTGATGCTAGTTGTAGGATTGACGACAGAAGCTATCATCTTCTTTTTCAGCTCATTTGAGCCTAAGCATAGCGACCCTGATTGGTCAAAAGTATACCCAGAACTATCAGATGAGTACGACGGTACAGCCACAGTATCAAGAAGGAGTACCAGTGATGATAATGGTTCTGTAACTAAAAAGCTCGACCACATGCTAGAAAGTGCTAAAATTGGTCCTGAATTGATCGAGAGTTTAGGAAAAGGCATGAAGAGCCTTTCTGAGTCTGCAGCTAAAATCTCAACTTTGGGCAGCGCTACTTTGGCCACTGAAGAATATGCAACAAACGTTAAGGCAGCTTCTAAGTCTTTAGTAGACATGAACAAGTCTTATGCATCTACTGCTAGCGCTATGTCAGAAATGGCAAATGCTACTAACAGTGCAAAAGAATATCAAGCACAAGTACAAAATGTGACTAAAAACTTAGGTGCTTTGAATGCAGTCTATGAAATGGAACTTCAGGACGTTAATACGCACTTGAAGGCAATGAATAAGTTCTATGGTAGTATTTCTAACGCTATGGAAAATATGGCCGAAGCCTCAAAAGAGACAGAACAGTTTAAAGGTGAGTTGTCAAAACTGACTAGCAACCTCACCTCATTGAACAGGGTGTATGGAAGCATGCTCACTGCAATGAAAGGCTCAAACTAGGGCTTTGATTGTTTGTCACTTTTAATTTTTAACAGAATTATTAAATAAAGAAATATGGCCGGAGGAAAAGAAACCCCAAGACAAAGGATGATTGGGATGATGTACCTCGTACTTACTGCCCTTCTAGCACTGAATGTTACCAAGACTGTTTTGGAGCGATTTGTTTTCATCAACGAAAGTCTGGAAAGGTCAGTGTCGGAGGCAAAAGCGACAAATGATGGTACAGTTGCACGGATCAATACAGCAGTTTCCGAGTCTGGAAACCGTGAAGCTGACGTAAAAATTCTTAATGCCGCTAAGCAGGTAAGAGAAAAAACCAATCAGCTTCTTGGTGAAATGGACGAGCTAAAAGCTGAACTCATAGAAATAACAGGAGGACTAAATGAGAGTGGTACTCCCGTGGGTATTGACAATGAGGAGAAGGTAGCCAATTTAATGGTCAACCAGAAGAAAGGATTGGAACTGAAAGATAAGTTAAATGAATATGCGGCTTTTCTTTCTCAAGTTACAGGTGAAGAATTTAAGCCCTTGGCTTTAGATGCCGCAGAACACCCGGCTTTCATGGATAATCCAAACCAAAATAAAAAGCCCTTTTCTGAGTTGTACTTTGCACAAACACCCATGTCTGCGAGTCTTGCCACCATTACTCAAATGCAAACAGAGTTGATTGGTTATGAAACCCAGGCGCTGAGCTCATTGGCTAGAAAAGTGGGCGCTGCCGACCTTAAGTTTGATAACATCGTTGCTATGGTAAGGGCAGAATCTAAGGTCGTTGCTGCAGGTACAAAATATCAAGCTGATATGTTTATCGCAGCGTCTTCTTCTGCAGTTACTCCTACGATGAAGTTGAACGGTAACCCTATTCCTGTTGAGAATGGTATGGGAAAAGTAGAGTTTGTGGCTACTGCTGATTCATATGACAATGACGGGATGGCAAGAAAGACCTATACCGCTGAGATCACTATCGATACACCGGGAGGTGGTGATACTACTTATACCAATACGATTGAGTACTTTGTAGCAAAACCTGTAATACAAGTTCAGTCTGCATCAGTATCTGCATTATACTTGAACTGCGGTAATGAATTAAACGTCCAGGTTCCAGCTTTAGGATCTGCCTACAATCCTTCTTTCAGTGCCACTGGGGCTTCTGCTATTGAAGGAAGCCAAAAAGGACTGGTTACAGTTGTTCCTACTGCTGCTGAAGTAAAGCTGAACGTAAGTAGCAATGGTAACTTTATTGGTTCTGAAACTTTTAAGGTGCGTAGAATACCATTGCCTACCATTAAGGTGTTAAGTGGTGGAAGGGAGTTGAACTTAAAATCAGGCGTATCGGCTCCAGGGCCAAGGACGTTAGAAATAAAAGCGATTCCAGATCAGAGTTTTGCGGAATTTTTGCCTAAAGATGCACGTTATAGAGTTTCTCAATGGGAGGTAACACTTGCGCGAGGATCAAGACCGGTAAAAACCGAAAGAGTAACTTCTGAGCAAATAAACTTATCAAGCTTTGCGGCCCTGGCTAGACCTGGCGACCGTATAGTAATAGAAGTTAAGCAGGTTCAGAGGATGAATTTCAGAGGAAATGTGGAGAATGTAAACATCGGAACAGAAATTATCCAGATTCCCTTGAACTAATTTTTTAAGAAATTGAATAAAGTGTTATGAAAAAATTAAGTTTTGTATTTGCCTTTTTAGCTCTTGGAATTGTAGGCATGACGCCTGGCAGTTATGCGCAAGAGGTAGCTTCCACAGGCTATAACCCTCACTCTCTATATCCTGTTCACGAGTCTCATATTATGTTTAAAAAGACTTTATGGAGAAGAGTAGACTTAAAAGAAAAGCAAAATAGACCATTCTTTGCCTTCAATAATGAGATTACAAAAATCATTATTGAAGCTGTAAGGGCGGGTGTTCTGCCAATATATGCTAACGACTCTTTGACTACCAGAATGACCAAAGAACAGTTTTTGGAAAATTTGAAATTGCCAGAAGCTGGGGGAGGCTTGACAGAAGAAGAAAAAGCCTTGGGCTTTACCGATGACAACAGCGGCTGGGGTGATAGTGGCTGGGGTGACGACAGTGGTTGGGGCAATGAAAGTGCTGATACTGGAGCTGGCGCAGGTGCTGGACTTGATGCTAGTGCAAATGAGTTCCTGCCAAGCCAGGTTTCTATTTTAGAAATTAAGGAAGATATGATTTTTGACAAGAAGCGTTCTGTTATGCTTTTTGATATCCAGTCCATACAACTCATCATTCCTGCTAAAGAATTTGAGACAGGACTCTTCCGTCCAGTAGGAGTGTTTAGATATAAAGATTTGGTGGAGCTGTTCAGGAGTATGCCAGATGAAGCAATTTGGTTTAACCCCCAAAACAGTGCACAGCATAGAAATCTAGCGGATGCTTTTGAATTAAGATTGTTTAGCGGTAGAGTCACTAAAGTTTCTAATCCTCAGAACCTTGAAATTACAGATATTTATTCGGCTAGTCAGCGTGAAGGTTTGATCAAATCTATACAGATCGAGCAAGAGCTGATTGAATTCGAACATAACCTGTGGGAGTTTTAGAAAGGATTATAATTTCGTAACACAAGTAAAAGGGAGAGAATCATTGGTTCTTTCCCTTTTTTAATGGTGAACATCTAATGTCTTACGACCACCATGCTAGGTTAATTTTGCAAGCCCTGGTTTAAAGTTCTTGCAATCGCTCTTTTACAATCCTTGCCTTGTCCTTGCCGATAAGGGCTTCAAGCTCTTCTAGTGGAGCTGATCTTATCTTCGATATCGATTTAAAATGGCTAAGCAATGTATCCGTGGTTTTTTTACCGATACCTTTAATTGACTCTAGCTGAGTGTTAAAGCTGTTTTTACTTCGCTTATCTCTGTGAAAAGTGATGGCAAAGCGGTGTGCTTCATCCCGAACCTTCTGCAATAATATAAGTGCTGGAGATTTCTTATCAATATGAATAGGATATTGGTCTTCAGGAAAATAGATTTCTTCTAGGCGCTTGGCTATACCAATGATAGGAACCTGACCGTAAAGTCCTAAGGATTTTAAGCTATTGCAAGCAGCATTCAATTGGCCTTTTCCCCCATCGATAACGATGAGGTCGGGGAGTGGAGCCTTCTCTTCCAACTGCCTTTTATATCTTCGGAAGGTTACTTCGGCCATCGATGCAAAATCGTCAGGTCCGACAACAGTCTTAATGTGAAAGTGACGGTAATCTTTTTTAGAAGGCTTCCCGTTTTTGAAGCATACCATAGATGCTACTGGGTTGGTGCCCTGAATATTGGAGTTGTCAAAACACTCGATATGAATCGGTAGCTTTTTGAGTTGAAGATCCTTTTGCAATGCCACTAGCGCGTAGTTGTCCTTTTGTTTACTGGCAATATTTGTATTGTACCTGTCTTTCTTATAAAACAAGGCATTTTTTATGGACATGTCTACGAGCTTTTTCTTATCTCCAATTTTAGGGACGGACTTCTCTATTCCCAGGTCTGCTTTGATAGGAATATTGGAGATGATCTCTTTTGCATGGCTGTCGAACTTTTCTATTAGTTCTACTGCTACCAAGGCTATGATTTCTTCGTCTTTTTCATCCAGTTTTTTCTTTACCTCAATAGTCTTTGTGAAAATAATGGTGCCGTCCTTTATTTTCAGATAATTAACGAATGCGGCTTTCTCGTCTGATACTATCGTGACAACGTCTGTATCACCAATCTTCTCGTTCACAACCAACGATTTGGATTGGAAATTCTCAAGCGATAGGAGCTTTTCCTTGTATTCATGTGCCTTTTCGTACTCCATGTTCTCGGAGGCTTCCAGCATTTTCTTTTTGAAGTATGCCCTGCCTAGATTCATGTTACCCTTCAGCAAAATCTTAGCCTGTTCGATATCATGATTATAATCTTCTTCTGATTGAAGCCCCTCACACATGCCTTTGCAATTGCCAATATGATACTCCAAACAAACTTTGAATTTCCCTTTGGCTATATTTTCCTCAGAAAGGTTATATGTACACGTTCTGATAGTATAGAGGCTTCGGATAAGCTCCAAAACGTTGTACATGGCCCTTACACTCGAATAAGGACCAAAGTAAGTCCCATAATTAGGGATTCTCTTTCTGGTAGAAATGATCCTTGGAAATCGCTCGTTGGTTACACAAACGTAGGGATAAGACTTGTCGTCTCGGAGCATGATATTATACCGAGGCAAGTTGGTCTTGATAAGGTTGTTTTCTAGCAGCAGGGCATCGAATTCAGAATTGACTATAGTAAATTCAATCCGCCGGATCTCAGAAACCATTTTCCTGGTTTTCTTGTTGGCAGTGTGCGCTTTGGTAAAATAGCTACTGACCCTTTTTTTTATGTTTTTGGCCTTCCCGACATAAATCAGCGTCCCTTCTTGGTTGTAAAACTTATATATTCCAGGTTGAGTGGGGAGCTGATGTATCTGGTCGGATGTATAGAAAGGTACTTCCATATATTAATTTCCTACAGCATATTAAGGGTAATTAGGCTGTTATAGTTCCCCTGCTTGAAACCGCCCTGTCTGGATTTAGGCTAAGCGATAGCGCCTGACCTTCTGGTGCACATTGATAAGGCTTGCGGCAAGGATAGCAGCGGAAACCCCGCATGTGTCAGGCATCTGGGCGGTAATAAGTCGGTGTACGTATTTCTTAACTATGTTTGTATAGGGATGTGGTGGGCGGAGTTGAAGCGGATAGCCTGTTCGCCGCCCAGGTAATTTCCTTATACGTTTACGTGCCTTTCTGCATGGTATGAAGAGCGCACCAAAGGTCCTGACTCCACATATTTCAGTCCTCTTTTTAAACCTTCCTCTTGGTAATGGGCAAATTTGTCAGGATGGATGAATTCAGCCACTTCTATGTGCATTTTCGTAGGTTGCAGGTACTGTCCTAGAGTAAGGATATCCAGCCCGTTTTCTACGAGGTCATCCATGGCCTTGTAAACTTCATCTTCGGTTTCGCCAAGCCCTAACATAATACCTGATTTTGAGCGTTTGCCATATTCTTTTATGCGTCGCAGCTCTTCTAGGCTCCTCTCGTATTTAGCTTGTGGCCTTACCCTTCTGTATAGCCTTTCTACTGTTTCCATATTGTGAGAGACCACTTCTTGGCCTGCACTGATCATGCGGTAAAGGGCCTCCCAGTTGCCTTTTACGTCGGGGATAAGCGTTTCTATGGTGGTTTCTGGAGATGTTTTCTTGATGGCCACCACTGTTTGGTGCCAGATTTCAGCACCTCTGTCTTTGAGTTCATCCCTGTTGACCGAAGTGATCACGGCATGTTTCACACCCATGAGCCGGATGGCTTCGGCTACTCTCTGAGGCTCATCTTCGTCGTACTCTGTCGGACGGCCAGTGGCTACGGCACAGAATGAGCAACTTCTGGTGCATACATTGCCCAGGATCATGAATGTAGCGGTGCCTGCTCCCCAGCACTCTCCCATATTAGGGCAGCTTCCGCTTTCACATATAGTGTGTAATTTATATTCGTCTACTAGTTTTCTGACTTTGGCATATTCTTTACCGATGGGTAGTTTTACCCTGAGCCAGTTTGGTTTTTTAGACCTTGTTGTAGCTTCTTCTGAAATTACCGGTAATTCTATCATGACATTTTCATTTGCTTTGAATGAACAAAGTTACTGATTAAAAGGATTAATGTTGGTGGTTTGAAGGTGGATTTACCTGCGGGTGCCGAAAACTATGGTGATGAAAGCTGAAGTAAAGAAACTATTGTTGTCGGCACCGGGCAAGATCTCTATTGTCTTGGGGAAGGCTTCAAGGAGAACACCTGCCTCGAAACCTGATACGCTACTTTTGAACGTGCCAAATTCAAAACTGACGGCAGCTTTTAAATTGGCACCTATGGTGACGTCAGACTCGTTGAGCCCCTGGAAAACCCCTCCTGTGCCCATGATGTTTCTATACTCAACGGTTGGATCGTAGGGAACGGTAATTGATTCGTACTGATTTACATACACCTGCACATAGTACGGTGCTATCACACCAATAGTAGGGCCGGCTGCCAATATACCGGAGATCTGGACGCCTTGCTGAGGAGCTTTCTTAAAAAAGATTTTCTCTCTCCCATACTGTAGGCGAACAGAGTAGAGGTAATTGAGTTTGCCATAAATGAAGGAATTGCCATTGATGTTCCATGTCCTGGCTTCTTTGGGGTGTTTTACGTTCATCAGCTCGAGACCGAAGCTTTGAAATGTAGTCGGGGTGAGGGCTGTGCTGTATTTTAAGACGAACCCTCCAATGAGGCCGCCATTGGTGTTCTTGTTCACGCCCCACAAGAACTCACGAGTATACTCATAGTCTTCTGAAGTCTGCGCAAAGGCAGCAGGGCCCAAAATAAGGCAGAGTAGAAATAACGCAAATTTTTTGATGGACATGTACATAGCTTATAAATGTAATAATTAATCCATAAATGTAAAAATCTGCTTTTGAGTTTAAATCAAACTCCACCCGTTATCCTTTGGTTTCCACATGACCATAATTTTTCTAATTTGGTTGTACATAAGTGGATGGCTACGCCTGGATATGCCTCTTGAGCGCATTGTATGAGATTCCCATATGTGAGGCATTATAAATACATTTTCCGTTTTCGATCAACAGTACTTGAGGCGACTCATGTACAACGCCAAAAATATCGGCTATTTTATTCGATATGTTTCGGTAAGCAATTAAGTCGAGGAAGTATGGCAAAACTGATTGCATTTCCTCTTGATCCCAATTTCTTTCAAGCCTGTCTAGTGCCATGCTGCTCACAGGACATCTGGTGCTGTGTTTGAAGATGACGATAGGTTGATTTTCTGATAGCGCCTTAATTTCTGCCAAGGCGGTTTCGGTTTCTAGTTTTTTCCAATTCATGATTAATCGTACCAAATTTCACTTTCTCTGGAGTCGTATTTCGGTTTTGTAGGTTTTTGTTTTACGCTTGTAGGCTGATCACTGTTTCTCCAAAATCTGAACCAGTTAATTTTCCTTTTTCTCAATTTCTCTTTTTGATCATGTGATGACTTCTGTTTCCCTTTTAAATAGGATACGCTTGGGTGTAAGTCTTTGTGCTTCAGATTTCTAATACGAATATTGCCTTCATATTGGTTTACCTTTTGAGATAATTTGCGCAAGTGTTTTGTTCGGGAAGAAAGGGATGGCACTTTTATGTTTCCTTGGTACTGGTGCATTTGTCGAGAGGAGGCCTGCAAATCATCCTTCTTCCTTTTTTGGGACTTTCCTTTGCTCATAGCACTCGCTTGCGCGATGTCTCGCCCCTTTCCTTTGCTGAGCGAAGAGTATTTTAAGTCTCCACTATACTGATGCACCTGCTTGGACCTAGCCTTCATCCGCTTTTCTTGGGTGGCAGAAGAAGCTGCCCTCCTATCGCCTTGAAAATGCGAGCCTCTGCTCGGTCCTCCAGGAGATTGAACTTTCTGGAAGCCTGAAAACTGATGCATCTCCATTGATCGGGATCGAAAGTCTTGATTTGCTGAGCGCTGTGAACGGCCCTTCCTCATGTTGCCCGCATTGCTTATGTCGCGCCCGTGGCTCACAGGAACAGCAGCGTTTTTCATGTCTCCACTATACTGTTGCACCTGTTGCGACAAGTTTTTGTAGCTTCTTTCCTTAGTTTTTTTGCTCTTGCCTTTTTGCCTTTGTGTATTGGTGGCGGTTCGTCCTGGGTTGGTCGACAGAGAGGAAGATTTGAGTTCGCCACTGTAGGTGGTGGCGTTAAGGTTAGGCGCCCTATTGTTTCTTTTTGCCTTTCTAAAACCTTCGTAAGAGATTTCTGGCCGATAAGGCTGTTCTACATCTCGTAGTTTAAAATCGTAATTCTGGGTTTGGTCTTTACCTACTGGACCAATAAGTGTGCGCTTGTCTTTCCGTTTTGTTTTGCGCTGAGTGGTGCGTACTTCTACTTTAGTGGGGGGCGCATTCTCTCTGTTTTCCATCCTAAAAAAGCTTTTTCTATTGTCTCTTTTAGGCTTTTTGGATGTTTTTAACTTCTTGTCATCAAATCGACTTTGGCCATAAGCTTCTTGTGGGCTCATAAGGAAGATGAGCCATGCTAACAGCAGTAGTGATGTGATTCTTACCGCAAATGCGTAAAACTGTTTAAGATTCAATTGTCTTAGATTACAAGAAGTTGGTCTGCGAATTTAATGGAATGAGGCAGCCTTCCATAGAAAGAATAGGAACAAATCTATCTGTTGTACCATGCCTGTTAATATTACATAAAATTTCTCTAAAATGTTCAAATGGATGTGGGCATTTGAGCCCGTTTTCCACACTAAAATGCTACTAATTCTTCGATTTTGTTTTTAAGTCTTCCCTTTGGCAAAAAGTTCTGTTCCAACGGTGGAGCAAATGGAACTGGCGTATCGAGGCTTCCTTCCCGCACAACCGGGCCATCGAGATATTGAAAACAATATTCTCCAACCCAAGCAGCTATTTCGGCACCTATGCCTCCAGTAAGACAGTCTTCGTGCAGGATCAAGACCTTTCCTGTTTTCTTTACCGTCTGTTCCACTGCCTCTTTGTCCCATGGAAGCAATGTTCGCAGATCAAGAATGTCAGCACTAAGGTGGGGAAGCGAGGACATGATCTCTAGGGCCCAATGCACGCCCATGCCATAGGTAATGATAGAGAGGTCGTCGCCATGGTTTGCTAATGTTGCCTTACCCACTTCTTCTGTATAATAGTCGTCCGGTATGCTTTGTGCTATTGCTCTATATAATGCTTTGTGCTCGAAAAAGAGTACAGGATTTGGGTCTTCAATGGCGGCATTGAGCAGACCCTTGGCATCGTATGGATTTGAAGGGTAGACAATTTTCAAGCCGGGGGTATGGAAGAACCACGCCTCATTGGATTGCGAGTGAAATGGACCTGCAGCAACACCTGCGCCTGTAGGCATCCTTATCACTACATCGGCATTTTGCTGCCATCGATAATGCGACTTAGCGAGATTGTTCACGATTTGGTTAAACCCGCAAGTCACGAAATCGGCGAACTGCATTTCTATGACAGATTTGAATCCCTTTACGGAAAGTCCCAGACCAATGCCCACAATGGCAGACTCACATAAGGGCGTGTTGCGTACCCTGCTTTTGCCAAAAGTCTCTACCAGCCCTTCCGTGACTTTAAACACCCCGCCATATTCTGCAATATCTTGACCCATGAGAATGAGTTGAGGATATCGTTCCATGCTTTGTTTTAGGCCATCCGCAATCGCGTCTACAAACCGTCTTTCAGAGGAGATTTTACTGGTAGGCAAAACCAACTGCTGCACATATGGGGCGTAAACATCTTCAACCTCTGAGAGAGTATCAGGTATTGGCTTTTCTTCGGAAAATGCTATTTCTAGTCCTTTTTCAATTTCTTTTTGAATTCCTTTGCGGATACGCTGGATTTTCCGGTCGGTAAGAATGCCTTCCTTTACCAAGAACTTCTCATAGTTAACGATAGGATCCTTTTTGGCCCACTGCTCGAAAAGTTCTTGAGGTACATATTTGGTGCCAGAAGCTTCCTCGTGTCCTCTCATTCGGAAGGTCAAGGCTTCTATCAATATCGGTCGGGGGTTTTCCCTGATATTTCGTGCTGCTTGTTGGATCGTGTCGTAAACCTCTAGCACATTGTTGCCATCTACTTGCAGGGCATCTATGCCATATCCCGGCCCTTTATCGATAAAATTTTTAAATCGAAACTGTTCTTCATTCGGCGTAGACAACCCATAACCATTGTTTTCGATTAGGAATATAACAGGTAAATCCCAAACAGCTGCCACATTCAATGCCTCGTGAAAATCCCCTTCACTTGTGCCGCCATCACCGCTGAATACCAAGGTGGCTTTGCCTTCTTGAGCCAGGTTGCTAGCTAGTGCTATGCCGTCGGCTACAGCTAGTTGAGGACCCAAGTGCGAAATCATTCCTACGATGTGATGCTCATTAGAACCAAAATGGAATGAACGATCTCTTCCTTTGGTAAATCCGCCTAATTTTCCTTGGAACTGAGCAAAAAGCTTCTCTAATGGAACACCCCTGCCCGTAAATACGCCTAAGTTGCGGTGCATGGGAAGGATGTATTCTTCTTTTTCCAAAGCAAGTACAGCACCCACAGATATGGCTTCTTGTCCAATGCCAGAAAACCATTTTGAGATCTTGCCCTGCCTCAAAAGGATCAGCATCTTTTCCTCGATAAGCCGTGGTTTTAATAGCGATTCATATAAGTGAACCAGTGCAGTGTCTGAATATTCTTTCCTGTTAAAATGCATAAGAACACAACATAGTAGTGGTTGCTAGAAATGGCCACTAATTGGCAAAACTAAAGTATTTAGATATTTAGGGTAAAGATTCGCCTTATTTTTTATTTTTGTGTCACGCAACATACATTATGATCGATTATCAGTATTTTTCCCTTTCTAATGGGCTGAAGGTATATGTTCATGAAGATGCTAGCACTCCCTTAGCAGCTGTAAATATAGCTTATAATATAGGCTCTAGAGATGAAGATGAAAACAAGACGGGATTTGCACATTTGTTTGAACATTTGATGTTTGGAGGGTCAATGCACATTCCATCTTATGACGAACCTTTACAAAAAGTAGGTGGTGAGAACAATGCCTTCACCAGCCCTGATATTACCAACTATTATATAACCCTTCCATCCCAAAATCTTGAAACAGCATTTTGGCTTGAATCTGATAGGATGATGGGACTGTCATTTGATCCTCAAGTGTTGGAAGTTCAAAGGAAAGTGGTGATTGAGGAATTCAAGCAGCGTTACCTCAATCAGCCCTATGGGGATGCGTGGCTGCAATTGAGACCGTTGGCTTATAAGGTTCATCCCTATAAATGGGCAACCATTGGAAAAGAAATCAGCCATATCGAGAACGCCACAATGGAAGATGTCAAAGCTTTTTTCTATAAATATTATATTCCCAATAATGCAGTGCTGGTTGTAGCTGGTAACGTAAAGGCAGAAGATGTGAAGGCGCTCGCTGAGAAATGGTTTGGACCGATTCCTGCTGGGAAACCTTACCAAAGAAATCTTCCTGCTGAGCCGCAACAGATAGAAAAAAGAACCAAAACAGTATATGCAGACGTTCCTTTGGATGCTATCTATAAGGCCTATCATATGCCCCAAAAGTACACTAAAGGCTACCATATAGCAGACCTCTTGAGCGATGTGATCGGAAGGGGAAAATCTTCTCGACTATATGAACAACTGGTGAAAAAGGAAAAAATGTTCAATAGCTTGGGCGCATATGTAACAGGGTCTTTAGATCCTGGATTGTTGGTGATTCATGGAAAACTCAATGAAGGCGTGAGTCCTGAAGCGGGAGAGGCGGCCATCGATAGGGTCTTACAGGAAGTGAAGGAAACTGTGGTTGGCGAAGAGGAACTACAAAAAGTTAAGAATCAGGCTGAGGCTACTTTGATTTTTTCAGAGGTTGAGCTATTGAATCGGGCCATGAACCTTGCGTTCGCAGCATTGGAGGGCGACCCTGACTATGTAAACAGGGAGCCTGCCATCATTCAACAAGTGACCGCACTAGAGGTACAGACAATGGCCAATGATATCTTGATACCAGAGAATTGTTCCACACTATACTACAAGGTTAAGAAAGACACATGATAAAGACGAGAGTAGGATTTGGTTATGATGTGCACCAGCTGGCCGAGGGGTATGATTTTTGGCTTGGAGGCATAAAAATCCCCAGTACGGTCGGAGCTGTTGGACATTCTGATGCCGATGTGCTGGTTCATGTAATATGCGAAGCTCTGCTCGGCGCTGCCAATTTGCGGGACATCGGTTATCATTTTCCCGATACGGATCCTCAATATAAAGGAATAGATAGCAAAGAGCTATTGAAGAAAGTTGTTGCATTGCTGCGCTCCAAAAACTACGAGATTGGCAATATTGACAGCACGGTATGTTTGCAGCGTCCTAAGGTAAACCCTCACGTAGAGGCCATGCAGCAATGTCTGGCAGCAGTAATGGGGATCAGTATAGAAGATATTTCCATAAAGGCTACTACGACCGAACAGTTAGGTTTTGTAGGGCGAGAAGAAGGGGTAAGTGCGTATGCTGTGGCTTTGGTCTACAAAACAGCTTAGCTCACTATTGAGCTGATAGCTGATATAACTTTAACAAATAATATTTTGCAGCAGCAAATGTTCTTTGTTGGTATAATTAAACCCACCCTCTAGAGGGTAATTCATCAGCTTCTCACATAGGCTCATACAATGAAAGTTTTCATTTCAAGAAAGATCTTCGGACCAATCATCGACTTCTTAGAGGGCAATGGTTTGGAGGTGATTGTAAATGAGCATCATCGAAAGCTCACCCAAGAGGAGTTGATAGAACATTGTCAGGAAGTAAACTTTCTGCTGAACATCGGACATATACCACTAGATGGATATTTCTTTGAGCGGTGTGCGCATTTGAATGGCATTGCGCTAGCGAGTGTAGGGTATGATCATGTGGACTTGACTCAGGCGAGCCGTTTCAATATTCCAGTGAGCAATACGCCCGAAGTCCTTAGCAAAGCAACGGCAGATATAGCTTTCTTGTTAATGCAGGCTGTGGCGCGCAAGGCCTTTTATATGGGCAGGTTGATTGAAAGAGGGGGTTGGAAGGACTTCGAATTTATCAATAATTTAGGAGTGGAGCTAGAGGGGAAAACACTGGGCATTTATGGGTTGGGGAGAATTGGTTTAGAGTTAGCGAGAAAGGCCAAGGTAGCCTTCAATATGAATATCATCTATCATAATAGACACGTTAGCCCCTTAGCAGAAGAGATGGTAGGGGCACGCTATGTAGATTTTGAAGCGTTGCTAGCTGAAAGTGATGTGCTTTCTGTACACACAAATCTTAGCCCTGAGACTGCATATAGGTTTAATATGGACAGCTTTAAGAAGATGAAAAGCTCAGCGATCTTCATCAATACGGCTCGGGGCAAAATACATGTTGAAAAGGATTTATATAATGCTATTCTGCAAGGCGAAATCTGGGGAGCCGGATTGGATGTGACTGATCCAGAGCCTATGCAAGCCACCAATCCGCTGCTACAGTTGCCAACTGTTTGTGTATTGCCTCATATTGGTTCTGCTACTATAGAAACAAGGACAAAGATGAGCTTAATGGCTGCTCATAATATAGTGGCTGCCAGCAAGGGTGAGCCAATGGCCCAAGTGATCAATAAGGAAGTGTATAATAAAAGTAATCAGCAATAAAACGAAGGGAAAGATTAGAATTTTAATGAATTGTTTTTAATTTAGCAGGCTGATTTGTGTTCTCAACAGTGGAATATCTATGATCCAACGGGCAGTTGTAGGTTTTTTAACTTTACTTTTGATGGTCTCCGCCACATTTGGCGAAGGGAGCTTCATTGTTTTGCCCGATACCGACATAGAAATAGCCACATCTCAAACTGCTGATGCTAATGGAGAAGAGCAAGACAACCAGAAGGAGGAATACAAGTATGTAGCTTATGAGGCAGTACTACCTTTGCTACACGCCAATCTAACCCCACTGCACTGTACCTTTACTCAAGTTACGATTATTGTAGTGCGGGCAGTAGAAGAAATAGGTGTCTTTGAAATACCGCATATCCCCTATTTCAATACCCTGTTTAGGCTGATCATCTCGCCCAATGCCCCATAATAGGGATTGAAACTGCAGGCAAACCGCCACATATGTTGTTCCCGCTCTTTCAGTAAGGGTCATGAGTACATCTCCACTGTGGTGTACCTCACTATTAGTTCAAATCATCACTTATATTAATTAATAAAATGCAAAATAAAGGATTTATTATCTTCCTTACAGTAATAGTTACAGCTCTTTGTATCTATTACTTATCCTTCACTTTCGTGTCACGAGGGATTCAGAAGGATGCTACAGCTTATGCTACCGATGAAAACGGTGCTGTAGATTTCAACAAAAAACAAGCTTATCTGGACTCAGTATATCATGTACCTGTATATAACTTACTTGGCATAGAATATACCTATCAAGAAGTAAAAGATAATGAGCTTAACCTAGGCCTCGATTTACAAGGAGGGATGCATGTTACCTTAGAAGTATCTCCAGCTGATATTGTGAAGGGAATTGCGGGCAATCCTGCGGATGCTGATTTTCAGGCAGCCGTTCAAGAAGCTCTAGAAAGGCAACGGTCTAGTCAAGAGAAGTTCACCTCACTTTTCTATGAAGCTTTTAAGAAACGCAAACCTGATACACGGTTGAGTACAATCTTTGCTATAGCTGCGAATAGAGGAAAAATTAGTTATGAGAGCACAGATCAGCAGATCTTGAGTATCTTGGATCAGGAAATCAAAGATGCTGTCGATCGTTCATTTAACATCTTGCGCAATAGGATCGATAGGTTCGGTACATCCCAGCCTAACATTCAGCAACTTCAGGGAACAGGCAGAATTCAGATAGAATTGCCAGGAGTCGATAATCCAGAAAGAGTAAGAAACCTCTTGCAGGGTGTGGCAAAATTAGAGTTCTGGGAAGTATGGGATTTGCAAGAGTTTAGTGGTTCGTTGGAAGCAATCAATGCGATGTTGGTAGAAGAGCAAAGAGCCAGTGCTGGAACTTCTACGTTGGAAAGCACAGACAATGCTGTCTCTCAGGAAGACCTTTCAAATTTATTGACCGAAAATCAGCCTACGATTTCTGATGCAAATGACACTACTTCAGTAGGAGCGGATTCTGCCCAAGTGGCCGATGATTTGGCAAGTCAGCTCGCAGGCGCTGGTGGCGATACTACTAATTTGGATTCCTTGTTGAATGCTCAGGTGTCTCCATTGTTCAGTCTTTTGAGATCTCAATTTGGACTGGTCTATGAAACGAAAGATACAGCTAGGATCAATAGCATCCTTAAGCGTAAGGATGTACAGGCTATGCTGCCGCCCAATTTAAAATTTCTATGGTCTGCTAAACCAATCTCTGCAAGAGAGAGTGGCAGCAATATGGAATTGATTTCTTTGTATGCTATTAAGCAAGGAAGAGGTGGGTTAGCACCATTGACTGGTGACGTAATCACAGATGCTAGACAGGATCTTGATCAATATTCAAGGCCTGCTGTATTCATGAACATGAATGGTGAGGGTGCTAAGACGTGGAGACGGTTGACTGCCAATAATATAGGAAGACAGATTGCCATTGTGCTTGATGATTATGTGCTGTCTGCCCCGAATGTTGAGACTGAAATAGGTGGCGGTAGTTCTGTGATTTCTGGAAACTTTACGATAGACGAAGCCAAGGATTTAGCCAATCTTCTCAAAGCGGGTGCTTTACCTGCGCCTGCACTTATCGTAGAGGAGGCTATCATTGGACCTTCATTAGGCCAAGAAGCTCAGAACCAGGGGATGACTTCCATTATAGCAGGTTTGGTTATGGTAGTGGTCTTTATGGTGGCCTATTATGCTAAAGGTGGACTGGTTGCGAATGTGGCACTTATTTTCAACATCTTCTTCTTATTGGGGATACTGGCGCAGTTGAATGCTGCCCTTACCTTACCTGGTATTGCGGGTATCGTACTTACTATGGGTATGGCCATCGATGCCAACGTGCTCATCAACGAGCGCATCCGC
>SMEH01000367.1_pt1 | contig 19797 bp, 18 predicted proteins | sample 2456361 | NCBI WGS metagenome assembly SMEH01 (sample SAMN10132587, study PRJNA489261) | soil metagenome | isolation source: day1 control-loamy sand soil ammended | place: USA | reverse complement strand
AGCGTTGCTCCAATTCAGCGAGGCGGGTGTGCGCCGCTCGAACCCGCCGAAGTCGTTCCGCCGCAGCCCTGCGTTCCTGTAGTCGGGCTTGTGCCTCCTCCCAGGCCAGGCGTGCGTCGGACTCCTCCCGCCGCGCCGTGTCCACCTCGGCGACGGCCCGGCGCTGCAGCGTCACCACCCAGTCCCGGTCGGGGTCCTCGGGGATCTCCTCCCCCGCCACCTGGGCCAACCGGGCCACCCAGTCCCGCACGCCGGACCGCCGATGTTCGAGTTCCGCTCTCCGCTCGGCCCGCAGATCGCGGAACCATTGCTCGACCACGGCGAATCGCTCCGTACCGAACAGGCGTTCCAGCAGTTTCTCCCGCTCGGTGGTGTCGGCGCGGAGGAATTTCGCGAACTCCCCTTGGGGGAGGAGCACGACCTGGAAGAACTGCTGGGCGTTCATGCCCAACAACCGCTCCACGATCCGTCCGACCTCGTCGATGCGGGTGACCGCTTCCGCCGTCCCCCCGTCGGGCGGTGGACTGAGCCAGGTCAGGGATGCCTTGGCCGGCTGTGTGGTGTAACCCTCACCACGTCGCTTCGGCCGCTCGTACTCGGGGCTTCGAACGATCCGCAGGTGGTGCCCCTGCACGGTCAGCTCCAACACGACCTCGGTGGGGGTGTCGGCGTCGGCGAGGTCGCACCGCAACCGCTTCACCTGCCCACGGGCTCCCGGCACCGCTCCGAACAGCGCGAACGCCACCGCGTCGAGCAGGGTGGTCTTCCCCGCACCCGTGTCACCGTGCAGCAGGAACAGTCCGTCGGCGCCCAAAGCGTCGAAGTCGACGACCTCGCGTCCCGCATACGGGCCGAACGCGCAAACCTCCAGCCTGTGCAGTCTCATCGCACGTCCTTCCGCTCGGGGTTCGCCCTTCCCGCGGCTTCCAACGCCGCGACCAGCAGGTCACGTTCACGCTCGGTCGGCTCACTGCCCCGACAGTCAGCGATGAAGGCCTCGGCGATCTCCAGATCCGTACGCCCACGCACCGCCTCCGAGTACCGCAGTGCCGCACCGGCACCGCCCTCGGGCTGCCATTCGAGATGGACGGCGTGGGGGAAGCGGGTGCGCAATCTGCGCATGGCGTCGACTGGTCGCACGGGATCGGTGAGCGTGACCGACAGGTAACACCCACTCAGCTTTCCGTACTCGGGATCCTCCAGCAGTTCGTCCAACCGTCCTCGCACGGTCGCCAGCTCACGCGGCACGGGGAGTTCGACCCGGTCCACTCCCGCCAGTCCCTGCGCGTCCAGGTCCACGATCCACACCGATTTGCGGGAAGTCTCGGAGAACGAGTACGCCAAGGGACTTCCGGAGTAACGCAGGTGCTCGGCCAACCGCTGTGGCCCGTGCAGATGCCCCAGGGCCACGTAATCCACACCGTCGAAGACGGATCCCGGAACCTGCTCGACCCCACCGACCGCGATCGTGCGCTCCGAGTCACTGCCCACGCCACCGGTCACGAAGGCGTGGGCGAGCACCACCGATCGCGTGCCCGGTTCCCGCTCCGCCAGATCCTCTTTGACCCGACGCATGGCCTCGGTGAGCACGCCGGTATGCCCTTTGGCCTCGGGAACGCCGAGCGCATGCCGCGCCGGATCGGGTTCGAGATAAGGGATGCCGTACAACGCCACCGGCCCGTGCTCGTCCTCGAGCAGCACGGGCCGATCGATCGCATCGACCGTGGTGCGCAAGTGCAGACCACCGGCCTCGGCGAAATCGGCGAACGCACCGAGCCGGGCCGCCGAGTCGTGGTTCCCCGACGTGATCACGAGCTGTGCTCCGGCCTCACGGAGCCGCCGTAGGGCCGCCGTCGCCACACGAACGGCCTCGGCGGACGGGACCGCACGGTCGTAGACGTCACCGGCCACGAGTACGACGTCGACGGACAGCTGCTCGACGAGTTCGGCCAGGTGCCGAAGTACCGCGTCCTGATCGGCGAGCAGGTCGGTACCGTGGAACGTCCGTCCCACATGCCAGTCGGAGGTATGGAGGAGTCGCACGTCGCCAAGCTAGAACCTTCGGTCGTCGGAACGACACGCAACCCCCGATACATCACTCGAACGTGTGTTCGATTCTCGTGTTCGGCCGGATTCGGCGACGCGCCCGAGGAATTGCGCCATGATGATGCGGGACGACGTGCCATGCCGGCACATCCGAGCATCTGAGCGCATACGCGCCGACTGCACCGGGAAAGGACGGGAAACAGGTGGGCTCGACGATCGTCGCCACCGCCGCCATCGTGGTCGCCCTCCTGTTGGCGGTCGCCGTGGTCCTGCTGTGGCGGCTGTACCAGGACGGCATGCACCGCGCCGACAGAGCGGCCAGACAGCTGGAGGCCGAACGCGCCAAAGTGGATTCCCAGCAGGCGGCGTTACGTCGTTACGAGGTCGCGTTCGCCTCCATCAGCGGTCGCGGGGAACTCGGCGAGCGGGTGTTGGTCGAGACCGCCCGAGCACTCGGCCTGCGAGAGGGATTGCATTTCACGGTCCAAACCGACGTCGCGGGCGGCGGCGCGGCCAAACCGGACATGGTGCTCATGGTGGGCGGCGGACGCACCGTGCCCGTGGACGCCAAGGCCAGTCTCGCGTGCTGGGCCGAGGCGGTGGAGACCGACGACCCCGAGGAACGTCTCGACGCACTCCGGGTCCACGTCCGCAACCTGCGGTCGCGCGCGGCGGAATTGTCGGGCAAGAACTATCAACGCTGGGCCGACGCGATCTACGGCACGGTGATGTTCGTCCCCTCCGACGCGGCCGTGGTGGCGGCACTCGACACCGACCCCGAGCTGTTGCGTTGGCTACTGGACCGCAGGGTCTTCCTCTGCGGCCCCACGGGGTTCGCGGTCGTGGCCTCGGCGGCGCTGTTCGCCGCCACGGAACGAGCACTGGCCGACGACGTCGAGAAGGTGCGGGCACAGGCGGAGGCGGCTCATCGCGCGGCGAGCAACGCCATCGAGGCGTTGAACCTGTCGAGCACGCATCTGCAGCGTTTCCTGTCCGCCCGGCGCCGCGAGGTCGAAGCCCTCGACAGCTTCCGCGCCCAGGTCGCCCCTCTCACCGATGCGGCGGCAAGCCCCTCACCCGTCCCGGAGGTGCGCAGAACCGACGAAATGTCCGCGACCTGATTCCAACAACCAACACACCGTTATCGACAATGGGTGCCGTGCCGTCCGCAACACAACGACCGCCGACAACGGTGGTAAATCGTCCCAGTCGTCCTCGAATCTCACTTTGGGCACTATATGTCCAAGCTGTGATACCGGCGGGTCATCGGTTTTCCACACGCAAGGGATACGGTGATGCCTCGTGACCGCCATTCGTGACCGCCGGAGTGGCTCGGAAACCGCTGAGCCTGGGGGAAAGACCACAGCGCTTCCATGGCACAAGCGCTCTGCCCTCAATTCACGTGAAGGCATCCCCTGGTGGGGCGCAACATTATTGGGGTTCGGTCTGGCTTTGGTCGGGGCTTTCCTCGACCAGATCATCACCGACAACCTGTCCACGCTCTTCCACGCCTGCTACATCGTGGGTTCGTTGGGCGCCATCCTCGCGGTGCAGCGCAAAAGCCTGTTCGGACCGATGGTGCAGCCGCCGCTGGCCATGGCCGTCGCCGTTCCACTGGTCGTTTTGACGGCATCGGGTCTGCCGGAAGGCAGCGACATGCTGTCGAAAGCACTGGCCATCGGGACTCCCCTCATCAACAGCTTCCCCATCATGGCGGGCACCACCGCGGCCACCGTCCTCGTGGGCATCGTCCGGATGGTCAAACAGCGTGCTCGCGACGAGAAGGACGAGGCGACACGGGAGGGCGGGAAGCGATCACCGGACCGGAAGAAACCGAAGTCGGACGACGAGGCGGCCGGCTCCGAATCACTCGAGGACAGCCGCGACGACGCACGACAGCGCCGCCGGCCTGACGCCGCGGGCAGTCCGGAAGCGAGGCGCGAACGCCGTCCCGGCAGGCCCGGTGAGCAGTCGGCTCCGCCACCACCACGCCGGGAACGCCCCGACCCCCAGCGTGCCCGCGTCCCCCGTGAGGAGAGGCGGCCTCCTCGACGGCGTCCGGTCCCGCCACCGGACCAAGGCGACCCCCGCCGACGCGAGGAGGGCCGCCGGGGGAAAGACCGCACCCAACCGCCGACGGGTCGCGGCCGCAGGGTGCCACCCCGCAGGGACGAGGCACCCCGTAGGCGGCAACCACCCGGTGGTGAACAACCTCCTCGCAGGGAACCGCCGCCCCGTAGGGAGCCACCTCCCCGCCGGGAGCCTCCGCCTCGCGGTCGACACCCGGAGGCCGGCCCGCCACGCAGTGGGCCACGGGCAGAACCACCGCGCGGGGATCGTCCCCGGGGCAACAACCCGCCACCACGTGGTGGTCGTCCGTGGGACGACGACCACCACTGACGGCGGCCCACGTCGCCCGGAGCGACCGAGCGACGATCACCTCACGCTGCTGCGAGCCCTCCCCCCGTCACGCAGTTCGCGTGGCAGGGCGAACGTGATCTTCTCGTTGGCGGTGGTGACTTCCTGCACGTCGTCCCAACCCCGCTCAGCGAGCTTCTCCAGCAGTTCCATGACCAGCACGTCGGGCACGGAGGCACCACTGGTGACGCCGATGGTCTCCACGCCCTCCAACCACTTCTCGTCGACCTCGTGCGCGTAGTCGATCAGATGGGCATCACGGGCCCCGGCCTGAAGGGCCACCTCCACGAGGCGTTTGGAGTTCGAGGAGTTCTGAGACCCCACCACCAACACGAGGTCACATTCGGGGGCCATGGCCTTCACCGCGGTCTGCCGGTTGGAGGTCGCGTAGCAGATGTCTTCGCTGGGTGGGTCGGCCAACTCGGGGAAGCGCTCCTTGAGCTGATTCACCCGCTCCATGGTCTCGTCGACACTGAGCGTGGTCTGGGACACCCACACCACCTTGGAGGGGTCACGCACGGTCACCTTGTGCACATCTTCCGGCGTGTCCACGAGCTGAACCCGGTCGGGGGCCTCTCCGGCCGTGCCCTCGACCTCCTCGTGTCCCTCGTGTCCGATGAGCAGGATGTCGTAGTCGTCGCGGGCGAACCGGACGACCTCTCGGTGCACCTTGGTCACGAGCGGACACGTGGCATCGATGGTGCGGAGATTGCGTTCCGCCGCCTCGGCGTGCACGGCGGGCGACACACCGTGCGCGGAGAACACCACCAGCGAGCCCTCTGGCACCTCGGAGGTCTCATCGACGAAGATCACACCGCGTTTCCGCAGCGTGTCCACCACGTACTTGTTGTGAACGATCTCCTTGCGGACGTAGATGGGAGGACCGTACTTCTCCAGGGCCTTCTCCACAGTGACGACAGCCCTATCCACGCCGGCGCAGTAGCCACGCGGTTTGGCCAGCAGGACACGCTTGCCGTTCGAAGTGGGGCTCGCTGTACTCATGCCACCCAGCGTACGGGAGAGTCTCCGATACCCGCTCAAGACGATCACGGAGGAAATGCCGGCACATGTCGACCAGATCCGGTTGGGCGCGACGGGGGATGTGCGGCAGGCTTGGAGACATGAAACATGTCCCGTTCCCGCTCCGGGTAGCCGCCGGCCTGGCCGTCACAACGGCCGAGCGGGCGCGTGGTCTGCCCAAGCAGCTCCTGGAACTCCCCATCACCGTCGCCAGTCAGGTACTGCAGGTGTCCATGCGGGTGCAGCAGCACGTCACCGAGCTGGCGATCAAGGGTGACAACGCACTGGCGGCGCTGCGTCGCCCCGAAGAAACCCCGGAGTGGGCGACCTTCGACGAGGATCTCGACGAGGGTTTCGACGACAGGTTCGATTCCGCCCGCAACGGCGAGCAGGACGATCCGTGGGCCGAGGAGGAACGGGCCCTCGCCGCTGACCACGTCGAGGGTGAATTCGACAGCCCGGAGGCCCCCGCGGGCATGGCGGGCTACGACGAGCTCACACTCCCCCAGGTACGGGCGCGGCTGCGGTCGCTGTCCTTGCCGCAGTTGGAGGAGCTTCTCGCCTACGAGCGCGAGCACGCCAATCGCCCGTCGTTCGTCGGGATGCTCACCCGCCGGATCAACAACGTGCGCCAGGCGGAGGGGTCCGCGGACAGTGAGTAGTGCCGCCGAACGCCCTCGTGGAGGTACCGCACCCTCCACGGCCGACAATCCGTGGCCCGTCCGCACGGTGGCCCGCAAGATCGCCGACTGGATCCACCGACTCGGCTCTGTGTGGGTGGAAGGACAGATCACCCAGATCTCCGCGCGTCCCGGTACGCAGACGTCGTTTCTGACATTGCGGGACCCGTCCGCCGACGTCTCGATGACGGTGACGTGTTCGGCACGACTGTTGCGAACGTGCGAGCCACCGCTGCGGGACGGGGCGAGCGTGGTGGTGCACGCCCGCCCCTCGTTCTTCCTCGGTCGTGGCACGCTCAGCCTGCGAGCCGACGAGATCCGCCCCGTGGGCATCGGCGAACTGTTGGCCAGGATCGAACGGCTGCGCAAGCTGCTGGCCGCCGAGGGACTGTTCGCTCCCGAGCGCAAACGTCCCATTCCGTTCCTGCCGAAGGGGGTCGGCCTGATCACGGGCAGGGCCTCGGCGGCCGAACGCGACGTGCTCGTCAACGCCCGGGCCCGTTGGCCGGCGGTCAGGTTCCGCGTCATCAACACGGCGGTCCAGGGCGCGAGCGCGGTGCCGCAGATCCTGCAGGCCTTGGCCACCCTGGACGCTGATCCCGACATCGACGTCATCGTCATCGCACGAGGCGGGGGCAGTGTGGAGGACCTGCTGCCGTTCTCCGACGAAACGCTGTGCCGTGCCGTGGCCGCGGCGGGGACACCCGTGGTGAGCGCGATCGGGCACGAGCCGGACTCCCCGCTGCTGGACCTCGTCGCCGACCGGCGTTGTTCCACTCCGACCGACGCGGGCAAGACCGTGGTGCCCGACGTGGCCGAGGAAACCGCCCGGATCCACCAGTTGCGTGATCGCGCGAGGCGTGCGCTCCACGGCTGGGTGGACACACAGCGCCGGTTGTTGGAACAGATTCGCAGCAGACCGTCACTGGCCGATCCACTGGGTCCCATCGAGCATCGGGCGGCTGAGATCGAGGCCCAGGTCGAGCGGGGACGGCGCGCGATCCTCACCACCGTCAGCCACGAACAGTCCGCGCTCGCGGCGGCTCGTGCTCGGCTGGCGGCACTGGGACCGTCGGCCACGTTGGAGCGTGGCTACGCGGTCGTGCAGTACCTCGACGCGGAAGGTGAGTTCCGCGTGCTCCGGTCGGTTTCCGAGGTGGCCGAGGGGACCCCACTGCGGGTACGGCTCGCCGATGGGGCCGTGCGAGCGATCGCGGGAGAACCCGAGCGGTGACGGCGGACGGACGTTCGTCGCGTACGGCCGTGCGGCGATCGGCGCGGTAGTGTGCGCGGCGAGTCCCGTGCGTCGACGCACGGACGAGTGGATTCCGAGACGAGCGTGGACGACACCGTGAGCGAACCGAACAACGACACAGACGACGAATTGGCCGGTCTCGGCTACGAGGAGGCCCGGGACCAGCTGATCGAAGTCGTGAAGGACTTGGAGGCCGGCGGCCTGTCCTTGGAGGAGTCGCTGGCGCTGTGGGAGCGCGGCGAACGACTGGCGCGATTGTGCGAGCGACACCTCGAAGGCGCCCGCGAGCGCATCGATGCGGCGCTGGCTACCGTGGAGCAAAGCCCCGAGGAGGCTGCCGAGGACGATGAGGACGGTGGCGAAGCCGCGGAGGATTCGAGCTAACGGCAGCCTCGTGGCTTTTGACGTCGCGTGATCTCTGTGACACGGCGTGGGCGTGGCGAGTGTCCACTCCGTTAGGTAGAGGAAACGACGCGCTCGAACAACACCATCGGGAGGCACCATGACCACCAGCCAGTCAGCCCGAGCCCCGCAACGCGGTGAGGCCCCGGACCGCAACCTGGCGATGGAGCTCGTACGAGTCACCGAGGCCGCTGCGATGGCCGCGGGCCGGTGGGTCGGCAAGGGTGACAAGAATGGTGGTGACCAGGCCGCCGTGGACGCGATGCGCCAGTTGATCGGCACCGTGTCCATGCGGGGTGTCGTCGTGATCGGCGAGGGCGAGAAGGACGAAGCGCCCATGCTGTACAACGGCGAGGAGGTCGGCAACGGCGACGGACCGGAGTGCGACGTGGCCGTCGACCCCATCGACGGCACCACGCTGATGTCGAAGGGCATGCCGAACGCGCTCGCCGTGCTGGCGGTGGCCGAGCGTGGCGCGATGTTCGACCCGTCCGCCGTGTTCTACATGGAGAAACTGGCCGTGGGCCCGGAGGCGGCGGGCACCGTGGATCTGTCCGCTCCCATCGCGGAGAACATCCGCAGGGTCGCCAAGGCCAAGCACAGCAGTGTGTCCGATGTGACAGTGTGCATTCTGGACCGTCCTCGCCATGAGCAGATCGTCAAGGAAGTGCGCGAGGCCGGGGCGCGTATCCGGTTCATCAGTGACGGTGACGTGGCGGGCGCGATCGCGGCGGCACGACCGACCACGGGTGTCGACATGCTGCTCGGTATCGGCGGTACGCCGGAGGGCATCATCGCGGCGTGCGCCATGAAGTGCCTCGGCGGCGAGCTGCAGGGCAGGCTGTGGCCGAAGGACGACGAGGAGCGGCAGCAGGCGATCGACGCGGGGCACGACCTCGACCGGGTGTTGACCACCGACGACCTCGTGCGGGGCGACAACGTGTTCTTCTGCGCCACCGGCATCACCGACGGTGATCTGCTGCGCGGTGTGCACTACCGTGCGGGCGGGGCGACCACACAGTCCATCGTGATGCGTTCGAAGTCCGGCACCGTTCGGATGATCGACGGCTACCACCGGCTCACCAAGTTGCGTTCGTACTCGTCGGTGGATTTCGGCGGCGCGAACGACGACGCCGTGCCCCCGCTGCCCTGATCCCTCCCGCAGGGCTCACAGACTGCGGACGCGGCTACGTAACCCGCGGACACGGCGACACAAGCTGCGGACACGACTACGCCACCTGCGGACACGGCATGCCTCTGCTCGGGTCCGCAGGTGGCGTGTCCTCGGCCGACGGCGCTGCCGCGCACGTTCAGACGTCGGTGGAATGCCCCGGGAAGAGCTTCGCACTCGGGTCCAGGGCCACCGCGATGTTGTTGACGGCCGTGGCCGCCTCCCCGAAACCGGTGGCGATGAGCCTGACCTTGCCGGGGTACGACACCACGTCCCCGGCGGCGTAGACGCGTTCCCGACTCGTGGCCATCGTGGTGTCCACCCGGATGGTGCGCCGTTCGATCTCCAGGCCCCAGCTCTCGAGCGGGCCGAGGTCGGCGGTGAACCCCAGGGCGGCCACGACGGTCTGTGCGGGCAGGCTCAGCCGTTCCCCGCTTTTGAGTCGGACGTCGACCTCCGCGAGTCCGCCGGTGGCATCGCCCCGTAACGCGGTGACCTCGGCGTCGGTGATCACCCGCACCCCTTCCGCGTACGCCTGACGGACGGTGGACTCGGCCGCGCGGAAACGTGCCCTGCGGTGCACGAGCGTGACACTCGACGCGATCGGCCGCAGCGCCAGTGCCCAGTCGAACGCCGAGTCGCCACCACCGACCACCACGACGTCCTGTCCGGCATGGGCGTCGAGGGCCGGGATGAAGTACACCAACCCCCGACCGAGCCACCCCTGCCCCGCGGGCAGCGGTCGTGGTGTGAACTCGCCGATACCCGCCGTGACCAGCACGGCTCCCGCGTGGACCTCCATGCCGCTGGCGAGCCCCACCACCAAGCCGTCGTCCCCGGTGTGCAGCTTGTCGGCCTGTTGACCGAGGAGATAGGTGGGGTTCCACTGGCTCGCCTGTTCGACGAGCGCGTTCACGAGCTCCCGACCACGCACGGCGGGGAACCCCGCCACGTCGTGGATCATCTTCTCGGGGTACATCGCCGTGATCTGCCCACCCGCCTCGGGCAGGGAGTCGACGATCACCGTGGACAGTCCGCGGAAACCCGCGTAGTACGCGGCGTACAGGCCTGTGGGACCCGCGCCGACGATGAGCAGATCGGCCGACAGCGTTTCGGACGAACCCATGGCCCATCGCCCCTCTCGTCACCTGCGCCGCCTGCGCGGGCAGTGGTGATCCTAGTGCCTCACGCCACACGGCGGGGACGTCGAAGCTGCGCGAGACTGGCCTTATGGCTGAACAGGAGTACCGGATCGAGCGCGACACCATGGGTGAGGTCGCCGTACCCGCCCACGCGCTCTACCGCGCCCAGACTCAACGTGCGGTCGAGAACTTCCCCATCTCGGGCCGTGGTCTGGAACGTTCCCAGATCCGCGCGCTGGGATTGGTGAAGGCCGCCGCCGCGCGGGTCAACGCGCGTTTGGGGGTACTCGACGGCGAGGTGGCCGCCGCCATCGCCTCGGCCGCCGACGAAGTGGCCGAGGGCAAACACGACGAACACTTCCCCATCGACGTGTTCCAGACCGGTTCGGGCACCTCGTCGAACATGAACGCCAACGAGGTCATCGCCACCCTGGCCTCACGTTCACTGGGCCGTGACGTGCACCCCAACGACCACGTCAACGCCTCCCAGTCGTCGAACGACACGTTCCCCACCACCATCCGGGTGGCCGCGACCGAAGCCGTACTCACCGACGTGGTGCCCGCGCTGGACCACCTGGCGACCGTCCTGGAACGGCGCGCGGCGGAATGGCGGGATGTGGTGAAGGCCGGCCGAACCCACTTGATGGACGCCGTGCCGATCACGTTCGGCCAGGAGGCGGGTGCGTGGGCGGCGCAAGTGCGATTCGGCATCGAACGCCTGCGCAGCGCACTGCCCCGACTCGCGGAGCTGCCCATCGGCGGTACGGCGGTGGGGTCGGGGCTCAACGCCCCACCCGGGTTCGGCTCGGCGGTGGCCGACGAACTCGCCAAGGTGACGGGGCTGCCCTTGGTCGAGGCACGGGACCACTTCGAGGCACAGGCGTCGCAGGACGGGTTGGTGGAGACCTCCGGACACCTACGCACGGTGGCCGTGTCACTCCACAAGATCGCCAACGATCTGCGTTGGTTGGGTTCGGGGCCACGTGCGGGTTTGGCCGAGATAACGATGCCGGACCTCCAGCCGGGTTCGTCGATCATGCCCGGCAAGGTGAACCCGGTGATCTGCGAGGCCACGTTGCAGGTCGTGGCGCAGGTCATCGGCAACGACGCGGCTGTGGCATTCGCCGGTTCGCAGGGCAATTTCCAGCTCAACGTGAACCTGCCCGTGATCGCCCGCAACGTGCTGGAGTCGGCCCGACTGCTCGCGGCCGTGTCGCGTCTCCTCGCGGACAAGGTGATCGACGGGCTGACCGTCAACGTCGACACCGCGCGGGCCTACGCCGAGGGCTCACCGTCGATCGTCACGCCGCTCAACGCCTACCTCGGTTACGAGGAGGCCGCCTCGGTGGCCAAACAGGCGTTGGCCGAACGCAAGTCCATCCGGGATGTCGTGCTCGAACGGGGGCACGTGTCGGACGGGAAACTCACCGAGGCCCAGCTCGACGAGGCGCTCGACGTGCTGCGGATGGCCCGCGGGAACCGCTGAATGACCCATCGTCCACTCGGACGAGCAGCCCCGTCAACCCGCCTCGACGAGCTGTCTGGCCACTTCCTTGGCGTTACCCACCGCGCCGGGCACGATCCCGAACGAGGCGGTGACGACGGCACCCTCCAGCAGTATCAACAACGAGGTCGCCAATTTGCGCGCGTTACGCACGCCCGCGTCCCGCGCGAGAGTTCGCAGATAGTCCACCATCCACTGTTTCTGCGCCCGGATCACCTCGCGGGCGGGGTGGCCGGCGTCGGACAGTTCGGCCTGCGCGTTGACGAACGCGCAGTCGTGTGGACCCTCCGTCGCGATCCACTCCTCCACCGCGTCGAACAGCAACAACAGCCGCTGTGCGGGTGAGAACCGACCCCGACGTTCGACCACCGCGCGCACATGCTCGCGATAGCGCTCGCCCCATCGTTCGAGGTACTCGGCGACGAGTGCGTCCTTGGAACCGAACCGCTCGTAGAACGTTTTCTCGGTGACACCGGCCTCATGGGCGAGCTGCTCGACCCCGACAGCGTGAATACCGTGGTCGCGGAACAGCTTTCTCGCCACTTCGAGCACTCGCTCGGCGTCCGGGGTCAGTACGGGGTCGTCACGCATGCGTCGACGGTATACCGCCGGCTCACACCCACCTTCGGCTGCACCGTCTCTCGAACCGGCCGGGTGGATATCGACCCCTCGGTGAAGACCGGCGCGGCCGTTGCAACGCAGCGGACTCCGACATCCCCGACCCCGCCCCATCCACTCACACGATCGGGCCACCTGCCGTGGACGCGGCCGACGCCGACGACACCGCGCGTGCCCTGCCGCCGGACAAGTCCACCCCGTAAGCGCTGACGCCGCCGGCCTCGGCCGCGTACGCTGGACTATCGTGCGATTTCTGGAAGGCCACAGTCCTACTCACGACCTGACCTACGACGACGTCTATCTGCTGCCCAGCCGCTCGGCAGTGGAATCACGCTTCGACGTCGATCTCTCCACCGTCGACGGCACGGGCGCCACCATCCCGATCGTGGTCGCGAACATGACCGCCGTCGCGGGACGGCGCATGGCCGAGACCGTCGCCCGCCGCGGGGGGATCGTCATCCTGCCCCAGGACGTCGACCCCAGCGCGGTCGCCGACATCACGGCGTGGGTGAAGAGCCGGCACCTCGTGTGGGACACCCCGCTGGTGCTCACCGCGGGTGACGCGGTGGCCGACGCGATGAACCTCGTGGGTAAACGCTCCCACGGTGCCGTGGCCGTCGTGGACGACGACGGCCGTCCCCTCGGCATCGTCACCGAAGCCGCGTGTGCCGATGTCGACCGTTTCGCCCGGTTGTCCGAGGTGCTGGAACGGCTGGTGCTCACCGTTCCGCTCGACACACCGCCGCGCGAGGTGTACGAGCAACTGCATCAACGCGGCGAGAAGCTCGCCCTCGGCGTGGACGACAACGGCCGTCTCGCGGGTGTGTTGACCCAGGTCGGTGCCCTCCGCTCCGGTATCTACACCCCCGCCGTGGACGACAACGGCCGCCTGCGCATCGGCGCGGCCATCGGGATCAACGGTGACGTGGCCGCCAAGGCCGAGGCGGTCCTCGAGGCCGGGGTCGACGTCCTCGTCGTGGACACCGCCCACGGCCACCAGGAGAAGATGCTGGCCGCGCTCAAGGCCGTCCGCTCGGTGTCCCCCTCGGTGCCCGTGGTCGCGGGCAACGTCGTGACCGCGGAAGGCACTCGCGACCTCATCGAAGCGGGCGCCGACATCGTCAAGGTGGGTGTCGGGCCCGGCGCGATGTGCACGACGCGCATGATGACCGGTGTGGGTCGCCCACAACTGTCGGCCGTGATCGACTGCGCGGCCGCGGCCCGGGAGCTCGGCAAGCACGTGTGGGCCGACGGCGGCATCCGCCACCCGAGGGACGTCGCGCTGGCCCTCGCCGCGGGCGCGTCGGCGGCCATGGTGGGGTCGTGGTTCGCGGGCACGTACGAATCACCCGGGGACCTGCGCTACGACGAGCACGGCAGGCCGTACAAGGAGTCGTTCGGCATGGCCTCCAAGCGGGCCGTCACCGCGCGTACGCGTTCCGACAGCGCCTACGAACGCGCCCGCAAGTCGCTGTTCGAGGAAGGCATCTCGTCCTCCCGGATGGCGCTCGACCCGCAGTCACCCAGCGTGGAGGACCTGCTCGACTCCATCACGGCGGGCGTGCGTTCGGCGTGCACCTACGCGGGCGCGGCGCCCACGATGCCGTGTCCGCAGCCCGCGATGCCGTGTCCGCAGCCCACGATGCCGTGTCCGCAGCCCGCGATGCCGTGTCCGCAGCCCGCGATGCCGTGTCCGCAGCCTGAGGCGCGGACACGGCGACGAGAACTGCCAACACCACGCCCCAACCTGAGGACACGACTACCCAACCTGCGGACACGACGCCCTACCCTGCGGACACGGGCGGCAGCGCTGGGACAGCGCTGCCGCGGTGGGTCACCCGTGGTACTCCAGCATCTCGGTGACCAAAGCAGCGATCGGAGAACGCTCGGAGCGCGTCAACGTCAGGTGCGCGAACAGCGGATGCCCCTTCAGCTTCTCGACCACCGCTGACACCCCGTCGTGCCTGCCGACACGCAGGTTGTCGCGCTGCGCCACGTCGTGGGTCAACACCACCCGGGACCCCGTGCCCAGTCGCGACAACACCGTCAACAGCACGTTGCGCTCCAGCGACTGCGCCTCGTCCACGATCACGAACGAGTCGTGCAGCGACCGTCCCCGGATGTGGGTGAGCGGCAGCACCTCCAGCATGCCGCGATCGAACACCTCGTCGATCACTTCCTGGCTGACCAACGCACCGAGGGTGTCGAACACGGCCTGGGCCCAGGGCTGCATCTTCTCGTTCTCGGTGCCCGGCAGATAGCCCAGATCCTGTCCCCCGACCGCGTACACCGGACGGAACACCATGATCTTGCGGTGCATCCCGCGTTCGAGAACGGCTTCGAGCCCGGCGCACAGCGCGAGTGCCGACTTCCCCGTGCCCGCGCGTCCGCCGAGGGACACGATGCCGATGTCGGGGTCCATGAGCAGGTCCAACGCGATGCGCTGTTCCGCCGACCGTCCGTGGAGGCCGAACACCTCCCGGTCACCGCGGACGAGTCGTGCCCTCTTGCTGGGTGTGGTCCGCGCCAGCGCGCTCGTCGTCCCCGCGAGCAGGCGGAGACCGGTGTTGCACGGCAGCTCACGCGCCTCGGGAAGACCGAAATCGGCCAGGTCCACCTCGCCCGACGCGAACAGGGCGTCGATGGCCTCGGCGGGGACGTCGAGGTCGGCCATGCCCGTCCACCCGGACGGGGTCACCTCGTCGGCCCGGTACTCGTCGGCGGTCAATCCCACCGAACCGGCCTTCACCCGCAGGGGGATGTCCTTGGTGATCAAGGACACCTCCTGACGTTCGTTGGCGAGGTTCAACGCGCAGGCGAGGATGCGGTGGTCGTTGGAGTCGGTGCGGAATCCAGGTGGGAGCACCGTGGGGTCGGAGTGGTTCAACTCCACGTGCACCGTGCCGCCTTCCTCCCCGATCGGCACCGGCACGTCGAGGCGGCCGTGCGTGCGCCTGAGCTCGTCCAGCAGCCGAAGGGCCTCTCTGGCGAACCACCCGAGTTCGGGATGATGGCGTTTCGCCTCCAGCTCGCTGATCACCACGAGCGGCAGCACCACGTGGTGCTCTGCGAACCGGGTGATCGCCCACGGGTCCGACAGCAGGACCGACGTGTCCAGCACGTACGTACGTGTTCGGTCAGCTGTGTCACCGGAGTCGGATGAGCGGCCGGAGTCCTTTCGGGGCAAACGCTGCGCAGTCACGACGGCATCTCCCTCAGGGGCGTCGGCACCACGCCCCGCACTCGCTGGGCCGGGCACCGCCCTGGCTGGTCGCACCCTCCGACACCGGCCGGTGTCAGTTCATGCGGCCACGAGGGCCCGGTGCCGGCCCCCTCGTGCGTTTCGGAAGCGGCTGTACGGTTCGCGTCGCCGCCGTTCGCTTCATCACTGCCACGACCAGGGCCTCCCGTGGTGACCCACCTCGATTCGTGTGCCACCACTTCGGAAGCTACCTGCGACGCGTGTTTCACGCAGGCAGCCAGCCAGGTGAATCACCGGTGACGAGATTCACGATTGGTGAGTACGACCAGACACGGTCGAGTGAGTCTTCGAATGTTCACAAGGAATTCATCCGCCGTACGGCAATGGATTCATCCGCCGTACCGGCGGTGGCGAACGGCGTAGTCACGCAGAGCTCTGAGGAAGTCGACCTTCCGGAACGCGGGCCAGTACGCCTCGGTGAACCAGAACTCCGAATGCGCCGATTGCCACAACAGAAAACCGGACAATCGTTGTTCCCCGGAAGTGCGAATGATCAAATCCGGGTCCGGCTGTCCCGAGGTGTACAGGTGTTCGGCGATGTGGTCGACATCGAGGGTTTCGGCGAGCTGCTGGATGGAGGTGCCCTCTTCGGCGTGCTGCTGCAGCAACTTGCGCACGGCGTCGGCGATCTCCTGGCGACCGCCGTACCCGACGGCCACATTGACGATCATGCCGTTGCGGCCGTCGGTGCGCTGCGCGGCGGCGGTGAGCCTCGCCGCGACGTCCGTGGGGAGCATGTCCAGCGCACCCACGATCGACAACCGCCACGGATTGCCCGGTTTGGCGAGTTCGTCCACGACGTCCGGAATGATCTCCAGGAGCGCGGCGACCTCCTCGCTGGAGCGGTTGCGCACGTTGTCCGTCGACAGCAGCCACAGCGTGACGACCTCGACCTTCGCCTCCCGGCACCAGCCGAGGAAGTCCGCGATCTTGCGGGCGCCCACCCGGTGACCACCGTTGACGTCGGTGAACCCCGCTTCACGCGCCCAGCGACGGTTGCCGTCGAGGATGATGCCGATGTGGCGCGGGTGTCGTCCCGCGGCCTGCTGCTTGAGCCGCCACGAATAGACCGTGTAGACCACGTGGGAGAGGAACGACCGAAGACTCACATCACGGCAGCGTACGCCTGGCGGCAAAGTGAGCTTCGACTACTCCCCGACTGGGGACTGTGCGAGATAACCTACGGTTCCGTAGCCTGCTTCTCTGTGAGCGTAGCGACGCACAAACAGAACGAAGCAACACCGTCCGACGTCGTCGACACCCGTCCGCGGCTTCGTGGGCACATCCACTTCTGGAGTTTCTTCGGCGCGGTCGCGGCGGGTGCCACGCTGATCGCCCTGGCCGCGTCGACCGTGTCGGGGCTCGCCGCCCTGGCGACGTCGATCTACGGGGTCACGGTGCTCGGCGTGTTCGGGGTCAGCGCCTTGTACCACCGGCGGATCTGGAGCCCCAAGGCGTACGCGTGGATGAAACGCGCCGACCACTCGATGATCTTCCTGTTCATCGCGGGCACCTACACGCCGTTCACACTGTTGGCGATGTCCCAGCCGACCGGGTACGTCGTGCTCGGCGTGGTGTGGGGTGGCGCGGTCGCGGGTGTCGCGTTGAAGATGTTGTGGCCGACGGCGCCGCGTTGGCTCGGCGTGCCCATCTACATCGCGCTGGGCTGGGTCGCGATCTTCGTGCTGCCGGAGCTGGCGCACAACGCGGGCGTGGCGGCGCTGGTGTTGCTGCTCGTCGGCGGGGCCCTCTACACGGTGGGGTCGGTTTTCTACGCCACCCGTTGGCCGAACTACTGGCCCAAGACCTTCGGGTACCACGAGTTCTTCCACGCGTGCACGGTGGCGGCGGCCATCACGCACTACATCGCGATCTGGCTGGCCATGTACGCCTGACACACCTCGTCCACGGGCGGGCCGGGATCATCCCGTCTCGACCCCGTTCACCGACTCGTCCTCGTCGGGCCGATCGTCCGGTTCACCAGGCCGCCGTGAGGATCCTGGCCAGATTGGCCGGGGTTCCCGGAAGACAGTGCAGGTTCCGGGACTCGTCGGCGAACACCACGATCCTGCCCCGGTCACGGAGATCGATCACGGAGAACGGCCCGCTGCGCCGATACCGGCCGTCCGAGGTGCCACCGACGTAGACCTGGTGCACCGCCTCGCGTGGGGCTTTCAGTCGCTCCTCGAGCTCTTTTTCCGGACTCAGTCGCGTGGCGAACATGTCGTGGTGCTCGTCGCGGGTGTCGAAGGCGTCCCTGGTGGTGTGCAGCTCCGACACCGGGGCGGGTGGCACCTGGGGCAGTTCGCCGACGAACTCCTCGACCAGGCGACGTTCGTCGATCGACACGATCGCCACCGACTCGTCTTGCACCTGCATAGCCGCCGCCTCGCCACCGGCGGCGGCCACGAGGAACTTCCGGTCGCGGCCGGGGTCGTCGGTGTAGCCACTCCAGCAGTACAGCTCCCGACCCGGCGAGGCGAAGATCCGCAGGATGACGCGGAGCTCGCGGGTGAGCATGTCCCCGTGGGCCAGGCCGAGCTCGGCCAACCGCTGGAAGCATTGATTCGTGAACTCACCCCGCTCGCTTTGCGGGATGTACACGTCGAACGCTCCCAGCAGTGGGTGTGGGTCGCCGAGGCCCTCCAATTCCCACAGGTGCAGCAACACCACTCGCGGCAGCGCGATGGGACTGGTCAACACGGTCGTCATGCCTACCCGCCGATGGTCGGAGGTGTGATGACGTGGCCCGTGTTCGGGTCACGGAGCACTTGGCCGTCTTCGGTGAGCTGGAACGCCTCGTCGGTGGCCTGGACGTACTGGCGCTGGTGTTCTTGGTCGTCACCGCCCTGCCCGCCGCGCCCGGCGCCGCCCATGGCCCCCATGGGCATCGCACCCCGTCCGGCTGCCGCGCTCGATGCACCACCGGCCGGGCCACCGGCGGCCACGGGTCCACCGCCACCGCTCGGTCCGAAGGGGACCGCACCCGTTCCCCTGCCCATACCCGCACCGGGAGCCGCTCCACCGGCCCCACCTCCCGTGGCACCACCGGCGCCGCCGGGCCCGATCCCGCCGGGAACACCGCCGAGGCCGGGCCCGGGGAGGCGTCCCCTCAAGCCGCCCACTGTGGACGAACCACCACCGGCCGGGCCGAAACCCCCCGTCGTGCCGACGGGGCCGAATCCCGGCGTGTTGGACGTGCCGCCACCACCACTTCCCGGACCGAATCCGGTGGTGGGGTTGAGGTTCGGCGGGGAATAGCCGGGCGTGGGGCGGTTCACGTCCGGAGGCACGTATCCCGACAAGGACGTGCTGCCGTTCGGCTGCGACGACGCCACCGGGGTGGGTGACTGGAGACTCGGTGCCGAACCGCTCGGGACGGCGCCGCCGGAGATCGGTGAGGGGGTCGGCGCCCCACCGGAGACCGGGGCACCGGCGGACACCGATGGGCCGGGTTCGTGGAACGTCTTGACGCCCGTTCCGGAGCTTTCCGCCTGCCGGGATTCGCTTCGTTCGATCGTGCCGAGTTCACGGTCGCCCGTGTCGAACGAATCGAACCGGCCGAAGTCCTGCACCACGCCCTGTTGTGCGGATCGCATGGCCTGTTCGTAGCCGTCGTAGATCTGTCGGGCCCGCTGGACGTCGGCCTTGTACTGGTTGACCTGCTTCTCGTTGTCGGTGTCCCACGGGGTCAGGACGTCGATGAAGTCCCGCTCCGGCGGGGTCTCGGGGATCGGGGGAAGCTGCTGTTTGACGTTATCGAACGTGTATGCGCTGTCGGTGTATCGCCGGGCGTTGGCGGCGTACACGGCGGCGGCCATCTCCGTCGCCTTGGCTCCCGCGCGGATCTTCTCCGCGGCGGCGTCGGCACCCTCGCCCGTCCACGAGCTCTCCAGGACCTGCAACATCTTCATGCTGCGCTCGCTCGCGTCCTGGTGCGCCTCGACCACGCTGTTGGCCTTGGTGGCGGCCTCGTGCCATTTCGACGAATCGCCCTCGTGGATCCGACGCACCAACTCGTGCAGCGGAACCATTCCCCTGCTGGCCATGATGTCGTTCAGGTTCTTTTGGAGAGTCTTCCCGACCCCGTCGAACAGCCCCATCGTCACTCCCCCGCCCGGTCCTTCAGGTTCCCCACAACGGTCGCAGCGATCCTCTCGGCAGGCCCACACGAGTCGATCCCGGCGTCTTCTTTTTCAAAACTCAGGCTCACCGTGGCCGATATCGCGTAGTCATCAGCCAACCCCACCACCACGGCACACATGCGATCATCTTCGCT
>SMEH01000203.1_pt1 | contig 19860 bp, 16 predicted proteins | sample 2456361 | NCBI WGS metagenome assembly SMEH01 (sample SAMN10132587, study PRJNA489261) | soil metagenome | isolation source: day1 control-loamy sand soil ammended | place: USA | reverse complement strand
CTTCTCCACGTCTACCAGATGCACGGCCGCCCCGGCCGTGCCGTAATATACGCGCTTGCCCTGTACCACTATGTCATGTTTCGGGTCCTGGCCGTAAAGCGTGAAATTGCGGGCCGCCTTCTTGATCGTGTCGAGCACGAGATTGCGGGGAAAGCGCAACCTGCCGTCTTCGCCCAGCGTGGCGCCGGCCTTCGTCATCACTTCGATGCAGGATGGAATCGCGTTGGCGAATCCCACCGTTTCCAGCAGCGTCAGCACTGCCTCATGGATGCGTTCAACATCGTTCTGGTTCAACGGGGCGTAACGGCCGCCTTCAAGGCCCGGCCGCACTGGCCTTATGTCATCGGCCAGGGGCGCCGCCCGCATTGCACGGCGGGCTTCGCGCCCTCCGGAACGCCGAGAACGGGGCTCCTCGCCCGGAACCCCTTGCGTTTCAACGACAATAGACATGTCAGGTACTCCAACCATCAAGGCGAAACGAGATGTGCCGGTTGGTCCCGGGCCGTTCCGCGTCCTTCCCTGACGCGCCACTATGACGTTGCGCCGAGCCCGGGCTATGAGCCAGCGGTTCTCGGCGGATGGGCCAGGCTGCAACGCCTTCCGTCGCCGCCGAACCGTACCCGCCGCATGGCCGATCAAAGCGGGCTACGGCAGGGCCATCCGGCCGAATGCGGATTCATCGCGATACAAGGGTCCCGGCATTCAGTGCCCTCCCACAGTGGGAGGGCCATTCGCTCATGCCGCTGCAGGTCTGCGTCCCGCCGCGGTGGCAAGTTCGCGTATGCCTGGTTCGATATGCTGCAGGGCGATGGACGAAAAGCCCAGTCGCATGAACCGCGTAGGCTGCTCGGAGCGGTCGAAGAATCGGTCGCCGGGTTCGATGATGACGCTACGGCTGGCTGCTGCGGTTGCAAGCGCGCGTGCGTCCGTGCCGCGCGGTCCTTCCAGCCAGAGTGAGGTGCCGCCGGCCGAATCGGTCGGGCGCCATTCCGGCAGGAAGGCCGAGATCGCATGAATCAGTCGCTTGCGGCGTTCCTCGAAGGCTGCTGACAGCCGGCGCACCAGCGCCTCGTGATGACCCAGCGACAGGAAAAGCGCCACTGCGCGCTGGTTGTTGGCGGGAGGATGCCGCAGCATGAAGCGCCGCAGAGCCCGCAGTTCCGCAATCAATCCTGCCGAGGCGACGATGTAGCCAAGGCGCAGTCCCGGCGCCAGCGTCTTCGACATGGAGCCGACATAGATGACGCGGCCGGATCGGTCGACGCTCTTGAGCGCCTGCTGCGGCGCCTCGTCCAGCAGCTGGCTGTCGTAACCATCCTCGATGATGATCTGGTTGTAGCGATTGGCTCGCGAAAGCAGATCCTGCCGGCGGTCCGCCGACAGAGGCACCATTGTGGGGCAATGATGACTGGGCGTGACGAAGACGAACTCGGCATCGCTGGGGATGGCCGATGTCACGATTCCCGAACCATCGACCGGGACAGGCTGAACGTCGGCGCCCGCGAGCTTGAAGATTGAACGGGCATCCGGATAGCCGGGATCTTCCATTGCCACTTTCGATCCCTTGGTCATCAGCAATGTGGCCAGCATGTAAAGGGCATTCTGCGCCCCCAGCGTGACGATGATTTCGTCCGGATTGGCGAAGATGCCGCGGCGCGGAAGCAGCCGGGCCTGGATCTGTTCGATCAGCAGCGGATCGTCGCGGTCGACCATGTCAGACGCCCAGTTGCGGATTTCCAGCACGGCAAGCGCCATGCGGTTGCACTCGCGCCATTCCGCAGTCGGGAACAGGGCCGGGTCGAACTGTCCATAGACGAAGGGATAGGACGCCTTGATCCAATTTTCGTGCTTGGCCGGGGGCGGCATGTCGCTGGCGGCGATCTGCCGGCGCTTCTTCCAGTCGATCTCGTTCGACTGCTCGGGAGCCTTTTGCGGGCGGGCCGGGGTGGTCAGCACTTCGGGATTGACGAAATGTCCACGCCGCTCCTTGGCGATGAGGAAACCCTGGTCAACGAGTTGCTGGAACGCGAGCACCACGGTGCCGCGCGCAACTCCGAGCTTTTCGGCCAGGATGCGGCAGGAGGGGAGCGGCATCGACGCCGCGATCTGGCGGTCAAGGATGGCTGCGACGATCGCCTGGCGTATCTGCGCCTGCAGCGTCTGCCCGGATTCCGGCGAGATGCGGAACAGGCCGGACCATATGGCGGTGTCGTTGCGCTGTGGCATAATAAGGCCCTCCTCGATGGTCATCCGTTTTAATCTTTGTGGACCAGTGCACTCTAGCCTTGGCACAAGTGATTGCGCCAATCAATAATTCTGATTTTTCCGATTTATGCCAGTGATCGTTGCGGCCAGAAGAAGGTTGAAACGATTGAGCTGAGACCCGATAGTCTGGGCCGGGTTTCCTGCGGGAAAATGCACCGCGAAGCCTCTCGGGAAACAAACCCTTCGTTCGGAGCCTCCCTTGGACCACTCTGCCTTTGCCCAGCAGCTTTCCGCCCTCAAGGCGCATCGCGCTACTCTCCCCACGGATATGCGCGCGGTTTTCGCCGCCGACCCGGCGCGTTTTGATCGTTTTTCTGCAACCGATGGTGATCTTCTGCTGGACTATTCCAAATGCGCCGTCGACGCGGAGGCGATGCGCCTGCTTGGCGAGCTCGCTGCCGCCGCGGGAGTGGGGGACAAGCAAGCGGCCATGTTCGCGGGCCGGCACATCAACATCACCGAGGATCGGGCCGTTCTGCACACGGCGTTGCGCGACGTCGATGGCAAGCCCCTTGATGTCGACGGGCAGGACATCCGCAAGGACGTGCGATCCGTGCTTGGTGCCATGAGCGCCTTTGCGGAGGCCGTGCGGTCGGGAAAGGCGGCAGGCGCCACCGGGAAGAAGATCACCGATGTGGTCAATATAGGCATCGGCGGTTCCGACCTCGGGCCGGTGATGGCGACGCTTGCGCTGGCCCCGTATCACGACGGGCCGCGCACGCACTACGTGTCCAACATCGACGGCGCGCACATTCACGATACGCTCAAGGGGCTTGAGCCCGAGACGACGCTGTTCATCATCGCTTCCAAGACCTTCACCACGGTCGAGACCATGACCAATGCCGAGACGGCGCGAAGGTGGGTCGATATCCGGCTTGGCACAGGCGCGGTGGCGCATCATTTTGCCGCCGTCTCCACCGCGCTGGATTTGGTCGCGAATTTCGGAATCCAGCAGGATCGCGTATTCGGCTTCTGGGATTGGGTTGGAGGGCGCTATTCCGTGTGGGGCGCCATCGGCCTGCCGGTGATGATCGCAGTCGGGACCGAAAATTTCCGTGCGTTTCTGTCTGGTGGCCATGAGATGGACGCGCATTTCCTGAATACGCCGCTGGAAAAGAACTTGCCGATGCTGCTCGGTCTTATGGGCTACTGGCACCGTGTCGTGTGCGGCTATCCGGCACGGGCGGTCATCCCTTATGACCAGCGTCTTTCCCGGCTGCCGGCCTACCTGCAGCAATTGGACATGGAGTCGAACGGCAAGAGCGTCACCGTCGAAAGCGCTCCGGTATCAACTCCCACCGGGCCGCTCGTGTGGGGCGAGCCGGGCACGAACGGGCAGCATGCCTTCTTCCAGTTGCTTCACCAGGGCACGGATGTGATTCCCGTCGAGTTCCTGGCAGCCGCCGTCGGCCATGAGCCGGAACTGAAGCACCATCACGACCTGCTGCTGGCCAATTGCCTGGCCCAGTCGGAAGCGTTGATGAAGGGCCGCACGCTCGAAGAGGCGCGCGCGCAGATGCTGGCAAAGGGTCAGGATCCGGACTTCGTTGACCGCGTCGCACCCCAACGGGTGTTTTCCGGAAACCGGCCCTCCATCACCATCCTGTACGAGAAGCTTGACCCGCGCACGCTGGGCCGCCTCATTGCGCTCTACGAGCACCGGGTCTTCGTCGAAGGCGTGCTCTACGACATCAATTCCTTCGACCAATGGGGCGTCGAGCTTGGGAAGGAACTGGCGACAAGCCTGCTCCCTGTCGTAGAAGGCAAGGAAAACGCCGCGGGCAGGGATGCCTCGACCGCGGGGCTGGTGAAACACATCCACCGGCTGCGCGGGGAGTAGTTGTGGCGATCAAGGGCATTCTCTTCGATAAGGACGGCACGCTGGTGGATTTCAACGCCACCTGGTTTGCCATTGCCGACCTCATGGCGCTGGAGGCCTCGCAAGGCGACCGGCGCAAGGCAGACTCCCTGCTGGAACTTGGCGGCTATGATTTTGCCAGCCGTCGGTTCAAGGCGGATTCCATATTCGCTGCCGGCACGAACCGCGAAATCGTGGACCTGTGGTTTCCGCACCTTCCCGAAGAAGAGCGCCAGCATACACTGCGCCGTTTCGACGACATCACCGCGGTCCGCGCGGCAGAAATGGCGGTGCCGCTGCCGGGAGTGCCGGAGTTCCTGGCTTCACTCCATGCGCGATCCTATCGTCTTGGCGTCGCCACCAACGATTCCACTACCGGCTGCGAGAAGATGCTGCGGGCGCTCGGCATCGCGCAACTGTTCGACGCAGCATATGGATACGACGCGGTGGCCAACCCCAAGCCGGCCCCGGATACAATCAATGCATTCTGCGACCTGACGGGGCTGAAGCCGTCGGAAGTAGCGATGGTCGGTGATAATCGGCACGATCTGGAAATGGCTCGTGCCGGCGGCTGCGGCCTGGCGATCGGCGTTCTGTCGGGAACCGGCACCCGCGAGTCGCTGGCGCCCATGGCCGATGTCGTGCTGGACTCCGTGATAGGCCTCCAGCCCCTCCTGGAAGAAATTGCGTAGGCCTGGCGGCAGCTCGCGACGGCCTAGCGGTGCACATTGGCGGTCATTGGCGAGGCCCAGGGAATAGCCGAAGGGGACTGCTGGGTTTGCCTTCCTGTCCTGCAGGACTGACAAAGTGTTTCCCCGCGATTCCAAATGTGTCCCCTATCGGACGCCCCGTGAGGGAACTTGCCTCATTTGGCCCCACATCACCGCCCTTAACGCTCCGTTAAGACCAACGGAGAACCGGAGATGCAGCTTTGCAACCGCGCGGCTCTGGCCGTGACCGCGCTCGCTGCCGGCCTTGTTGCCGGTTTCACCACCACTCCCGCCGCTGCTCAATGCGGCCGCGCTTCCTGGTACGCCCTGCATTCGCGTACAGCCTCGGGCGAGCGCATGAACCCGTCCGACCTTACAGCCGCCCATCGCAGCCTGCCCTTCGGCACCCGCATCAAGGTCACCAATCGCCGCAATGGCAAGAGCGTGGTGGTCCGCGTCAACGATCGCGGCCCCTTCGTGCGTGGGCGCGTGGTGGATCTTTCTCGGGGCGCCGCAAAAAAAATCGGCATGATCAGTTCCGGGCACGTCCCCGTGTGCCTGTCGCGCCTCTAGCCTGCCCAGCAGGAGTTGCGGCGAGCCGAAGTTCGGTTCTTTCGGCCGCCGCAGCCGGTGGAACCATCATATTTGTGTAGATTGGGCCAGGATCAGGCTTAATTCACGCAACGTTACCTATTGCACCGCAGCAATATAGCGCTAACTTCATTCATGAATGAATGTTTGGCGCGGGCCTTTTCCTGGATCTCGCCGGGGCAACAGGGCTTGATGATCTATCAGCTTTACGAAATAAACCATGCCGCACTACAGCCGGCGCGAGCAATGGCCGACACGGTCCGTCTGCTCTACACAAATCCCCTGAATCCATGGTCGCACACGGCACTCGGGCGCACGATGGCGGCCGGGGCCGAACTTTTCGAGCGCAGTACGCGCCGCTATGGCAAGCCGGAATTCGGCATCGACAGCACTGTGGTGGAAGGCAGGACGGTGCCTGTCGTGGAGGAAATCGTCTGGGCGCGGCCGTTCTGCAATCTCGTCCATTTCGAGCGGGATTTGCCTGCTGGAACCAAGGCTGGTCCGAAGCTGCTGATCGTGGCGCCCATGTCGGGCCACTATGCGACCCTGCTGCGCGGCACGGTGCAGGCCATGCTGCCTCATGCCGACGTCTACATCACGGACTGGGTGGATGCCCGCATGGTGCCGGTGGCTGATGGTCGGTTCGACCTGGATGATTACATCGACTACATCATCCGGATGTTCCACCATCTGGGACCGGGCACCCATGTCATGGGTGTGTGCCAGCCTTCGGTGCCGGTCCTTGCCGCAGTTGCCTTGATGGAGGCAGCCGGCGATCCTTTCTCGCCGGCAACCATGACCCTGATGGGCGGCCCGGTCGATACGCGCCGGAACCCGACCGCCGTCAATCTGCTGGCGGAAGCCAAGGGCACCAATTGGTTCCGGGACAATGTCATCATGCAGGTGCCCTGGCCTCTGCCGGGCGTCGGCCGGGAGGTCTATCCTGGTTTCCTGCAGCTTTCCGGCTTCATGAGCATGAATCTCGAGCGCCATGTCACGGCGCACAAGGATTTCTTCATGAATCTCGTCCGCAACGATGGAGACGGAGCCGAAAGGCATCGCGAGTTCTATGACGAATATCTGGCGGTCATGGATTTGACCGCCGAGTTCTACCTGCAGACCGTAGATACCGTCTTTGTGCGCCACGCTCTGCCCAAGGGACAGATGGTCCATCGCGGAACTCCGGTCGAGCCGGCTGCGATCCGCAATGTCGCTCTTTTCACTATTGAAGGTGAGAATGACGACATCTCCGGCCTGGGCCAGACGCAGGCCGCGCACGACCTCTGCGTCAACATCCCGGCTGCACGAAAGGCGCATTACATGCAGCCCTCGGTCGGACATTATGGCGTCTTCAATGGCTCCCGTTTCCGCACCGAGATCGCGCCCCGAATCGTCGATTTCATCGCAACCCACGACCGGGAGGAGCGGTAGCCGGCGAAACGCGTTTCCCGCAATCTGCAGGGAATCAGTCCCGGAACGGCGCGCGATCCACCCACCTGTTGCACAAGTGCCGCTGTGCCGGGTCTGCGAGCACCCATGCTGAAAATCCCGCCCCGCCCTTAATTGACACGAACTGTAAATCGCCTTTAACGTTTCGTTAACAATAGGGCGAGCGGGGATATGAGTTCCTCATCATCGGCGCTTGGATTGCGCCTTCTGGCAGCGATAGCGATTTGCCTTGGGTCTGCCTGGACAGCGCAGGCGGCCCCGGTCACAAGCGCCATGGCAACGGGCGGAGTCACGTCTCAGCCCATCGGCCATTACGATTTCTGCAAGACGAACCGCGCCGAATGCGCCATTCGGCCTGCCGATCAGGCCCCCGTCCGGATGACCGGCGCACTTTGGGCCCAACTCGCCAAGGTCAATGCGGCAGTCAACGCCGCGGTCCAGCCGATGAACGACATCGACATATACGGCAAGGACGAAGTCTGGACCTATCCGGCTCAGGGCGTCGGCGACTGCGAGGACTACGTGCTGGAGAAGCGGCGCCGGCTGCATCGCCTCGGTGTTTCCTTGTCCAACCTGCTCATCACCGTGGTCCGCAAGCCGGATGGTGAGGGACATGCCGTGCTCACCGTGCGCACAAGCAATGGTGACTTCATCCTCGACAACCTGACCGACAAGGTGCGTCCCTGGGACGAAACCGGCTATCGTTTCCTGAAGCGCCAGGCGACAGATCATACGGGACGCTGGGTTTCCATCCGGGATGACCAGACGGTCCTGGTGGGTTCGGTACAATAGGCCTCCACATTCGTGGCATGGCAGGTCGCCGCCGGCCGCACCGATGCCCCCTTGCCTAACGCCCGACCATCGTCCATAAGCCGCCCGTCCGAAATTTCGCCGCGCGCGAAACGGCCCTCCACAAGCCAAGGAAACATGAAATGAGCAATTCCAAAGCGGCGTTCAGGCAGCTCGTCTTTTCGGGCGTCCAGCCCACCGGAAACCTTCATCTCGGCAATTATCTCGGTGCTATCCGGAAGTTCGTCGCACTCCAGGAAAGCTTCGACTGCATCTATTGCGTGGTTGACCTGCATTCGTTGACGGCCACTCTCGTCCATGACGACCTTGCCGACCAGACCCGCCAGATCACGGCCGCCTACCTGGCCTCGGGCATCGATCCGAAGAAACATATCGTCTTCAATCAGAGCCGGGTTCCGCAGCATGCCGAACTGACTTGGATCTTCAACTGCGTGGCGCGCATGGGCTGGTTGAACCGCATGACGCAGTTCAAGGAGAAGGCCGGCAAGGACCGCGAGAACGCCTCGGTCGGCCTGTTCGACTATCCCAGCCTGATGGCTGCTGACATCCTTGTTTATCGCGCCACTCACGTTCCCGTGGGAGATGACCAGAAGCAGCATCTCGAGCTGACCCGGGATATCGCCCAGAAGTTCAACAATGACTTCTCCGATCGCATTGCGGCATTGGGTGTGGGCGTGGAAATGAAGGTGGGCGACGAAACGGTGAACGGCTTTTTCCCGATGACCGAGCCGATCATCGGCGGGCCCGCCGCGCGGATCATGAGCCTGCGGGACGGGTCCAAGAAAATGTCGAAATCCGATCCGTCGGATCTTTCGCGCATCAATCTGACCGACGATGCCGACGCCATCGCCAAAAAGATCAGGAAGGCCAAGACTGACCCCGAGCCGCTGCCGAGCGAGGAGGCGGGACTGGAAGGCCGTCCCGAGGCCCGCAATCTGGTCGGCATCTATGCGGGGCTGGCCGACATCTCCAAGCAGGAGGTGCTGAACGAATTTGGCGGCCGCCAGTTCTCGGTCTTCAAGCCGGCTTTAGCCGAACTGGCGGTTGAGAAGCTTGCGCCGATTGCCGCGGAGATGCGTCGCATCTCTGCCGATCACGCCTATGTCGATGCGGTGCTGAAGGATGGCGGTGAGCGCGCCTGCGTTATCGCCGAAGCCACGATGAAGACCGTTCGAGACATTGTGGGATTCTTGCAGGATTGACCTTGCTGGCCCCGGATCTGGAAAGCGATGCTTGCCGCCCGGGGCCGCGGGTGGCAGATTGCGCCGGCATGCAACATCGGAGAGGCAATGGTTTCCAAGCGCCTTAGCCGTCAGACTGGTCATCGTCGGAAATTCCTGGCGATCGTGGACGGCACTCCCGAATGCGAACGAGCGGTGGCCTATGCTTCGAGGCGCGCGCAGAAGACCGGGGGAGTCCTGGTGCTTCTGTATGTCATCGAGCCGGACGACTTCCAGCATTGGCTGGGTGTCGAGAAGATCATGCGTGAGGAAGCCATGGCCAATGCGCGCGGCGCGCTTGACGCGCATGCGAGCAAGATCCGCCAGGAACTCGGAATTGAGCCGGAACTTGTTGTGCGCGAGGGCAAGCCGGTCGAAGAAATCCATGGGCTGATCGAGGAAGATCAGGACATCGCCATATTGGTTCTGGGGGCGAGTGCCGGCAAGGAAGGACCGGGTCCGCTCGTCGCAGCAATCGCAGGCAAGGGTGCGGCCTTCCCGATTCCCGTTACGGTCGTTCCGCACAATCTTTCGATCGAAGATCTGGAAAACCTCGCCTGAAGATCCGAAATGTGGTGAGACGGCTTTTGCTTGAATGGCTCGTCATTTGAGCTTACTTAGAATTATTCCAAACTGAATGCCCGGCAAGGGCGCGGAGACGTTCATGTTTATCCAGACCGAGTCGACCCCCAACCCGGCTACGCTGAAATTCCTTCCCGGCAGGGAGGTTCTTCTGGAAGGTACTGCCGATTTCCGCGATGCGGCGAGTGCTGCCGAGGCCTCGCCGCTGGCCGCGCGCCTGTTCACCATTCCCGGCGTGACCGGTGTCTTCTTCGGCTACGACTTCATCACTGTAACCAAGGACGGTCCGGAGTGGCAGCACCTGAAGCCGGCGATCCTCGGCGCCATCATGGAGCATTTCATGTCAGGTCAGCCCGTAATGTCGGGCGCGGCGAATATGGAGCAGGGTGAAGAAGGCGAGGAATTTTACGACAAGGCCGACGAGGAGATCGTCCTCACCATCAAGGAACTGCTCGACACGCGGGTGCGGCCGGCAGTTGCCCAGGATGGCGGCGATATCACCTTCCGTGGTTATGAGAACGGCGTCGTGTTTCTGCACATGAAGGGCGCCTGCGCCGGTTGCCCGTCTTCGACGGCTACGTTGAAACACGGCATCCAGAATCTGCTTCGCCATTTCGTGCCCGAAGTGCAGCAGGTTGAGCAGGTCGCTTAACGGTCCTTCCTCCCTTCCCATAAGGACAAAAAACCGGGCCTTTCGGGCCCGGTTTTCTGTTGGGACGTCCGTTGTTGCCGAGACGGTCCGCGTACGAAACTTGAGTGCCTTGGCCGTGAAGAAGGTTCACGTGGCCGGATTTCCTATTTGACGATCACCTTTGCCCCGACCTGAACGCGGTCGTACAGGTCGATGATGTCCTGGTTCATAAGACGGATGCAGCCCGATGACATTGCGTGTCCGATCGAGTTCCATTCCGGGCTGCCATGCAGGCGGTAGCCGGAATCCCCGCCCTTGTTGAACAGATAGAGGGCGCGCGCGCCGAGGGGGTTGTTCAGCCCGGGCGGCATGCCATTGCGCCACTTGGCGAGTTCGGGCTGGCGCTTGATCATTGCCGCTGGTGGCGTCCAGGTCGGCCATTCGCGCTTCATGGCGATGCGGGCCGTGCCCTGCCACTCGAAACCTTCGCGGCCAACGCCGATGCCGTAGCGCATGGCCTCGCCATCGCCCAGGACAAGGTAAAGGAACTTTTCCTTGGTATCGACGATCACCGTGCCGGGCTTTTCTTTCGTCTCATATCGCACGATCTGGCGGTGATACTTGCGCGGCACCTTGCTTATGGGGATGCGCGGCAACTGATAGCCAGCATCGACGCGCGGCCCGTAATCGTCGGAAAAGATGCGCATTGGTCCGACAGTGCTGCACCCAGCCAATGCCGTGGCCAGCATCGCAGCAAGAAGAAGTTTCTGCATGCGCATGATAATGTCCGTGTCCCGCCTCAGTCGCCGGCAGTTGGCCCGCCTTGTGATCCATTCATGCGGGCCTTTGCCAGGCTTGCCAAGCGGGTGATGAGGGGTAAGACACGTCTAACGTGCAGGTCAGCAACAGACTATTGCATTTTTGCAACATCAATTCACGGGGCCGAGAGCGATTTCAAGGTCGGGCCTCGCGGGCAATCGCTGGCGGGGAGGTTCAAACCGTGAACAAAATCGTCCATACTGGACTCATGCCCATAGTTTCTCCGATTCTGAAGAACCCTCTCATGGACGGCCGCCAGTCCGACCGCGCAATGCTGGTCCGGCGAGGCGTTCAGCGCCTGCTGACGAGCATGGGAGCGCATGTTCTGCCGGAGCTTTCGTTGGCCACAGGCCGGCGGGCCGATCTCGTTGCCTTGACCCGTAGCGGCGACATCTGGATCATCGAGATTAAATCGTCGGTGGAGGATTTTCGGGTGGACCGCAAATGGCCCGAATACAGGCTGCATTCGGATCGGTTCTTCTTTGCGACGCATCCCGAGGTGCCGGCTGAAATCTTTCCGGAAGAATGCGGGTTCATCCTGTCGGATGGCTACGGTGCGGAGATTCTCCGGGAGGCACCTGAACATCGCATGGCCGCGGCAACGCGCAGGGCCGTGACCATGCGCTTCGCCCGGGCAGGTGCGGCAAGACTCCTTGCCGCCGAACTGGCGGGCGTTGACGTTCCCATTATAGACGGCGAAAGCGAATAGCTCACGGGGTCGGGCAGGGGGCAGCGAGACCCGGCGGCAGGGCGGTTATTGCCCCTGCAGGTTTGTCGTGCTCCCTTGTTGCAAGCAGCGTGTACCTGTCAGCGTGGCGCGCGCTTGGCCAGAATGCGTTGCAGCGTGCGGCGATGCATGTTGAGCCGCCTCGCCGTTTCGGAGACGTTGCGGTCGCACATTTCATAGACCCGCTGAATATGCTCCCAACGCACGCGATCGGCTGACATAGGGTTTTCCGGCGGGGCGGCGCGCTCGTCGGCGCTGCGGGTCAGTGCGGCGAAGATGTCGTCGGCGTCGGCTGGCTTCGACAGGTAGTCCACGGCGCCAAGCTTCACCGCCGTCACGGCGGTAGCGATGTTGCCGTAGCCGGTGAGAATGATGGTGCGGGCGTCCTCGCGCTTGTCGCGGATGGCCGCGACCACATCAAGGCCGTTTCCGTCAGCAAGCCGCATATCGATTACCGCATAGGCGGGCGGATGCGCGCGCGCCTTGCCGACTGCTTCCTCTACGCTTTCGGCCGTGTCGACCTTGAAGCCGCGGGCCTCCATAGCGCGTGCCAGTCGCGTCAGGAAGGGCCGGTCGTCGTCGACGATAAAAAGCGAGGTGTCCTCGCCCTTCACCATTGCGCCGTTGCCTTCTTCGCCAGTCATGGGTTCCGCGTCCAATTGTCTCGTTTTACCCAATATAGTTGTTGTACGGCTCTGTCCAACTCCCCCGTCTCCGTGATCATGCAATGTCGAACATGCTGGCTTCCGCGGATTCGGGATTGATGAACATGGCGCGCGGCCATTCGATTTGAACCAACGCGCCCTTTCCAGGTTCGGTGGAGTTCCGGAAGTCGATAACGGCGCCGGAGCGCTCGATAAGGGTCTTGGCGATGAACAATCCCAGACCCAGCCCTCCGCCGCGCTCGGCGCCCGAGCGGGTGGACATGTAAGGCTCGCCGATGCGGTCGATGATTTCGCCTGGAAACCCCGGCCCATCGTCGACCACGGTAAGTCCGACGGTCTCGTCATTCCAGTACCAGGTGACCGTCACAGTAGAGCGGGCGAAATCCACCGCGTTCTCGACAAGGTTCCCTAGTCCGTAGATCACGCCGGGATTTCGATGTCCGACGGGCTCGGCGCCCCGGCAATTCCCCGCCTTCAAATGGATGGCGATACCGAAATCGCGATGCGGCGCCGTCACCTCCTCCACCAGGGAAGTGATCGGCAGCCGCGCCATATGCGCCTCGCCCGTGGAAGAAAGGCTGGTGAGCCGCTTGAGAATTTCACGGCAGCGCTCGCTTTGTGAGCGCAGCAGCGTCACATCGTCATGATATTTGGAATCCTTGCCGAGACTCTTTTCCATCTCGCGCGCCACCAGCGATATGGTGGCAAGCGGCGTGCCGAGTTCGTGCGCGGCGGCGGCAGCCAGCCCGTCCAGCGCTGAAAGGTGCTGTTCGCGTTGCAGCACCAGCTCCGTGGCGGCAAGCGCATTTGCAAGCAGCCGCGCCTCCTGCGCAACGCGGAAGGCATAGATGGCGCTGAAGGCGATCGAGGAAAGAACGGCCAGCCAGATTCCGGCAATATAGGTAAATGGCATTTTGAGCGGCTCGCCAGCCGTCCACGGCAGTGGCAGATGTTGGAATGCCAGCAGCGTCGCCATGAGCATGACAAGCGCGCCGAGCATCGCCGTGTACCGTACAGGCAGGGAGGTTGCCGAAATGACGACTGGCACGCTCATCAGAAGCGAGAAGGGATTTGTCAGCCCTCCGGTCAGGTAGAGCAGGCCGCCAAGTTGAAGACTGTCGAATATGAGGATGCCCATCGCCGCCTGCGGGCTCAGCCGATGTGCGGCCGGGAAGCGGAACGCGAGCAGAAGGTTCAGCACGGCCGAAGCGCCGATCAGCGCGAAGCAAAGGTCGACCGGCATCGGGAATTCAAGCCAGTAGGCGACCGTGACCACCGTCACGCTCTGTCCAACGATCGCCAGCCAGCGCAGACGGATCAAGGTATTGAGCCTCAGCCGCTGGCTCTGCTGCAGGTCTGGTGAGCTCTGGAGACTGATCATCGCCAAGTGTTTAGACTGGCTTTCGGGTAACTTCTAGGGTGCATGCGTTGGGGGGCGTCAGCCCCCTCGCGGCTTGGCGCGATGCGTCGGTGTGGCTTCGATCGGATTTTCCGGCCAGACATGCTTGGGGTAGCGCCCGCGCATGTCCGCGCGTACATCGGCCCAGGATCCGCGCCAGAACCCCGGCAAGTCCCGCGTCGTCTGGATGGGCCGGTGCGCCGGCGAGAGCAGCTCCAGCGTCAGCGGCACGGCTCCGCCGGCAATGGCCGGGTGTCGGTCCAGGCCGAACAACTCCTGGACGCGGATCGCCAGTACCGGCGCCTCATCGTCGTAGCGGATAGGAATGCGACTGCCGGAGGGAGCATCGAAATGGCTGGGTGCAAGCGTGCCCAGCTTGCGTTGAAGTTCGTGCGGCACCAGCACCATCAGACCTTCCGCAAGGGCGCCTGGCCGGATCGAGGCAAGTGAGGCCTCGCCGGTCAGGTAAGGCGCAAGCCATTCGTCCAACCGTTCGTTAAGCGCGGCATCCGACATATCGGGCCAGGGCGGCCCCAAGGCCCGGTGCAGCCAGGCAAGGCGGCGGCGCAGCGCTTCACTCTCCTTGTTCCATGGCAGCAGCTCCAGGCCGTGTGTCCTGATGGCATCCAGGATCGCAGAATTGGCTTCTTCGCCCGAAGGCGCAGGCAGCATCCGCTCCGAAAGCAGGATGGCGCCGAGTCGGGCGGTCTCGCGCAGGCGCACCGTGCGCCGTCCCGGGTCGAAGGCGGTTTCGCGGCGGGTCTCAATGCGCCGGGCCAACCGCGAGCGGATGTCCGTTTCCGAAACCGCTGCCGCTGCCGTGATGCGCGCGTTCTGTGCCCGGCCTTGCAGTTCTGCCACGACGAGATAGGGCTCCCCGGCCAAGGGGTCGGTGGCGTCCAGCATAGCGCCTGACCCGCTGGCGAGAATGAAACGGCCCCGCTCTCCGCGGGCTCTGGCCACGCGATCGGGCCAGGCATGAAGAAGGAGCGCGCCGATACCTGATGTCTCGACTGCCTCCGACGCGGGCGAAGCAGCGGTCAAAGCGGTGCCCGGGCCGGCTGTCCGCGCCAGCCTTTCCGCCAGTCGTCGCGCCGCAACGGCACGGGGAGACCTGTCCGTCTGCAACCGCATAAGCCGCAGTTCCAAATCCGTTGAGTCGCCGCCCAGCCCCCGCTCGGTCAGAAGCATGGCAATCTGTGCGGCCTGCGATGCGTCGCCAGTTCTTGCGGCTTCGGCGACCATGTGGGCAAGCCGGACAGGCAGCGCCAATCTCCGCATTGCTGCCCCGGTTTCGGTAAGCCGGCCTGCTTCGTCGAGAGCGCCCAGAGTGGTCAGCAATGCCCGCGCCTCCGCCAAGGCGGGCGCGGGCGGGGCATCCAGGAAGCGGAGCGATGCCGGGTCGCTGACGCCGAACGCGGCGCAATCCAGCAACAACCCGGAAAGGTCCGCTTCCAGGATTTCTGGAGGCGTATGCGCAGGGAGCGCCGCAGTCTGCTCAGCCCGCCAGAGGCGGATGGCGATGCCGGGCTGCGTACGCCCGGCGCGTCCGGCGCGCTGCTCGGCCGACGCTTTCGAGACGCGCACCGTTTCCAGGCGGGTAAGTCCTGCGGCGGGTTCGTATCTTGGCAGGCGCGACAGCCCCGAATCTATGACGATCCGCACGCCGTCGATGGTGATCGAGGTCTCGGCGATCGAGGTGGCGAGCACGACCTTTCGACGACCGGCCGGCGCAGGGCGGATCGCTGCGTCCTGAGCCTTGCCGTCGAGCTGGCCGTAAAGCGGAACGATGTCGGTGTCTGCGCTGAGACGGCCTTCCAGCTGCTCGGCCGTGCGCTCGATCTCGCGCTGGCCCGGGAGAAACGCGAGCACCGAGCCTGTCTCATCGGCCAGCGCATCCCGCACCGCCCTTGCCATGGCCTCCTCGATCGGCTCGCCGGCCTTGCGCTCACGATGGCGTATCTCTACCGGAAAGGTACGACCTTCGCTTTCGATCACCGGCGCTCCTTCCAGCAGCCTGGCCACGCGCGCGCCGTCCAGCGTTGCGGACATTACGAGCAGGCGCAGGTCCGGCCTCAGTGCGCTGCGCACATCCAGTGCCAGCGCGAGGCCGAAATCGCCATCCAGCGAACGCTCGTGAAATTCGTCGAAGATCAAGGCAGAGACGCCGCTGAGTTCCGGATCGTCCAGGATCATCCGCGACAACACGCCTTCGGTAACGACAAGGATCTTCGTGCGCGCAGAGCTGCGATTTTCCATGCGCATCGCATAGCCAACCGTGTCGCCCACGTCTTCGCCAAGCAATGCCGCCATGCGCCTGGCTGCCGCCCGAGCGGCAAGACGGCGGGGTTCGAGCAGCACGATGCGGCCATCCCCGCGCCAGGCTTCATCCAGCAGGCCGAGCGGCACCACGGTGGTCTTGCCCGCGCCAGGCGGCGCCACCAGAATTGCTGCGCCGAACGATTCAAGTGCCGTCCGGATTTGCGGCAGGACGGCCGTGACCGGCAGGTCCGGCAAGGGCGGGGCAGGCGTGGTTCCGTTGGTCATTGCATGCCGCATAGCAGCGCCCGCGGCCCAGCCGCAACCGTTGCCTGACCGGGCGGAGACGGCACGTCACGAGCGAGGTGGATTTTCTTCGCCAAGGGAATTTTGGGACGCTTTTCACGCATGTCGCGCGAAGGTCCTGAAGACGATTCGGGACCGCATGCTCACACGGGATTTCTGCTTTCGCGCCTGATGGTCACCTGGCTGGATCGATCCAGCCATTTGGCGGCGAGAATTCCTTCATTGCCTCGACGGGACCCCAGCTGCCGGGCTTGTAGACGAAGGGCTTTTCCTCCGCGTTCAGCACCGGCCCCACGATGCGCCAGGCGATCTCGCTGGCATCCTGGCGGGTAAAAAGCTGGGTGTTGCCGTTCATGGCATCGCCGATCAGCCTCTCATAAGGGTCCATGTCGCCTGCAGCATCGTCCATCGCCGTCAGTTCCACCTGTTCGCCGACCATCGCGTCTCCCGGCACCTTGCGGCGCGCGCCGATGCCAATAGCCACCTCCGGACTGATGCGGAAACGCACGTAGTTGCCCTGATTGCGCTTGAATTGGTCGAAGACGGCAAGGGGCGGACGGCGGAACTGCACCACCACTTCGGTCGCGCGGACGGGAAGTTTCTTGCCTGCGCGAATGAAGAAGGGGACATCCTGCCAGCGCCATGTATCCACGAACAGGCGCACTGCGGCGAATGTCTCCACGGTCGAATCGGGCCGCACCCCCGGTTCCTTCAGATAGCCGTCGAATTGGCCGCGAACCACGTCATCCGTCGTCAACGTCCGTACTGCCTTCAGCACCTGCACCTTCTCGTCGATGAGATCGTCGGCATGCTGGCTGACGGGCGGCTCCATGGCCAGCAGCAACAGCACGTTGAGCAGATGGTTCTGCACCACGTCGCGGATGCAGCCGACCTCATCATAGAACTTGCCTCGCCCCTCCACGCCGAAATCCTCGGCCATGGTGATCTGCACGCTCTCGACATAGTTGCGGTTCCAGATCGGCTCCAGGAAAGCATTGGCGAACCGGAAATAAAGCAGGTTCTGGATCGCTTCCTTGCCGAGATAGTGGTCGATGCGGAAGATGGCTTTCTCATCGAAGACCAGGTGCAGCACCCGGTTCAGCCACCGCGCCGACTGGAGGTCCCGCCCGAAGGGCTTTTCCACCATCAGGCGTGCGCCTTGTCCGCCGCCGGACTGTTCAAGCCCCTGTACGACCGGTTCAAACATGGAAGGCGGGACGGCAAGGTAATGGAGCGGATGGTTGAAGCCGGCCAGCTTCTCCTTCAGCTTGTCGAAAGTGGTCTGATCTCGATAGTCGCCGCTTACGTAGTGCAAAAGTCCGGCCAGTTTCGCGAATGCCTTTTCATCGACCTTCCCCACAGCGGCCTTGATGCCGTCATGGGCACGCTCCCTCAGCTTCTCCACCGTCCAGTCGTCGTAAGCGATCCCGACGACCGGTTCGTTGAGGCTGCCATGCCTGACCATCGAGTAAAGCGCCGGGAAAATCTTCTTGTGGGCGAGATCGCCTGTTGCGCCGAACAGGACCAGCACGTCGGATCGGGGTTCGTTCATGGAGGCTCCCTCAGGCTTCCGGCTTTTTCTCGAAATGACCGCCAAAGGCCAAACGCATGGCCGACAGGAGCTTGTCGGCAAAGAGCGACTGTCCTTGCGAAGTAAAGCGCGCAAACAGCGCGGAGGAAAGCACGGGCGCGGGCACCCCGGTGTCGATGGCGGCCTTCAGCGTCCAGCGTCCTTCGCCGGAGTCGGAAACGCGTCCGGTGAATTTTTCCAGAGCGGGGTCGTCCTTCAACGCGTCGGCAGTGAGATCAAGCAGCCAGGAGTCAATTACGGAGCCATGCCGCCAGACCTCGGCGACCTGAGCCAGATCGATGTCGAACTGATAATATTGCGGGGTCGGAAGCGGGCTGGTTTCCGCGTCCGTGTCGCGTCTCATCTTGCCGGCATTGGCCGCCTTCAGGATGTTCATGCCTTCGGCATAGGCCGCCATGAGGCCGTATTCGATGCCGTTGTGCACCATCTTGACGAAATGACCTGCGCCACTCGGCCCGCAATGCAGATAACCGAGGGGTGCTGTTCCCTGCGACCTGTCTGGCTTGGTGCCGGGGTCTGCTCCGGGTGCGAGCGCGGCAAAGATCGGGTCCAGCCGCTTCACCGCAGCCTCCGGCCCCCCGATCATCAGGCAATAACCGCGCTCCAGCCCCCAAACGCCGCCGGATGTGCCGACATCGATGAAATCGATGCCCTTCTGCGCCAGTATCGCCGCCTGGTCGACGGCATCGTGATAATGGGAATTGCCGCCATCCACGATGGTGTCGCCTGCTTCCAGGTGACTCGCAACCTCGCTCGCCACCCTGGCGGTGATTGCTGCTGGGAGCATCAGCCACGCGGTTCGTGGCTTTGACAGTTTCGCAACGAATTCATTGAGCGAGGAGGCTCCGGTTGCGCCTTCGGCGACGAGGGAAGCCACCGCCTCGGGATTTATGTCATAGACAACACATTCGTGGCCGGCCCGCATCAGGCGCCTCACCATGTTGGCGCCCATTCGGCCGAGCCCCATCATTCCGATCTGCATGCTGAAGTCCTTGTACTGGTGGAATGAACATCCGTTCCGGGACGGCTGGCGCCAGGCCGGTTGCAGAATAGACAGTTTCCTGCCCTGTCAGATCGAAGGGCGGTGAAGACTATTGCGCCAGCACCGCCTTGCACAACCACAAGGCTGGACGCCAGCCCGGGAAACGGTCAACGGCCATCTAGTGCAGAACTCCGTAGCTGACCAGCCATGAGCGGGCGCTTTCGAACCCTGGCCGGCGGAGGGAGACGTGCGAATGTCGCGCAGGGATTCTCCAGCGGAGATTGCCGTCCGTTTTTCCACACGTCAGGATCGCAGTTCACGCCTCAGAATCTTGCCGACCGGAGTCTTGGGTAATTCGGTCCTGAACTCGATATATTTCGGACGTTTGTAGCCCGTCAGGTTCTTCTTGCAGTAGGCAGCAAGTTCTTCTTCCGTTAAAGCCGGGTCCTTCTTCACGACGAACAGCTTGGGCACTTCACCCGATTTCTCGTCCGGCACGCCGACAGCCGCCACTTCCAGCACCCCCGGATGGCGAGCCACCACATCTTCCAGTTCGTTTGGATAGACGTTGAAGCCCGAAACCAGGATCATGTCCTTCTTTCGGTCGACGATCTTCGTGTAGCCGCGTTCATCCATGAAGCCCATGTCGCCGGACTTGAAGAAGCCGTCCTTCGTCATTGCCTTGGCCGTCTCGTCCGGTCGGTTCCAGTAGCCGGCCATGACCTGTGGTCCGCGGATGCAGATCTCGCCGATCTCGCCAAGCGGCAGTGGTTTTCCATTCTCGTCGCGAATGGAGATTTCGGTCGAAGGTACGGGTAGCCCGATCGTGCCGGTATACTCGCCCTCGCTGCACTTGTTTGCCGTCGCTACCGGAGAGGTTTCCGAGAGTCCGTAACCTTCGGTGATGTGGTTGCCGGTAATGGCCTTCCAGCGCTCTGCGACGGCTTTCTGCACCGCCATGCCGCCGCCAAGAGTGAGCGCCAGGGCGGAAAAATC
>SMEH01000199.1_pt1 | contig 20128 bp, 16 predicted proteins | sample 2456361 | NCBI WGS metagenome assembly SMEH01 (sample SAMN10132587, study PRJNA489261) | soil metagenome | isolation source: day1 control-loamy sand soil ammended | place: USA | reverse complement strand
AGCTTGCTTTTGTATGGCCGCCACCACTTTGGGGTGGCAATGTCCTACGCTGTTAACCGCAATGCCGGCAAGCATATCAATGTACTCCTTGCCTTCTATGTCCCAGATACGGCTGCCTTGGCCTTTTTCAAAAGCGATAGGAAAACGATTGAAGGTGGGGAGGTAGTTTTTTTTGTCAATTTCGTAAAGAACTTCGTTGGTTGGACTAGACATGTTGTGATTTATTTTGAATAAGTTGTTTCAATGTTGGGCATACCTTTATTGAGAGCAACCCTAAAATGACGGAGATTACTGTCGGAAAGATGAGAAACCTGCTTTAGGTGCATGGTTCTTTGTTTTTTTATGAATTAGCAATTGTAGTTATGCCAATTCTGTTCAACCCCAAAAAATCAATAAAGTTGAAGATTGATGAAGGCCCTGAATTAATAAAAGGCCAAAAGGGGCAAAAGCGAATGCTTTTTAAACTGTTTTATGGCACAAATATAAGGAATTGATATTTGTTTCGCAGGATTTGGAACGAAGGAATCGTTTCCGAGCTGGTTAAAATGAAAGGAGAGCTAACGCAAAACGGCTCTCCTTTCATATAAATTGTTGGCAGTTAGTGCCCTATTCTTCCATCGTCAATCCCAATAACAATAAAGCCAAAGCTATTTGATTTCTTTGGTTACTGCTCCACAGGTGAGCATGGCAGCACCATAATAAGGATTTAGGACCTCTGGTGATTGGCTCAGCCAGTGGGCTCCCTTGTCGCTATTAGCCATAGGACAATGTTGGATGTAGATTGTTTCCTCGTTTGGATGGAAAGTTTCCACCAATACAATCATGGCATTGGACAATGGTAAGAAGCTCTCTCTAATGCCAGCAATATCTTCAGCGTGTGATGCTATTTTTATGATCTGCTCAATCTGTTTGTTGTATTGCATCCAGACATGATGAGATTCTCCTTTAAAAAGTGATTCATCAATCTTTGATAAACCCTCTCCCAACATTTGATTAGCCTTTTTTGCCCCTCCAAAATCATCATTTGCCAAGGCATTTTTTAACGTTAGGTAGTCATCTAATAAGGATTTTAAAGCTGCCTTGGCCTCGTGGCTTAAATGGATAGTTTTTATTGGTTCTAAAACCAATCCATTTTGTTCACTTTTTGGGAGGTTTCCTTCTGGATTCATCATGCTGGGCTTGCCTGCCAATTGGGCTGCTGCATCAATGCTAAAAGTTCCATGAACAGCAATTTCTTCCCCCTCATGGAGGCCGTCTTCAATGATATAACCATCTCCAAGGGAAGGGCCCAAGTTTACTTCACGCATGGCAAAGCTCACTCCCCTTTCGGTTTGAGATTTGATGTATACCACTGACCGTTTTCCCGTCCACATAACTGCACTTTTGGGTACTGCTACAGCTTCTGTTGTCAAAGGTAGTTGTGCTGCTAGCGTTCCAGATACAAACATCTCAGGCTTTAAGTTTAACTCCTTATTGTTGACTTCCACCCGGGCCTTGGCAACCCTTGTTTGTGGATTGATGACAGGATCTATGAATGAAACTTTACCTTTAAATGTTGATCCTGGTTGTGATGCGACAGTAAAAGATACTTCGTCCCCTTTATTTATCCATGGCATATCAGTTTCATAGACGTCAAATAGCACCCACACTTGAGAAAGGTTGGCAATTTTAAAAATGGGTTGACCTTTTTGAACATAGTCGCCAGGGCTTACCATTTTTTGGATCACATAACCTGAAATATCGGCTGTTATCGGAAATGCTCCTTTCACATCACCCGAGGCTATTATTTGGTCAATTTGCTTATCTGTCAATTTCCAGTTCTTAAGCTTTTCCCGTGCCGCACTGTACAATAGAGGCTGCTTTTCTCTGATGTTATAGGCTTGCAACAATTCCCTCTGTGTAGTTGTCAATTCTGGAGAGTAGATGTATGCGATAGGCTGTCCTGCAGTTACGTATTCTCCTGTAAAATTAACACTAAGGCTTTCTATCCTGCCTTCAATATGAGATGACTGGGATGAAACCAATCGCTCATCTTCATGAACTTTGCCATTTAAAGATATAGTTTTTGTGGGGCGCATCTTTCCTACGATGGCCGTGGAAACATTGGCCAATTGCATGGCTGTAGGAGACATGCTGATCGACTCTGGGTCTATCTCTCCTTCTTCTGCCTCTAGTGGGACCAGATCCATTCCGCATATGGGACAATCGCCTGGATCGTGTTGCCTGATTTGGGGATGCATAGAACAGGTCCAAATTATCTTTGTATCTCCTGCTACATGTTCGTGCTCGACAATTGGTTGGGTTTGGGAGTTGCCAAAGAATACCCAGCCTAGGAATATGCCTATCACCAATATAATGATGGCTATTATGATTGATTTGAAATTTGCTTTCATGCTAATATTGTTTTGCTGTGATGTAATGCAATTCCGCTATGGCAATTAAATACTCACTTTCTGCGGAAGTTTTCATTTTTTGATACTCCAATAATTGCTGTTGAATTTTGAGTAGCTCGTCAAAATCCTGTCCTGAGTTACTATAAGCTGAATACAATAAGTCCAGTATCTGGTGTGTCTCCTCAATCTGTACATCGTACAGTGCAATAAGGTCCGCTTGTTGCCTTATTTGGAAGCTTATATTTTGATAGCTTCCATGTAGTTGGTTGACGATTTCCTTTTTTTGAAATGCATAGGCTTCTTTCATTAGCTCGGTCTCTTTCCGGGCAGCCTGATATTTTTTTCTAAATATCGGCAAGCTCACCGATACCATAGGCATCAGCATGTTTTTCCCATTATGCTCCATCATAGGGTTATCCGATTCTCTTACCAGCATGTAATCCAGCCCTACTCCTAGCTTGGGAAAACCATCTTTAATGGCTACCCTTTTAGCTGCCTCACTGGCTTGCTCTTGAAGCACTATCTCTACTAGCTTTGGATTAAGAGAAAGCGAATCTATTCGATAAGCAATAGGGAGTGTGTTTAGGTTTATGGAATCGGGAAGCACTACTGGTGCATGATAATCTCTATTGAGCAGGCTGTTGAATTGGCCGGTTAAAGCCGCTTCTTTTTTATTTAATATTTCCAGATTTGTTTCAGCGCTTTTCAACTGTACACTTGCTCTGAGCACATCGGCCATAGATCCTTTCCCATTAGAGAACTGATTCGTGGACAAAGCCTTAAAGGATTCAAGAATCTGAATGTTTGTCTTTTCTATTTCTCTTAATCGATGTAGTTCATAAAGCGGATAATATATCTGAGCAATTTCTAAATACAGCTTGTTTTTAGAATCTAAAAAGGCCTGATACTGTGCCTCAGCCAAGAGCGTTGCTTGATCACCTCTGGCTTTTAAAGTACCAAACCAAGGAAACATCTGAGACAAAGAGATGTCTGCTACTTGATTCCCCATTAGGGTTTCCATACTTGGCACATAAAACCCTACAGACAAGGCTGGATCTTCCAATGCCCTGGCCTGAGGAATACGTTCAAGTGCAGATTCAAATATTTTGTATTGTGCTTGAAGCCCAGGGTTATGCTCTGCAGCAATTTTGAAATAGTCTTCTAATGATTGGGCTTTTAATTTCAGGAAGCTGCATAGGGTCAAGCAAAGTATAAATATCAAGTATTTTTTCATGACTGTAGCTTTTTAAGTTTACGCTCCTCCCTTAGGCTATACAGCACGGGAACAATGAATATAGTGATGGTGGAGACCAAAATTCCACCTACTGTAGGGATTGCCATCGGGATCATGATGTCTGAACCTCTCCCTGTTGAAGTGAGTACGGGAAGTAGGGCAATAATAGTAGTAGCGGAGGTCATGATGGCTGGTTTTATGCGCCTTTGACCCGCCTTAGTCACGGCATTTCTCACATCCTTTACCGTAGTAGGTCTGTTGTGTTCAAAGCTCTGGTCAAGATAAGCGCTAATTAAAACACCATCATCTGTTGCTATGCCAAACAGTGCGATAAAACCTACCCATACAGCCACACTCAAATTAATGGGGTGGATTTGGAAAAGATCTCGCATGTTGATGCCCAAAATGGAAAAATCAGCAAACCAAGACTGCGCATAAAGCCAAAGCAATATAAATCCACCACTAAAGGCCATTGCGATGCCGATAAATATCATAAAAGATGTGCTTACAGACCTGAATTGAAAATAAAGGATCAAGAATATGATAGCCAAAACAACCGGTACGATGATAGATAACCTTTTTTCTGCACGGACTTGGTTCTCGTAATTGCCTGAGAATTTGTAGCTGACACCAGTCGGCACTTGGAGGCTTCCCTCATCGATTTTATCTTGGATTGCCCGTTGAGCATTGTTTACGACCTCTACTTCGGCACGACCATCTTGCTTGTCGAAGAGCACATAGCCTACAAGAAAGGTTTCTTCGCTCATGATAGCCTGTGGCCCTTTTACATATTCAAAGTCCACTACTTGGCCAAGGGGAATCTGAGTGCCATCTGGGGTAGCAATGAGAATTTTCTTCAGGGATTCCGGATCTTGTCTAAGCTCTCGTGGATACCGCACCCTTACCGGATAGCGTTCTCTTCCTTCAACCGTAGTGGTGATTTGCATGCCCCCAATGGCCGTCTCTATAGTCTCCTGTACATTTTCAACTGTCAGGCCGTATCTGGCTATTGCACTCCGGTTAATATCCAGATGAAGGTAAGGTTTGCCCACTATTCTGTCTGCAAATACAGCTTCGGATTTAACCGAAGGCACTTCTTTTAGAATGGCTTCTAATGCTATTCCAAACGCTTCTATAGTTTGCAAATCTGGGCCATATACTTTTATCCCCATGGGAGCACGCATGCCAGTTTGGAGCATTACTAGCCGAGTTTCTATAGGCTGCAGTTTAGGTGCTGAAGTAATGCCTGGCATTTTGGTGACTTTAACAATCTCATCCCATATGTCGTTTGGAGACTGAATGTGCTCCCTCCAGTTTCGAAAATATTGTCCTTCTTCATCAGGGATCAATACATTAGCGGTCACTCCTGTGGTAAGCGCATCTTGATTGCTCAGCTTTTCGCCTGAAGTAAGGAGGAATCGTCCTTCATCGTCAACTTTAAACCGTTGTCGCTGTCCTTTCTCATCCACCATGTACTCAGGTTTGTAATTGATGACATTTTCGAACATTGAAATAGGAGCAGGATCTAAGGCAGACTCTGCACGACCTAGCTTTCCTACCGATGATTCCACTTCTGGAATATTGGCCACTAACATGTCCAATTGACCTAGAACCTTGCGGTTGTACTCTATGCCTGAATGGGGCATGGAAGTAGGCATCAAAAGAAAACTCCCTTCATTGAGAGAAGGCATAAACTCTTCTCCTACGCCTGGAAAGGTGTGGGAAAGGTTTGACCACAGCGCAGTGGTTCTAATGTTCCATCCTGTTGTATCAAAACCTTTGGCTATAAAGCCAAAGATGCCATTAAATCCAATCCAAACGGTCGCTCCCATAAGAATGAGGGTTGTAGGGATCAGTAAGAATGCGGCTTTGTTTTCCAGACACCATCTCAGGATCGGTGTATAGAAATACTCTAATAAGCTAAAGAACCCTAGAACCGCTCCCACTGCTAGTACTACAAAAATGAAATTGAGCAGCAAGCTTTTTGCGGGACCTAAAGGAAGCCAGTATTCGGCCAAAAGCCAGGACACGGCGATCACTGCAATGATCAAGGAGAGGTTAGTTACTAACCAGTTTTGTTTCGGGCTGTACTTTCGCACCAACCACGCAATTCCAAATGCGGTAAGGATAAGCCCGGCAAAAAAGCTATGGAAAATGGCAATAAAAGCGCCCAATACAATCAATGCAATGTTTAAGCCTTTAGTTATCTGGATGTTTTTAATCCTAATGCCAAAAAACCAATGAGCCAAGGTAGGTAGGATCACAATTGTGATGATGAGTGCAGCGACGAGTGCGAAAGTTTTTGTGAATGCCAATGGGCCAAATAGTTTTCCTTCCGCTGCTTCCATGGTAAACACCGGAACGAAGCTCACGATAGTAGTAGCAACCGCAGTAAGAATGGCAGAGCTTACTTCTGACGCACCGTTATAAATAGTATCGATGAGCTTTTGGCCAGGAGGGGCCTCATTGATATGTTTGATGATGTTTTCCGATAGAATAATGCTGAGATCCACCATGGTGCCAATTGCAATAGCAATGCCCGAGAGTGCCACTATGTTGGCATCGACATGAAAATATCGCATGGCTATGAAAACCATGAGCACGGCAATGGGCAGTAAACTTGAAATGAGCAAAGAAGCCCTAAGATTCAGGACCATCACAATCACTACAAGGAAAGTGATAAGAATTTGCAGTGAAATGGCTTCTTCGAGTGTACCAAGCGTTTCATAGATTAGTCCCGATCGATCGTAAAAAGGCACTATGGTAAGTTGGCTTTCCACACCATTTGCCAAAGTTTTTTTAGGAAGCCCGGGACTAATTTCTTTCACCTTCTCCTTCACATTATTGATGACTTGAAGGGGGTTGGCTCCGTATCTGGCCACCACTACACCTCCGACTGTCTCAGCACCATCTTTGTCTAGGAGCCCTTGTCTGGCTGCTGGCCCCAAGGTTACCTCAGCTATGTCTCTAATACGGATCGGGGTGTTGTCTTTTACTGCTACTACAGCTTCTTCGATATCCGCTATTGTTTTGATATATCCCAGTCCTCGTACTAAGTATTCTGCTTGGTTAATCTCAATGGTTTTTGCACCGACATCTTGATTAGACTGCTGCACGGCTTGCATAACTTGATGCAGCGGCACATTGTAAGCTTTGAGTGCATCAGGGTTAACGTCGATTTGATATTCCTGCACAAAACCACCTATCGAGGCTACTTCTGATACCCCTTCCGTGGCATTGAGGCCATATTTTACATAGAAATCCTGTACGCTTCGAACCTCATGCAGGTCCCAACCGCCAGTAGGGTTGCCGTCTTTATCTCTTCCTTCTAAAGTATACCAGAACACCTGGCCTAAAGCAGTGGCATCGGGACCTAATGTCGGTTGGGCGTCAGCGGGCAATAGTCCTGAAGGTAATGAGCTGAGTTTTTCGAGGATGCGCGAGCGAGACCAGTAGAACTCGATGTCTTCCTCAAATATGATATGTATACTAGAAAACCCGAACATAGAGGAACTTCGGATAGATTTTACACCGGGAACCCCCAAAAGGGAAGTGGTAAGTGGATATGTGACCTGGTCTTCAATATCTTGTGGGGAGCGACCAGGCCATTCGGTAAAAACAATTTGTTGATTTTCGCCAATATCAGGAATGGCATCTACGGGCACAGGATCGGATGGCAACGACCCTATTTGCCAGCCGAATGGAGCGGTAATTAAGCCCCAGACAACAAAGCCTGTAAGAATGAGAATAGTAACAAGCTTATTCTCAAGGAAATATTTAATGATCGTATTAAGCATAATATGAAGATTGTGATGAACTAATAGGACAGTTCAAGGGCTACGATAGCCCTATAGCTATGCTATAATGTAGCACAGCTGCAAATTCATATTATGCAATACTATATAATGAAAACTTGGTTCAAGATGTGAATGTCCCTAAGAAGGAGGGGAGGGGAATAATGGGCGTATTGGGGATGTTGTTGTCCAGGTACTAAGACAATTTCCAAAAATGAATGTACAAAGGCTGCTATAAAGTCTAAGTTGAGCGATAGTTGGAGAAGACTATAATCATCTTCAATCTCAAAAGACTGATATTGATTTTCACAACACCCCGAGGACTCGTTATCCACCGCCTTGGATTGTTCAGAGGAGGTCCTCATATCCATACCACAGCCCAAGTTACCGTGTCCAATCGTTAGTTGGCTTTTTACCGCTTGGCCGCCACAATAATGTGTGACCATAGCAAGCCCAATATTGCTTGTGAGCAAAACTAATGCTAACGATATGGCCATGAGCTTTTTCATGTTTACAAAACTACAGAATTATTTTAAAGAGGATTTACACAATTCTCCACTTTTGTTACATGATTATTGGTTAAAGGAGGAACAGGCTTGGATGTATGGAGAACTATGAAACTGGAGGGAAGCATTTGATACCCAATAGCATCCCATAAGTCAGATAATTCATGATGTGTAAGTTTTGTGTAATAAAAAATGCAAAATTAAATAATGATGAAAATGTTCATCTTTTGATTATCCGCAAACGATCCCTATTAACAATTTGATAAATCTCAAACCGTTGCGATAATCAAATTATTAACAAATTAATATTTTAACAACCTTAAAATTATCATCAATTTAATAACATGGTTACTTTTTTATAAATTTAATAACTAATAGGTAGTCATTTACGTTAAACAAATAGCACTCAAAAATTATTTTAAAGATGAAAACAAAGTCAATTAGAGCAAAATTATTAGGATTAGTAGTTGTTGTATTGTTACTGCAAAGCACAGCAGGTATGGCTCAGTCCAACATTCAGTTGTCGCTTTATAAGCCTAATGCCAAGATTGCCGAGGTAAAAGTAGAAGGCCTTGGAAAGGACACTGAAACCAAAGTAACTTTAACGAATGAGTACGGCACTGTTTTGTTCTCTGACAAATCAAACGGCGACCGTTATGTGAAGATGTTGGACTTTGCGAATGTAAAAAATGGTGTTTATTTTCTTGACATCGCCAAAGATAAAGGAATGATAAGGAAGCATATCATTAAGGACAATAATGGGTTGTCTTTTGAAGAAGAAGCTTATGTTTTCCACAATCTTGTGAAATTTGAAGAAGAAGACAAAAAGCTTTTTGTTAAGTTCAATAACCAGCTGAAGGAACCAGTAACCTTGAGAATAACAGACAGAAATGGAAAAGTATTGCATGAAATAGCTGATATCAAAGATGTAAGCTATGCTGCATTGTTTAACCTTTCACAGTTGCACAGTGGTTTGTACAACATGACTGTAACCAGTGGAAGCTTCTCAAACTTTAAGCAGATCCAACTTTAATCGTCGGGTTGAGCTAAAGATAGATTAAGAAGTCATAGTTGAAGTTTAAAAAAAGGTGTGAGATTATATCCCACACCTTTTTTATTGCTGTTATTCTTTATAAACCTTTTCGCCAGCAAGAATTGCTACGTCTAAATGATTTTCCTGAGGCGGGAAGGGGCAACTGTAGTTTTCATTGAACATGCAAAAGGGGCTGTAAGCTTTGTTGAAGTCGATGATCACTCTTCTGTCATTATTCAGCCTCAGGTCTATGTACCGGCCTCCGCCGTAGGTCTCATTGCCGCTAGTTTGGTCAGTAAATGCCAGAAACAATGCCTTGGGATCATTTTCTTCTTCGGATTGCAGTAATAGCAAGCTTTGGGGGGTGCCATCGATTGTAAATTCGGCCATGGCGTATTTTATGTAGGTTACTTCTTTATTATCCGAAGTTGGGATTGTCATCGTTGTTTTTCTTTGGAAAGGAACCAGTTTGGCGTTTACGATGTAATCCTGATTAGGAGGGAAGTATTCAAGCCCCCTAAAAGTCCTTTTTTGTGGGTCTGTAAGGGGAGATTCGCTGCTTCTTCGCATGAACTGGTCTGTTTCTGCACGTGCCTTCAGAATCTGTTGCTCATAATTGCCCGTATCCCATATGCCCATTGAATAGCTTATGATAATAAGGGTTACAATAGCCACGAGCGTATATACGATATTTTTTCTCTTCATTGTCTATGTCAGTTTTCAATAAAGATACAAATATAGTCAGTAGAGAGGCAGGGACAAGCTCACATCATTCCTTCGTCAGCAAAACTCAGGTAGCCTTTGTCGGTAAAAATGATATGATCCAATACGGGGATTTCAAGGAGGTTGCCCGCCTCTTTCACTTTTTTGGTGAGATTAATATCGGCACTGCTGGGCTTGAGGTTTCCTGAAGGGTGATTATGCACCAAAATGATGCCGCTGCACATGCTTTCTAGGGCAGTTTTGAAAATGATTTTTGGATCGGCTACTGTTCCTGATATGCCTCCTGAGCTTATTTGGCACTTCCTGATCACCTGATTGGCGCGGTTCAATAGCAATATCCAGAACACTTCATATGCAAGATCTTGGAGCTCTGGTCGGATGACTTCATAAGCATCTTTGGAGCAGGTGATCTTGGGTTTTTCTATGTATTGGCTTTCTCTGCGCCGCCTGCCTAGCTCTAATGCACTCACGATCGTAATGGCTTTGGCTTCCCCTATTCCCTTGAACTTTTGCAAATCGCTAACGGAACATTTGGCCAACTCGTTTAGGTTGTTCCCAACCTCTTTCAATATGAGTTTTGAAAGGTCTACAGCGCTCATCGATCTTGTGCCTGATCCTATCAAGATGCCAATGAGTTCTGCATCAGACAATGCAGCCTTTCCTTTGAGTAGCAGTTTTTCCCTTGGGCGGTCTTCCTCGGCCCAGCTCAGTATATTGAGGCCGGAGTATGGCTTAAAAGTTTCCATATTTAAATTCTGGTTGTTAGGCCAAAATAAGCAATATGGTCAAATAAAAAAAGCCCTGAGATACCAATCTCAGGGCTTTTAAGTTATCTTAAACAGCTTACGACAAGCTGTTTACGTATTTTGTTAGCTTGGATTTGTTGTTAGAAGCTTTGTTCTTATGGATCACGTTCTTTTTCGCTAATTTATCCAACATACCTGAAACCTGCTTTAACAATGAAGCAGCTTCTTCTTTGTCAGTAGTGTTTCTCAGCCTCTTTATGAAGGTTCTTGTTGTTTTGGCTTGGTAGCGATTTCTCAACCTTTTTGCTTCATTTGACCTGATTCTCTTTAGTGCAGATTTGTGATTAGCCATTTCGTATTTATATTTCCTTACTGTATAATGTTTCTCTTATGATGTACAAGCTCAACGTGCTGTACGTAATGCTTAAAATAAGACTGCAAATCTAAGTGTATTATTTGAATCTACAAAATGCTTGTCTTCAATTATAAAAAAATAGTTGGCGTAAATAGAGTTGCTTTTATAATTTGATTATATTTTGATTTCAACCTTATTGCGCTATGGATCTTTGCAGACGAAGTTTTTTTCTGCCATTCCTCATAATTCTCATTGTTAGCCATTCTGCAGGCAGTTGGGGCTTTTATGCCCATAAGAAAATCAATAGAATGGCTGTCTTTATTTTGCCTCCTGAAATGATCGGCTTCTATAAGTTTCACTTGAACTATATTGTGGAAGAGGCAGTGGCGCCAGACAGGAGACGCTATGCCGTAGAAGGGGAGGCCCCTAGGCATTATATCGATATTGACGTATATGGTGATAGTGCTGTATATAAATTGCCTAGATATTGGCAAGAGGCTGTAGATGCCTATACAGAAGATTCCTTGCTGGCTTATGGCACTGTGCCTTGGCACATACAAAAAGTAGCGAATAATCTTACGAATGCTTTTGAAGTAGGGGATGTACGGGCTATCCTAAGGCTTTCGGCAGATATTGGTCATTATATAGCAGATGCTCACGTGCCTTTGCATACAACAGAAAACTATAATGGACAACTTACTGGGCAGCATGGCATACATGGACTGTGGGAATCGCGCCTGCCAGAGTTGTTTGCAGAGGAGTACGATTTCTTCGTTGGGAGTGCTTCGTATCTCCCCAATATACAGGTGAGTGCTTGGAATGCAGTTATATCTGCTCACGAAGCGGTTGATTCAGTACTTGTTTTTGAACGTGAATTGACTGCTCAATTCCCCTCTGGAAAGAAGTATGGCTATGAAGAACGGGGAAATAGTACGGTGAAAGTATATTCAAAACCTTTTTCTTCTCGCTATCATACCTTATTAGGCGGTCAAGTGGAGCGCCAAATGCAGAAGGCTATAAAAATGATAGGAGACGTGTGGTTTACATGTTGGGTAAATGCCGGTCAGCCAAACTTAATGAAGTTGCCTCGGGAAATGGCCGAGTTTCAAATAACTGACGAAATGGAACATTCTGAAGAGGAAATATATAGGGGATTAAAATCCACTCAATAAATAATGATTATGAGTTTGGGCAGGCCCTACAAGAGTTACGGAGCCTGCTCATAGTCTCATTTATGCAAGTTTTTTGTATTTGATCCGCTTTGGAGTGGCATCACTCCCCAAGCGCTTTCTTCTATTTTCCTCGTATTCAGAATAGTTCCCTTCAAAGAAATATACTTGTGAATCGCCTTCAAAAGCCAAAATGTGCGTGGCAATCCTATCTAAGAACCATCGATCGTGAGAAATTACAACCGCGCATCCACCAAAGTTTTCAAGACCCTCCTCTAGTGCCCGTAAGGTGTTTACATCGAGATCGTTGGTAGGTTCATCCAGCAGGATGAGGTTGGCCCCTTGCTTGAGCGTCATTGCCAAGTGAACCCTGTTCCTTTCTCCTCCAGAAAGCTTACTCACCTTTTTTTCTTGGTCGGCTCCCGCAAAGTTAAACTTGCTCACATATGCTCGGGAATTTACCTGTTTTCCACCCAGGTCGATCAATTCATTTCCGCCAGAAATATTTTCCCATACAGACTTTTCAGGATCAAGCTGATCATGCTCTTGATCCACGTAGGCAATTTTTACTGTTTCCCCTACTTCAAAAGTGCCGTTATCGGGCTTTTCTTGTTGTGTAATAAGGTTGAAGAGGGTTGTTTTTCCAGCACCATTAGGGCCTATCACGCCTACAATTCCTCCTTGTGGAAGAGCAAAATTGAGGTTTTCAAACAATAGTTTGTCGCCATAGGCCTTAGATACATTTTTGGCTTCAATTACCTTGGTGCCTAAACGCGGCCCTGGTGGGATGAACAGCTCCAGCTTTTCTTCTTTTTGCTTAGCTTCTTCACCTACTAGCTTGTCGTATGCAGAAAGCCTTGCTTTACCTTTGGCATGTCGGCCTTTAGGGCTCATCCTTATCCATTCCAACTCTCGCTGAAGTGTTTTTTGTCTTTTGGATTCTGTCTTTTCCTCTTGGGCCAATCTTTTTTGTTTTTGCTCAAGCCAAGAAGAGTAATTGCCTTTCCATGGAATCCCCTCACCTCTGTCGAGCTCCAATATCCAGCCCGCCACATTGTCTAGGAAATATCGGTCGTGCGTTACGGCAATTACAGTGCCTTTGTAGCGTTGCAAGTGTTGCTCCAACCATTGTACGGATTCAGCATCTAAGTGGTTTGTGGGTTCGTCTAGGAGTAGGACATCTGGTTCTTGTAACAAAAGACGACATAGCGCCACTCGCCTCTTTTCCCCTCCCGATAGATTGCCGATGATGGCCTCGCTAGGGGGAGTGCGCAATGCGTCCATGGCTTTTTCTAGACGGCTATCTAATTCCCAAGCATTGTGATGATCAAGCTTTTCCTGGATTTCTCCTTGTCTTGCTATCAGCTTATCCATAGCATCAGGATTATCCAATATATCAGGGTCAGAAAATTTCAGGTTGACCTCGTCAAATTCTTTCAAAAGGTCTACTATTTCTTGAACACCTTCTTCTACGACTTCTCTTACTGTTTTTTGAGGGTCAAGCTCTGGCTCTTGTTCAAGCATCCCTACAGTATAACCAGGCGAAAACACTACTTCCCCTTGGTAGTCCTTATCCTTGCCTGCAATAATGCGCAGTAGCGAGGACTTCCCTGAACCGTTCAAACCTAGCACACCAATTTTGGCACCATAAAAAAATGAAAGATATATGTTTTTCAGAACCTGTTTCTTTGGAGGGTAAATTTTATTTAACCCTGCCATCGAAAAAATAATCTTCTCATTGCTCATACACAAGCACCTTTCCTTTAATAATGTGAAACAAAAGCTTTTAGAAATAATAATTTATTACAAATATGGCAAAAAATCCCTTTTCAAATTATTTAATAAGGGTTTATTAATTAATATTGTTATTGTAAAAATGTTTAAGTGTTAAAGTATCCCACCACACGATGGAAAGAGACCAAGCCTACATAAAGGAGGGCAAAGTTTTCCGCATAGGTTTTCGAGGCTTCCCAGATAAGCAGGTAGGAGAGGTGAGGACTGATGCCCCTGCTGCCTTTGCCTATTTTGAGAGCAGGTTCCAACTGATTGAAAGAAAAGTGGAAACGCTCGAAAGGGAAGTGGAGCAGGCTGAGAACAAAGGTTCTTACTTAATGAGGCTAGTGCACCTGAAGGAGAGCCTGTCCACGTTCGACGGTATAGGTGACTTTGAGGCCTTATATGTTCGGTTGGAGCAGTTGGAAAAGGAGCTCCGGGCGCTGATAGCAGCCAATAGGATCAATAACCTCAAGATAAAGCGGGCAATAGTTGAGGAGGCTGAAGCGTATGCGGGAAGCACTAACTGGAAAGAGGACACGGAAAAGATGAAGGAGCTCAAAAGCCGGTGGATCAAAACAGGGAATGTGGATCCGGCTTATGAAGAAGATCTCAATCGTCGCTTTTCTGCTGTAGTGGATGTCTTCTTTGCTCAGAAACAAGCTCACTACAGGTTGAAGTTCCAGCAGGCCCAAAGCAAGCTGCCTCAATTGAGGCAAATCATTTATAAAGCAAAGAAAACGGTAAGTTTGCCGCCTGATGAAGCACGGAGAGTGCTGAAATCGCTTCAAGATGAGTGGAAAAAGGTAGGAAAGGTGCCAGGACAACCAGCACAGGCATTGTACAAAGAGTTTCAACGCATATGCAACCGAGCTTTTAGACAAAGGGATCGAAAAGAGGTAGATGTCTCATTGGTCCTGAAGGAAAGAGGACAGATGGTGGAAGAGATGGAAGCGCTTGCACGCCTTCATACACCTACGGAGTTGAATATAAGCAGGGTTGCTACGTTGCAGAGGAAGTGGAAGCAGCTACCTTTTATAACAGATGAAAAGAACAAAGAGTTGACGAGGTCCTTTTACAACGCCGGCAACTTAATTATGGAAAGGTATGCCTTAATTGGCATGGCTAAAGAAAAGTTTCCCTTTTTCGAGGACATGGATTGGGAGGAGCGGTTAAGAGTAAAAATCGATCTCTTGAAAGAACTGCTTGTGCAGGATGAAAATGAGTTGGAAAGTCTCCAGCGTAGTAAAGGAATGGATAAGTCGAGGCTATCAGACCCCAAAATTAGTAAGCAGTCTAGGAAAGTTTTTGCAAAAAAACGCCTTTTAAATGACTTGCAAGGGGAATTGAGGAAAAATAAATCATTATATTAAGGTAATCTGAACTTTTTGAGTCCATTCAGCGTATTGGCAGCAATACAGGCTCTCTATAATTGAAAAGGCTGTTTTTGATTAATAGCGAGATTAAGGAGAGCATTTATTGTGAACAATGTGATATTTGTTTGATATATCAAAATTAATTTTATTTTTGCACGAATTATTAAAAAAGTTTAAAAGGAGGGATATCTTATGTATTGGACATTAGAATTGGCTTCATACCTTGAAGATGCGCCTTGGCCAGCCACTAAGGATGAATTGATTGATTTCTCTATTCGCTCTGGTGCCCCATTGGAAGTGGTGGAGAATTTGCAAGAACTTGAAGACGATGGCCAACCATATGAAAATATAGAAGAAATTTGGCCTGATTATCCAACAAAAGAAGACTTCTTCTTTAATGAGGATGAATACTAGCAATCAGTATTCTTAAAGCCAGACTAGCGGAGATTTATTGTCTGATGCATCGTCTAAAAAAGCATTGTTTTGCCGGATATACGCTATTCGGCAAAACTTCTTTTTAGCCTAACCTATCACCCCTGATTTGAGCAGGTATTCTGCCACCAGCAAATCTTCTGGAGTTGTGATTTTGATATTGCTTCCTTCACCTTCTATGAGTTGGATAGGATGACCGCTAGCTTCCACGACAGTAGCATCATCGGTATAATTTGCATGTTTCGCCATTTTATAGGCGTTTTTTATAAGTGGAAGTGAAAAGACTTGAGGTGTTTGTACTAGTCTATAAGCAGCCCTATCAACGGCTTCATTGCCTTCTGCTGTAACCTTGCGGACCGAATCTTTAAGTGCTATGGCAGCTACGGCATTGCCTTTCTGGATAGCTGTCGAAAAAGACGCATGAATGAGTTCCTGGGATACCAATGGTCTAACACCGTCATGTACGGCTACTATACCATAGCGCTCTTCGATGTGGTTGAGACCATTTCTGACAGATTCGAAACGTGTAGCCCCACCCTTCACTATTGTGACAGGAATGGTAAAATCATGTTGAAGGCAAAGTTGTTCCCAATAAGATATATCTTGCTCTGGAAGTGCCAAGATGATTTTCATTCCATTCTCGTAAGTGTGAAATGCCTTAATAGTATGCATAAGTATAGGCAAACCGTTAAGCGTTAGAAACTGCTTAGGCACTTTGGCATTCATCCTGGTACCGCTCCCACCAGCCACAATTATTGTATAAAGATGATCACTATTCATGTGGTAAAGATAAAAGAAAGTTAAATAGCCTACTGAAAAACGCATAAAAAAGGCTTGTTGACTTTAAATTGCCTTGGTTTGCCTATTTCACTGTTGTACTTTTTCAGCAAAGGCTAATTAATGCACCCTTTCTCTATTCTATTGTTGTTTTATGATGGTTAGCCGTAACTTCAAAATAAAACGAGCACCAGGGCCAACCTACTGCTCGTATCTTTGTAAATCGCGACTTTTTAGCCACCAGCTCTGTTCAATTCTTCCAAGTTTGAACCTTTGTTTTTAATCTCAAACTTTTCTCCTTTATTGAACATATATCGGAGGTTGACCCTGAAACTTTGAGCACTAAAGTATTGGTCAAATGAATTGATATTTCCGTCTATATTGGCGCTTCCTATAACTTGGCGAGTACGGAAGATATCAGTTATGTTAAGGCTTAGATCAAGCTTTTCGTTCAAAAAGGATCGCTTAACCCCCAAGTCTACCCACCATTGTGACTCAATTCTATATAGCCCATGTGCAAGTGGACCCTGATAGCCCGCATTAAGTTCCATCTTAATATTTTGAGGTAGTATGAAATTATGGGTTGTTTGAGCCATAAAAAATACTTGATCGTTTTGAAGGTCCAATTCATTCAATATTGTACTGAATTGTTGGTAGGCCACAATTAATGTGTTGCTCGTCGCCCAAGATTTTGTGATTTGTATAGGGGCTACAAGCGTTGCTCCGATATTTTTAAAATCATCGACATTTCGCTGAGAAAAAACGGTTGTTTTGTCTTCGTTATTTTGCTCGGGTACTTCTGCCATGTAGTCTTTCGAAATGGCATAATCCAAGATCAAGTTATAGCTGTTTTTCCAGGTTTGTCTTATCTCAAAGGAATTGGTGTATTGAGGTTTCAATAGTGGATTTCCTTGAGCCCATGTATAAGGGTCGAGATAGTATATAAATGGGTTGAGGCTTTCATAGTTGGGCCTGTTGATTCTACGACTGTAATTATAACCTATTTGATAGTTGTTGCTGACTTTTTGCTGCACAAAAACACTGGGGAATAAGTCAAAATAATCCCTGGCAGTTATAGTGTCGAGGGTTACAGAGTGACCTTCTGACGACGTGTGTTCTGCACGTAAACCTGCTTGCAAACTCCATGAGTCATTGAGCTTGGCGCTGAAATTAGCATAACCGGCATAAATGTTTTCTTTATATATAAAATGATTGCTTCTGTTTGTATCCCTTATTTTATTTCCGTTCTCAACCTTATAAAAATTAAGCTTATTGTCTGATTCTACATAGCTAGCCTTTAACCCTGCTTCTAGCTTACCAATATTCTTGATGGGTCTTTCTAAGTCTATTTTGGCGGCATAGATATCGTAATGGGTAGGGTTGTCCGATGTCAATAGCTCCTGTGAAACCAGCGCATTGTTTTCCAAGCGATATGTCTTGTTGAAATAGTCGGCATCACCGTCATTGTTGAGCCTTACATAATTGAGGTCTGCGGAAATTACGGTGCCAAGAGAGTCAGGCTTTCTGGTAAAGTGAAGATTAAAAGTCCCTGTTTGGGGCAGGTAGTTCGTGTTATTAACAGCATCAATCCGCATGTTGCTGTTGGGATCCCCATTTCTTAAAAGAGAAGTTGTCTTAAAAGTCTGGGATCCATCGAGTGCAGAAAGGCGCATCATCACACCAATACTATTTTTACTATTGATATCGAAGTCGGTTCCAAGCCTAACAGAAGGAGTGTACCTGATGACATCTTCTTGTCCTTCTTGGTCAAATGTGGTGGAAGCCGTTCCATCATTAAAGGCTCTTTTCATTTCGCTTGTACGTCGCCATGGTCTTTTGGCCATATCTAAGTGGGCATATGAGCTCCACTTTCCTTTTTTAAAGTTGACGTTCGTTCCACCGCTGTACCCATGCATTGCTCGAAATTCATATCCTGCATAGACACTGCCATTAAATCCAGTCAATTGGTTCTTCTTGAGAGTAATGTTAATAACTCCTGAAGTGCCCTCTGCATCAAACCTAGAAGAAGGATTCGAAATGATTTCAATGTTTTTGATATTATCAGCAGACATCCCTTCCAGCATGTTCTGAAGCTCCTTTGCAGATAGGTAAGTTGGTCTTCCATCAATCATAATATGCACGCCTGCCTTTCCGTTCAATTGAACATTCCCATCTTGGTCTATCCAGACTCCTGGTGCTTTGGAGAGGATATCAAAAGCAGAGCTTCCCGCTGCTAGGGCAGTACCTTCTACACTCACCACCATTTTGTCCACTTCATTGACAATTGTTGGTCGGAGGGAACTGATCTTTACTTCATTTAATTGTTGGATATCCTCTTTTAAGATGATGACACCAAAATCCTTTTTAAAGTCACTTCCAGTTACCTCAAACGGAACTATGATATCGCCAAATCCTATAGCACTTGATTTTAAAATATAATTTCCTGTCTTAGGACTGTTGATTTGAAAACGCCCTGCTTCATCCGTTACATCTCCTGTCACCAAAGAAGAGTCAATAACAGAAAGGATGGCAATGTTAGCATAAGAGATCGCCTCCCCCTTCTCGTCTTTTACTTGTCCCACTATCGATTTTTGGGTTTGCCCATGGCTAGGGTAGGCTGAAAATGCTATTACGAGAAAGCCTATAAGCCACTTTTGCATTTTCCCATAAAAAGAATGGGGCATGGTTCCGCTAAGGAAAATACTCGATGAAAAAGCTTTTGTAGTGTGATTCATTGCAATTAATTTTGACGTACTTTATTTATTTAGATGCATATCCTTTAAGAGTCGTGCCAACATTATATAAAGTGCAATAGGAAGCGTTAAAGAGGGTTTTTAAGGAAATGGACGATGCGTAATTTGTTCGGAAATGAACAGTTTGTGTTTGGTTGCGAACAGCCAGTACAGGGTAATGAGAAGGGAAACCGTTATTATGGGAAGCTATTTAAAAAAAATCAGATTCCTTCTTTTGAAGGAATGAACAATGTGGAAGGTAGCTGACGGGTGTAAGACATGTGTGGTTTTTGACGTTTTTTTGGTACCAGATCAGAAGGTTGTAAAATCCAACAATGGGTTGACTCCTTTCGGGTATGGGGGAGGAAAATTATAAAGTGTTTTTATTCAATCATTTGAAGGGTCTTTTGAGAACGCTATTGTAAAATGATAAGCAATTGTAGTCTTTTACTGACGTTGTAAGATTTTGATATATGGGCAATTTGTGAAAAAATGGGGTATAGGTATTTTTGTACAAAGGCCACTATTATGAACATCTCACCTGTAATCAATAACTTCTTCGTTTTTCTACTTGCATTGGTAGTTTGCTTGGTGTCCATGATCTATGAGCGCTATTGGTTCTTCTTGCTCATTTTGGCAGGGATCTTAGTGCAAGTCTTTTTTCAGGGCATAGGTTAGAAGGAAAACTACTCGGGCATATTTCTCTTTTTTTTCTCTACTTGGGAGACCTTTCCATTTTATGTTGCTTCCAGTGATGTTTTTTATTACCTAGTTGCTAATCAGCTGGTTATTTGTTTTATTTATGTATGGGATTATTTCAATCAGCTATCGGCATAATCCTGGCGACTCTTATTGTGCATTCAGTTTCGGGTCAGTCAGACAACATTACTTTAGGGGCAAGATCTCATGCTATGGGAAACGCCTCTGTTGCATTAAAGGATGACTGTTCTATTTTCAATAATATTGGCGCTTCTGCTACGATAGAAGATATATCACTTATTTCTTCTTTTTCACACAAGTTCGGATTTGCACCTTTTAAAAATATTGGTGTTGGGATAACCTATCCGCACAATATGGGTGTGTTT
>SMEH01000196.1_pt1 | contig 20234 bp, 9 predicted proteins | sample 2456361 | NCBI WGS metagenome assembly SMEH01 (sample SAMN10132587, study PRJNA489261) | soil metagenome | isolation source: day1 control-loamy sand soil ammended | place: USA | reverse complement strand
CGATGTAAACAATGTAAACAATGTAAACCCTTTAAAATGTTTGAAATAGTTTGAAATGTTTAAAATGTTTGAAATAGTTTGAAATGTTTAAAATGTTTGGAATATTTTGAAATGTTTGAGGTTTGGAATAGTGGACAGCCGAACTTCTAAACCATGTAAACCCTTCAAACCCTTCAAACCCTTAAACTTATAAACCCCTTAAAATTGTAAACCCTTCCTAATGGTTAAATTTTTACTAGAACGCCCTATTGCCGTAACTATGACATTCATTGCCATACTGGTATTGGGCTTTTTTGCAATTACTTTCCTTCCTGTATCGCTCATGCCAGATATCGATGTTCCTGAGATTACAGTACAGGTGAATGCTCAAAATATGCCTGCGAGGGAGGTAGAAGATGCTATCGTGGCTACGCTAAGGAGGCAACTCATGCAGACCAGTCATCTAAACGACATCAAAAGTGTGGCCAGAGATGAAAATGCACTTATTCACCTGCGATTTGATTATGGCACAGACATCAACTACGCTTTTATTGAGGTCAATGAAAAAATAGACCAAAGTATGAGCAGCTTGCCCAGAGAGATCAGCAGGCCTAAGGTCGTAAAAACCAGTGCTACGGATCTGCCCGTTCTGTACCTCAATCTGACGGTGAACGATGATGAGGTAAGGTTCGCCTCCAATGAGGGGCAGCAAAGCAACCAGCTTTATCCTACTTCTCAAAGATTTATTGAACTGAGCAGGTTTGCCAGCTCCGTTATCAGAAAGAGAATCGAGCAATTGCCAGAAGTAGCGATGGTGGACATGAGCGGCATGGTATATTCAGAAATCCTTGTAATCCCAGACATACAAAAACTGAATGCCTTAAAGCTGAGTCTTCAAGATCTAGAAAATGCCCTGTACAATAACAATGTAGAACTAGGCAATCTCCTGATCCAAGATGGGCAATACCAATACAATGTCCGTTTTAGTAGTACCCTCAGAAATATCAGAGATATTATGGAAGTGTACCTTAGGGTGGACGACAGGATTTTCCAACTGAAGGATTTGGCAGAGGTAATCGAGCATCCGCAAAAGCGCAGTGGTATGATCACGTCCAATGGCAAAGATGCTTTGGCATTGGCCATCATCAAGCAAAGCGATGCCCAAATGATGGTGTTGGAAGATAAGTTGAACTGGCTTGTGGGCATATTGGAATCAGACTATCCAGCCATCGATTTTGAGGTCACGCGCGACCAGACCAAACTGCTTAACTACTCAATTGCTAACTTAAAGGAAAGCTTGGTATGGGGCGCAGCATTGGCCTTTTTGATTATGTTTTTCTTTATGAAGGACTTCAAGGCCCCAATTCTGATTGGTATTACCATACCTACCTCGCTCATTGTTTGTCTGTTGTGTTTCTATTTGCTCGATATCTCCATCAACATCATATCCTTGTCAGGGTTAGTGCTTGGAGTGGGCATGATGGTCGACAATTCCATTATTGTCATAGACAATATCACGCAGCATATCCAACGGGGGAGTTCTCTGTTACAAGCCTGTGTGAAAGGGACAAACGAAGTGATTACGCCGATGCTCAGTGCTGCCCTGACGACATGTGCGGTCTTTGTCCCACTGATATTTATCAGCGGTATTGCTGGGGCCTTGTTTTATGACCAAGCTTTGGCAGTAGCAATAGGATTGTTTGTTTCCTTGGCTGTGGCCATTACCATATTGCCAGTGTATTACAAGCTATTCTATTCTAAAAATGGCCATAAAAAGAGTTCCTTAAAGCGTCTGAATCTGCTTAGAGGGCTAGATTATGAGGGTTTGTACGAAAAGGGATTTCGGTTCACCATGCGCAATCAAAAAAGTGTGTGGGCGCTCATTTTTGTAATGCTCCTATGCACTTTGGTTTTATACCAAACACTGGACAAATCCAAGCTTCCCCCTATTACCCAAGATGAGACATTATTGGTGCTGGATTGGAATGAAAGCATCAATCTTGAAGAAAACAGCCGGAGGGTGCAACAGCTCCTATCTTATGTAAAGCCTGATCTCCTTCAACATACTTGCATGATAGGTGATCAGCAATTTTTGCTGGACAAAAAAAGCAATGCAACGTCCTCTGAAGCCACTATCTATCTAAAAGTAAAATCACCATACGTGTTGTCGGAGGTCAAATCTAAGATTGCTGAAGTGTTGTCTCAAAACCCTTTGGTAGTCTTTGAATTCGCTGAAGCAGAGAATGTCTTTGAAATGATATTTTCTGATGATGAAGCGCCATTGACGGCAAGACTTGTAGGAGCAAGGGATTTTGGTGATCAGCAGAAAGTTGTCTTTTTTCAGGAAATAGACCAATTGAAAAAAGCTTTCCCAGATTTTCCCATAAGAAGCCCAGCCATGCAAGAGCATTTGGTATTGAAAATTGATCCTTTAAAGACTATGAACTATGGCATATCCAGCGATGTGCTGTATAAGACGTTGATGAGTGCCTTCAATGAGAGGGAAGTAATGAGTATCACCGACAATCAATATTTTATTCCGGTAATATTGGGTGAACGCCCAAGGCTCATTGGCGATGTATTATCAGAAACTTTTGTGCCTAATAACAGAGGCATTCTGTATCCGGTTAGCGATTTGGTTTCTGAGGGCAAAGATTATGATTTGAAGGAAATATATGCAGGTCAGGAAGGAGAGTATTTTCCTATCGATTTTAATATTAAGGAGGCGGAGGTACCTGCCGTGGTGGAGAGGGTACAATCTGTCCTAGGTAAAAACAACCTGCTAAAAGCTTCTTTTACAGGGGCTATCTTTTCGAACAAGGAGTTAATTAAAGAGCTGTTAATTATCCTGACGGTGTCATTGCTTTTGCTTTATTTTATTCTAGCATCTCAGTTCGAGTCCTTGATCCTCCCGCTTATCATATTGTTTGAGGTTCCAATAGGCATCTTCGGGGCTTTTTTGATGTTGGCGCTATTTGGTCAAACAATCAATATCATGGCAATGATCGGTATCGTGGCGATGGTGGGCATCATTATCAATGATTCCATCTTGAAAATAGATACTGTCAATCAGTTGAGGAGAGAAGGGTACAATACACTAAGGGCTTTGGCAACAGCTGGTCAAAGAAGACTAAAAGCGATTGTGATGACCAGCTTGACTACGATACTGGCCTTATTGCCACTGCTCTTTTCTTCAGGCCTTGGGTCGGATCTTCAAGTGCCGCTAGCGCTTGCGGTTATTGGCGGGATGACAGTGGGTACTTTGGTGAGCTTATATTTTATTCCTTTATGTTACTATTATTTAAAGCGGTGAAAGGGTTGCAAGCTTGAAATGTTTGGAATAGTTTTAAAATGTTATGAGGGTTTGAAATAGTTGACAACTGTCTGAACTTCTAAACAATGTAAACCCTATAAACCCTCAAACTTTTAAACAATGTAAACTTCCAAACTTTCTAAACAATTCCAAACCCTTAAAACAATGTGAACATTTTCAACCGAGTGACGAGAAACAAATAGAAAATAATGAAAAGATACTTTACTTGGCTTCTGTTAACGCTTTTGGTGAGTACGGCAGTTGCCCAGAGCAATGAAAATGAGATTACCCTTGAAGAAGTATTGGACCTCGCTTATGAAAAGTCTTTAGCGGCATTTAAAGCAAAGAATATTTACCTCGCAAGTTATTGGGAGTACAAGTCATTTAAGGCAAAGCGATTGCCGCAGGCCACTGTCCAGCTACGTCCTTTTACCTATAACAGAAGTGTACAAAAGCGATATGATTTTGAAAGGAATATCGATGTTTATCGGGAAACACAAATACTGGACTCCTATGCCAATTTAGAGCTTACGCAGAACCTTGGGCTTACTGGGGGAAACTTTTATATCAACTCGGATTTTGGGAGGCTCCAAAACTATGGTACCGGAGAAGTGACCACTTTTAGCGCCACACCTATCAGGGTAGGGTTCTACCAACCCCTCTTGGCGCACAATCCTCTCAAATGGGAAAAGGAAATAGCGCCTTTAAAGTTTGAGAAGGCTAAGCAGGAGTATCTTCAAGACCAGCAAGACATATACCTGAAAGCGGTGGAGTATTTTTTTGATCTTGTGCTGGCCAATATGAAATGGGAAATGGCCCAACATGACCTGGCCACATCAGACACTTTGTATGCTATAGGGCAAAAAAGATTTGCTATAGCAGCTATTGAAAAAGAAGATTTGCTCAACCTGGAGCTGAGGAAATTCAATGCTGGAATAGCGCTCACACAAGCACAAAAGAATCTGAGCAAGGCGCGCTTTAACCTTAACTCCTATTTGGGATTCGATGAAAACATCGTTTTTACCCCTGTCCTTCCTTCCATACCCGAAGGGCTCAGCATAGATGAAAATGAGGCTATTGCCTATGCTTTGGACTACAATCCTGATTTTCTGAACTTTCGACACCGTATCCTTGAGAGCCAAAGAAGTCTGGACAGAACCATCAAAGAGAATAGGGTTGATCTAAGCCTTGCGGCAAGCTATGGGCTAAATGGCCAATCTTCCTACTGGGAAACTGTTTACCAGCAACCGCTTGACCAGCAAATGGTGGCGCTGAACATGACGATTCCAATACTGGACTGGGGCGAAAGAAAAGGACAACGGCAAATGGCAGAAAGGAATCATGAGGTGGTAGAAATTGAGGTGAAGCAAGCAGAAATTGACTTCCGCCAACAAGTTGCCCTCAAGGTAATCGATTTCAACCTACAAGAGTCGCTGGTGAAGAACTCCCACAAAGCGACCGAAATCTCGGAAGAATCATTTGAGCTAACGAAAAAACGGTTCCTACTAGGCATTTCTGATGTCCTGACTTTGAATACTGCTATGAATGCTCGGCAAGCTGCTATGGAAAACTATATTATGAGTGTTCATGCCTATTGGAGGTATTACTATGAAGTCCAACAGTTATCGCTGTATAACTTCATGGAAGGAAGGCCTCTAGCCGAGGATTTTAACAAAATTATTGCCGAATAGCGTACAGGTTGTCAATATATAAGATTGGAGCATTGATCATGTTATTATATAGGTTTAAGGATGAGTTGGTTGGGAATATTTTATGTCGTTAGAAAAACTGCTCCCAATGTTTGATAAAACTCCAAAACCATCAAACATCGTACATGCTCAAACTTCAAAACAATGTAAACCCTAAACAATGTAAACATTGAACATTAAACTTTGAAAAATCAACAAAAGCTTTCTTCATTCTCTATCATTGTAGTATTCACTTGTCTGGTGATTATTGGGGCTAGTTTTTTGCCTTTGTTAAATCTTCAACTCAATCCTTCCAATACGGCTTCGAGATTAAATGTTTCCTATCAATGGCATAATGCTTCTGCAAGACTGATAGAACAGGAAGTCACTTCTAAGCTAGAAGGACTCTTTAGTGCGGTGAAGGGAATCAATGCGATATATTCCCAGTCCTATAAAGGCAGGGGTAATATTTCTATAGAGTACAAAGATAATGTAGATATTGATGCTGCAAGGTTTGAAATCGCCAGCCTTGTACGGCAGGTGTATCCTGAGCTTCCCCGCCATGTATCTTATCCCCACATATCGCTCAGTGCGGCTGGCAACAGAAAGAACGTGCTTTTGAGCTACACATTATCAGCAAGTGCTAGCCCTATTTATATTCAGAAGTTTGCTGAGGAGCAAATCATGCCTGAGCTGTCCAAAGTAGAGGGCGTAAGTGAAGTGAGTGTTTATGGAGCCACTCCTTACGAGTGGGAGATAAATTATCGCGTAACCGACATCCAAAACTTGGGGATTTCGGTTACGGATATTCATTCACAGGTTCAAAACTTTTTCCAATCTCAATATCTGGGAAAAGGAAATGTGAGCCTTCATGAAGGGCAATCCAGAGAAATGGGAATGGTTTTGCGTTTTGATCGGGAGGAGGAGTTCTCATGGAATACGATTCCTATAAAGAAAGTGGGCGACAGGGTAATATACTTGGGCGATATCGCAGATATACGTTTCAAGGAGCAAATTCCTAATTCTTATTTCCGGATTAATGGCCTTAATACCATCAACATGGTCATATTTTCGGAGCCTGACGCCAATGCCATCAGGGTAGGGGACAAAGTGAAGTCCGTTATCCAAGATCAAATTAAACAACAACTTCCCATAGGCTACACGATTATAAAATCGCAGGATACCACAGATTTTCTCAAAGACGAGTTGAGGAAAATATTTCAGCGGGCAATATTTTCACTAGTAATTTTATTGGCTTTTGTACTGATCGTTAGCCGTCAATTTAGGTACCTGCTGCTTATCCTCATCAGTGTAGTAGCCAATTTGGCGATTGCTGCTATTTTCTACTATATCTTCAAGGTAGAGATCCATTTATATTCCTTGGCCGGGATTACAATTTCTTTTGGCATCATCATCGATAATAGCATCGTGATGATAGATCATTTACGCCATACGAGGAATAAAAGGGTGTTTTTGGCCATATTAGCAGCTACTATCACTACTATAGGGGCATTGGCAGTGGTTTTCTTGCTCGATGAGGAACAGCGCCTGAATCTTATCGATTTTGCATGGGTGATCATCATCAACCTAGGCATCTCCAGCTTTATGGCTTTGTTTTTCATTCCTGCTTTAATGGAGAAGCTGCCGTTAAAATCTGTTAAGGGAAAACGATTCTTTAAGAGGAAGAGAAAAGTAGTGGCCTTGTCAGGATTTTATTTGAGGTTTATCAGTTTCAATAGACGTTTTAGGTGGGCTTACTTACTATTGTTCTTGTTGGGCTTTGGTATCCCCGTTCATTGGGCGCCAAAGGAAATAGAAGGGGAGTCTGCATGGGCCAAGGCCTACAATAAGACTTTAGGCACTGCTTGGTTTCAAGAAGATGCAAGACCTATTTTGGAAAAAGTATTGGGCGGCTCCTGGAGGTTGTTTACAACTGAGGTTTTCGAAAATGCATACTATTCAGAACCATCCCGGACTACTTTAAATGTTAGGGGCAATATGCCTGAAGGATGCACCATTGCTCAGTTGAACGAAGCCATGCAAGTAATGGAAAACTTTATAAGTCAATTTGATGAAGTTGAGGTTTTCCAGACCAATATTTATGATATCTACAATGCGAACATCACGATCAACTTTAAGCCAGAGCACGAGTTCTCCAGCTTTCCATACTACCTAAAAAGCCAATTGGAATCTAAGGTGAACAGCTTAGGAGGGATGGACTGGACTGTGACAGGTGTGGGTCGTGGATTTTCCAACGCTCTAGCAACGATGTCTAAGAGTCAAAGGATAGTGCTAGAAGGTTATAATTATGATGAACTTTATCGCTATGCGGAATTGCTCCAAGCGAAACTTTTAGAAAACAATAGGATCAAAGAGGTTGAAATTGCTGGAGAAATAGGATGGAACAGCTATGTCTTGCATGAATATTTCCTAGATTTCAATAAAGAGGCCCTGGCTCAAAGGGAGGTGAGTATGAGAGATTTCTATGTTTTCCTGAGAGACAGGGCTTATAGAAATTATTTGGCCCCCGTATATTCTCAAAATGAGATGCAGTGGGTCGTATTAGTATCCGACCGGTACGAAGAGTTTAATACCTGGAGTCTGAACAACGAGCCTATTGCCATAAACGATCGCATGTATAAGCTGTCAGAGTTTGCCACGCTTGACAGGAGGAGAACTGGCAACAATATATATAAAAATAATCAGCAGTATAGCCTGATTGTAGCCTACGATTTTATCGGACCCTACCAATTGGCAAAAATTGTACAAGAAGATCACGTCGAACAAATAGAGCAGGTACTGCCATTGGGCTACTCTGTCAAAGTAGGCAATTGGGGAGGTTGGTGGGATAAAGACGACAAAAAACAGTACTATCTGATATTGGTCGTCATCGTAATTATCTATTTTGCCAGTGCTATACTATTCGAATCACTGCTGCAACCGCTTGTGATCATTACACTGATCCCCATATCTTTCATTGGGTCATTCCTTACCTTTTACTTATTTGATATCAATTTTGACCAAGGTGGATATGCTTCGTTTATTATGTTGTCGGGTCTTGCCGTAAACGCAGGGATTTTCATTATAAATGATTTTAACAATTTCCGTAAGAGCAACCCGAATAGAGCGCCACTATCAACCTACATTAAGGCGTTCAACCATAAAATAATTCCGATATTCCTAACCATAATATCCACCGTAGTGGGGTTAATTCCTTTTATATGGGGAGGTCAAAACGAGGTTTTTTGGTTTGCTTTTGCGTCTGGTGTTATAGGAGGCCTCCTTTTTTCTGTGATTGCTATTATCATTTACCTTCCTCTGTTGCTTAAACTAAACCCTAAACGTTAGGCTAAGTAGGGGTTGTTGAAAAATTCGCAGGTGCGTCAGATACTAGGCAGAAAATCGAAGACGTATTTTTATGCTTCGAGCTGAAGCCAACGAAGTAGATGACGTGCATGAGACTAGCCCAGAAAACGATCTTACGGGCCGTTCCTGGTGCATAAGAAATGGCCTTATTTATGCAAAACCCTTGCACTTGCTGAAAAGTACAACAGTGAAATAGGCAAACCAAGGCAATTTAAGGTCAACAAGCCATTTTGATACGTTTTTCTGCAGGCCCTTTGTAGATGTCATTTATGAGGCTGCATTAAAGAAAACAGATTGTTATGCTATTTTTTCCGACCACTTCGTAAGTACCTGCATGATTTCTTCTAGCTTTATGGGCTTGCTGATATAATCATCCATGCCAGCATTCAGACATTCTTCCCGATCTCCCTGCATAGCATTAGCCGTTACAGCCACTATCACAGGTTGAGGAATGGATTTGTTGTTACGGATTTCCTTTGTTGTCTCGAAGCCGTCTTTTATGGGCATCTGGATATCCATAAATATAAGGTCATAATCTTTTTTCTTTAATGCTTCAATGACTTCTTCACCGTTTTCAGCCGTGTCAGCTTTGTAGCCAAACTTCTCTAGGATTATTAATGCCAAGCGCTGGTTTACTAAATTGTCTTCTGCCAACAGTATCTCTAGAGGCCTCAATTTTGAAAAGTCATCCCCTTCAAGCTTGGTTGGGGTTTTCACATGATTGGTATTGCTAATAGGGCTCTGCTGGAATTGGTCAAGCACATGGCTGTATAAGGTATTTCGTTTAATAGGTTTAGTCACTACAGAAGCAAATAGTTCTTTGTGCACTAGATACTGGTCATCCCCTACTGGATTTAACAACAGGATAGGCAAAGACTTGTCCTTTGCTTTGATCGTCTTTGCAAGTTCTATCCCATTCATTTCCGGCATATGCAAATCGGTCAAGACTAAGTCAAATGGACCATGGTGATTCAGAATATTAAGGACCTCATTGGGTGAACCTGCAGCTGTTGGAATTGCACCCCAGTTTTCCAGCTGTTGTTCCAATGTCTTCCTGAGCGTTTCATTGTCATCAACGATGAGTATTCTTTTGCCGTTTAACAATGGACTCGATGAAATCTGGCTTACCGAAGGTGAACCACTTACTTTGAGTTTGATATTAAACTTAAACGAGGATCCCTTGTCAATCGAACTTTCAGCACTTATCTCTCCTCCCATGAGCCTGATTAGCTTTTCGCATATCACAAGGCCAAGCCCTGTTCCTCCATATTTACGTGTTGTCGACGAGTCTATTTGAGAAAAAGCCACAAATAATTTGTTGAGCTTATCTTCTGGAATACCAATGCCCGTATCTTGTACATCAAAGCCTAGCTTGAGGTACCCATTCTCGGCTTGGTATTGATAGATACGGATATAAACATGTCCTTCAGAAGTGAATTTAATCGCGTTGCTAATGAGATTTGTCAATATTTGCTTCAAGCGAAAACTATCGCCTATAAGTTGATAAGGGACATCGCAATCTATTTGGTAAATTAAGTCTAACCCCTTCATTGTTGCCTTTTCGGCAAAGAGGTCCATTAGGTCCTCAATACAGGTGATCAAGTCGAACGTATGCTCGTCCAAGTCCATCTTTCCTGACTCGATCTTGGAGAAATCAAGTATATCATTGATCACAGAAAGCAAACTTTCTCCAGAGCTCTGAATTGTCTTGACATATTCCGCTTGTTCTGGGTCAAGTTTAGTTCTCGTCAATAGAGAAGCCATCCCAATTACTCCGTTCATTGGTGTACGTATCTCGTGACTCATGGTAGCCAAAAATACGCTTTTAGCCTGATTGGCTTTTTCAGCTTCTGTTTTTGCTTTTTCAGCTTCCTCTTTGGAGCTCTCCGCCTCTAAACGCGCCTTTTTCTCCTCCTGCGTTACGCGTTCTAGTTTATCTGTTCTTTCCTTAACTAATTTTTCTAAATACTCCTTTTGTATTTCTATGCCCTTCATCCTCATTTTGACATAGGCTACTAAGCCCCCCACAAATACAAAAGTGGCCAAGCCTTTAAACCACCAAGTTTGCCAGAAGGGCGGTTGAATGATAAGTGTGATGGAAGTGGTTTTGTCGGACCAATCTCCCATGTTGTTCAATGTCCTTACTTTAAATAGGTATTTTCCAGGATCTAGGTTTGTATAGGTGGCAGTACGTTGATTTCTTACAATATTCCAATCCTTGTCAAAGCCCTCTAAAATATATGAATATACATTCCTGTCCTTATTGGCATAGTTTAAGGAAGTAAACTCAAACGAAAGAACAGATTGCTCATAAGAGAGGACAATTTCTTCGGTTTCAGATATATCCTTTTTAAGAGGAGAATCAGGAAATGCATCATTGGCTATCGGAACAGGCTTGTTGAAAATCAGAAAGTTCGTGATGACGATAGGAGCCTCGTAAAGCGAGCTTTGGATGCTGTCAGGATGAAACTCATTGAAGCCATTTATACCTCCGAGGTAAATCAGTCCATTGCTACTTTTACTGGTTGCATGATCTTTGAATTCCATATCCTGCAAACCATCTGAAATTGAAAAATTGGTAAAGACTTTTTCTCGAATATTAAATTTGGAAAGCCCTCCCTTAGTACTCAGCCATAAATTTCCATTGTCATCACCCACTAGGTTTACAATATAATTGTGGCATAAGCCTTCATTTTCAGTGAAGTAATAGAACTTGTTTTCTTTTATGTCGTAAAAGTTTAGCCCCTCCGAAGTTGCCATCCAAAGATTCCCCACTGAATCCTCATGCATGGCATTGACTATATTACTAGAAATGCTGTTTTCTTGGAAGGTATTAAAGACATGGGAAAATTTCTGAGTCGTACGATCAAATATATTTAATCCTCCATTATAAACCCCCACCCAGATATTGTTGTTGCTATCTTCAAAAATAAAGTTTACATCATTTCCCATGATGTTGCCTTCGACAGAAGCATCTTTAGTGAATTGTGTAAAATTGTTTTCTTCTTTGTTATAAATGCTTAGGCCGCCCCAATAAGTACCTATATAGATTGTTTTCTGACTATCCTCGAAGATTGTCCAAGCATTATCTCCACTTAAGCTATTAGGGTCCTTGGGGTCATGCCTGTAGTGCTGGTAGGTGTTTTTTTCCTTGTTAAGCTTCGTAACGCCACTTCCCCATGTGCCCACCCAGATATTGCCATCGCTGTCTTCCAAGACCGATATAGTATTGTTCCCAGCTATGCTGTTTTTATTTCCTTCTTCGTGTTGGTAATAGGTGAAGGTTTGCGTGTTAGGATTGTAGATGTTCAAGCCACCACCATCAGTTGCAATTAATAGGTTCCCATCAGCATCCTCTCGTATGCAAAACACTACATTGTGGTTTAAGCCATTAGGAAGTTTATTAGAATAATGGTTGAACTTATTGCTTTCTGAGTTGTAAAAATTGATTCCATAAGTGGTTCCTAACCACATATTGCCTTGTTCATCTTTCGTTATAGAATATATGCTATTGGTTGAGAGTCCCGTTGTGCTATTATCCGCTTTGTAATTGGTAAATAAATGGGTTTGATAGTTGAAGATCGATAAGCCGCCATTATCTGTTCCTATCCATATTCTTCCCTTGGCATCTTCATTAATGGATAGGATAGCATTGCTGGCAAGGCCTGGAGAAGTATTAGAGCCCTGCTTAAAATTTTCGAAAATATTAGCATCCTGATTAATCAGGTATAATCCGTTGTCCATTGTGCCTACCCAGAGGTTTTGTTGGCTATCTTCAAAAATCGCACTAATGTTGCAGTAGATTATATCTTCTTTTTGGCTTGTTGGCCTAAATTGCGTGAACTCTTTGGTTCTGCGATCGAACAATAACAAACCCGCATCTTTCGTGCCCACCCACAAATTGTTCTTGCTGTCTTCATGGATAGCGGTGACCTGGGGATCATTTATGCCTTTACTCGAGGTGATTTTTTCATGAAATGGATAATAGTGAAAACGGTCATTCTCTGCATCATATACATTTAGTCCTCCTGTGAGTTCTGCTGTCTTAGTGCCAAACCAGATTTTCCCTTGACTATCTTTTATCAATGAGGATACACTTGCACTAGAGATACTGGTAGGATCATCAGGTACGTGTAGATATCGTATGAAAATTTCTTTTTCCCGGATAAATTTATTTAATCCATTCTGAGTAGCTATCCAGAGATTGCCATCTTCATCTTCGACTATATCAGTGAGCCAATTATGGCTAAGAGTGTTGTCGTTTTTGAGGTCATGGAGATAAGTTTTGAATGTATAACCATCATATCTATTCAGCCCATATGAGGTGCCGAACCATAAAAAACCTTTACTATCTTGGAAGCTACATATCACAAAGTTATTGGTCAGCCCTTCATCGTATCCTAATCTGTCGAATTTCAAGTTTAAGGCTTGGGAATTACCATGAACGGGGAGCAACTGCAGCAAAAGCGAGCATAACATTACATGGTAAATAACATTTAATGCCTTGGTAATGCTAGTGCTAAATGGTTTTATCATTGGATAAAATAGTCCTAATGGAGCGTTGAACGATCATAATATGTTTTAAGGCTTGCTGCTTCGCTTAATACTTACTATAAGCACATTTAACAAGGATACATTAATATATACTTCTTATTACTTCTATCGAAAATATTAACTTACTAAGTAAGAAATATTCAAAAATAAAAGGGCAGATTGGGCTGAAAAGGTTGATTTATCCATTTTCTAAGGGGCTTTTAATATAGCACCTTAGGAGGCTATTATTTTCACCATGTAGAAAGCTCTTATGAGATAAAGTTATATTTTTTGTTGTAGTGTTTTTCTACTTTCTCACCTGAAATATTCCTGAGATATTTCCTTATGTAACAGCAGATAAAATATTTGTAATCAATTACATATAAATGTAACATGATGACAAGGACCTGTTACAAAAAACTATCTTATTAAGGTCTTCCTTAAGTACATTTGTAATGATCAGATGCTCGTTTTTTTGAGCTGATTCAGAAGGGGGATGACGATCTTATTGGCAGAGATTGATGGTTGATTTTTGGCTTATGGCGCAAACGTTTGCGGACGGTGCGCGCGTATTTTTTGAGATCATTTTTATACTACAATCCACGAAAAAGACCTGAAACGATTCGCATGGATAGTCCACAAAGAATTTTTTATTATTTCTAATTATAACCTCAAAAATTATGAAAAATTTATTCAAGTTATCTGCGTTACTTTTAGTCGTAATCGTTTCAGGTTGCTCAGACAATCAAGAGGAACTTGTTCCGGATGTTAAATTAAAATCTTATCAATCTGGCACGCACGACGGTTATTTTTGGTCGCTATGGACCGATGACCAGGCTGGGTGGGTCGATTATCAAAATGGATCAGGGGGGAATTACAGTGTTTCATGGAATTATCAAGGAAACTTCACCTGTGGGAAAGGCTGGAGCAATGGAGCCTCTAATCGTGTAGTAGGCTATAATATTGGAGTACACGACCATAATGGCGGTGGAGTTTTTGGTTATTATGGATGGACTAGAAGTCCGCTCATAGAGTACTATGTTAATGAGAGATGGGGAGCAAGCCGACCAACGGGTGAGCACAGAGGCACTGTGAACAGTGACGGTGCAACCTATGATATCTACACGGCTATGCGGTACAATGCGCCCTCTATCGATGGGACACAGACTTTCAGGCAAGTGTGGAGTACACGAAGATCGGAAGCTCCCACTGGGCAAAATCGTACCATCACTTTTGCTAATCATAACAATGCATGGGCAAGTGTGGGGCTGAGTTTGGGTAGCGACTGGTCACCGGCAGCTATTTTGCTTACAGAAGCTTATGGTGGAAATAGCACAGGATATGTAAATGCGACAGTATGGAGCGCTGGCACTTCGGGAGGTGATGGGGGAGGTGGAAGCCAATATCCTGTAGGAACAGAGCTACCAATAACACTAAGAGCCCGTGGCACCACAGGAACTGAACAAGTTCGGCTCATTGTTGGAGGCAATGTCGTAGCTACTTGGACTTTGGGAACAAGCATGAGCAACCGTAACATCTCCTTATGGACAAGCAGGGGTGACATACTAGTGGAGTACATTAATGACGATGGCAACAGAGACGTTCAGGTAGATTATCTCATTGTAGGCAATCAGACTCGGCAAGCAGAAAATCAAAGTTATAATACTGCTGTGTGGCAAAATAATACTTGCGGTGGCTCATATAGCGAATGGATGCATTGCAATGGTGCTATAGGGTTTGGTAATACTCCCTAATGTTTTATAATTCCAATTTTAGAATCCTTAGCTTGCAATGTATTATAACTAATAACTGCCCCTTGTTTGGGGCGGTTATTTTATCTAGGATAGGGATTGCTAGCCCAGAAAACGATCTTGCGGGCAGTTCTTGGCACATAGAAAATGGCCTTATTGATGCAAAACCCTTGCACTTGCTGAAAAAGTACAATAGTGAAATAGGCAAACCAAGGAAATTTAAGGTCAACAAGCCTTTTTGATGCATTTTTCAACAGGCCCTAGATAAGAACCTCAAATTCGAATATTATATGAAAAAGTTATTTGTTTGTCTTTTGTTAGTGGTCTCAATCATGGTAATGGGCTGCTCGCAAGACATAATAGAAGATTTGGTCCTGGTAAAAGGAGGGCCTTTTGTAAACACGAAGTCGAATCTTTATGGAAAGGATGTTACTGTAGCAGACTTTTATATAGGAAAACACGAAGTCACCCAAAAAGAATGGGTCGAAATAATGGGGAGTAATCCGTCTAGTTTTATAGGAGCCAACCTGCCCGTAGAAATGGTGAGCTGGTATGATTGCGTCGAATACTGTAACAAAAGGAGCTCGAAAGAAGGGTTAAAACCCTATTATAACATAAACAAAGCGCTGAAGGATGTTGATAACTTAAGCGAATTTGATAGCATTAAATGGGTCGTAACGATCAACAGAGGGGCCAATGGTTACCGACTTCCAACAGAAATGGAATGGGAATATGCTGCTAGTGGTGGACAACTAAGCAAAAGTTACATCTATAGTGGAAGTGATGATGTAGATGAAGTGGCCTGGTATTGGAAAAATTCTGGAGATACTGTTTTAACAGGCGCTTGGAGTTGGACTATGCTGGAGAATAATCGCAATCGAACAAAGCCTGTAGGCAGCAAAAACCCCAACGAACTAGGACTCTATGATATGTCCGGAAATGTACGGGAATGGTGTGAGGATTGGTTTGAAGATGAAGAGGTTCCCTCAGGGCTTGTCCGTGTGCAGAGAGGAGGGGGATGGATTGGGGCGGAATACCGATGCGAGTCTGCTAACCGGCATAGCTTTGAAGCCAGTGGAAAAGGACCAGACCAAGGGTTTAGAGTTTGTCGCTCTATATAGAATACTATTGAACAAGCAAATGCCTTATGCTTTAAAGTCTTTCTGTAGCAATCCTTGCCGAAATCTCTTATTTTTAGGGAAAGCGTAGCGAATGAAGCCTAAGTTCTATCTGCTAATCCTATTTGCTTTTAGTTGCCCCTATTGGATGGTGGCTCAAAGTCAGGAAAGCATAATTCCTCTAAGCGTGACGGAGAATCTTCCACTCATCACTAAGTTTGAGGTGATGCCATTGGAAGAATTAGAGAATTGCCTCGATGAAACAGTCTCTCACCCGGAGTTTACTAAATTCGCTTGTCCGTTATATGCTAACTTGCGTCCAGATAATTCAGGAGAGTGGACAGAAACACCAAATGGAAGGATATGGAGATTAGCGATTCGTTCGCCTAATGCCCACTCTTTATATATCAGTTTGCACTTTTCCCTTCATCCAGAGGCTAGACTGTTTATTTATGATCCTAAGTTTGATTACCTCCGTGGTGCGTATACCGCTCTCAACAACAATAGTGTTGAAATCCTGACAGTGGCACCAGTACAAGGTGAAGAACTTATTGTGGAGCTGAATCTTCCTCCCACCCAAAGTATTTATGGAAAGTTACAAGTGACCAAAGTTTATCACGATTTCTATAATGTTTTTAAGGAGAGACTATCTAGTGCGCGAAAGTTACCTAATGGAAACAAATGCGAAGAAGATATTAACTGCATAAATGGCCAATTTTGGCAGACTGAAAAACGAGCAGTATGTAAAATAATTACCAATGGTGGTATAGGTACAGGGACATTAATAGGAAATACCAGCGGTAGTGATGCACCGTATGTCCTGACTGCCCAGCATTTGATCTCTTCGGCAGAAATGGCAGCAGAAGCACTGTTTGTGTTCAATTATGAATCTGCAGGTTGTGGGGAAGGCTTGGCCTCCAACTCAAAAAGCATATCGGGAGCAGCGCTTTTGGCTACTACGGATCAGCAAATCGACTTTACTTTATTGAGGCTGTTTGAGAAGCTTCCTCCTGCTTATAGACCATATTATGCGGGGTGGGATTCAAGGAATATCAACCCGCAGTCAGGAGTGAGTATTCATCATGCTTTTGGTGGACCACAACAAATTGCTATAGAATATCATCCTATTGAAAGCGAAGATATTGGAAGAGGGTATGAGGAAAATTCTACATGGAAAGTATCGCATTGGGAGGTGGGAACTACAGAATCGGGGTCGTCAGGCGCACCTTTGTTTAATGAGCAGCACAGGATTGTCGGCACTCTAACAGGAGGAAGATCAACCTGTGGATACGCAAAAGATGATTATTTTACCAAATTTAGTGCTGCATGGGATCACTATCCTGAACCTTCCAGGCAACTTAAATACTGGCTAGATCCTGACCAAACAGGAGAAAAGGTATTGGATGGATATGACCCATATGGGTTTAATGTTGAACATTGCGATACAGCATGGAATTTCGTGGCCCGTGACAAAAAAGAAATAAATGGTACAGGCTTGGCATGGGGGTGGGCTTCTGGCCATAATGCAGAACGTTATACCCAATATGCGGAACGCTATGAGTCATCTGGCGCTTTGCATATTAATGGTGCTTATTTAGATGTAGCCAAAGCATATGCATCCCACTCATTGTCTTATATTGAGGTGAAAGTTTGGGAAGGAGACTTATATCCTGAAAGAGAATCCTATTCAAAATTAGTGTTCATCAAAGATCTGCAACCCAACAAAATCAACTATATAGCTTTTGATAGTGTATTAAAAAAATCGGGGCCGGTATTCATAGGCTACAAAATTAACTATGAATCTGCTGTTGATAGTTTTGCTGTCTACCATGCGGTCAATAGGGGACAGCAAGGGGCATCATCCATGTACCGATATAACGAGCAAGGATGGCATTCATCCAATAGTGATAAACAATATGGCATGTCCACTTCATTGGGAGTGGGGTTGTCGGTATGCTACGGCAAATTTCATCCTTTGACCCCCAATGAGATAAAATTATATCCCAATCCATCGACCAACTTGATCTTTTTAGAAATCCCTAAAAATGCTGCTATTCAACATGTGCAATGTTTTGACAATCAAGGACAATTAGTGAACGGGGCTTTAAAGCAATCCGAGGAGCACAATGCGCTACATTTTAACTTGCCTTCAGGGATATATTATCTGAAGGTAATCACCCTGGAAAGAATCTATACGGCTAGGTTTATTGTATTGTAAGTCTTAGCAAATTCATAACATTTAGAAAAATAGCCTCCCAATGGCTTATTATAGTGAAGGCTAGCTGAAAATGCACAACGGTGAAATAGGTAATCCAAGGTAATTTAAGGTCAAGAAAGCTTTTTTGATGCGTTTTTCAGCAGAACTTAGTTAAAAGTCAAGCAGTGTTTTATTCACTTCCTCATTAAGCAATACTAAGTGTTCTTTTTGATGATGCCCTTGTCACTAGCTTAGCTTTTAATACCACATTCTGTACCTTAAGTTTTGATCCAGCGTTGATTTCTTCTATAAGTATTCTTGCTGCTTCTTTCCCGATCTCATAAGTGGGATGAGCAATGGCTGTTAGGTTGGGCTCCACAACTGTTGCGTGAAACTCATCTGTAAAGCCAACTAGTCCTATGTCTTCCGGAACTTTTAAACCTTTCTTCTTGATTTCCTTCATTGCAGAGAAGATTACCGTATCATTAACTCCGAAAATTGCATCAGGCCTATTGTCGAGAGAAATGAGTCTATTTGTAGCTGTGGCTGCTTCATCAATACTCAGATTGCAATGTGTTAAAAAATTAGGTTCGAAAGGCAATCCGCACTCTGCCAAACCCTGCTTATACCCTTCTATCCTTTCCTTTGAGATGTTTAAGTTTGACGGCCCTGCTATATGAGCGATTTTTCGATATCCATTGTTAAACAGATGAACCGTCAAGTCTCTAGCAGCTTCAATGTTATCAATAACAACCGAAGAAAACTCCTCCGTACGGCAAACCCTGTCAAAAAATACAAGAGGAGTCTCCGAGCTGAGAATACTATTGAAATGGCTGAAGTTTTGCGAATCTTGCGCGAGACATACAATCAGTCCATCCACCCTTAGGTTTAACAGGTTCTTCAGGTTTTCGATTTCATTTTGATACGACTCTTGAGAAGATGAGATTACGATATGGTAGCCATTCTCTTTTGCTTTGTACTCAATCCCACTAATGATAGAAGAATAGAAGTGTGTAACAAGGTCAGGCACTATCACACCTATGGTATTGGTCTGCTGTTTCAATAGGCTCATCGCAAAAGGGTTGGGTGTGTAGTTCCATTCCGCTGCTAGTGCTTTCACTTTGGCGATCAATTCTGGGCTTAAGTCATAATGGTCTTTTAGAGCTCTAGAAACAGTCGAAATAGAGACCCCTAATTCCTTAGCCATGTCTTTTAATGAAACTCTCCTTTTAGCCATTTTTTTGCATTTAATATAAAAGTCATTTTTTACACAAAGCTTTGCGCAAAGGATTGCGCAGATAAAAATTGCAATTTATTTGCTACTATTTTTCAATATTTATAAAATCATCCCTAAATGAAACATATTTTTTTAAAACATAACAGAACTGCATGAAATAAAAACGTTCTGAAATCGATTCTTATGCAATCGAATGCGGTGCTAAAAATATAACTATAAATATATAAACCTTAAATGAAAACTCTAAATCCATGACTACAAGCTTTACTCAATTATGGGACAGTGCTTTTTGTAAAAGGCAACTTTTCCTATCCAAGAAAATTTGTGTCACAATGCTGTTATGGGCATTTGCGCTCAAAGGTTTTGCTCAGGTTACTGTAACGGGTACAGTTACAGATTATGACGGAGAAGTGCTGCCGGGTGTCAATATTCTTGAAAAAGGAACGACAAACGGAACGATTACCAGTATTGACGGGAAGTTTCAAATTTCAGTAGCTTCCGATGCCGTTCTGGTATTTAGCTATATCGGCTACCTTTCAGAGGAAGAACCGGTAGACAATCGTTCGGTAATAAATATTCAGCTAATGCCGGATATAATGCAATTGAACGAATTGGTTGTCGTAGGATATGGTGAACAAGAAAAGGAAACATTAACCGGTTCTGTAGTAGCCATAAAGGGCGAAGAGATAGTTAAAAGCCCTTCTTCCAATGTCACAAGTTCTTTGGCAGGTAGGCTCCCCGGTCTTTCCGTAAATCAGCGTTCTGGCGAACCTGGCCGCGACGATCCTAACATCCTAATCCGAGGAACTGGAACTTATGGGAATAACGCACCTTTGATTATAGTGGATGGTGTGCCTCGGAGTCTCATGAGCCGATTGAATCCCGAAGATATTGAGAGTATATCGGTGCTCAAAGATGCTTCTGCAGCTATTTACGGGGCTCGAGCCGCAAATGGTGTGATTTTAATTACCACTAAAAGAGGTGCGAAAGGTAAACCCGTCTTCAACTTTTCATACAACCATGCTTTTCAAACACCCACTAAGCTGCCTGAA
>SMEH01000194.1_pt1 | contig 20309 bp, 22 predicted proteins | sample 2456361 | NCBI WGS metagenome assembly SMEH01 (sample SAMN10132587, study PRJNA489261) | soil metagenome | isolation source: day1 control-loamy sand soil ammended | place: USA | reverse complement strand
TTATCTTAAACAAAAATTTTACTTTTCAAAGTAATGTACCTGTCGTTCGCGGATTTCTGCGATTTGTTATTGTATTATTCATTTGTTATGTCATTGCTTATAGAGTTGGCCTTGATTTAACAAATTATTGTTTGAATGATATGAACGTAGTTAAAGAATATAAAAGTGAAATTGCTATTATGGTTGGAAGTGTACTTTATTCGATATTAAATTATTTTTGTCAACGTTATATTGTATTTAAGAAAATAACAACGAAAGATATAGAAGGATAATGTTTTATTAAAGAAAACCCAAAAATATTTTATCTAAAAATAATATTTAATGTAAAGAAATATGATTGCGTTTACAAGGTGTTTTTCCTGTAACATGAGTTGGTTTCATGAAATATAATGACTAATGTTAATTGATGTGTAGAATACGATTCTTTAAATGATCGAGTTCTTAAAACATCAACAATCTGTAAATTTTTCCATATATTATTAAAATGAAGAGGATGGCTATGACAAGAATTTGTAACCATTTCATTGTTTTATTTGTATTTGTTTTTTTCATTTTCGTAGGTTTGCAAATGAAGGATTTTTTCAATCATGAGTATGTAAGGGCAAATCAAGTGGAAAAAAAGCGTCATCATTCTAAGTATTATTTAGAGTATTTATTCGATTTATCGCAAAGGAAAGATAAAGTAGTGATTGCAGTTATCGGTAGTAGTGTTACAAAAGGAAGCGGTGCATCCATTCTTGAAAATAACTGGCCGACACAATTGTTATATGCCCTTCACAGAGAAGGAATTCGAAATATAAAATTAATTAATTTAGGTTTTTCCAGATTTAAAGCCCAAGACTTATTAGCTAAGGGAGTCATCACTGAACTATCTAAACAACAGCCTGATCTTATTATATTTGAAACATCTGTCATCAATAATTATCGGCAAGCCACTACAATGGAACATACGATTAAATATATTGACATTTTACTAAATAAAATTACAAAGGAACTACCGGATGCAAAATTGATCGTTATATCGCCAAATCCTATTTTATCGATGAAAAAAAATAAAATTGGGTTCTATTATCAAGATTATCTTGAACAAAGTGAAAAATATGTGCGTGAAAAAGGATATGATTATTTAAATATTTACGAAGGGATGAACGAATATATCGATAATGAAAACGGAAGTCTTACAGAGTATTTGGCTGATGAAATTCATCCAAACGATCGCGGATATAAACTGTGGTCGGAGTTGTTAATGGACTATATGAAAAATGGAAAAATAAGTGAAAATATATGGTAAAGGTACTTGAAGAATTCTTTTTTGATTCACTATTCCTTCCAAAACATTTTTGTATTAAACTATGTTTATATTATTTGGGAGGAAAAGAAAATGGTTGTAATTCGAGATGCCGTTTTGGAGGATTTACCTAACATATTAAATATATATAATTATGCCATTGTTCATTTAACAGCAACCTTTGATACGGAAGAAGAAACATTGGAAGATAGACAAAATTGGTTTGATAATCATAATGAGAAGTATCCGGTCATTGTTGCCGAGATGGATGGGGAAGTGGTTGGTTTTAGTTGTTTAAGTCCTTTTAAAAGAAAAAAAGCCTATAGTCAGTCGGCCGAGATTTCTATCTATACTTCCCCTGAAAGCCAAGGAAAAGGCATCGGGAAAACGTTAATGGAAGAAATCATAGAACGAGCGAAACAAAATGGGTTCCGGACAATCATTGCCGTGATTACGAGTGGCAACGAAGCAAGTGTGCGACTTCATAAAAAATTTGGCTTTAAATTTGCAGGTCGAATAAAAGAAGTAGGTTATAAATTTGGTCAGTGGCTTGATGTTGAGTATTATCAGTTACTTTTAAAGTGATACAAAGAAATCTGCACGAAAGACCGTGCAGATTTCTTAATGAAATGTAGATAAGATTTCATCAATATCATTTAATAGTTGGTTTATTTCTTCCTTTGACAAAGGAACAAGTAATTGGTCATATAAAGAAATCACCTGGCCATCCTCATTTGTTGAACGACTTAAATACGTATACAATTCTTGAAGTTGATTTTGTTTCATTAATGTTTCGGTATAAACATGTTTGACTTTTTGCAAAGTAAAAATTTTTGCTTCTTCATCAAAGCATCCTGAAAATATTTTGCCTTCAATTGTTGTCACTGGATATCTCTCCTATAATCCTATTCTTAATAGAAGTATATCCAATTCTCTTCTTTTCAATAATATAGAAATGTTAAGCACTAACATCTCTGTTATTGAATAGATAAAAGGATATTGCTAAAAATAGGATTAAATGAATAGCAAGTATGACAAGAGAAAATTCTAACGTCATTCCATCAATTAACACCGTACCTTCAAGATATTGCATTAAGTCAGTATTAGCAAATAACGTATATTTCGTCCATTCAAAGTGATTGGCAAGATTTGAAGTGATGATTGGTCCTACTAGTAATAAGAAAATGGAAATACCGACTGCTAGTCCGCTTGTTCGGAATACAGCAGAAATCATGAAGGCCATTGTTGCTAGTAGTAACGTACTTACAGAACTTAGTACATATAATTTAATTAAATAGAGTAATAAGCTTTGTTCGATTACTTGCCCATTTTCATAAGTTAAATAAACAGCATTCGTGTCACCAAGCCCAAAGAATAGTGCTCCTGTAATTGCTGCTGTAATAAATAATATCGCGAGCAAAAAAAGAAGACTAAGGATGACAGTTATATATTTTGATAATAAAATTTTCCAACGCTTATATGGCTTTACTAATAACATTTTAATCGTTCCCCTGGAATATTCATTAGCCACAATTCCAGATGCAATGATGATGACAAAAAGACCAACAAACGTAATCATTAAAGAAGATTCGTCAATAAAAGACCACATTGAATAATCAACATAGCTTGGTGGGATATCATTTTCAATTCGATATTGATTAATAGCGATTTGACTTTCCATCCAATTCTTATACCATTCTTCATTGGTATTTTCATATTCTTGTTCATAAAGTTCAATATCTTGTTGTAATCCTTGTTTCCAATCGTTATTCGAGTCATTCTTTGAATTTGAATGAAGCCATTGTGTTAGAAAACCAAACAAAATGGTCCCGACTACAATTAATGCGATCATAATATATGTGCTCGGTCTTTTTAATAGTTTAACCGATTCATTTTTTACTAAATTAAGCATGACTTGTCACCGCCTTATCGTTAGTGATTTCAAGAAATCGATCTTCTAATGATTTTGAAATAACTTTAACTTCATATATTAAAATATTTTGTTGTACAAACTGTTGAATGATTTCGGGAACTTGTTTTTTCTCTAAATAAACTACAATACCATGTTCATGAGGATTAGCTTTATATCCGGCATCTTGTAATATATTTAAAGCAGAAGTGATTTTATCTACTTGAATAAAATACGGTCTCGTTTTCACTTCTTCTTCTTCTTCTTTTACCCTTTGTATGTTTACTAGTTTTCCGTTTTGGATGATTGCAATACGGTCACACATCATTTCCATTTCGGATAATAGATGACTCGAAACAAGAATCGCCAAATTATTTTCGTGAGCTAGTTTTCGTAAATAATGACGGATCTCTTTTATACCGGCAGGATCTAGACCATTTGTTGGTTCATCTAAAATAAGAACTTTAGGGTCATGTAATAAACAAAGTGCTATTCCTAATCGTTGTCTCATGCCAAGGGAATAAGTTTTAACTTTATTATGAATGTGATCTTTTAGACCAACCATTTCTACAACTTGGTTAATTTTTTCTTTTGTAACGCCTTTGTACAATCTTGCTGCTTGCATTAAATTTTCGTAGCCGGTAAGAAATTTATATAGTTCCGGGTTTTCAACGATTGCGCCAATTTGAGATATCGCCTTTTCAAAATCTTGTTTAAGATTGGTTCCGTTTATAATGATCTCTCCGCTTGAAACTTTCATTAGCCCTGTTATCATCCGTATGGTGGTTGTTTTCCCGGCGCCGTTTGGTCCAAGAAATCCTAGCACTTCCCCCGCCATTACTTTAAAACTAAGATTATCAATAATTTGTTTGTTCCGAATCTTTTTAGAAACGTTTCTTAACTCAATGATTGGTTTCAAGATTTTCACTCTCCCAATTTTTGATTGTCGATTTGAACCATTGTAAAACGGATATTCCCTGTTCTTCCCTTAATTTTTCTACATTTTGATGATCAATATAGTGTCCTTGATAAACGGCTATAACTTCGTCTAATAAAGGCTCGATTTCATCAATTTCATGGGTGGCTATAATGACAATTTGTTCTTCAAAATTTATATAAGTAAGTAAACTTTTAACGATAGAGTCGCGAACGAGGGCGTCCAAACCTGAGAAAGGTTCATCAAGCAATATCACAGGTGCATTTCTTGCTAAAGTTAGGACAAGTTTTAATCGACCGCGATTCCCCTTTGAAAGTTTGCGAATTTTTTTCCTCTCATCTAATTGCATATCTTGTAAAAGTTGCTTTGCTTTTTCTAAACGAAAGTCGGAAAATTGCGAATGATAAAAGTCGATTATTTGTTTAATCGTAAAAGAATGATAGAAATGATCTAATTCTGTTAAATATGCAACATTTTGGCAAACCTTTCTTGTGACCTTTTCTTCTTTGACTTTGACCGTACCTTTTGTAGGATAGATGAGACCGGTTATTAACTTTAATGTTGTTGATTTTCCACTACCGTTTGGTCCGAGCAAGCCGTAAATTTTTCCTTTCGTAAAGGTAAAGGAAACATTTTTAAGGGCGAACTCTTGGCCATATTTTTTCGTCACATTGTTTAATTGAACGGTCATTTGTCTTCACCTCTTTCTAAAAAAATTTTCAGACTAGCCACCATTTCTTCATTTGAAAAGCCGAGGTCTCTCATTTTATTTACAAATGAACTGATCACTTCCTGTTGGAATGTATGTTTAAGTTCTGTGACAATCTCTGAATTTTCAACTACAAAGGTACCCTGCCCTCGCCTTGTTTCCACAACACCCATCCTTTCCATTTCACTATAAGTTCTTTGGATTGTATTCGGATTGACACCCATTTCAACCGCCATTTCTCGTACGGAGGGCAGTTTTTCACCTGGTTTCAGTTCTTCACGAATAATTTGTTGGAAGATGAAATCTGCTATTTGTAAATAAATTGGTTTCGATGTTTCAAAGTCTCTTGCCAATGGTGCTTACACCTCAACTTTCTTATCAAGCAACACACAAGAAATAATGTAAAGGAGAACAGTTTTTATTAGATGATAAAGTTCTGTTCCTACATGAAACGGTATAGAATCAACGTTGAACTTTTCTCCTTCAATTTCAAAGTAAATTTGACTATTCATTTCAAAAGTAATATTAAAAAAATGATTTTTAATTAATTGTGTGTGTTCAAATAAAAAATAATCAATCAAGTTTAAGCCGATAAATACAAGAATGACGGCAAGCCATCTGACTCTTTTCAATCTAGGAAATTTACTTAATGAATGGTACACCGTCCAAAGAAATGTAACTAAGATAGCAACACTAAGGGAAGATATGAAAAAATAAGCGATACCATAAAAGACCAAACTAGGGGAAAAAGATGTCTCTAAATTAGGTTTTCCGAACATCGCCAAGGAAATTAAAGTAAAAATGCCGATTACAACAATGGATATAACTAGATAAATGGTTGATACCAATAATTTTGCTAAAAGTAATTTGTTACTGCTATTCGGGTTGTATAGCCATAACATTGTTTTTCCTTCAACGTGTAAAAAACTATACATGGATAGTGGGATAAAGAAAAAATGCATCCCAAAAAACGCTATGAGTATAATGTAATAAATAATCCCAGCATGAGTGTCATTTCTTAAAGCTAAGATAAGAAACGAGGTTAAAATGAGTGTCAAAGTAATAAGCCACGTTAATATCCAATTTTTTGAAACGATCATTTCTTTTTTAATTAATCCAAGAAATGAATTCATAATGACGCCACCTTTATTTTGTATTAGTGTTCTATTTAAATAGTACACTAATACAAATGGTACAGTCAATGGGTAAAAGGTAGGGATTCGAAATATAGGTGAATTTTTGAGTACTCGATATGATCATAATATAGAAAAGCTTGTTCATACGATTTGTGACTAAAAAGATAAATCAAGTATGATCTGAAGGAAGTAGAACTTTGCATTTGTTCCACATAGAAGCGGTTTAAATCGAGGTTGAAATGTAGTTCCTAAACGAATATTTCCATGAACATATACGTGAAGGGACATTTTTTGTCTTCTTTTTTATTTTAAGATGGTGATACTCTATTGGTCATTTCTTGACAAATAAAAAAGGTGAGCAATGTTAGAGGCAACATTTGCTCACGTAATTAAAACCCTAGTTTCTTTTCATTCGGTAAAAAGATGGCAAGGATTGCACCTATCAAAGGCAATATGGATAATATTGTAAATACAGTAGTAACACCGATGATATCAGAAATTCCTCCTAATAATACAGATCCAATCCCACCAGCACCGATACCAAAGCCGATGGAAAGGCCGGATGCTAGTGCTAAATTTTTTGGTAATAACATTTGCATATATATGACACTAACGGAAAAGGAAGAGAGGACGTTAAAACCAAAAAATAATAACATGATAACAGTAAGCCATCCATCAACATAAGGTAATAGTAATGCAAAAGGGGTAGCCAGCATCATGGAGCCTACCATTAATCGTTTCATACCAATTTTGTCAGCTAAAACACCACCGAAAAATGTACCAAGTGCACCAGCACCGACAAATATAAAGTTTAATAGTTCCGATTGTTGCAATGTTAAATGACTTAAATAAAACGGAAGGAAAATAACGACACCAACTTGACACCAGGATCGTAATAAAATGACAACAATGAGTAATATGGATCCCCAAACATGATTTTCCCCGGGTAATTCATTTTTCTTCCCTTGATAATTTTGAACACTGGTCTTCATCCATTTCAGTAAAGGTACAGTTAAAAATAAGGATAAAAAAGCGATAGGTAAGAGCCATATTAATCCGTCAATCCCCGTATAAACGAGAAATAAGGGAATCATCAGTGGTCCGAAGGCTTGCCCCGCATTCCCACCAACTTGGAAAATCGATTGAGCTAAACCTTTTTTCTTTCCTGATGCAAAATGGGTACCCCTTGATGCCTCTGGGTGGAAGATGCCTGAACCTAGGCCAGAGATGGCAATGAAAATTAAAAGCCAAAATAAATTAGGGGCAATGGCGGTTAGCGCTAATCCTGTAACAGATAAAAATAGACCTGCAGAGAAAAACCAAACTCTAGGCTTACGATCAGACATCATACCGAAGATCGGTTGAGAAATAGCAGAGGTTAGATAGGAAATTAATACGATTAACGTAGATTCCGTATAGCTTAAGGAAAAAGCATCCTTATACATAACAACTAACGCTGGAACCATTCCCGTTGTCACAAGATCATTTAAAAAATGGGTACCACTATACGTATACAATGCTCTAGGATAAAATCCACTTTTCGCGGTAACTTGATTTGTAGCCGTTTGTGTCTCCATTTTATCGCCTACTTTCACGAAAAATTTAATTTCATTTTAATATGCGTAATGAGATTTTACCATAATTAAAGATTGTCAGTTTAGTATGTTGCTTTTACGAACATATAAATTTAGGAAAAACTGACAAGGATTTTCTCATTTCTACATGAATAAAAAGGAATTGACAAAAGACACACAGCAGTTGTAAGTAGTTGTCGAACAGTTTTAAAAGGTAATTTTATTGCTTTGTCGAAGTTTACAAAATAAGATGAAGAATAATAGACATTGGTTAGATTTCGAAAGGGAGGTGCAAATGTTGAGTTGGAAAATAAGTGATTTTACAGAGCAAATACAATATGCAGTAAACGACTTAAAATTAAATCGGAAAACGGTGTCGACTTGGTTCAATAAATTAGAAAATGCGCACATCCATTATGTAAATCGCATCGATGAAACGGGTGAAAAAATTTACGATGAACTTGATTTAGAAATTGGTATTTATATAAAACAAAGGCGTAATGAAAAAGCTCCTCTAACAGTTATTTTTAATGAAATAAAAGAAAAGTTTGAAGTGCGACCGGTTCCTTTTCAAGAGGAAACAAAGTTAGACAATAAGGAACTGTATCTCCATGTTTCTGAAAACTTACTACAACAAATCGATTTAAGTGGATTGAAAAAGGAGATTATCAAGGAGATTAAAACAACATACGAAGAAGTAGCATCAGCACAATTGTCTCATATTATACAATCGTATGAATCCTTAATTGAACGATTGCCAGAACAAGGAAATCATGAAGAGGAGCGGGAACGGCGGTTTCAAGAAATGGTTTTAAAAAGGCGTGTTGAATATCAACTAGAAAAAGAGGCAATATTACTTTGGACTTCACAGCCGGAAAGTGAACGGTTTCGAAAAGTAGGTTGGTTTCGCAAGGAGGAAGACACATTAAAAAGAGACTTGTTTGTAAAAGAATATGTTACAAGTCATTTTGCTGAAAGGATTAAAAAGGAATTGTTCTATGAAAAATTGAAAGAGCGAAAAGTTGTTGGAGAAGTTGATGTGTTAACACCTGCCATTAGTCAGTGAGGGAAAAGGAGCTTGTTAAAGAGCTCCTTTTGTAATTCGAACATTTATCGATTGTGCAAGCCTTTTTCTTGTTGAATTTGTTTTAATTTTTCAGGTGTTACATCATTATTCTGATCATCGACAATCTTTAAACCTTCTATTGTATTGCGCATGCCAAAGCGGAAGTTTTCAATATATTTTTTTCTTAACTCAATTTGTTCCTTTTGTTCTGCAAGGGTGAGTCCTTCCGTTTTTGCTTTTTTTGCCAGTGCATTAATTCGATCGAGTTGATGTTTTGGTAACATATGGACACTCCATTCAAAAAATAATCATTTTCCTTTCGTGTTTATTATCTCTGTTTTGTAGAAAAATTACCAATAAAACTATTTAAGAATATTATCATCGCTATTTTTATTGTTATGGAGTTTATAATAGTGCAGAAATTGATCAATGCTTTGATCTTCTAACAGGAGTTGTTTCGTTTTTTTCATCGCTTTTTTTACTTTTTTTAAATCGTGTTTATCTAGTTCAGGGCATTCAGGGTTCGTTTTCATCCAGCTAAATTCTGGATCAGTATAAATTCGAGTGGAGCTGTAACAGTTCGGACAAGTTAAGTACGATTTATACTTCGGATCAATAAGTTGTTGTAATTCTTCCTGATAACGCCGATGAAATTTGCCGCATGTATCACAAATATATAGAGTATTCATTTCTTCCAATTCAATATGACGGGATTGAATTCGATTCGTAATCGTGAAAGTCACGAGGAAACTGATAAGTGCAACGGAAAGGATAAGGGCAACCAACCACATTCTAATCACTCCAAAAATTTTCTATACTTTAACTGTAACAGAAAAGGATTCATGATGGTAAAAAAATGACGGGATTTTCCCGTCATTCTGTGTTTAATTGCTCTTTTAACCAAGTGCGGAGGTCGTTGTAATTCTCTTCAGTTACAAAATGTCCTGCTTGGTAACTTTTAAATGAAAAATTTGCTTTTGTTTTTTCGAGGAAGTTTTTACTCTCTAATGCGAAAGCGTAAGGCAGAACAGGGTCCTGCATTCCATGAGAAACGAAGATGTTAAGTTTTTCAAGATTTTTTGTTTTATTTTCTTCTTTTACAAAAGTTGGGATATAACCACTTAATGCGATTACACCTTTTATGCGACCAAAGTTTTGAATCGCAAAGGACATGGAGACGATGGAACCTTGGCTAAATCCCATTAAGAAAATATTTTCGGCGTCAATCGGATAATGTTGTTCAGCATAGGTAATAAAGGCTTCTAAAGTACGCAATGCATGATCAAACGTATCGCGGTCGGGTGAGCCGAAGTTTTGGAAAGTAAAAAAGGCGTAGCCTGGTGGTTGGATAATCGGTCCCCGCAGACTAAAAATAAACATTTCGTTTTCAAAGCCTTCAACAAGAGGAGGTAAGTCTTTTTCATTGCTGCCCATCCCATGTAACATGAAAAGAACAGGGTACTTTTTATCGGGATTAAGATTCGATGGTTTTTTTAGTTCATAATAAAGTGGCGCATCCATCTCATTCATCCTTTCCAATGCAATGTAAGCTCGTTATTACATATACTACCAATAAAAAGGGAATAGGCAAAGTTTTATAGATTGTTTTCTTCAAAAAAGGCTACCTTTTTGTCATAAGATAGCCTCATTAGTTGGATTATGAAAGTCGGTCCATGTGTACGATACGAAAATTAGCTTTCGTAAGTTCTTCATGTATTTTTTCTAAAGTACTATGTTGTACTTCTTTCGGTACCGTAATAACAATTTGTCTAACAAATTGGTCGCTGTGTAGTGTAATCAAGGATTGAATGGGAGAGTACTTACTAATAATACTTGTCAATTTTTTTAATGTATGATCAAAATCATATACACCGATGGTTAGCATATGTCCCTTTGTATGAACACCGAGGGCATCTTCAAATATTTCCATCACTTTTGAATGGGGGAGAATGCCAGTAAATTCTCCTTCTGCATTTACAACTGCCAAATAAGGATATTTTTTGATTGAAAAAAATACGCGGAAGAAAGATTCATCTTCACGAACGGTGGCATCTACATCCTCCGCAATATTTATAACAGAATCCTCAAAAGAGCCGTCATATTTAAATGTATCAATTTCATAGACATTCCCTAAAAATTTCTTTTCGGTTTTATCTAAAATCGGTACACAGCGAAATCCAGTATCTTGTAAAAATTTTTTTGCCTGTTGAATGGAAAAATCCTCCGTTACATATTTCACAAATTTTCGGTCTAAATAGTTATATTGAACTTGCATATCATCCCCACCTTTTTAAGTCATTACATTATATATTCATCTGTTTGAAAAAAGACCTATTTTAAGATGTTTATCAGTTTTCAAATATCACAATGAAAAAGGTTGTAAGTCGCACATGGCCTTACAACCTTTTTTCTCTTCTACCATCGTAACGCGACCAACATGCTGCAACATGAAAAGTTATCAGTTGAGTTATCGAATGTAATTTGGATTGCTGACGGTGTAAATGAAACTTTATATTTTATGCTAATGCCAGCTGATTTTATCAATTGTTCGACTCTTACTTGATCTGATTTTTGGGCGGCATCCATTAATTGGTAAGCATATTCAGTAGATTGAATAATGCTGTTTATAAATAAAGTGACTTCTTTCATTAATTCTTGAAACCGTTTTGCTGATTGTTCGAATCCTTTCGTATCAACTGGTGGGAAAGAATTTTGTTGACGATAGCACGGATACATCGGCATATAGAAGTATTGTGTATTTGGCCACACGAATGAGTATGGCGTACCCCAATGAAACGTTTGGTAAGAATAGGTGAGATAGGGATCGTGGTACGACATATTTTCTCCTCCTCATGAATCACAGACTATTTTATTCTATGTTTTTAAGCCGTAAAGCGTTAATTGTTAGTTCTTCTAATATCTTTTGAAGCATGTAATTTATAAAATATAATAATTGGAACTTTACAATACTGTATATCATACACTATAATGAAGGTCGGGAGGAGAGCAAAATTGAGTGAGATAAAAGAACATTTAGAGAAGTTAAATCACGAATTAAAACGAGGGACATTGACAATTGCTGTACTTAGTCAGCTTAAAGAACCACAATACGGTTATTCATTAGTTACTAGCCTAGAGGAGAAAGATTTTCCCGTAGAAGCAAATACCTTATACCCGTTATTAAGACGATTAGAAAAACAAGGGCTATTAGAAAGTAAATGGGATACGAATGAGACAAGGCCACGAAAATATTATTTATTAAGTAAAACGGGAGAAAAGGTGTTTGAACAATTGGTCATTGAATGGAAAAAAATGGTAATGAGTATGGAAAATTTACTTAACAATGGTGAGGGGGAGGAAAATGGAACTAGTCGATAGATATATACATGCAGTTACGCAAAAATTACCTTCAAAAGCGCGCGAAGAAATTGGAAAAGAATTACGTGGATTAATCGATGATATGTTGGAAGAAAAAGCGCAAGGAGATCAGATCACTAATCAACATATAGAAGATGTACTTTTGGAACTTGGAGATCCAAGGGAGTTAGCATTAAAGTACCGCGATGATAAAAAGTATTTCATTGGACCGACATTATTTGATCCATTTGTCATTGTTTTGAAAGTCACATTGATTTCTGTCTTTGTGATCATGGGTACTGGATTTATTATTAAAATGATTTTATATCCACCAGAAATTTTAGATGCTTTTATTCATTTTATTATTGATATTGTAACGGTAGTCCCAATGGCGGTAGGATGGATTGTCCTTACCTTTGCACTTGTTGAATTTCTCATTCCAGATGGAATAAAAAAGAAACAAGTTGATAGGGGAGATCGTTGGCATCCTGCAGATTTACCTGAGATTCCTCATCCAAAGGGCCGCATTAAAAAGGGGGAAGTGATTACTGGGATTATCTGTTATATGATTTTAATTGCTCTCTGTTCTAGTAAGTTTTTAGGTATTTGGCTATTTGAAGATGGTCATTTCAAAGCTGTTATTCCTTTTTTTAATCCTAATTTTTACGGTTATCAGCTTATCTTTATTTTACTCATTTTTGGTGTTGGAATTATTAAGGAAGCATTAAAATTGGTTTTTGGCAAATGGACAATTAAATTAGTGATTATTACTGCTGTTGTAAATGTTTTATCAATCATTGGATTGTTAATATTCATTTCGCTTCCGGATATTTGGAACCCAGAATTTATGAAGGCTCTTGTCGAAAATGGACTGTTAATTGAGGGCAGTGAAACATATGTGACAGTAAATAATTTCTGGAATGGGATTACATTGTTTCTAACGATTCTTTTTCCGATTGCCTTAATCTGGGATATTGTTGATGGTTTGATTCGTGTACAGAGAAGTAAATATTAATTTTTTGGGCACAATGGGTCTCATTGTGCTCCTTAGGTAGTGGGGTGTTTCGAAGAAGGAAGTTTATATTAGAAAAGTTAAATATGCTGATGATATCTGACTAGTATTCTAGTTTAATAAAAAACACCTCTATTTTGAAAAATATATAAAGAGGTGTTTCTTAAATTTATTAAGGGTATTGTAAATAACCATTTTGTTTTAAGTAGTCTAAAATCACTTGTACTGACTCTGTTATTGTTAGTTTTTCTGTATCAATGACAATTTCTGGTGATTTTGGTTCTTCGTAAGGGGCGTCAATTCCTGTAAAGTTTTTGATTTTACCCATTTCTGCTTTTCGATAAAGCCCTTTTGGATCCCTTGCCTTACATACTTCGACCCTTGCTTTAACAAAGACTTCGATAAACTCGCCTTCATCAAACAATTTTCTAATTTGCTCACGATCTTCTCGGAATGGTGATATCGTTGCAGCTAAAGTAAGTAAACCGGCATCGACCATTAACTTTGCAACCTCTCCAATTCGGCGGATATTTTCTTTTCGATCTGCAGGACTAAATCCAAGGTTCGCATTTAACCCATGGCGTAAATTGTCTCCATCTAAACGGTAGACATGAATGCCTAACTGAAATAGTTCCTTCTCCAATTCAACTGAAATCGTTGACTTGCCTGATCCCGATAAGCCCGTAAACCAAAGGACGGCACTTTTATGTTGATTTAATTGATGTCGATCTGTTTTTGAAATTTTTGACGCATGCCAAGAGATATGTTTTCCCATACTTAATCACCTAAACTTTCATGTTATGAACCCATTCCGTTTATTAACACGTTCGCAACTTCAGGTCGAGTAAATTCCTTTGGTAATTCCTCCCCGTTCTGAAGTTTTTTACGAACTTCTGTCCCGCTTAGATGAACGTGGAAACTTTGCTCGTGAGGACAAGTTTTTTCTGTGGTCATGTTTTCGCATTTTTTACAGTAAAATGCATGATCAAATTTTAATATTTGAATGCCAAGTTCATCCTCAAATTGCTCCACATATTTTTGAGCATCATATGTGCCGTAAAAATCTCCAACTCCTGCATGATCACGACCAATAATAAAATGAGTACATCCATAATTTTTACGGGCGATTGCATGTAATAGCGCTTCTTTTGGCCCTGCATAGCGCATCGCAGCAGGAAAGACAATAAGTTTTGTTCGATTTTTTGGAAAATAGTTTTCTAAAAGTACTTCGTAACTTCGCATCCGTACGTTAGCAGGAATGTCATCTGCTTTTGTTTCACCGACAAGAGGATTTAACAATAAGCCGTCAACAATTTCGAGAGCACACTTTTGAATATACTCGTGGGCACGGTGGACAGGATTGCGAGTTTGAAATCCGACAATCGTTTTCCAACCAAGTTTTTTAAAAAGTTCACGTGTTTCTTTAGGCGTCTTATAATAGGAATGAAATTCGTTATAGTTTTGTCTGTTTAATAGTATAATTGGGCCAGCAAGATAAATCTCCCCACATTCATATAGTCTTTTGACTCCGGGATGAGTAGAATCGGTGGTTCTATAGACTTTTTCAGCTTCAAGGAGCTTATTCGGTGTATACATTTCTTCTAAATGTATAAGTCCATAGATAACGCCATCTTCTCCAATTAAGGAAATGGTGTCGCCAATTTGGAATGATTCAATTTCTTTTTTATGAGCTGGTAATGTAATTGGAATGGGCCAAATGATGTTATTTTTTAAACGATCTTTTAACAAAACGGACAGGTAATCTTCAGAATTCATAAATCCTTGCAAAGGACTGAAGACACCTGTTCCAATCATCTCCAGATCAGATATCGTCCATTTGGAAACCTTCAATTTTTTAAGGTTTTTTGCTTTTTTTAAGAGTGCGTTTTGTTCAGCTTCTAACTTTTCCCGGTTTATTAAAATGCCGCCATGTGGCCTAATAGACAATTGTATTACCTCCTAAATATTATAGAAGAAGTTTTATTTTTGCTTAGTTTCCTATTGGATTTACATTGTAGTATATGAAAAAATGAGATGATTCGTATAGTCAGAAAACTAGTTTTATATAGTTATAGAAGGCAAATCTATAAATAAAAAGTAGACTTGGTAAAATTGTTGAATCAAGATTGTTAAAATTTCTCTAAAAAAATCATTGGTATTTTCATCAAAAAAGAGTAAAATAAAATATGATTTGTATTGTAAGATGAATTTTATTTTTTTATCTAATGTGACATTTGTGTCACTTTTATAGAAAGGTTGTTGGATAGCTTGAAAAAAAGGGGAATGTCGAGTTCGACTTGGGCAATTACATTATTTTGTATTGGCGTATTTATGGCAGCCTTAGACAATGGTATCATTAGTGCTGCGTTGACGACCATCAACAATTCTTTTGATGTATCAGCTAACTGGGGAGCATGGGGGGTAACGATTTATACTCTCGGCTTAGCCATTAGCATACCTGTTGTTGGAAAAATTGCCGATCGTTATGGTCGAAGAAAGTTATTTCTTGTAGAAATAGCTTTGTTTGGTATCGGTTCACTATTCGTTGCCTTAAGTCCTAACTTTGGATTTTATTTAGTAGCTCGCTTTATTCAAGCGATGGGGGGCGGGGGAATTTTCATTATCGGAAGTTCCCATATATTAAGTACAGTTCAAAAGGAAAAACAAGGAAAAGCCCTTGGAATATTAGGTGGGATGAATGGGATTGGTGCCGTATTAGGTCCGAATGTTGGTAGTTTTATATTGGATTTAACGGGAAATTGGCATTATTTATTTTTCATTAATGTGCCCATTGCAATCGTATTGATTATTTTAGGGTACTTCAAGATTGAAGAAACAAAAGAGCCATCTACTGGTAAGATGGATTTATTAGGAACGATCCTTTTATCTTTATCGATCCTCGGAATAATGTACGGTATAACGAATATTGAAACTGATTTTTGGGATAGTGTAACTCAACCTGAAGTATTTGGTTTTATTATAGCGGGGATTGTCCTATTCTCAATTTTAATTCTGTATAACCGTGCGTTAGAAAATCGGAAAGATGGCGACCCGGTATTACCTGTTCGTTTATTAACACAACCGCAATATTTGTTGACACTGTTCGTTGGGGCACTATCGGGTGCTTTACTTGCTGGAATGGTTTTTATACCAGCCTTCTCTGAGCAAGTTTTAGGTATTCCAGCCGAGTATTCCGGTTATTGGATGACACCGTTAGCTTTAGCTTCTGGTGTTGGTGCGGCCTTAGGTGGAGCATTAGTTGATAAGCGGGGGCCAATTTTAACCGTCTTTTTATCAGGACTAATTACTGCTATCGGTTTTCTATTATTCCCTACTTGGATTGATGACAAATGGCAGTTTGTAATTTCATCCTGTATCGCAGGCTTAGGGATGGGGGTTTTATTAGGTGCTCCGTTAAATATTTTAGCAACCGAACGGCTGGAAAAGGATAAAGGAACTGCTGTAGCTGGATTATCACTTATTCGTCAAATTGGTATGACGATTGCTCCGACCATTTATGCTGGATTTATTGCACGGGGATTTAATAAAATTCCCACTTTATTTGAAACAGACTTTCCTGATATTTTAAAAAGAAATATAGAAAATGCTGACTTAAGTCCGGAAGCGTTACAGGAGTTACAAATGATAGCAAGTTCAATGGAGCATACCAATCGTTCTATAGGTGTGAACTACGAAGGAATTTTAGAACGTATTCAAGATCCGGCGTTAAAAGAGGTCATTGAAACGAGTGTTAATCAAATTACCCAAACAGCTGCCCAATCGGGGTATAATGGTTTATTTTATACGACAGTAGTCATATCAGCCCTTGTAATAATCATGGCCATTATTTTAAAACCGGTGCGGAATAAAAATATAAAAAATAGTAAAGCGACTCCATAGAATGGAAAGTGAAATGTGTCAATGGTAGACCGTTCATTTTATACATGATGATTGAAAAAATAGTAGTACAACCTGAATTTAGGTCGTACTACTATTTTTAATTACTAACCATGTTGATGATAGTTAATTCGAGCCATCTGATGAATTAGGTAAACTCAGGTTATGCATCTAAATCCAATTTTCTTTCTGCTTGCCCAATTAGATGCTTTTTCCCCTTAACACATAAAATTGCAATAAGGCTGATAAATGCTGCGAATATCATATAAAAAGCGACCGGAATGAAAGAATTATTAAATTTTGCTAATAACGCTGTTGCCACTAATGGTGCTGTACCCCCTGCAATGGCTGCTCCAAGTTGATAACCTAGAGAAATCCCGGTATTACGAATTTTAGCGGGGAAAAATTCTGACATCATTGTACCTTGAACAGCATTAAGTGATCCCCATATAAACCCAAGTCCAATCACGGTTGCTAATATAAGTAAAAATACGGACCCTTGTTGTAATATCCAAAAATATGGAAAAGCATAAATCATTGTTGCAACAATTCCGAATAAGTAGATTTTCTTCCTTCCAATTCGATCTGATACATGACCTATGATTGGGATCATAATGGTAGCGATTAGAGCCCCAATTACAACCGCATTTAAGGCTTCCGTTTCACCAAACGATAACTGGTTAGTTGCATAGGACACAATAAATGTACCAAATATGTAGAATGGTGCTGTTTCTACTACCTTCACACCCATTGCGATTAAAACTGCTTTCCAATGATATTTTAATGTATCTGCAATGGGGAGTTTGGAAATTTCCCCGGCTTTTTGAGCCTCTTTAAATGCCGGAGTTTCATCAATTCCTTTGCGAATCCATATTCCAACTAATACGAGAGCAGCACTTAATAAGAAAGGTACACGCCATCCCCAACTCATAAACTGATCATTTGGAAGTAACGTCATCACTGACATAACAAGAGAACCTAATATTAAACCGATTGAAATCCCCATTTGTGGAACACTACCGAACAATCCTTTTTTATTTTTTGGTGCATATTCAACGGCTAGTAGAACAGAACCGCCCCATTCACCGCCAAGTGCCAAGCCTTGAATGAATCGTAAACATGTTAAAAAGATGGGAGCCCAAATTCCAATGACTTGATAAGTTGGAAGTAACCCCATACCGAAAGTTGATAACCCCATTAAACTTAATGTTAATACCAACGTCTTTTTCCGACCTAGTCGATCACCGATATGACTGAAAACAACTCCACCAATGGGGCGTAAGAAAAAGGCAATAGAAAAGGAAGTATAAGCAATTAGCAAGCCGACGACGGGATCTTCACTAACGAAGAACAGTTGATTAAAAACTAAAGAAGCAACGGTTCCGTATAGAAAGTAATCAAACCATTCAATTGCACTTCCTATTAAACTTGCAGTTAGTACTCTTGCATTATACATTATTATCACCTCTAAAATAGAAAAAATTATAGTAAACCGCTTTCAATAAATGCTAGAAAAAAAGGTTGATGAAATTTTTTACCAACTCATCTGATGACCTGAATATCTTGTGATTAGATATTACCATTTGTTACAAAAAATGTAAATTATTTTACGAATAATTCAAAAAGATAAAATGTTTAATTTCGCAGTTATGAATCGTAGTACGATAAAGTTCAATTAAGAGATGGGGAATCTACTATTACAAATTTATGCAAAAAAGCGTATAATCGAAAAGGGAGTTGAAGTAATATGAATAAAAAAGATATCGCGAATATTCGTAAACAGTTTAAATTGAATAATGATTTACTGAGAATTAAAGAAATCTTTAATGTTTATGTGCAGAAGGAAACGGGAGAAATATATTTTCATGTAAGTCAACCGTTTCAATTAATAGAACAAGAAGCACAAGAATTATTTTTAAAAAATTTTAAAAAGGTATTAACGGGACAACTTGATTCGAAGTTATTTGAACTTAAATTTGTTCAAGGGATTGAAAACAGTACCCAAACAACGCTTTATGAAGGATTACATGCACATTCTACGGATGAGTGGAAGGAATATATGCTTTCGGTTGTAGAAAAAATGTATGAAAAAAATGTCTATTCCTTTGATACCGTTGTTACATTTATTCGTGGAGAATATCGTAAACCAAAAAGGAGAAAGAACTATGAGTTAGAAGAAGATGGTTCAGAGGAAACATATGCGAGTCCATTTATTTTATGTTCCATAAATAAAATTGACCAACCGAAAAAAACATTATTATTTGATTACGTCGAAAAAACATTTAAATCAAGTAATGATGTTGATCCGATCATCAATTTAACATCACCGTTAACCGGATTCTTCTTCCCAGCCTTTAATGACAATGCAGCCGATGTTAACCATATATTGTATTATACCGGAAAAGTAAATCAACCAGACTATCAATTTATTGAAGAAGTGTTAAATTGCGAAGAAATACTTACCGCTCAAGACGATAAAGCAATATTTGAACATATTTTAAAAGAAGTGGTAGGGGAAAAAGTGGATGCAGAAGTGATCTCTAATGTATATGAGGAACTTGACCGGATCATCGTTGAAAATGAGGAAAGTGAAGAAATGGAAGAAAGTGCTCCACCGACCATTGATTCTAAAGATATTGAAAAAATATTAACGGTAAGTGGTGTAGAAAATGTAAGTACTCAAATTGTAGAACATGCCATTAAATCGGTTCTTGATGATGAAAAGCATGAATTTAAAGCGAATAGTTTAGTGCCAAAAACAATAAAAATTGAAACGAAAGTGGCAGACATCACCATTAAACCTAAAGATTTACGAAATATGAAGTATATTATGTTTGAAGGTAAACGATGTCTTCTGCTTGAGATTGACGATGATGTGATTGTTGAAGGGTTTAAATTAGAAGAAGCCAAACTGTAAATGAAATAAAAAAGTGTTGTTCGTTCTAGAACAACACTTTTTTATTTAATCAAAATATCCTAATAAATGAAATTTGTCATAGTAAAAAGGGGCAAAATACGATCTAAAAAAAGGTTATCATTCTATTTACCTATCTGGATGATAGTGATAAAATCAATATTTGTGCAGAAATGACTAAAAACATATAAAAATATATTAAAAAAATAGGTAAATGAACCGATAAAAAGGTAGGGACTGAGATTTTCGTCATAGTTGTTAGTTTTTCCTTTTTATTCTACATATTTATTAAAATTTTGCTATAAAATTACCAAATTATTATCTTAACTATTATAATAGCACCAAATATTCAGAAGTTTATAAAAATTAAAAAACAGGAGGGCTAAAATGTCAAATAAAAAAGTGAAGGTTTCAGTTACGGCGACAGCAGCATTAGCGACGTTACTATTATTAAATAATGAGGCTGAAGCATCATATAAGGTAAAACCTGGAGATTCACTATGGTCAATT